>Ga0209689_1000092_pt1 | contig 47900 bp, 47 predicted proteins | sample GraSoiAngelo_149_FD_187119 | JGI IMG/M metagenome (GOLD analysis project Ga0209689, IMG submission 187119) | Grasslands soil microbial communities from the Angelo Coastal Reserve, California, USA - 14_1009_09_30cm (SPAdes) (version 2) | ecosystem: Environmental > Terrestrial > Soil > Grasslands ... | reverse complement strand
CGACGCCGCGCGCGCCAGCTCCCTGTTGTACAGGCTCTGGACAGCCACCGGCAACGAGGCGCTCAAGGAGTGGGCGGAAGGACTTCTCGACTTCGTCCTTTGGATGTATGCCGGCGACGGCCTCTGGCACAACTTCATCCTCGACTGGCAGGGCGCCCGCAATGTCGACGGTCCAACCTCAGCGGCCGGGATCAACTTCTGGCAAGCGCGTGCAACCCACGCCCTCGCGGAGGCGAACTGCTCACGAGATGTCGTGACACGGGCTCTTGACGTCGCCGCGGCCGCATCGCCTCCCTCAGATGTGTGTGCGGTCCACGCCCTCAGCGTGTTGACGCTCCTCGAGCGAGCGCCCGACCAAAGGCTGACGACGTGGCTTGCTGCATGGTGCGATGAGCTGGCCGCATGTCAGCGCGGCGGAATGCTGATGAACTCGCCAGATGAGCGCGGCCGGCCTCACCTCTGGGGACACGTGCAGGAAGCGGTTCTGGCCGATGCATCCGTCGTGCTGGAGAGGGCAGATCTGCTCCAACTGGCGGTCACCAGCGCGGACGAAGTCTTCGCCGACGTGATCGAGTCCGGCTTTGACCTCCCGCACGTCCACAGCTACGAGGTGCAGTCGGCGATATTCGTCATGGACCGGCTGGCCGACGTCACGGGCCAACCGCGCTATGCGGACATGGCCCGGAAGGCGCGGTGCTGGTTTGACGGGCGCAACCCGGCCGGCGCCGCCATGTTTGACCGGGCAACGGGTCGCGTTGCGGACGGGCTCGACGATGGGCGCGTCAGCGATCGTTCAGGTGCTGAGGCGAACATCACGGCTTGCCTTGCGCTGCAGGGCGATCCTGATGTGCTCTCGCTGGCTCGAAGCTGGACGCGCGCCTGGTAATCACCAGAGGTCTCGGTTCACCGGTCGCCGCCGCCATCGAGAGCGCAGGCGCGTCTTCCTACTGCAGTTGAGCGAGCCGCTGCGCGACCGCGTCCACGCTCGGCACGTCGGCCGCCTCCCCCTCGTGCAGGAGAGCGCGCATAGCCGCCGAGAGGGCGCTGCGGAGCGCCTCGTGCTCAAGGGAGCCAACGTGCGTTCCGTTGAAGCTGGCGAGGGTGTCCGCGGGTAGGTCGTCGTAACCGCGTGCTTGTTCAGCCGGTAGCTCCCGACTGAGACAGGCGAGCGAAAGAGCGTGGTCCCGGACCGCGCCGATGTAGTGCTCCGCCTGCCAAACACGCCCGCGTTCGATGCACGTTCGCGCGTGGAGGCCGTAGATGACGCCCCAGCCGAAGAGGTCTCCGGCGGCCGGCGGGTTGCGCCCATCAGCCGACACGCCCTCAGCGGTTTCGCCGAACAGCAGTCGGAACCGGGGACCGGCAGGGACGAACCGCGCCGCCGGCGTCAGCGACAGATCGAATTGGAGAGCGTCTGGCAGCAGGAACACGCGGTAAGTCGTCGGCCCGCGCACAAGGTCGACGAGTTGCACCGCGGCCAACTGGTCGCCGAGCGTGCGAGTCCAGTCGTCGAGAACTTGAGCAACGGGCACGTCGTCGGCGACGGCGAAGGTGAGGTCAAGGTCCGAGAAGCGATCGCCGCCGCCGAGGGCCAGCGAGCCGACAGCGGCTCCAGCAACGATCCGTCGGTCCTTCCCGGCAAGGGCCAACACGCGTTCGCGTAGGGCGTCCCGTTGCTCAACCGTGAACACGACCGCGCGGATCGTAAACCGTGCCGCGTCGCACCTGCTGGAGTCCGGTCGCGAGTCAGCGGTCGAAGCGCCAGCGAGTCGCCCCGTGGGGCTCCCTGCGTTTCGTGCAGCAGCCATCGGCAATCTCCGCCCGCTCCCGAATCCGGGGCTTGACCGAGCTTTCGTTTAGCGCTAAAGTCGCGCTAATCGAATGCAATCGAAAGCAATCGAAAGCAGCCAGTATCCGGCTGAAAGGCGCCTGGCGATCACCCGAGTCATCGACGAACAGACGCGCGCCTCGGTCGCAGAGTTAAGTCAGAAGCTCTCGGTATCGGAGGTGACGATTCGCAAGGATCTGGCTCTCTTGGAAATGGAGGGCAGCCTGCTCCGCACGCACGGAGGTGCGGTCACCGCCGGTCGGAGACGAGCTGAGCTGGCATTCGAGGTTCGGGCACGCCTTCATAAGACAGAGAAATCGCTCATCGGAGCGGAGGCTGCGCACCTCGTCGAGGACGGCGACAGCATCGCCCTGGACGCAAGCTCCACCGCGCTCCAGATCGCACGTCATCTGAAGGCGCGCCGAGAGCTGACCGTAGTGACCAACGGAATCCGCGTCGCGACGGAGTTGGCAGGACAACCGAGTATCACGGTTCTGATGCCGGGCGGCGCTGTCCGTTGGGAGGCGTTCTCACTCGTTGGCAAGTGGGGAAGCATGATGCTGCGCCAGTTGAACATCCAGAAGGCCTTCGTGGGCGCTGTCGGCTTCACGTTGGAGGAGGGCCTCACGGACGTGAACGCCGAAGAGGCTGAGCTCAAGAAGGCGATGGTGCTCAGCGCGAAGGATGTGATCGGCGTCTTCGACCACACCAAGTGGAATCGCGTGGCGATGGCCACCTTCTGTCCAACGGATCGGCTTCACATTGTGATCAGCGACGATCGTGCCCCAGCCCAGGCCGTGGCCGCGGCACGCGCCCTCGGTGTCGATGTGCGCCTGGTGGGTAGCAGATGAGCGAGAGCTCGCCTGTTCTCCAACTGACAGGAATCTCCAAGCGATTCGGCGCCGTCCAGGCCCTCACGGATGTCGACCTCGCGCTCTTCGCCGGCGAGGTCCATGCGCTCGTGGGCGAGAACGGCGCGGGCAAGAGCACCCTGGTGAAGATTCTGGCCGGCATCCACCAACCGGACGCCGGTCACATGCGACTGAAGGAGCGGGAGCTGGTCCTTTCCGGGCCGGCAGCGGCGCGTGATCTCGGCATCGCCGTCATCCACCAACATCCGAACCTTTTTCCCGACCTCACAGTCGCTGAGAACGTGTTCGTCGGCCGTCTGCCGCGCAATTCGGTTCGAGGGGTCGATTGGGGCGAGCTGAACAAGTCGGCTGAACGGTTATTCGCAACCCTGGGCGTCAAGCAGAGCGTCAGCGTTCCGGTGCGTGGGCTCTCGGTCGCGGATCAACAGCTGGTGGAGATCGCCAAATCGCTGTCGCTCGAGGCGCGAGTGCTGGTCATGGACGAGCCAACGGCATCTCTCTCGGGCCGTGAGGTGGAGAGGCTCTTCACAATCATCAGACAGCTGAGGGGCCGCGGCGTCGCGATCTTGTTCGTCGACCACCGCATGGAAGAGGTCTTCGAGATCGCTGACCGGGTCAGCGTTCTCCGCGACGGTCGTCACGTGATCACTGCTCCCGTCTCGGAGCTAACGCCTGCCGATGCAATCAGACACATGGTCGGCCGCCGCCTCGAGACGCTGTTTCCAAAAGAGCACGCGACGATTGGCGAGGTCGCACTCGAGGTCCGTGGCCTGGCTCGCAAGGGCGTGTTCAGCGACGTTTCCTTTCAGGTCCGTCACGGCGAGATCGTCGGGCTCGCGGGGCTGGTCGGCGCCGGACGTACCGAGGTGGCGCGCGTCCTGTTTGGAATCGATCGCGCCGATGCCGGCGAGGTGCTGGTCGCCGGCAAACGCGCCGACATCAACAGCCCGAAAGATGCGATGCGGCTTGGCATCGTCTACGTCCCGGAGGACCGCCACGAACAGGGTCTGGTCCTCGACTTCTCGATTGCGGCGAACGTGTCTCTGCCGATCGTTCAGAGGCTGAGCCGCTTGCTGGTGGTCGATCGCGCACAAGAAAGACGCCTCGCGGCCGACTACTCAAAGCAGCTCCAGGTGCGCTCGACGGGGGTTGATCAGACGGCATCGGGTTTGTCCGGCGGCAATCAGCAAAAGGTGGTCATAGCGAAATGGCTGGCGACCAGGCCGACGGTTCTTCTCCTCGACGAGCCCACGCAAGGGGTTGACATCGGCGCCAAGGCCGAGGTCCACCGCATCATCTCCCAGCTGGCCGCCCAGGGCATGGCAATCGTCCTGATCTCGAGCGAGCTGCTCGAGGTGCTGGGCATGGCTGATCGGATCGTCGTCTTGCATGAGGGACGAGTCGCCGCTGAATTCGGCCGCGACAACGCATCGCAAGAGCGAATCATGGCTGCGGCGACAGGCCACGCCGAAGCATGAGCGCGCAGGCAATCGATTCGCCAAGCAACTCGGCGCTCGCCGGCCGCCTCGGGCTGGAGCGAACTCTCACCCTGGTGGCTCGGCTCCGCGAAGCCGGCATCCTGCTCGTCCTCCTGGCCGTGGTTGTCATCGTCACGATTCAGGCACCCCTTTTCTTCTCCGTCTCGAACTTCGAGCAGATCCTGCTGAACGTCTCTCTCATCGCAATCGTCGCGGTCGGCCAGACGACCGTGGTGCTGACTCGCAACGTCGACCTGTCCGTGGGATCGGTGGTTGGCCTGGTCGCGTTCGCGAGCGGAGATTTGCTCAAGGAACACACACTTGGCGTTGCTGGCGCGATCGCAGTCGGGTGCGCGCTTGGCCTTGGCCTTGGCGCGCTCAACGGACTGATCGTCGCCGTGGCACGCGTGCCCGCGATCGTCGCGACGCTCGGCACCCTCTATGTGTACCGAGGCCTTGACTTCCTCATCGCAGGTGGGAAGCAAGTGAGCGCGATCGACCTGCCGCACGACTACCTCGGTATCGCCTCGTCTTCAGTGCTTGGGATTCCAACTCTCATCGTCGCCGCGGCGCTGATCGCGGTGGTCGCGGCGTACCTGCTCCGTAATTCCGGCGTCGGCCGACAGCTTTATGCCATCGGCAGCAATCCCGCGGCCGCTGAGGTCGTCGGCATCCCGACCCAGCGCCTGATCTTCGGTGCGTTTGTCGTCTGCGGTCTTTGCGCGGGCGTCGCAGGCGTCCTTTGGGGCTCGCGGTTCGGGAGCGTGAACGCCCTGGCGGCAAGCGGACTCGAGCTGCAGGTGATCGCGGCCGTGGTGGTTGGCGGGGTCAACATCTTCGGCGGTTCGGGGACGGTGGTGGGCGCGGTGCTGGGGGCCATCCTGCTCGCCACGATCGAGAACGCGCTGCGGATCCTCCACCTCTCCGAGTTCTGGCTGCTGGCGATCGACGGGGCGATCATCCTGCTCGCGGTCGGCACTGACGCTGCGATCCGCGGCTACTTCCAGCGGATCTTGGTGAGGACTGGGCGCCGATGAGCACGCTGGCCCTCGCGCTTTCTAGGCGCTGGGAATCGCTGCTCGTCATCTTGCTTGTCGCCTTTATCGTGCTGGGCTCCTCTCTGTCGCCTTTCTTCTTGAGCGGCTCGAACTTCTCCGATCTGACCAGCAACCTGATGGAGAAGGCGATCATGGCTCTGCCGCTTGCGCTGATCATCATCGCCGGCGAGATCGACCTCTCGGTCGAGTCCATGCTGGGCCTCGCCAGCGCCCTGCTCGGTTTTACATACGCTCTCGGCTGGCCGTTGTGGCTCGACATCCCGCTGGTCCTTGTCGCCGGTGCGACGGGTGGACTCCTCAACGGACTTCTCGTCACGCGAGCGGGCTTGCCGTCGCTGGTCGTGACCCTGGGCACGCTGGCCCTGTATCGCGGCCTTGCTTCAGTGGTCCTGGGTCCGCGCTCGGTCAGCGGCTGGCCGCAGTGGTTCACCGATTTCGGATTCGGCGATGTTCCCGGAACTCTCATACCGTGGCCGCTGCTGGTGTTCGCGGTCCTTGCACTCGCCTTCCTGTTCGTGCTGAATCGGACATGGATCGGCCGCCAGATCTATGCCATCGGCAAGAACAAAGAGGCTGCCCGGTACTCCGGGATCGACGTCGCGAAGATGAAGACCTTTCTCTTCATCCTCTCGGGTGTGCTGTCCGCGCTCGCCGGGGTGATTCTGACCGCACGGTTCTCGAGCGCCCGCGCCGACAACGGTCAGGGTTTCGTGCTCGACGTCGTCACCTCGGTGCTCTTGGGCGGCGTGAACATCTTCGGCGGCGAGGGCACGATCGTCGGCGTCGTGCTGGCGATCTTCGTGATCGGTGTCTTGCGCAACGGACTCACGCTGGCCGACGTGAGCCCAGACACGCAGAGCGTCGCCGTGGGGGCGCTTCTGATTCTCTCGGTCGCCGGCCCCACCCTGGTGCGCCGGATCAGCGCGGCTCGGCCGCGACGTCAGCTGACGAAGCCAGTCAGCAATTCATGAGGAGGTTGGATGCAATGAGGTGGAGGCGTGGATCACAGTTCGCGACAGCCGGGATGGCGATTCTGGCTTTGGTGGCATGTGGCGGGAGCTCTGGCGGAGGCGGCGGCACAACCGCACTCAACATCGCGTTCCTGCCCAAGGCGGTCAACAACCCGTACTTCGACGTAGCAGCTTCCGGAGGCCAGGAGGCAGCCACTGCGTTGAGTGGGCAATTCAAGCAAGTGGGTCCGTCGGAAGCGACCGGCGCGGCGCAGATTCCGTTCATCCAGACCCTGACGCAGCAGAACGTCAGCGCGATCGTGGTGTCCGCTGATGACCCCGACGCCATCGCGCCGGCCCTCAAGCAAGCCATGGCCAAGGGCATCAAGGTGGTCGGCTATGACTCGTCGCCGGCCAAAGACGCTCGCAATGTCTTCATCAACCAGGCTGACTCCAAGGGTATCGGCGTGGTTCAGGTCCAGATGGTCTGCGATGAGATTCCAGGCTGCGCGGGCGAGATCGCGGTTCTCTCGGCCACCAGCACAGCCACGAACCAGAACGCCTGGATCCAGGCGATGAAGGACGAGCTGGCCAGCAACTCGAAGTACGCCGGCTTGAAACTGGTCAAGGTCGCGTACGGCAATGACGACCCGCAGACGAGCACAACCGAGGCCCAGGCGCTACTGACGTCCTATCCAAACCTGAAGGGCATCATCTCGCCGACGACCGTGGGCATCTCGGCGGCTGCTCAGGTCCTCAAGCAGACCGGCAAGGCCGGCAAGGTCCAGCTGACAGGCCTCGGCACGCCGAACCTGATGAGGGCTTTTGTCAAGGACGGCACCTGCAAAGAGTTCGCGCTGTGGAACGTGAAGGATCTCGGTTACCTTGCCTACTACACAGCGGCGCTTCTCGTGCAAGGCAAGATCAAGGGCAACCCGGGCGAAAAATTCACGGCGGGTCGACTCGGTGACTACACGATCGACCCCAACGGTGTCGTCTTGCTCGGACCTCCGTTTGTTTTCAAGGCCGACAACATCGACCAGCTGAACTTCTAACGTGATCCGGCGCGGGGAGGCGCACGCCTCCCCGCATTCTCTTGAGGCAATCCATGGAGCGAGTTGCATTCGTGATGAAGGTGAGGCCGGGCGAAGAGGCGGAGTATCGCCGGCGCCACGAGGCGGTCTGGCCGGAGATGCTTCGTGCTCTGAAGGACGCCGGCTGCTCCAACTATTCCATATATATGAAAGGACGGGATCTGTTCGCCTACATGGAGGTCGACGACTTCGAGCGCTTCAAGCTCCAGATGTCCGACAACCACGACGCGCAGCGTTGGGAGTCGCAGATGGCCCCGATCATGGAGCAGGCGATCCAGGCGGATACCGGCTTCCACGAGGTGCTGCCTGAGGTCTTTCACCTTGACTGACACTCGCGTGATCGAGCGCATCAATCGGCTCCGCGTCGAAACGCCTTCCTGGGGCTATGGCAACTCAGGGACCAGGTTCAAGGTCTTCGCGCAGCCGGGTGCGGCGCGCACGATCGAGGAAAAGCTCGCCGACGCCGGGATGGTGAACCGCCTCACCGGGATCTGCCCGACGGTCGCGATCCATATTCCGTGGGACCGCGTCGACGATTGGGATGCGCTCTGCAAGCTTGCCGCCGGCCACGGGTTGAAAGTTGGCGCGATCAATCCCAACCTGTTTCAGGACGACGAATACATGCTCGGCAGCCTGGCCCATCCCTCAGCCGGGATTCGACGCCGGGCGGTCGATCACGTCCTCGAATGCATCCAGATCGCGCAGAAGGTGGGCTCATCGATCGTGAGCCTGTGGCTCGCCGACGGCACCAACTATCCGGGCCAGGATGACCTCCGTTCTCGATCCAGGCGTCTGAGCGACGGCCTGAGGCAGATCTACGCGGCCTTGCCATCCGGGATGCGTCTGCTGGTCGAGTACAAGTTTTTCGAGCCAGGGTTCTACACCACGGACCTGCCCGACTGGGGCACGGCGTACGCGATGTGCCTCGACCTGGGTCCACAGGCCGAGGTGCTCGTCGACACCGGCCACCACGCCCAGGGGGTGAACATCGAGCAGATCGTCGCCCAGCTTCTCGATCGGGCGCGGCTGGGCGGATTCCACTTCAACGCACGCAAATACGCCGATGACGATCTCATCGTCGGGTCGACGAACCCGTTCGAGCTCTTCCTGATCTTCAACGAGCTGGTGGCGGCCGAGCAAGACTCGGACCAGAAGGTCGCCGCGACCGCGCGCAACGTCGCCTACATGATCGATCAGTCGCACAACATCGAGCCGAAGCTCGAGGCGATGGTGCAGTCCGTCATGAATATTCAGACCGCCCACGCCAAAGCCCTCCTTGTCGACAGGGCTCGTCTCCGCGACGCCCAGGCCGAGGGCGATGTGCTGGGAGCGAACCGTGTGCTCGTCGAGGCCTACGAAACCGACGTTCGGCCGATTCTTGCGGAGGCGAGGAAGGAGCTTGGCATCGATGCCGACCCGGTGGCCGCCTTGCAGCGCAGCGGTTATGTGGAACGTGTGGCGCGCGAACGCGGAAAAGCGCCAGCCGGTAGCGGCTATCCGGGAGCGTAGGGGGTGGGGGAGGTCAAGCGATTGCTGGCGGTCGATCTAGGCGCCGAGAGCGGCCGCACGGTTCTCGGCTTGTTCGATGGCGATCGGCTGGCGGTCGAGGAGATAAGGCGCTTTCCGAACCGGCCGGTCGAGGTGGGGGGCACCTTGCAATGGGATGTTCTGCGGCTGTATGCCGACGTGCTCGACGGGGTCCGCGCAGCGGGGCCGGTCGAATCGTTGGGAGTTGACACGTGGGGCGTCGACTTCGGATTGCTTGACCGCGCGGGCCATCTGCTCGGCAACCCCGTCCACTATCGCGACCGCCGAACCGCGGGAATGCCTGATGCGACGTTTCGTCTGGTCCCACGCAAAGAGATCTATGAGCGCACTGGAATTCAATTCATACCGATCAACACACTCTTCCAGCTGATGGCCCTGGTTACGTCGAAAGACCCGCAGCTCGAGGCGGCCGATCGCATCCTGACGATGCCGGCTCTACTGGCGTACTGGCTCACTGGCACGCAGGCTGACGAGTTCACCGACGCGACGACCACTCAGTGCTACGACCCGCGGGCAGGCTCATGGGCCACCGGCATGCTGGAGAAGTTGGGCATCCCCGTTCGCATCTTCGGTGATGTCGTCCATCCGGGGACTGACCTTGGCGCCCCTCTAGCGGAGCTCGCGCTCGAAGCCTCGCGTGTGATTGCGCCCGGGACCCATGACACCGCCTCCGCCGTGGCGGCTGTGCCGTTCGAGAGCAACGACGCGGCGTTCATCAGCTCGGGAACATGGTCGCTCGTCGGAATCGAGGTCCGGGAGCCCGTGATCAATCAGGAAGCACTGGAGGCGAACCTCACCAACGAGGGTGGCGTCGCCGGAACGTTCCGGCTGCTGAAGAACGTGATGGGGCTGTGGCTGCTCCAGGAATGTCGACGCGCGTGGTCGGTCAAGGGTGCGGACATGCCGTACGAGGATCTGCTCCGGTTGGCGGACGCTGCGCCGCGGTTTGCGGCGGTCATCGATCCAGACGATGAGCGCCTGCTGCGCCCGGGGGACATGCCCGCTCTGATCGCTCAGCTTGCAGCTGAGAGCGGGCAGCGGTTGCCTCCTGAGCCAGGTGCCATCGCCCGCTGCATCTTGGAAAGCCTTGCCCTGAAATACCGCCGGACCATCGACCAGCTCGAGCGTGTCAGCGGGTTGACGATCCGAACGGTCCACGTGGTGGGCGGCGGCTCGAATAACCGACTCCTGTGCCAGATGACGGCCGACGCCTGCGGGCGTCCGGTGGTGGCCGGTCCGGCAGAGGCGACCTCGCTTGGAAATCTTCTCGTGCAAGCGATCGCCCTGAACCTCGTCTCGTCACTCGAGCAAGCGCGCGAGCTCGTCCGCCGATCTGTAGCTCTTGAGCTGTACGAGCCGAAGTCAACACATGAATGGGACATCGCCGGTCACACGGAGCAAAGGAGTTGGGCATGACGACGGAGGGCGAACTCCGCGAGCAGCTGGTCCGATTTGCGCGCCAGATGATCACAACAGGCCTGGTCCGAGGCACATCGGGAAACATCAGCACCAGGGAGCCCGGAGCTGTGCAGGCCCTGGTCACCCCATCTGGCGTCGACTACGACACCATGACGACGGACGCCGTTGTGCTCGTGGATCTGGAAGGCCGCTCTGTCAACCCAGGGTTCAAGCCGTCGGTGGATACGCCGGTCCATGTGGCGATCTATCGAGCCCGGCCGGATGTTGGCGCGGTCATTCACACGCACTCCCCATATGCGGCGGCGTTCTCAACACTGGGCCTTGAGATTCCGCCCCTCATCACGGAATCGGCGGGGTACTTGGGCGGCGCGGTGCGCGTGATGCACTACGTGCCGCCGGCGCGGACGGACACCGGCGACGACGTCGCGAGAGGACTCGGCGGAGACCGCGCGGTCCTGCTGCCGAATCACGGCGTGGTCGCTGTGGGCGAAAACTTGAAGAAAGCCTTCGGCGCCGCGATGGCGGTCGAGGAGAGCGCCCACGTCGCCTACATCGCTCTGCAGCTCGGGGAGCCGCACCTGGTGTCTGACGCGGAAGTCGCCCGAATGAACGACTTCATCCACCACAAGTACGGACAGCGTTGATGGCGCGTACAGACGGCTGGCGAGAGCTCTCATTCCTCGGCCGATCGGCCGTCGTCACCGGGGCCGCGAGGGGGATCGGGCGCGCAGTCGCTTATCGAATGGCGGGACTTGGCGCGCGGACGGTGATCTGGGACCTCGACGGCGAGGTCGCCGACCAGACCGCCGGGGAGCTACGTGACCTGTTGCAGTCGCAGGGCCGACCCCATCATCTCGACTGGAAGCAGGTCGACATCACCGATCCGGAGGGCGTGATGAGCTCGATGGAAGAGGCCGCGTCAAGAGACGGTCTCGATGTCCTGGTCAACAACGCCGGGACCACCAGCGTCCAGCAGACGGAGACTATGCCCCTGGATGTGTGGGAGCGCACTCTCCGCATCAACCTGAGCGGGACGTTCTATTGCTGTCGCGCCGCCATTCCACATTTGAAGAGGAAACCCGGAGCAGCCATCGTCAACATCTCGTCGAGCTCAGCCCTGGTCGGCGGGGGCGGCGGCGGCCACTACGCAGCGTCGAAAGCCGGTATCGACGGACTGACCAGGCACCTGGCCCGCGAGCTGGCGCCCGGCGTCAGGGTGAATTCCGTGCAGCCCCGGACCATCGACACCGACCTTTTCCGGGCTCGGTATGCGCATGCGCCGCTGGAGCAGGAGAAGATCCTGAACCAGATCCCGCTCCGTAGAGTCGGACAGCCCGAAGACATCGCGGACGCGGTTGCGTTTCTAGCCTCCGATTGGGCGTCGTACATCACAGGCCAGATCCTGCTGATCGACGGCGGCCGTACCTACCAGTGAAGCGGTCGCAAGCGACATTTCATCCGATAAAACATGCTACGATGCATCGTATGGCACGCGTCAAAGTCAGCGTGACGCTAGACCCGAAGCTGCTCGGGGCCGTTGATGTCTTCGTCCAGTCGCATCCCGGTCAGGACCGGAGCAAGGTCATCGACCAGGCATTGCAGCAGTGGTATTCGCAGCGGCAGGAGGCTGAAATGGAAGCTCAGTACTCGCCCAGCGATGAAGGGATCGGACCCGAACGGGAAGCCTGGCGGGTGATTCGACGTGCGGCTGCCTCCCGGAGACTTAGGCAGGCCTGAGCCAACCACGCCGACCGTCAGACCGCAGACCTCGGCGCGGCGAAGTCTGGTACGTCTTCACGCCTGGTCAGCCGGATGATCCGCATCAGCCGTGCCCAGCTGTCGTAGTTTCGGAAAACGTCCGAAATCGAATGCGCGATGACTTAATTGTCGTCCCGGTCTTCTCCGGGGGGCAGCTGGGCCCGACGCGAGTTCGATTGCCGAGTGGCGCTGGTGGTCTGCGCCACCAAAGCGTCGTCTTCTGCGAGGAGATCACGACAATCGATCGAGACTTCTTGGCTAGCGGTCCCGCTGGTGTGCTGGCCCCCAGTTTGGTCGACGCAGTCGTCCGCGGCATACGTCGCGCAATCGGAGAGGTTGTCACCGAACCCTAGCGCTGAGGCTGGGGCTCCGTCTGCACCGATGAATTCCCGACTCGGGCGGAGTCTTTATCTTCGAGACTCGATTCCAAAGCACGTAAGGAGCTTGACCATGACCACCGATTCGACCACCGACACGAAGGGCGCCGGCAAGTACGCCGAGGTCAACGGCCTCAACCTCTACTACGAGACGCACGGTGCGGGGCGGCCGCTGATCCTCCTGCACGGCGGACTCATGTCGAGCGAGACGTTCGGGCCCGTGTTACCGCTACTTTCGGAGCACCATCAGGTCATCGCCCCCGACCTGCAAGGGCATGGCCGCACCGCTGACATCGATCGACCAATCGACGTTCGGCTGATGGCCGACGACATCGCCGCCCTGATCGACCAGCTCGGGCTGGAGAAGCCGGACGTGGTCGGCTACTCGCTCGGTGGTGGCGTGGCGCTTCACACGGCGGCGAAGTACCCGGCCAAGATCCGCCGCCTGGTCGCAGCCTCAGCGAACATCCGCCCCGACGCGATCTACGCGGAGATGCGAGCGCAACAGGGCCAGGTCAATGCGGCCGCCGCCGAGTTCATGAAAGACACACCGATGTACCAGCTCTACAACAGGGTCGCACCGCGTCCCGAGGACTTCCCGAAGCTGCTCGACAAGATCGGCGCCTCGATGGCAAAGGACTTCGACTTTGCTGACGAGGTCCGCGGCCTCCAGGTGCCCACGCTCATCGTCGCCGCCGACGCCGACATGGCGCCGCCGAGCCACTACGTTGAAGTGTTCAAGCTGCTCGGCGGTGGACTGCGCGACGGTGGCTGGATGGGCGAGGGCCGACCCGCGGGCGGTCACGCGCTCGCGATCCTGCCAGGCCTAACCCACTACAACATCGGCGTTTCGCCGCTCTTCGCTGCGGTGATCCTCGCCTTCCTCGGAGACCATCCGAGCTGAGCTCGATGTCTTCTTCAACGACGTGACGGGATTGTGGGCTGAACCTTGAAACAGCCTCACGGCTGAGAGCGCGACCGCAAAGACGATGGTGTAAATGCTCACCGTCGCGGCCGCCTCGGCGATGCTCCGGGTCTGCCAGACCACACCCGCTGCGTCGGTGACCTGCGAATTGCTGCCGCCCACCAAGAAGGTCAGAACAGGGGTCAGCCCAATCACCGCATACATGACAAGGGCCTGGGCGTAATAAGGGCTCGGCAAGGTCCGCGCCACCTCACTGGCCGAGGGTCGAAACCTGACGAAGAGAGCGAACAGCTGGAGGAAAACGTATACGGTGAAAAACCAGCCCAGGTAGTTCGTTAGCGGCACTCCAAAGTAGCCGCCGCCTTGCTCCCAGATCCACTGGTGCTGAATGGTCGAAGCCCTCGGATCAAGAGTCAGGTCCCACATGACCATGAGGAAGGAAGCGATGAACGGAACAGCAAGAACCGTGAAGGCACTGGCTTCCCGCTTCACATCTCCGATGAGCACGTTCGCCAACACCCAGGCGAGGTAGCCGCTAGCGAAGTAGGCCGGGCCGATGAGCACCGGCACCAGGAAGAGCTTCGGGCCGAGCACATCTGTGTAGTGGTAGTGCCCGAAGGGAAAACCCGTCAGGATGCTCGTGTTCTCGAGGATGTTGCTCACCACGAGACTGATGACAATGAACACGGCGATGCCGCTCCAGCCATAGCGCAGCGCTCCGTGAATGAGCGCGAAAGCAACCGATAGCAAGAGCGCTAGGGCGATGGGGATGGAAAGCCCGAACGAGATGTTCGCAACCAGGGAGAGACCGTAGGCCGCCGCGAGAGTCCAGAGGATGGTCGTGGTCAGCTTCGTGTTTCTAGCGATCATGCTCATGAGCCTCCAGTTATGCCGACCATTCGGCGGCTGTATTGATCACCGACGGCCGCTTCGACCAGCCAGGTCGCCACATCCGCCCGCGAGATCCTCTGCGACATGCGACGCTTGGCCCCTTCGGGAACTACCGCCACAGATCCGTTGGCCGGACCGTCGGTAAGCACGCTCGGGTAGACGATGGTCCATTCGAGGTCGCTTTGGCGGAGAACCTGCTCGCCGGCGTTCTTGTCCTTGATGACCGGGCCCATAGCGATGCCGGTGAGCAGCCGGCTAACCACATCCATGCGATCCTGCTCGACGACCCAAGACGAGAGCACGACGACCCGGCTGACTCCCGCCGCGCGGGCGGCAGCGACGATAGCCTGGCTTGAATCCTCGATCACCGATCCTTTGCCGCCGAGCGTGCTGATGACGGCGTCGGCACCCTCCAGCGCGCGCGCGAGGTCCGACTTGTCGGTTGCCGAGCCGGTTACGACGCGAAGGTTCGCGTTGCCGTTCGCCACCTTTTCGGGCGAACGGACGAGCGCGGTGACGGTGTGGCCGGCGGCAAGTGCCTGCTCGACCACGAGGCGGCCTGTTCGGCCGGTGGCTCCGAGGACTAGAAGGTTCATAGCTCTGCTCCTGTGGTTTAGACTTCGTGAAGTTGAAGCTTCAACTTGCTAATGTTGATAAGAAGTTGAAGCGTCAACTTATTCCCGAGACAAAGCCGGGCACCGGGTCGCCCCCGCGACTTCGGTGGCTGAGCCATCGCGAGTGGAGTGCGTGGCTCCAGCTCCTGGGAACCATCACCCTGCTGCCGGCCGCCCTTGACTCCCAGCTGCAGCGGGAGGCGGGCATGAGCCACTTCGAGTTCGCTGTCATGGTGGCGCTGTCCCGCCAGCCGGGCCGGAGCCTTCAACTCAAAGACCTGGCCGTGGTCGCCAACGGCTCGCTGTCCCGGCTGTCGCACGTCATCTCGCGACTGGAGCGGCACGGTTGGGTGCGCCGGACGCGCGGGATCAAAGGCCGCGCCACCAACGCCGAATTGACCAGCAAGGGGTATCAGAAGGTGTCGGCGGCGGGTCCGATCCACTTCCAGGAAGTTCGCCGGCTCGTATTCGACGTGCTGACGCCTGACGAGGTCACGGCGCTGGAGCACGTTGCGGCCCGCCTCAACGTCGGGCTGCTTGACGGAATCAGTCTCGGAACACTGGCCCGCCGTACCCGGGCGCGTTCGACGCGCCGGTCGAGCTAGCCGCCTGAAGATCGCCCGATACCAGACGCTTTGTTACGCTGGCGCTGACTTCCTCGCGCTGTGGCGCGCGGAAAGCCAAGTCACGGGGGGTAGCCCTTGCGAAGTTATCGCTACGCGAGCCACGCGGTGGTGCTCCTGATAGCGATCGCAATGTCGGGATACGGCGCCGTCAATCTGAACAACTCACTGGCCGCGAGGGCGGAAGCTGTTGACGCCAGAGCGGCCGGCGAGGGCGGTCTGTATGGCGACGTTCTGGTGGGCCGTGACAGCACGATCATCAAACCAATCTCGATTCCCAATGCGCCGCTGCCCAATCGCAGGGCGATCCGCTACACAGTCAAGGTAGGAGACACGCTTGACAGCGTCGCGGGCGCATTCGGCATCACGTTCAGACAGATCACGTGGTCGAATCCCGGTCTGCGCTTGCCGCTCAAAGCCGGCCAGACGCTCAGGCTGGCGCCCGTGCCGGGAGTCGTTGTCGTGGTCAAGAATGGCGATTCGCCGGCAAGCCTTGCAGCGGCCTATGGCGTCGATGAAGCCACCGTCCTGGGCTTCAATGACATTCACGCTCCTGAGCTGACCCCCGGCCTGATGATCGTGATTCCGGTCGACCCGCAAACCGGCCCGAACCTGAGCACCGGCGAGCCTGCCGACCCAATCAAGCCCGGCGAGTTGCTCTGTCCGATCCAGGGGGCGAAGATCATCCAGAAGTTCGGAGCCACATCGTTTGCGTTGGAACCGGCATACGGCGGCTACCTCCACTTTCATTCCGGCGTCGACGTGCTGGCTGAATACGGGACTCCGATCGTCGCCGCGGCAGGTGGAAAGGTGACGGCCACAGGTTATGCGGACTACTTCGGCCTCCGGGTCGCGATCACCGACTCTTACGGGCTGGTCGAGATTTACGCCCACATGTCTGACGTGGCGGTCAAGGTTGGCGATTCGATCCAGCAGGGCCAGAAGATCGGCCTCGTCGGCAGCACCGGTCTTTCGGTTGGCTCGCATCTGCATCTCCAGCTCGAGGTGGGGGGCATGCCAACCGATCCAGCTCCTCTCGTCGGCTGTTGAGAATCGAGGGCATAGGCGACAAGCGCCTGGCGGTGCTGCCGTCGGCCGTGCGCTGCGTCAGGTGTCAGGCCACATGGGAGCAGGGCCAGGCCGGGCACTGACGGGTCGCCGGACGACACCGACTCCGCCGTCCACTGAGAGCTCCGAGATTATCGTGAAGCGGCTTCCTGCCTGCGCACCTGCGAGCGTGCCAGCGCGTACTGGCCGGCGAATCCGACCACGAGCGCGACGAGCACGCCGAGGTTGGCGTACGTCCACGGTCCGTTGCTCTTCGGCCCCAGGCCTAGCGGCTCGAGCAGGTAGCCTTGCCAGCCGAGCCACGCGGCGAAACTGTTGGTCACCAGGCCCCAGCCGAGGAAGGTTGCGACCAGCGTGGTCCCGACCGCGACCCAGTTCACCGGACCGTAACGGCCGCGCGAGTCATACAGGTCCGGCTCCGCATAGTCCCGCTTGCGCAGCAGCAGGTCGGCGAGGAACACACCGCACCAGGCCGAGATCGGCACGCCGAGGGTGATCAGGAAGCCCTCGAATGGACCGATGAAGTTGCTGGCGATCCAGACCACGTATATGGTGCCGAGGATCATGATCACGCCGTCGATCCCCGCCGCGGTCCAGCGAGGAACTTTCAGTCCAAGCGTGAGCAGGGCGAGGCCCGACGAGTAGATGTCGAGCACGGCGCCGCCGATCAGGCCCCCGATCGCGACCAGCGCGAACAGCACCAGGTACCAAGTGGGGAGGAGGGTGGTCAGCGCACCGATTGGATCGGCGCCGATCGCCTGGTTCAGCTTCTGGTCGGACGCCGCAAGGAGCAGTCCGTACACGACCAGCAACACGGGCGCAACGGCGGCGCCGAAGGTTGTCCATGCCACCACCCCCGCGCTTGACACGGAACGAGGCAGGTAGCGTGAATAGTCGGCTCCACTGTTCACCCAACCAAGGCCGAAGCCCGTCGCGGCGAAAATGAGCGCGCCAAGCACGGCCTGGGGCGAGCCGCTGGGCACCGAGGTGACCGCTCCCCAATTGATGTTGCCGAATGTCAGCAACACGTAGCCCACGGTCAGGACCGCCAGCCCGACCGTGAGGATCGCCTGCAGCCGCATGATCACGTTGAAGCCGAAGATGCCCGAAAACACGACCACTCCCGCGACGACCAGGAACGCAATGATCTTGGTCGCGTCGCCGCCACCCCATCCCAGGCGACCGAACACGGTTGCCGTGGCGAGGGTGGCCAGCGAGACAAGGACGGTCTCCCAGCCGACCAGCAAGATGTAGGACAGGGCCGCCGGGATCTTTCCGCCCTGGACGCCGTATGCGGCCCGGCTGAGGACCATCGTCGGCGCCGACCCTCGCTTGCCCGCGAGCGACACGAAGCCGACAAGCAGGAAAGAGAGGATCGTCCCGATGAGACCGGCGACGGTCGCCTGCCAGAAAGACACACCGAAGCCGAGCAGGAAAGAGCCGTAGCTGATGCCGAGGACGGCGATGTTGGCCGCGCACCACGGCCAGAACAGGTCGCGCGGACGTCCCTTTCGCTCCGCGTCGGAGATGACGTTGATGCCGTTGAGCTCAACCGACAGGGTTTCTCTAGGTCGGACCGCAACCTCAGTCGCCATCGCTTCCCTCCCCAACTACCGACCGTTGCGCGCGCCGAAATCCTACTCCCAGCGCCCTGCCCTGAATTTTTCGAGCTCGGCGTCAGTGGGGCCGGCGGCTGGGCCGGGCCGAGACACCGCGTAGGCTGCCGCTCGGTTGGCGAACAACACGGCGTCCGGCCAGCTCATTCCGCGCGCCAGCCCGGCCAGCATGGCTCCGACATGCACGTCGCCGGCACCGCTCGTGTCGACGGCCTGGACCCTGACCGATGGGACCTGCTCCGGAATTGACCCGGCCCTGTGGATCGTCGCCCCGTCGGGCCCCTCGCGCAGGATCACCGTGGTCACCGGCCGGACCCGTCCTGTCACCTGCCTCAGGCCGCCGAGAGCTTCCAGCTCCCGCCTGTTCAGGCTCAGGACGTCGACCCGGCCCAGTACCGCCGCGAGTCGACTGCTCTCGATGTCAACCACGAGCGGACCCGGGTCCATGACCACGACGAGATTCGGCGCCAGCGCCGCCGCGTGCTCCGCGATCGCGGCCCCGGCATCCGGATATGCGAGGTCATACCCCGAGACGTAGACGGCATCGCCGTCCCGGTACTCGATGGGCCGCAGCGCCTCCGGGAACACGACCGCGTCGGCGCCCGTGACCGTGACAAAGGTCCGCTCCCCGTCAGGCTCGACGAGAGCCAGCGTCCAGCCGGTGTCGAGGTGCGGATTCGGCGGCATGACAAGCTGCACTCCGTCGCGGGCCAGCGCGGCGCGCACGAGATCGCCAAACGGTCCCATGCCGTGCGGCCCCGCATACAGCCCCGGCAAACCCAGCCTGGCCGCTGCCGAGAGCACGTTGAACGCCCCTCCCGCCGCCATCCCGCGCTGCGAGGCGAGGACGTCCCCGCCCCGGTCGGGCAGCGCAGGCACCTCGAGGACGAGGTCGACGATCACGCTGCCCAACGACACGAGCCGCTTGATCACCGTCGCCGCAGCTTGAGTAGTCCGTCGACCCGCGACTCGAATTCGATGCCGTTGACCTCCCTGATCTTCTGCACGGCGTCGGGTGGCAGCGCATGCAACCCCGTACAGGCTCCAACCATGGCGCCCGCGAGCGCGGCGATCGTGTCAGTGTCGCCTCCCAGGGCGGCGGCGTGGCCGCATGCCTCCCATACATCGCCGTGGCTGAACCTCGCGACTCCGAACGCCGTCGGAACCGATTCGGCCGTCTCGACTCCAGTGCCGAACCGGTCGACGATCGCGTCCAGGCTCCCCAGCCTGAGTGCCTCCTCGAACATGTCGGCGAAGCCGAAGCGGGCCGCCGCTCGAACTGCACGCGACGCGGCCTGCTCGAAGGTCTCGCCACTCACGCCGGCTGACACGACGGCGGCCACCGCCGCGGCCCCAGCGTGGGCGATGTCAGTGTCGTGGGTGACAAGGTCCGCCGAAACCACTGCGGCGAGGAGGCGGTCGAGCGGTTCAACCGGGGTCGCGATTCCAACCGGCGTGATCCGCATGGCGGCGCCGTTGGTGGTGCCGGTCCTTCCGGTGTGCGATGGATGCTCACCGGCGGCGACTGCAGCCAACGCTCGCCTGGTGGACGGACCGAGCAGCTCAGAGCGAGCCCGCTCAGCCATCTCGCGTTCCCAGGCAGCCAGTGCCTCCGCCAACCTGTGCGGATCGATCGTGCCGCCACCCGAGATCAGGAGGTCCGCGATGAGCAGGCACTGCATCGTGTCGTCGGTGACGGAGCCGGCTGGGAGGCCGTGGGCAATCGGGTTGTCAGCAGGTCCCTCACGGAAGCCAGGCGGCGTGCCGAGGATGCGCCTTGCGGTCGGGCCGTCCAGCTCCTGGGTCGGCATCCCGAGTGCGTCGCCGATCGCGAGTCCGTAGAGAGCGCCCAGCGCCCGATCGGTGGAAATTTCAGCGAGGCCCGCGCAGGGCGAGTTCGCGGCCCGTCGCCACTTCGAACGCGTCGCGAATCGCGGCGATGGTTGCGTCAGCGTCAACGTCGTCGAGGTCGGCGCAACCCACCAGGTTCGCGACGGGATGTGAAACGGGTGACGCCCGTCCCACCACGCCCTGGACGCGGAGGTCGGTCAGCAGGCCGGGGACCTCTGGATAGACGAACATGGGCCGCTCGACCGCGTCCACCAATTGGTCGGTGACAGGCATGCGTGACCTCGCTGGCAACCGAATGGCCGGTGCCGCGGCGATGCTAGCAGTCGGCCGGGTAAGTCGGTCGCTCGCCTACATGCTTCAGCGCGACTTTAGTAAGTCCATCGCGTGGGTGACGCCGGCAAGCCACGTCGGGTCCTCGAGCCACGTTTCGGCGCCCCACATGAGCACCACGTCCACCGGCTCCTGCCGGTAGTCGGCCGCACTGTCGAGTAGATCGAGAGGCGTGAAGCTGGTCTCGCCGTTCCAGGGTTCGGCCTGCATCTCGGCCAGCCAGATCTCCTTGCCCATCCCGTGAGCCCGGTTGGCCCAGAAGTCGACAGCCTGCTGCTTCCAGGTGGAACGGAGCCCGACGGTCGTGATGCCGTGCGGCACATGCGGGCCGTCAACGTACAGGTCGAGGCCGAGAGCGTCCCCGGCCTGCAGCGCTTCTTCCGGATGCCCGCTCGGGCCACCCAGCCGCCACAAGACCGGAGCTGCGTACAGCTGCAGCACGTCGACCGCCACGTTCCATCCGTCGTAGGTCGTCACGACGGCCTTGTGAGCGGGGTCGAGCTCGTGCACCTGGGCGATCTCCCAGGCGAGCTGCGAAGCGGTGATCTCGTCCTGGCCCGTGAGTTCGTTGCCGACATAGTCGAGCGGCTCGTTCTCCACCTGCCACGCGTAGAGCAACGGCGAGCCGCCGTAGCGGGTGATGCTCGACACAAAGTACGTGCGATATTCCGGCGCCGACTGCGCGTCGCCGATGTAGGGCTGCTCACGCGCACCAGCCCATTGCGGCTGATGAAGTTCGGGATACAGGAAATTGCGGGCGCCGACAACGAGCACGACACGGGTCGGGTCGGCCGCTGTCAGGTTGTGCTGCGCAACGACCTCGAGCAGCTCGTCGATCGAGCTGAAGTCCAGCTCGTCGGGGCTCTGCTGGACGACGTCCCAATAGATGGGAAGGCGCACAAGGTCAGGCTGGGTTGCGCTAAGCAAACGGCGCAGGTCACTGCCTGGGTCACGACTCGCCAGCTCCGAGCTCTTCGGGCTGAAGCTGAAGCCGACCAGGGGCGGAGCAGATTGCGGTTGGGCCCACGTCTCGCTCCCAAGCACGCACGCGAGACCGACGAGGGCGATAAGGCGTTTCAACTCCCCGCAGTAACGACAGCACGCGTTCCTGAGAATTCACTCAGAAGGCGCCAAAAATTGCCTTAGAGCAGCTCCGCGATGAGTTTCGCCGCGCGAGCTGCGGTGCCGGTTTCGACATCGCCGTACTCGACCGGTTGTGACACGAGCACCTGGATCGCGTCGGCGATATTCGAGGGTGTGGCGTCGTCGAAGTCCATGCATCTGCCGGCTCGATATCGCTCGAGGCGGTGCCTGACGTGGATGTTCTGCTCGCAGTGATCGCGAAGCGGGAAATAGAGAAAAGGACGGCGGGCCGCGGTCAGCTCCATCGTCGTGCTGAGCCCGCCCTGCGTCAGGGCCACATCGCATGCGGCCAGATGGAGGTCCAGGTCGGGGACGAACGGCCGCACCTCGACGCCCTTGACGCTGGGAAGGTTGCTCACGTCGATGCGCGGGCCCGCGACAGCGATCATCCGCAAACCGGGTACCCGCCGCCGAGCGGCTGGAAATGCCTTCATCAATCGACCCAACAGCTCCGTTCCCACGCCCGAGCCGCCAACCGACGCGATGCAGACGACCTCACCGTCGCGGTAGCCCAGCCGCCGTCGAAGCTCGGTGCGATCGCCAACCGCTTGCTGGTTCAGTCCGAGGATGTATCCACCCGTGAACTCGTAGTGACGCTCCGTCCAGGCGCGGATTTCGGGTAAGCCGGGTCCGAATTCGCCGGGCACGATGTCTTCGGGCCGTCCGATGAAGATGGCCCGGTCGCGCAAACGCGGGAAGCGCTCGACCTGCTCGATCATCTCGGCGTTGTAGTCCGCGGTCAGCGCAACGTCGCGTTCGCCGAGGGCCGGCATCGGCAGCCAGCCGACGAAGTCGGTCAGCCAGACGTAAGCCGCCTGCTTCAGCTCAGGGTTCTCGTGCAGGTAGTAGTCGACCTCCCATGCCTCATCGCCGATCCATACGTCGTAGTCCCGCGCCCGCACGGCCTCGAGGAAGACCATGAAGTTGGACAGCAGGATCTCATCCATGCGGCGCCACGCTTCGAAGACATGCAGGCGATGCGGGCTTGACTCCAGCTCGATGTGCTGCGATTCGTTGGCCAGCTCGCTGCTCGATGGATGAATCCGTTCGCCATGAGCCTCGAGCACGCGAGTCACGGGATCCTGGGCAAGCCAGTCAATCTCGAGATCCGGAACCAGTTTCCGAAGCTCTTGGGCGATGGCCACGTCACGGCGCGCATGTCCCAGCCCGATGGGCGATGAGACATAGAGCGCTCGGCGGGGGCGCCGCACCCCACGCCGCCGCGCCGGCCGCGGCGACGCCGGCAGCAGGAACTCGTCCAGGGCGAGGTTCACCGCCACCGGGTCGCGAACGTGCGGGCAGTGGCCTGATTGCTCCATGGTCATCAACCGACCATTGGTGAGCTCGGCCAGGGCCACGCCGTTGCTGTGAACGACGATCTCGTCTTCGTCGCCGTGGATGACGAGCACCGGGCATGAGACACGTTGTGCCAGGTCGATTGCGCGCTTCTCATTGAGCGTTCGCCCCCTGGCGGTCGCCACCAGCACCTCTGGGGTCGTGTCGAGTCCCCACCTGACGGTGTCTTCGATCGGCTTCGTGGAATGTGGTTCGACGAAGACGCGGCCGAAGAAGAACTCCAGGAATCCTCGATGGTCGCGCAACCAGTAGTCGGCGTTGTATTTCATCCAATCGACGTGTTCGTCGAATTTCTCATCGAACACGGCCCTGGCTGCGTCCCTGAACGGAGTCCACGGCGCGAGAGGAACCGCCGGTCCGATGAACACGACCGATCCGACACGCTCCGGGTGCTCCGCGGCCAGAAGCAAGGCCCATCGCGAGCCGGCCGACAGCGCAACCAACGCGGCCGACGCCGTTGCCGTGTCGTCCATGACCGCCAGGGCGTCAGCCGCGAACTCCTCGTCCGCGTACATCTTCGGGTCGAGCGGTCGATCGGAGAGTCCGTTGCCCCGACCGTCCATCACGAGCACGCGACAGTGCCGCGCCAGATGGGCGATCTGGAATTTCCAGTGGCGGGAGTGGATGATCGACCACGTCGGCAGCAAGAACACCGTCGGGTCGCCTTGGCCGTACAGCTCCCAGTGGAGCCGGACGCCGTCCCGAACCGTGTACCCCTCACGATCAGGCTTCCTGGCTCTCATTGCTCTGCTTCCTCCCGCTCATTCTCTGCTCGAAGCGAATCGGGTGGAGGCGGGCAATCCGCCCGCCTCCCGAAATCCAACGACGCTATGGACGAACTTCGTAAACGACGTTGAACGGCGTCTCGGCGACTCGGCGGAAACGGGTGAACCCGCCTGCCGTCGCCACGTCTTTGATCCGGGCTTCCCCGGCCTGGGCGCCAAGCGCGAGGCCGACGTCCTGAGACAGCGAGTTCGGCGTGCAGAGGAAGGTGGAGAACGCGTAGTACGCACGACCGACCGGGTTGAGGTTCTGCTCGACCCGATCCCCCGCGATCGGTTCGACGATCAGCCAGGTCCCGTCAGCTGCGAGCGCCTGACGGACGTGGCGCGCGGCGCCGACGGGGTCGCCCATGTCGTGGAGGCAGTCGAACATCGCGATGAGGTCGTAGCCGCTGCCCGGAAAAGCGGCGGCCTTGGCCACTTCGAACGTGGCTCGGTCCTGCAGTCCGGCGTCCTTTGCCTTCTGGCGAGCGAGCTCGATCGACTCCGGGTGGTAGTCGAAGCCCGTGAATCGTGAGCGGGGGTAAGCCTGCGCCATGAGCCTGGTCGACGCTCCCAGGCCGCAGCCCACGTCGGCGACCTTGGCGCCCACGCCCAACTTCGCCTCCACTCCCTCCAGCGCGGGCAACCAGGACGACACGAGGTTCGCGTTGTAGCCCGGCCGGAAGAACCGCTCACAACCTGTGCTGACGCCGAGGTCGTGCTGGTGCCAGCCAAAACCCGCGCCGCTTCGGAACGCCGATTCGATCTGCGATTCGGATTTCAAGCTTGCCGTGGCCAGCTCGAAGGCTCCGCAGACGAACGCCGGGCTTTCCTCGTTCGCCAGCGCCATCGCCTGCTCCGGCGGCAGCAGGTAGCGCTGCGTCTCGGGCGTGTACTCGACGAATCCGCCGGCCGCCTGCGCGTTCAGCCACTCGCGGACGTAGCGCTCGGCCGTGCCCGTCTTCTCGGCCAGCTCGGCCGATGTGATCGGGCCGGACTCCGCCATCGCCTTGTAAAGACCGAGCCGGTCGCCCAGCACGATCAGCCCCGCGTTGACGGTCGCTCCAAGCTCACCGACCACCTGTCCCATGAAGGCGTTGAGCTTGTCCATGTTGATCGCCGGTGTCTGTACTGCCATTTGGATGTCCCTCCGGATTTGAGATGTTCTGACCTTGGAGCGGCCCGTCACGAGTCGCATCCGGGACCCCACCTAGTTGTTGGCAGTGACAAGCTAGGGCGATGCTGCTTGGCCGAGAGCCGGAACTGCTTGCGATCGACCAGGCCCTGGCCGCGGCGAGGCTCGGCACGAGCTCGCGCCTGCTGATTCGCGGGGAGCCTGGGATCGGCAAGACCGCCCTGCTCGAGCATGCTGTCAGCCAGGCGGCTTCGATGCGGGTCCTGGCGGCGCGCGGAGTGGAATTCGAGGCCGATGTGCCGTTCGCGGGGCTGCACGAGCTCCTCCACCCGACCCTCGTGCTCCTGGATCGCCTACCGCAAAGACACGCGGCGGCGCTGCGTTCCTCGCTCGGGCTCGGCCCCCGGATCGAGGCCGACAGGCTCATCATCGGTGCCGCGGCTCTTGGCCTGATTTCCGCCTACGCGGAGGACCGGCCACTCCTGATCACTGTTGACGATGCGCAGTGGCTGGATCGGGCTTCCTCGGAGGCCATCGGATTCGCCGCTCGCCGGCTGTTCGCCGATCCTGTCTCGATCCTCATCGCGATTCGCGACGAAGAGGAGTCGCCGCTGCTTGCCGCCGGCCTTCCCGAGCTCAGGTTGAGCGGCCTCGATCATGCGTCCGCGACCGCGCTGCTCGAGCGGGCCGCGCCCGGCCAGGTCTCGTCTGAGCGGGCCGACTGGATGCTGAACGCGACGGGTGGCAATCCACTTGCGCTGCTCGAGCTCGGACGCGAATCACCACACGCGTCCACCTCGCCGCATGACACCCTCCCGATCGCGACCAGTGTCGAGCGCGCATACCTCCGGCGCGCCGACGGTTTGTCGGAAAGCGCAAGGCGCGTGCTGCTCGTGGTGGCCGCGTCCGGGACACCCGAGCTGCGGTTGGTCCAGGCCGCCGCGGCGGCGCTCGGGCTGAGCCCTTCAGACGTAGAGGAAGCTGAGGCGGCCCGAGGACTCGTGAACCAGCGTTCGCAACGCATCGAGTTCGTACATCCGCTGGCACGAGCGGCGATCTATCACTCCGCATCACCTGCTGATCGTCGTGCTGCCCACAAGGCGCTGGCGAACGTGATGAGTGGCGCCGATGACGTCGATCGCCGAGCCTGGCACCTCGCCGCGGCAGCGAGCGGGTGGGACGCGGACGCTGCCACGGCGCTCGAAGGTGCCGCGCAACGAGCTCGCGAGAGCACGGGCTACGCGGCCGCCGCGAGCGCCTGGACGGAATCGGCGCGGCTCACCGAACCGCCCGAGCTGCGCGCCGCGCGACTGTTCAACGCGGCTCAGAACGCCTGGCTCGGCGGGCGGGCGGAGGAGGCCGTCGACTTGCTGGGAACGGCTCGGAGGCTCGCCGAAGGCCTGGAGCTTCGGGTCGACATCGACAACCTCAGGGGCCATATCGCGATGCGGCGCGGTTCCGTGCTCGAGGGCTATCGAATGATGGTCGGTGCGGCCGACGCCATCGAGCCGGTGGACCGCTTGCAGGCCATCCGCATCCTTGCCGACGCATCGCTTTCTGCGTTTGGAGCCGGCCACCCCTCCGACATGCTTTCCGCCGCGCGCCAGGCGCTCGACCTGGTTCGCCCGGATGATCCCCCCGAATTTGCGGTGTTTGCGCACGTCGCGTATGGCGCGCTCGCAATCCTCGCCGGTCACGAGTCGGATGGGCCGAAGCACCTGCACGAGAGCGTGCGGCTGCTTGAGCTGGTGCCGGTCGCGAGCGCCGATCCGCTCGTGCTGTTCTGCGCCGGCTTGGTCGGCCTGTTCCTCCGCGAGGCGGAAGCGGGTCGCGATCTCCTGGACCGCGCCCTTGACCAGGCGCGCGAGCACGCGCCCACCGCGGCACTTCCGGCGGTGCTGTTCATGCTCGGACGCGATGCCGCCGCCACGGACCGCTGGGAGCTTGCGCGCGCTCATTACGACGAAAGCGCGCGCGTGGCCCGCGAGACGACGCAATTCACGTTCTTCGCCGGTTCGACGGCCGGACTGGCGTGGCTGGACGCGCTCGAGGGCCGGGCGGATGAGTGCCGGGCTCACGCCGCCGAGGCGCTGGAGTTGGCGGAGCGATACGGAATGGGTTTTTACAAGGCGTGGTCGATGATCGCCCTCGGCCAGCTCGAGCTTGGCCTTGGCCGGCCCGACGCCGCCCTTGGTCAGCTGATGTCCTGCGAGGCGTTCCTGGCCGAGATCTCGATCAATGACCCGGACCTTTCGCCGGCTCCCGACATCGTCGACGCACTCGTCCGGTTAGGACGGCTCCCAGAAGCACGCGAGGTGGCCGATCGATACCAGCCAACCGCCGACGCCAAAGGCCAGCCATTCGCGTTGGCGCGCGCCGCCAGGGCACGAGCCTTGCTGGCGGGCGACGACAGGTACGTCGAGGAATACCAGGCCGCCATCCGATACCACGAAGCCACCCCGGACATCTTTGAGCGCGCGAGGACACAGCTCTACTTCGGCGAACGCCTCCGCCGGAAACGCCGACGCGTCGAGGCACGGCAGCAGCTGCGTGCGGCCCTGAAGGCTTTCGATCAACTCGGCGCGGCGCCGTGGGCTGAACGGGCCATGACCGAGCTCCAGGCCAGCGGAGAAACCGCGCGAGTACGTGATGACCGCTACCGTCAGCAGCTGACACCCCAGGAGCTTCAGGTCGCGGTCACATTGGCGGAAGGCGCAACCACGCGCGAGGCCGCGGCCAGGTTGTACCTGAGCCCGAAGACGGTCGAGTATCACCTGCGCCACGTCTACGACAAGCTGGAGATCCGTTCTCGAGACGAGCTTCGCACTGTGCTCATGGCGCAATCGAGCCGAGCTGGTTCTCGTAAAGCGCTGTTGTTCACGGACCTGGCTGGATCAACCAGCCTGGTCGAGGCGATCGGCGATGCTGCGTGGCGCGACCTCAGTGCCTGGATGGATGCGGAACTGAGGCGCTGCTTCCTCGATCACCGAGGCCGTGAGGTCGACCATGCGGGCGATGGGTTCTTTGTCATTTTCGACGCGGCCGGCGACGCCATCGAGTGCGCCGTGAGCATTCAGCGCCGCCTGTTGACTCAGCGCCGCCTACACGGTTACGCACCTCAGGTGAGGATCGGCATCCACGTCGGAGAGGTGCAGCTGGCGGACTCCTCTGTCCGCGGGGCCGCCGTGCATCGGGCGGCGCGGCTGTGCGCTGCTGCCGACGCTGACCGCATCATGGTTTCCCGTGAGGCGCTCGAGGCCGGCGGCCGGCCGCTCAACGGATTGCGCAAATTGGAGCTGAAAGGCATCAAGGAGCCTGTCGAAGCGGCCGAGGTCAGGTGGGAGGGGTAGCGTTCGTGAGCGGCGAGTTCGGGACGTGGCATCACGGCCTGATCGCGCGTTGGTGGTCCGAGTTCAACGTCGCGACGCCGGAAGAGCTCGCCTACTTCGGCGCGGCGATCCGGAAGTTCGGCGAGCCGGTGCTCGACCTGGGCTGCGGCACAGGTCGGATCATGTTTCCGCTCATCGCCGAAGGCTTCGACGTCGACGGTGCCGACATCTCGGCGGACATGATCGCCCTGGCGGGCGCGGAGGCAAGGAAGAGCGGTGTCAGTCCGAACCTCACCGTCCAGCCGATGCACGAGCTGGACCTGGGCCGGAAGTATCGAACGATCTACATCTGCGGCTCGTTTGGCCTGGGTGGCCGGCGCGATTACGACCGAGAGGCCCTGATACGCGCCAACCAGCACCTCGAGCCGGGAGGCGCGCTGCTGATCACCCACCAAAACCTCCCGTATGACGACGACGGAAAGGACTGGGCCCAATGGCTGCCCTCACACCGCGCTGACTTGCCGGGCGATTGGCCGGTCGAGGGCGATCGGCGCACCGCATCTGACGGCGATGAGATGGAGACCTTGTTTCGAGTCGCGGAGCTCGATCCGCTCGCCCAGCGGACGACCTATCAGATGCGAGTCCGACTCTTCCATGACGGCCAGGTCGTCAAAGAAGAGGACTACGACCTGAAGATCAACATCTACCTCGTCCAGGAAGTTCTCTTGATGCTCCACCACGCAGGCTTTCGCGACATGGCGGTGGAAGCCGGGTACACCGGCCGGCCCGCGACCAGGGACGACGGCACGGTGACCTTCGTGGCCACCAAGTAGAGCTAACCAGTCGCCCCGTCGCGCCTGCGCAGCTGGACGAAGATCAGGACGCTGCTCACCAAAAGTGCCGGCACGTACATGGTCACGATCACCCAGTTCACACCGAGGGCATGGTCGAAGACGCTGAAACGCATCGACTGGATGATCGCGTTCACGGTGTCCAACAGACCGACGACAAGCACCACCCACACCGACGCGAGGGCCCAGCTCATGCGGTAGCGCAGGGCGAGCAGGGCGACGAGGGCCAGGACCGCCGTGGCGATGTCGCCCAGACCGATCATCGTTCGAAACTCAACCGGAACTGCGGCATCGACCGCGCCGGGCGCCAGGATCGTCCCGCCGATGATCCGAAATGCGTGGACCCAGACGAGCGGCACCAGAGCCTTTTCAGGCCGCAGACCGGCGAGGCGGGGTGACACGTACCACCACGCGATCAGCGCGTAGGCGACGAGGGCGAGGGTGAACTGGATCCCGAACAGAGCGATGGGCGGCATCGGTCGACTCCTCGAGCAGACTGGCTGGGCGGCGGACGCGTGAATTAGGCCACATCGGCGTGCCGAGGTTTGGAGAGCGCTCCCTCAAACTTCTTGACAACAAGCGTAGAAGCGTGTACAACGACGGCGTGAGAGCGCTCCCACAAATGAGCCCAATTCCGACGCTGGAGGAAGTCGCCAAGCTCGCTGGGGTCTCGCGCGCGACCGCCTCGAGGGTCTTCACCGCCAGCCCCAGGGTCAGTCCCCGGGCCCGGCGGGCGGTCGAGCGAGCAGCCGTGAAGCTCAGATACGTGCCGAATCGGGCTGCCCGCACGCTCGTCACGGGACGGACTGACTCGATCGGCCTTGTCATCCCGGAACCTACTGCGTTTCTCTTCGGCGACCCGTTCTTCCCTCGCCTTGTGCGCGGGATCAGCGAAGTCCTGTCCCGCCAGCTGCTGCAGCTCGTCCTCCTGATCCCACAGTCAGCCGAGGACGAAACCAGGCTCGAGGGCTATCTGTCGGCGGGTCACGTCGACGGCGTGCTGATGGTCTCGCTGCACGGAAACGATCCGCTGCCGGAACGGCTCCACAGGCGCGGCACTCCCGTCGTGCTCGGAGGCCGTCCGAGCGCAAACGGTCCGCTCACCTATGTCGACGTGGACAACGTCGGAGGTGCCCGCATGGCGGTCGAGCATTTGATCGCCGGGCGTCACCGGCGCATCGCGACCGTCACCGGTCCGCTCGACATGGGCGCCGGCATTGATCGGCTGCAGGGCTATCGCGACGCGATTCGCAACGGTGGCTTGCAGAGCGATGGGTCATTCGAGCAGGCGGGTGATTTCGGACAGGCCAGCGGCGCCGCCGCCATGCAGGCGCTGCTCGACCGGCATCCCGACCTGGACGCGGTGTTCTGCGCGTCCGACGTCATGGCCGCCGGCGCGCTCGAGGTCCTGCGCCGGCATCGCCGGCGTGTGCCACAAGACATCGCCGTCATCGGTTTTGACGACTCGACGATCGCAACGTCGACGGATCCGGCCTTATCCAGCGTGCGTCAGCCCATCGAGGAGATGGGACGCGAGATGGCGCGCCTCCTGCTGGCCGCGCTCGACTCGGGCTCGTCGGGTGGCAAGCAGGTCATCCTGGCGACGGAACTTGTCGTCCGCGCTTCGAGCGGACAGGGGGGTAGGGAATAGAGGAGATCGCCGATCGCCGCCGGTTCGACTGATAAATGCACGTCAAGTGCACAAGGAGGTGGACACACGAAGCCATGAAACGACTCAGCAGCATCCTCGGAGGAACGATTGCGGGCGCACTTTTGCTCGCGGGCTGCGCATCGGGGAACACGAACACGACTGACAACACCCCGATCACGCTCACACTCGCAACCTTCAACAAGTTTGGCTACAGCGACGCGATGCTGGCCCAGTACCACACGCTTCACCCCAACGTGACGGTGGTCCAGAACATCGCGGCGACATCACAGGCCGCGCAGGACAACATGTTCACCAAGCTCGCCGCGGGCTCTGGGCTGGGCGACGTGGAGGCAGTCGAAGTCGACTGGATGCCGAAGCTCAAGCAGTACTCAAACCTGTTCGTCGACCTCTCGACCTCCGACACCAAGGGCCGCTGGCTCGATTGGAAGAGTGCGGCGGCGACCGTCAACGGCAAGCTCATCGGAGCTGGAACCGACATCGGGCCGGAGGCCATCTGCTATCGGTCCGATCCTTTCGTCAAGGCCGGGCTCGCGAGTGACCCCGCCGGGGTGGCCACGCTACTCACGGGCGACTGGAACAACTACTACTCCGTCGGCCAGAGGTTCACCGCCGCGCACACGGGCACGGCGTGGTTCGACTCCGCCGGAGCCACCTTCCAGGGGCTCGCCAACCAGTACCCGAACTTCTTCGAGCAGAACGACGGCACGGTGATCGCAACCACGAACCCAGACGTCAAAGCCACATTCACCTCCGTGCTCAACGCGAGCTCAACGAGCTCGGCTCATCTTCAGGAGTGGAGCACGGACTGGAACGCCGGTCTGGCCAACGGCGCATGGGCCACGATGCTCTGCCCGTCATGGATGCTCGGGGTGATCTCGGGCAACGGGCCGAAAATCACTGACTGGAAGATCGCCAGCGTCTTTCCGAACGGTGGCGGCAACTGGGGCGGCTCGTACCTGACCGTTCCGACCCAGGGCAAGCACACGGCGGCCGCCAAGGAGCTCGCTCTCTGGCTCACCGCCCCGCAGCAGCAGATCGCCGCCTTCACCACCACCGGCAACTACCCGAGCCAGGTGGCCGCCTACACCGACCCCGCGCTCACCGGCGCGATGAACCCTTACTTCAACAACGCACCGATCGGCAAGATCTTCGCCGAGCGCGCGAAGGCCGTGAAGGTCACACCCTACAAAGGCGTGAAGTACGCAGCCATCATGCAGGCGGTCCAGGACGGCCTGACCCGCGTCGAAAGCAAGAAGCAGACCATCGACGCCTCGTGGGCGCAGGTGGTCTCTGACATCAAAGCGCTGAGCTGAGCTAGAGAGACTGGGCCGCCCGCCGGCCCAGTCTCATCCCCACCGAGGAGCTTCTTATGACAACCTCGACCCTGGTGGTCAAGGACCTCACGCGCCGCGGCCTCGGCCTGGGGGAGAACCTCGGTCGGTGGGACCTCAAGTACTCGCCCTACCTGTTCGTCTCGCCGTTCTTCATCCTGTTCGCGCTGGTCGGCCTCTTTCCCCTCCTCTACACCGCCTGGGTCGCGCTCCATGCATGGGACCTCCTGGGCGGCCAGGGTAGGTGGACGGGATTCGACAACTTCGCATTCATCCTTCAGCAGCGCCAGTTCTGGGTCGCCCTGCGCAACACGTTGAGCATCTTCTTGCTCTCCGCCGTCCCTCAGCTCATCTTCGCCACCGCCATCGCCGCCGCGCTCGACACCAATCTGCGCAACAAGACGTTCTGGCGCATGAGCGTCCTGCTGCCGTTCGTCGTCATGCCTGTCGCTGTGACCCTCATCTTCGGGAGCATGTTCGGCGAGCGATACGGTCTCGTGAACAGGACGCTCGCCGACGTCGGTCTGGGCCCGATTCGCTGGCACACCGACCCGCTGGCCAGCCACATCGCGATCGCGACGATGGTCAACTTTCGCTGGACCGGATACAACGCGCTGATCCTGCTCGCGGGCATGCAGGCGATCTCGCGTGATCTCTATGAGGCGGCGACGATCGACGGCGCCGGCTCGCTGCGCCGGTTTTTTCGGATCACGCTCCCGCAACTGCGCCCCACGATCATCTTTGTGATCATCACCGCCACCATCGGCGGGCTGCAGATCTTCGATGAGCCTCGGCTGTACGACCAGAACGGCCTCGGCGGCGAGGATCAGCAGTGGATGACCATGACCATCTACCTGTACAAGCTGGGCTGGACTCAGCTGAACTTCGGCCGCGCTGCCTCGGTCGCGTGGATGCTGTTCCTCGTCATCGTCGCGATCGGGCTCGTCAACCTGGCGATTACGCGAAGAATCGCCACGGGCGAAGGGCGAACGGCGTGAGCGCGGTGTCGGCGTTCCATCGGCGCCGTGCCGAAGCGAGAATCGCGCAGCGGCCGGGCGCCCTGGTTTACGGGTTTCTCACGTTGATTCTCGTGGCCGCGGTCTTCCCGTTCTACTGGTCCTTCCTGATCGGCAGCGGGGACGCCGGGACACTCAGCGACACGAGCATGTCCTGGATTCCAGGCGCGAACTTCATCGCCAACGCGCGCTCCGTGGTCGACAACGAGAGCGTCAATTTCTGGAGGGCACTAGGCAACAGCATCATCGTCTCGACCGTGGTTTCGGCGTCGGTCGTCTTCTTTGCGACGCTGGCCGGCTTCGCCTTTGCGAAAGGCCGGTTCACCGGCCAGAGAGGACTCCTTGTGTTTGTGATCGGCACGATGTGCGTGCCGACTCAGCTCAGCGTCGTGCCGCTCTTCATAGCGATGTCGGCGTTCGGCTGGACCGGCACGCTTGGAGCAGTGATCGTCCCTGGCCTCGTGACGGCTTTCGGTGTGTTCTGGATGACCCAGTACATCGCCCAGGCGCTCCCCGACGAACTGGTGGAGGCCGGGCGGATTGACGGGGCGAGCATGTTCCAGACCTTCTGGCGCATCGCGTTGCCGGCTGCGCGGCCGGCCGCCGCGATGCTTGGGCTCTTCACTTTCATCATGTCCTGGACCAACTTCTTCTGGCCGTTCATCGTGCTGAACCAGACCAATCCGACGCTGCCCGTGGCGCTGGCCACTCTGCAGGCGAACTACTTCGTCGACTATTCGATCGTTCTCGCCGGCGTATTGCTCGCCACCGTCCCCCTCCTGCTCCTGTTCATCGCTGCGGGCAGGCAGCTCGTGGAGGGGATCATGCGCGGGGCGGTGAAGGGCTGATGGAAGCGGCGTTCCCGCCGGGCTTTCTCTGGGGTTCTGCGACGGCCGCCGCCCAGATCGAGGGTGCGGCGCACGAAGACGGCAAGGAGGACTCGATCTGGGATGCGTTCGCGCGCGTGCCCGGCGCCGTCGCGGCGGGCGATACGCCGGAGACAGCCTCGGATCACTACCACCGGATGCCGGAGGACGTCGCCCTGATGAAGCAGCTCGGCCTGGGCGCATACCGCTTCTCCACCAGCTGGGCCCGAATCAAGCCAGGCGATCGCGAGATCAATCGCAAAGGCCTGGACTTTTACAGCCGCCTGGTCGACGAGCTGCTCGAGGCGGGCATCTTGCCCTGGCTCACCCTCTACCACTGGGATCTTCCCCAGGCAGTGCAGGAGAGTGGGGGATGGGCAAACCGCGACACTGCATACCGATTCCGTGAGTACGCGGCCGCGGTGCACGACGCGCTCGGCGATCGGGTCACGCACTGGACGACGTTCAACGAGCCGCTTTGCTCCTCCTTGATCGGTTACGCGGCCGGCGAGCACGCCCCCGGCCTTCGCGACCCGCGCGCGGCGCTGGCCGCGGTGCATCACCAGCATCTCGCCCATGGGCTGGCGCTTCAGGCGCTCCGCGAGGTCGGCGCCGAAAGGCTCGGCATCACCCTCAATCTGACCAACGCCATTCCCAACGCGCCGGCCGACCCGGTCGATGTCGAGGCGGCCCGTCGCGTCGATGCGCTGTTCAATCGCATGTACCTCGAACCCATCCTCCTGTCGAGGTACCCGGCTGACCTGCTTGTTGACGTGCGCGACCATGGCCTTGCGGACCTGGTCCAGGACGGCGACCTCGAAATCATCGGTGGCCCGATCGATTTTCTAGGGGTCAACTACTACCACGACGACAACGTCAGCGGGCACCCGCTCTCAGACGGCGCGAGCCCAAGGCTGAGGCCGACGCCTCGGGCGCAAGCGTCTCCTCTTGTCGGTTCCGAGTACGTGACCTTCCCCCCGCGTGACCTTCCTCGCACGGCGATGGGTTGGGAAGTGAATCCTGATGGGCTTCGTGCGCTGCTGGTGCGGCTTGGGCGCGAGTACCCGAACCTGCCTCCGCTTTACGTCACCGAGAACGGCGGGGCATATGGCGGGGATGTCGTGGGCGACGACGGCCACGTGCACGACCCGGACCGCACCTCATACATCCTCGAGCACGTCGCGGCGGTTGCGGAGGCGGTTCGCGAGGGGGCGGACGTCAGGGGCTACTTCCTCTGGTCGCTGCTGGACAACTTCGAATGGGCCTGGGGTTTTCAGAAACGATTCGGAATCGTGCATGTGGACTACCAGACGCAGGTCCGAACGATCAAGGACAGCGGCCGCGCCTACTCCATTCTCATCGGAAACGGTTCGCGACCCGTCGGTTGAACCGGGTCAGCGAGCCGCGCTAGCAGCCGACCCAGCCGAACAGCTGCTGGAGCTTGATCTGGTCGAAGCCTCGAAGGATGGCGTGGTTGCCCATCCGGAGCATCGGCACTCGCTCACCGTCGAGCTGCTCCCACTCCCGCATCGCCGTCGGGTCGCTGTCGATGGCCCGGTATTCGAACTTGACGCCGAGCTCGTTCAGGAGCTCGGCCATGGCCGTCGACTCGCCCGACGCGGCGGAGCCGTACAAGATCGCCTCTGTGTCACCCATCTCTAGTAAGTAACGAGAGGCTAGGCCGATTGCCGCGATAGAGCCAATCAATTGTTTCGATGCGGTTGATAGACCAAATTGATAACTATCGACTTGCCGACCGCCTTCGCAACCGACCGCCGAACCAACGCAGGCTGGGCGACGGCAGCCAGCGTTCGGGCAGCCACAGTACGAACGCGGACCAGCCCGCCCCGAGGAGCACGCCCCCGACGACGTCGCTCGGCCAGTGGTCGCCCGCCCACACCCTCGCGATGCAAGTCAGCACGATCACGGCGATCGCCAGGATCCAGATCGTGGGCTGGTAGATCGGCCTGATGCGTGGCGCCAGCGACGCCGCGAGCATGAAGCTCATCCAGGTGAAGAAAACGGCGTGCCCGCTTGGGTAGCTGAAGCCGCTGGCCGGCGTGAGGATGTGGACGAGGTCGACCGTCGGTCGGTGGCGGGAGACCAGCAGCTTGATGATGTTGTCGAGAAGGCTCGAGATGCTGCCGATGAGCATCAGCCAACCCGCCCGGCGTTCCACGATGAACAGCGCGACGATGGCGACGATCCCGACCAGGACCTGCCAGTAACCCGCGGTCACGTTGATCACCTGCAACACGTAAGCGAGGGGACCCCAGTTGAGGCCCTGGACGAAAGTGGCCACGCGAATGTCGATCGGCAGCCAGAAGCCGTTGATGACCAGGACTGTGTCGATCGCGAACAGGACGAACATCACCAGCGCGGTCGGCCCCAACCACCTTCTCGCGGCGGCCGCGGGCTCACCGCGGAGGATCTCTTTCGCGGCCTGCTCGGGCTGGGCGCTCATCGAGGCAGGGTGGCGTTCAATGCGCTGAGCACCATCTTGTGCTCCGCGTTCAGGCTGATGCCGAGCTGCCCATCAGCCTGACCCACCGCGCACAGGCCACCGAGTGAACGCCCAGCGCGATGAATCCCAGCGCGACGATGCCCAGGACGAGATGTCCAAATGGTTTGGCGAGCAGAAACAAGAATGCCTCGCCGAAGCCCTGCACCTGCCCCGGGTCGTGGTGGAGGCCCGCCTGGACGATGAACCACCCGACGACCAGGAAGATCACGCCGCGGGCAGCCATCCCGAACCGGCCCAGCGCGATGACGATGCTTCGCGTGGCGTCGCTCATCTCAGCGCCCTTGAGATCTCGTTTGAAAACTGCGCGGTAGGCCTCGACAAACTGTCCGACGCCGATCCCGATCGCCACCAGGCCGATCAGCACCGTCAGCCTTCCGCCCTCGGGGTGCTCGAGGATGGACGAGATCGTCTTCTGCGTCGCGTCCGTCGAGGCTCCGCCCGCCCCCGCGAGGATCTTGAGCCCGAAGGCGACGATCAACGCGTACGACAGCGCACTCGAGATGAAGCCCAGCCTCTCCAGGTAACCGGACGGGTCGCTGCCGCGGTGCAGGGGATCGAAGACGGCCCTGATGAGACCCCACAGGGAGTAGGCGCCCAGGCCGACGATGATCACGAGCAGAACGAGCTTCCCCAAGGGGTTGCCGATGAGGAAGATGACGCTTCCGGTCAGGTCGAGGGCGTGGCCCTCTGGCTGCGAGAGCGCTATCCGAAGGGCCAGCAGCCCCATGACGAAGTAAAGAGCGCCTCGCACGATGTAGCCGAGGCGCTCGAGAAGCTCGAGCCCCGGGTTCGCGGCGGCGCGCTTGACCGAGTGCCTGTTCGCCTGGAGGGTCGCCATGTGCTCGTAGGGAGAACGGCTGAAGGTCCCGAGTCGGCCAACGCCTCGGATTGCGCACCGGTGACGCCACGGAGCCGAATTCACATGCTCGCTGCACGCCGTTGGATATAGAGAGGCGAAATGGACCGCCGGAGGGCTCAGTACGCGCCAGTGCGCACGCCCAGCTCGCGCAACCAGCGCCGGTAGGCGATCGCGGTACGGTCGCTGCGCAGGTGGAGCTCGGCCTGGAGGTCCAACGGCAGCAGCTCCGGCCGCTGCGACTCGAGGATCGGTCGGTCCTGGGCGAAGATGCGGTCCTGGAAGTCAACCATCTCCGAGGTGGGCTCGTAGTCCATCGCCATCCACATCCACGCGCTGCTGTCCACCGCGTCGTGGGGAGTCACCGAAAGCAGCATCCCGAAAGAGTGCTCGCCGTGCTTGATGAACGACGCCGAGAGCGGGCGGTGGACGCGGTATGTATAGGTGACCGTTGCTCCTTGCCCGGTGGCATATGGGTCCGGCTGGTACACCTTGACTCCGGTGGCGAGCACGCCCTCAGGTCCGACGACCGCCTCGTAGTCGGCGATCTCCGGTCGCGCCCGGTCGCCCAGGATTCCCTCGTGCACGAACGGGAAGTGGCCGACGTCAAGAAAGTTCTCGACCACGCGCGGGCCGCTCGCGTGCACGCGATAGGGCCCCGCCATCAGCACCTGGTGCTTGCCGTCCTCGAACAGCTCGAACCGGGGAATCTCGCCGGTGCCGCTGCCCAGCGTCGCCCAGACGACTCCGTGCGCCGCCCTCGCGCGAAACGTGGCCACCCTGGCTTTGGCCGGCGGCTTCTGCTCTGGGTGGGCGGGCATGAGCACGCAACATCCATCGGTCCCGTAGGTCCATCCGTGGTAAGGGCATTCGAGCCGCCCGCCATCGACGACCCGGCCCAGCGAGAGGCGCGTGCCGCGATGCACGCACAGGTCGCGCCACGCGTAGAACTCGTCACCCGAGCGCCACACGACCAGGTCCTCGCCGAGCAGTCGCGCGGCGAGCGGTCCACCGCCGGCGAGGTCTTCGACGCGGGCTACCGGATGCCAGTCGTCGACGAGGACCGGGTCGTCGAGCATCCCGTCTAGGACTTCGCCCTGTCGAGCACCGCGATGAGGTTGCGCGCCGAAACGAGGCCGAGCGGCTTCCCGTTGCCGTCCACGACCGGGAGGTGACGGACGCCGAGACGCATCATCTTCAACGCCACCACGCTGACGTCCTCGTCGGCGGTCACGGTGGCCGGGTCCGCGGTCATGATCACGCTGGCCGCCGTCTGGCTTGGATTCACTCCATCGGCGATCGCGCGCACGAGGTCTCGTTCGGTGATGATCCCCACCAGCGCGCCGTCCTCCATGACGGCCACCGAGTCAGCGTCGTTGCCCCGCATCTCGCGCGCCACTTCCGCCAGCCTGGTCTGAGGATCGACCGAGAGCAGGCGACCGGGCGGCAGATCCCTGACTTTCACCTTTTACTCCACCTCGTACGTGATCGGCACCATGCGCTGTGAGCTTTTCGGCGGCCGGCTGTAGCTGCGTTTCTGTCGGGGAGGCAGCTTGATCTCGTCGTGGGGCACCTCCTCGTAAGGGATGAGCGACAGAAAGTGGGTGATCAGGTTCAGGTGCGCGGCCCGCTTGTTGTCGGTCTCGACTACGTTCCACGGCGCTTCCTTGATGTCGCAGTACGAGAACATCTGGTCCTTCGCCTCGGAGTAGTCGACCCAGCGGGCTCGGGCCTGCAGGTCCATCGGGCTGAGCTTCCAGCGCTTGCTGGGGTCGTTGATGCGCCCGAGGAACCGCCGCTCCTGCTCGTCATCGCTGACCGACAGCCAGTACTTGATGAGAACGATGCCTGCCCGGACGAGCATTCGCTCGAACTGCGGGCACGTGCGCATGAACTCGTCGTATTCCTCGTCCGTGCAGAAGCCCATCACGCGCTCGACGCCGGCGCGGTTGTACCAGCTGCGGTCGAAAAGCACCATCTCGCCGGCGGACGGCAAGTGCGCGATGTAGCGCTGGAAGTACCACTGCGTCCTTTCTCTCTCCGTCGGAGCGGGGAGCGCCACGACGCGCACATAGCGCGGGTTGAGCAGCGCAGTCATGCGCTTGATGACGCCGCCCTTGCCGGCGGTGTCGCGGCCCTCGAACAGGACAACCACCCTCAGGCCCCGATTCCTGACCCATTCCTCGAGCTGGACCAGCTCGACCTGCAACCGGCGCAGCTCTTGGTCGTAGTCCTTCCGGGACAGCACACCCTTTTTGGGCCTCCACTGGCCGTCCTTCTTCTTCCGCTTCTTGTCCTTCTTGCCGATGGCGGTGGCCATGTCCCTTTTCCCTTCCCCTACCTCAGGTCGAAATCGCGTCCAACTGTAGTGGCAAATCGCGTGATCCGGCGAACGAACTCACCAGGCGAGCGCCTCCGCCGGTGCGTGCGCGAGGTCCGGGGCAATCCAGTCTGCATGAGCCAGCTGGGCCGCCTCAAAAGTGGTCGTGAGGGCCAGGCATCGGGCCCCCGCTGCTTTCGCGGCCGTCACGCCGCTGACCGCATCCTCGACCACGAGGCAAGTCGCGGGCGGCAGCCCGATCCGCCGGCACGCTTCGAGAAAGATGTCGGGCGCGGGCTTCTTGTGGACGACGTGGTTGCCGTCCACGACGGCGGCGAACACGGCTTGCGGCAGCCCGATCTCTCCGAGGTTCGCCAGCACCTTGATGCGGTCCGCACCCGACGCGACCGCCACCGCCAAACCGCGGTCCCGGCATTCGTTGACGAACTCGACGGCTCCGGGAAGCGGCCGCAGCCGGCCTCGGATCAGTCGGAGGTAGATCTCGTAGAGGCGGGCCTTGTCCTGCACAGGGTCGAGCACGATGCCGCGGCTCTCGGCCACGCCGCCGATGTAGCGGTCTTCTCCCATCCCGACGAAAGGCTTGAATTCCTCAGCGCTCACCGGGTGGCCTCTCTCGGCGAAGAGCTCTACGGCCGCCTCCGCCAGAGGTGGTTCGGAGTCCACCAGGACTCCGTCCAGGTCGAAAATCACTCCACGAAGATGGCTGGATCTCAAGCAGGAAGCTTCGACGCCCGGGCCATCGTCTTCGACCTCGACGGCGTGCTCGTCGACACCATGCCCGCGATTCGCGCCGCGTGGGCGGAATGGGCGACGAGGCGCGGAGTCTCGGCGGAGCTGGTGCTGTCGGAAATCCACCTCACCGCATTGGAGCTCATCCAAAAGTTCGCGCCGGCGCTGGACCCCGTCGCCGAGGCGAGCAGCATCGCAACGCGCCAGGCAACTCTGCACACCTCAGTTGTCGCATTCGACGGAGCTGTCGAACTGATCGCCAGGTTGGCGCCAGGCGATTGGGCGATCGTCACCTCGGCGAGACGCGAGCCCGCATTGCGCCACATCGCGATGGCCGGTCTGCTCGTGCCGGAGGTGCTCATCAGCGCCGAAGATACCCCGCACGGAAAACCGGATCCGTCCGGCTACCGGCTCGCGGCCGAACGCTTGCGGGTGTCGGCGGCTGACTGCCTCGCAGTCGAGGACAGCCCGGCCGGCGCTCGTGCGGCGCGTGACGCTGGCATGCATGTGCTCGGCGTGACGAACACGCACCACGAGTCGGAGTTGCGCGACGCACATGCGGTCATCGCGTCACTGGCCGAGATTGAGGTGGTCCTGGAGCCAACGCAGGACCTCAGCCGGATGCGCGTCCGGTGGAAACACGGGATAGAACACCTTCACGATCCGGCCTGACTCCGCGACCAGCGTTAACCGCTTGTAGAGATGCAGATGGCCAGCCTGGAACGTAGGCAGCCCTGGATCCATCGACAGCTTGAGATCGGGGTCGCTGAGCAGCGGGAACTTGATGTCCTTGCGCGCCGCGAAGTCAGACTGAGCGTCGGTCGACTGCGCGGAAAGGCCCATGACCGACGCCCCGAGCGCCTGGAACGAGGCCTCACGGTCCCGAAATGCGCAGCTCTCGGCGGTGCAGCCGATGGCGCCTGGAATCTCGGCCCAGCCTGGCGCCGGCATGTCAGGAGTGCCGGTCGCGTGCGGATACACATACAGGACGAGCGTGCCGCCGATCCGCGATAGGTCGACGGTGGATCCTGACGTCGAGGCAAGCTCGATCCCGGGCAGGCGCTTGCCCTCCAGGCCGGCCGCCCCTCCGTCGTCGACCGGCGCCGGGAACCGGGAAAACTCGGACATCAGCTCGTCAGCAGCGCCTTCAGCTGCGCCGGGCTGATGTTCCCGCCGCTGCAGATCAGCGCCACAGTCCGGCCGCGGAGCTGATCGCGCAATTTCAGGGCGGCCGCGAGCGAGGCCGCCCCGGCGGCCTCCACGAGCGTGCGCGTCTTCTCGATCATGACCGCCGTCGCCGCGTCGATCTCGTCGTCGGAGACCAGGACGAAGTCGTCCAGCAGCCGGCGCAGGATCCGCTGCGGCAGCTCGAACGGCGTCGCCGTGGCCAGGCCTTCGACCCGCGTCTGGTTGGGGGCTTCCAGGAGGGAGCCGGACTTCCAGCTCAGGTAGGCGGCCTGGGCCTTGTCCGACTGGACGCCGATGACCTTGATCCCCGGGTTCACGGCTTTGGCCACGATGCAGGCGCCGGCGGCACCGGACCCGCCCCCGATCGGAACGATGACCGTGTCGACGTGGGGCTGCTCCTGGAGCACCTCGAGCGTGTGCGTGCCCACGCCGGAGATAAGGAGCGCCTCGTCACCCGAGTGGATGTAGCGGTAGCCGTGCTCGCGAGCCAGCCGGTCGGCGTTGCGCCGCGAGTCGTCGTAGCGCTCGCCGTCGAGGATCACCTCCGCGCCCAGGTCCTGCATCGCCTCGACCTTGACCGGGTTCGCCGCGGCGGGAGCGCAGATGATGGCGCTCACCCCAAACAGCCGCGAGGCGTACGCGACCGATTGGCCGTGGTTGCCGGTCGAGGCGGCGATCACGCCTCGCTGTCGCTCCTCCTCGCTCAACCGGCTGACGAGGTTGATCCCGCCCCGGACCTTGAACGCCCCCGTCGGGTTGTGGTTCTCGTGCTTCACGTACAGCTCGGTCCCGACCAGGCGCTCGAGTGGGGGATAGCGGCGGAGGGGAGTCGGCTGCAGGTACGGCCGGATCTGCCTGGCCGCGTCCAGCACGTCGGCGAACGCCGGCTCCTCCAACTCGCTCACCGCTGACAGATTAGGCATCTCGGCTAAGCCGGATCGAAACTCCGTCCCGTCGCTCAACATATCGGCCGTGCCCAGGGCATTCGCCAAAGCGCTGCTCGTCGCGTCGGTGCTGCTCGTGGCCGCCGGCTGCGGTTACGACACCTCCGCGACATTCAACCCCGACGGTTCGGTCACCGTAGGCATGAAGTTCCTGTTTCCCAAATCGCTGATGCAGGGAGGGAGCGGCACCACCGTGTCAGGCTTCAGCCCGTCCGATATCGCCTCGGCCAACGCGAAGCTCCAGAAGCAGTACCCCGGCGGGAAGGTCACCGTGGTCACCGAAGGCGACGAGACAGGCGCGCTGGTCACCATCCCGTTCAAGACGGAGAAGGAGGCGTTCGCGTTCCTCACTCAGCCAACGAAGCTGAGCCCGTCAGGCGCGACGAGCGGATCGACCATCAACCTCTCGAACACGGGGGGCATGTTCACGTCGGCGACGCACACCACGTCCGGGCAGTCGGACACCTATTCCTTCAAGACGGCCCCGACGCCGATGGCCACGCCCGCGCCGGGCGAGCAGCAGATGATCTCCCAGGACGAGATCGCGTCGATCTTCATCGTGACGTTCGCGGTGACGCTCCCGCACGTGATCACATCGGCTCCCAACGCGCTCTTCACGCTCGACCGCAAGACCGCGATCTGGAAGCTGTCCTGGACGAAGTCCCAAACGCTCACGGCGACGACAGGGTCCGACGTCGGGCTGGTCGCCAACGTCTCACCGCTGCAGGATGCCCGTCTGGTGATCGCGGTCGGCTTCACCGCCGTCGCCGTCGGATTCCTGCTCGGCATGTTCCTCACCTGGCGTGGACTGTTCCAGAGGGCCCCGCAGCGGGCGGTCCAAACCGTCGCGCCGGCGCCGACCTCAGCAGAACCGCCGGCGGTCCAGACGTCAGGCGCGTGGCCCGGTCCGCCACAGGAAGCGCCGCCGCCGACCGAGATTTAGGCTCCGCCTCAGCTCCGACTACATTAGGCGCGTGGCCGCGGCCCAGCTGAAGATCGGGGTCTTCCTACCGCAGGGCTGGCGCATGGACCTGGCCGACATTCGGGACCCGGTCGAGAAGTACGAGACCATGTCGCGCTGCGCGAACGAGGCGGAGCAGGCTGGATTCGACGCCCTGTTTCTCTACGACCACTTCCATACCGTGCCGACGCCTCAGCTCGAGGCTGTGTTCGAGTGCTGGACCTCGTTGGCCGCCCTGGCGCGCGACACCAGCACGATCCGGCTCGGCCAGATGGTGACGTGCAACAGCTACCGGCCGCCATCGCTACTCGCGAAGATGGCGAGCTGCATCGACGTGATGAGCCGCGGCAGGCTGATCCTCGGCATCGGCGCCGGTTGGTATCAGCACGAGTACGAGGCTTACGGATACGAGTACCCCGAAACCCCGGACCGGCTGCGCATGCTGCGCGAGTCGCTGCAGGTGATCAAAGCGATGTGGACGGAGGACGAAGCGACGTTCGACGGCCGCTTCTACAAGCTGCGGGGAGCGATCAACGAGCCGAAGCCGGTGCTGAAGCCGCACCCGCCGATCTGGATCGGCGGCGGCGGCGAAAAGGTGACGCTGAAGCTGGTCGCGCAGCACGGCGACGCGTGCAACTTCAACGCGGACGTCGCCACAGTCCGGCACAAGCTCGAGGTGCTGCGCGAGCACTGCGCGACGGTGGGCCGCGACTACGACTCGGTTTTGAAGACGCTCGAGTTCTACACCATCCTCGGCGACAAGCGCGAGGTCGATCGCGTGGTCGCCGACCATGCGCGCCGGACCGGCCAGGACGAGTCGTACATCCGCTCGTGGCACCCGCTGCACGGCGATGCCGAACGGATCGCCGAAATCATCCACGAGTACGCGGCGCTCGGGATCACGTACTTCATCGTCAATGTTCCCAACGCGGCCGAGGGCGGCGTGTTCAGCAGGTTCGCGGCCGAAGTTTTCCCCCGGCTCGGGCTGGAGGCAGGGGTCAAGCAGGCCTAGCGCGAAAGCCGCACAATCCACGCCAACGTGATCGCCCTGCTCAGGCGTCAGCCGCTGGTCTCTTACTTCGTGATCGCGTTCGCGTGGACCTGGGCCTTCGTGATCGTTTTTCTGATCCTGTTCCCGCTTCCGGACGTGATCGTCCGGACCACGCCCGGCGACTTCGGTCCATTGATCGGGGCCGTGGTGGTCACGGCGGCCGTCGCCGGCAGGTCTGGCCTCCGCCAGTTCCTGAAGCGGATGATCCAGTGGCGGGTCGGGCTGATCTGGTACGGCTTCGCCTTCCTGGGCGTCCCGCTGCTCTACATCGCGAGCATCGCCCTTGTCCCTGGCGCTCTCGGGTCATTCAAGGCTCCAGACGTCGGCGCCGTCCTCCTGTACCCGGTGCTCTACATCGTCCTGATGTGCCTCGGGGGGCCGCTGACCGAGGAACCTGGCTGGCGCGGTTTCGCGCTGCCGCGCCTGCAGCAGCGATGGAGCCCACTGGTCGGGTCGATCATCCTCGGCCTGCTGTGGGCAGCCTGGCACCTGCCCAACTACTTCCGCCCCGACTGGTCGACGGTCAATGGAGGAGTCAGCTTCAGCGGCATCGCGGTGTTCGCCGCCGCGACGGTGACTTTCTCGGTGGTGCTCACCTGGGTCTACAACCACACAGGGGGCAGCATCCTTATGGCCATCCTGGTCCACGCGAGCATCAACTTCTCGCAGGGGCTGACCGGCGACCTGTTTCCGGCGGCCAAAGACAATGAGGTTGCGCCGGTGATCGCGTTTGCGGTCCTCGCGGTGGTCATCGTGGTGAAGACGCGAGGCCGACTCGGCTACCGCGGCTCTGAGCCCGCTCCCACCGCGCAACCCGCGTACTCGGTTCCATGACGGCCCAAAGGGCGCGACTGCTGGGCTGGCTTGGTTTTGGGCTCGCTCTGGTCTGCATCCCGCTGACGGTCCTCATGCTGTCGCAGCACTTGAGGGCCTTCCTTCCCGGTGCCGCGATCTGGAGCACGGTGGTCGCCTTCATCGGGGCCGTCGCCTTCTCGCTCGTTGGGGCTCTGATCGTTTCCCAACATTCCCGTCACGCCATCGGCTGGATCTTCACGCTCTCCGGATTGGCCACGGCGGGTGCTGTCGTGCTTGCCGCTTACGCGGAGCTGGCCCTCGCGCCCGGCTGGTCATTGCCTGCGGCGTCGTTTGCAGACAGCGTTTCCCACGTCCTCATCCAGAGCGGCATCTTCCTTCCCCTGACCCTGGGCCTGCTCCTCTTCCCGGACGGCCGCCTCCTCTCACGCGTCTGGGGCTTGGCCGCCGCCGCGGCGGTGCTTGGGCTCGTGGTGCGGCTGATCGCCGACGCCGTCGCCACACCCTCCAACGCCTTCGATTTCGGCGACATAGGGGTGCTCCTGACCGTGGCCTCGGCCATCGCTGGGCTTGCCTCTCTGGCGGTGCGGTGGCGGAGGGCCGGCCAGTTGTTGCGCCAGCAGCTGAAATGGATGGCGGCCGCGGCGGCCGCGGTGGTGTTTGCGTTCGTAGGCGACATAGCCGTCAACATCTGGAACCACAATCTGCTCTCGAACGACGCCGAGTTCCTGGTCTTCACGCTGACCTACACGCTGGTGCCGATCGCCGCCGGCGCCGCAATCCTTCGTTACGGCCTCTACTCGATCGACTTCATCATCAATCGGGCGCTCGTCTACATCGCGCTCACGGCGATCCTGGCGGGCCTCTACACCGGTTTCACGGCGACTCTGCAGCACTTGTTCGTGGCTCTCACCGGGCAATCCTCCGAAGCGGCGATCGTGATCACCGTGGCCTTGATCGCCACGCTGTTCACTCCGGTTCGGAACGCCTTGCAGCGACTGGTCGACAGCCGTTTCAAGGACGCGCGAGATCTCGAACGGCTGATGCAGGCTCTCGAGAGCGAGGTCGGCGCGGTGATCGACGTGATGGATGGCGAACGACTTGCCGAACGTTTGGTGCGGACGGCGCGGGAGGGGGCTGACGCGACCGGCGCGGCACTCTTCCTCGACGGAGACTCCGACGCCCAACCAACTTACGTCTCGGGAACATGGATCGACGATGCGGTGCTCGTCATTCCCCTTCGTGCCGGTGGTCAGGAGGTCGGGCGAATCGCCCTCGGCCCGCGACGCCACGGCGCGCCTTATGCGCCGCGTGAGCGCGAGCGGTTGCAGCAGGCCGCCGACGTGGTGGCGGTCGGCCTGACGCTCGTACGTCGACGGCAACCGGTCGAGGCGTTGGCGCACTGATGCCGTCCAGGCGCGCGGGCGGCGCGTGGGGAATCGCTTTTGTCGTCTTGCTCCTCGGCAGCGCGGCCATGGTGTCCCTGCCGACAGGCGCCGAGACGGGGGAGAAGATCGCCTCCTTCTATAAGACGAATGGGTCGGTGATAGTGGCCCAGCAGATCCTCGGCATGATCGCGCTGGCGCCGTTTGTCGCGTTTGCACTTTCCCTGAGCTCGAACCGATGGCTGAAGCCCGTGGTCGCCTTGTTCGTCGGATTCGAGCTCATGACCAACGTGGTTCCGCTCGTTATCGTGGCCGCATCCTCGGCACCAACCGCCCATGCGCTCACGGTGGTTGAAGATTTGGCTGATGCCGCGCTGTTCGCTTCGGCCGCCGGCTTCGCGGTCGTCGCGACCGCCGAGGATCGGCTCTGGTTGCGCGCAGTCGGCATCGCGGTCGCGCTCGCCTGCGTGGCGCGAGCCGTCGCCGGCGTGCTTCACATCAACGCACTGGATTTGGTGGCTCCCCTCGCCTTGATCGCCTTTGTCCTGGTGCTCAGCGTCCGGAAGCTTCTGCCCGGGCACCGTCCGATGACTACCGATACTAAGTAAGGCGGCACTTCGAATTCGTCGCCGCCCGGACAACATTTGGCACTAGACAAGGCACACGCGTTCTAGCCGTGAGTGCTGATTCTGGTTGTCGCCCTTCTCGCCTGTGAAGCCGATCTCGCCCTGGGCGCCTGCGCGATCGGTCTTGGTTTGCACAACAGGCCGCAACTCCTGACTTTTCTGGCCACGGGCGGGGTAGCGCTCGGGTTTGCGATCGCCGTTTTCTTGATCTGGACTCTCTGGTTCGTGGCGCCAGGCTGCATCGGCGATGCTTCGCTGAGCTGCGTCGGCGACCGCGTCGCGCCGGGATTCACCTATCTCGGTCTCGGGGCGTTGGTTCAGTGGACGTGGATGCTCGGCGTCGCCGCGGCCGCGAGGCGCATGACGAAAAAGCGACAACTTGCGCATGTTTCGGGCTGAAAACGGGTAAGTAATCAGCTAATCGCCCGCGATTAAGGCGAACCTCGTTCAAGGGCAAGGTTCGAGCCCTCGGAGGCAGTGCACCATGAGTGTTCTGCTGCAGTCCCTCCTCGTGTTTTCGGCCGTGCTCGCGATCTACGTGCTCTGGAGGTCGATCGTGGTGATCGGCCCGGCGGAGATCGGGCTCGTCGTCAAGCGTGTGTCCGGACGGCACAACACCACCGACACCCCGATCGCGTTCGCGGGCGAAGCCGGCTACCAGGCCGAGCTGCTGATGCCTGGTGTCCGCTTCAAGCTCTGGCCGACCTACATCGTGGTCC
>Ga0209689_1000089_pt1 | contig 48026 bp, 49 predicted proteins | sample GraSoiAngelo_149_FD_187119 | JGI IMG/M metagenome (GOLD analysis project Ga0209689, IMG submission 187119) | Grasslands soil microbial communities from the Angelo Coastal Reserve, California, USA - 14_1009_09_30cm (SPAdes) (version 2) | ecosystem: Environmental > Terrestrial > Soil > Grasslands ... | reverse complement strand
GAACGCGAGGCTGGTGACGATCCCGACGACGCCGGCAAAGAAGAACCAGTAGCCGGCGCCCTTCTCGTTCAGCATCACTTGGGTGACGAGGAACATGCCCGCGATCGAGAGCGCGATCGTGATGTAGTAGCCGAGGTTGAGCGACGACATCGGACTCTTCGTGTCGCTACCGCGCACCGTGAAGATGCCGATCATGCTGGCGATCAGGCCGAAGCCACGGACGACCAGCGGGAAGAGGATCCAGGCGGGGTTCTGCGTGACCGTGTAGATCGCAACTCCGAGGATCATCGCGCCGATGTTCTCGGCGGCTGTCGATTCGAAGAGATCGGCGCCACGGCCGGCACAGTCGCCAACGTTGTCGCCCACGAGATCCGCGATAACTGCTGCGTTGCGCGGATCGTCCTCGGGTATACCCGCCTCGACCTTGCCGACGAGGTCCGCGCCGAGGTCGGCCGCCTTCGTATAGATGCCGCCGCCCAGCTGGGCGAAGAGCGCGACGAACGACGCGCCGAACCCGAAGCCGACGATCGTGAATGGGGCCTGGTCCGGATGAGCGAACCCCCCGTACGCGATGAACATCGCGAACACGCCGATCAACGACAGGCCGACGACGAGGATCCCGGACACCGCGCCACCGCGAAGCGAGATGCGCAGCGCGTCGGCGACCGAGTGCTGCGCCGCTGCAGCGGTTCGCAAATTTGACTTCACCGCGACGAACATGCCGACGATGCCCGAAGCCATCGAACACGCCGCGCCGACGATGAACGCGATTGAGGTCTTGACCGCGAGCTCTATCGCGGAGACGCCCGGAGCCGACTCGAAGAAGTAGATGACGAGGCCAATGACGACCATGCCGCCGATGGCGAGGAGCGCGATGGTCCGGTACTGGCGCTGGATGAACGCCACGGCCGCCACATAGATCGCACCCGCGACCTTCTGCATCTCGGGTGTGCCCGTCGGCGACCGCAGCACGTCGTATGCGAAATAGGCAGCAACCGCGATTGCCACAACGCCAGACAGGGGCACGACCCATAGGAGAGGCGATGCGTCCACGAGACCCCCAAAGCGAAAAGGCCAAGAAAAAGGCGCCCGCCCCGACGGAGGGGGCCGCAGCGCTTCGACCTCATTTTAGGTCAGGCTGTCGACAGGCGCAAACAGGCTAGAGTTCGACTTGTGCCACCGCAAAAAGCATCAAAGTCTCAGCCGAAGGCTGACGCCTCAGAGAAGACCAAGAGCAAGGACCGCGACTGGCTGACGACCGCCGAGCTCGCGGCTAAGATCGGCTGGCGGGAGCACGCCCTGCGCGACGCGATGCGTGGCAAGGACCTGCCAGGCGTGCGCCGGACATCCTTCGGCTATCACATCGAGTCGGCATCCGTAGACGAAATCTCTAAGACACTTGGCGCGCCGCCCCCCAAGCCAAATTCTCCCAAGAGGAAGCCGGCTCGGGCCTAAAGCTGCCGCGACCACTGGCGCGCAGGACGATGGGCTTGCGCGCGCAGTGGGACCCGAGACCCTACGCGGTCGAGGGAGGGACCCGCGAGCACGCAAGCCCGTCGGCCGGCGCGCCTCTCTGAGTCGGGCTAGCGCTTTCGCAGCCGAGCCGGAAGGATCTGAAGCTCTTCTCGGTACTTGGCGACAGTTCGACGGGCGAGCCGGATACCGTGCTCCTCGCGGAGCTTCTCGACGATCTCTTGGTCGGAGTACGGCCGCGAGTGCTCCTCGGCCTCGATGATGTTCTTGATCACGTCCTTCACGCCGAGGGATGCCGTGAAGAACGTCGAGAACGGGATGACCTCACCTGCGGGAAGGAGCACGAACTTGCCGGCGGTTGCGCGGCTCACTGTCGACTCGTGCATGCCGATCCGCTCACCAACCTCGGCCCGTGTGAGCGGGCGAAGCGATTGGACGCCCTTCTCGAGGAAGTCCTTCTGGCAGTCGACGATCACGTCGGTGATCCGTCCGATCGTCTGGCGCCGTTGGTTGATGTTGTCGATGAAAAACTTCGCCCGCGTGACGTACTGGCGGATGTGCTGGCGCTCGTCGTCCGTCATCGCGGGTGCGGCCGCGCCGGCGCTTCGCGCGGCCTGGAGCTGCCCGACGAGCTGCCGGTAGACCGGGTTGACGCGCAGTGAGAATCGCCGCGACTCGATGACCTCGACCTCGAACTCGCCCTTCTCGTTGCGGAAGATGATCACGTCGGGCCGCAGCGCGACCTGGCGACCGCCGATGCTCGTGCCATCCGGCCCGGCGGCGAACGCGTGGGCCGGGTACGGATTGAGGCTCTGCTTCACCCAATCCCAGTTCTGTTGCACGTCCTCTCTGGTGATCCGCAGGGCCTGTGCGATGTCGCCGAATTTGTGCTCGCCAAGTTCGCGAAGATGGTCCGCGACGATCGGCCTGACATGCGGCGGCACCTCCTCGCCGATCTCGGCAAGGTGATCGATCTGGATCAGGAGGCATTCGCGCGTGTCGCGGGCCCCTATGCCCCACGGCTCGATCCCTTGGATCGTCTTGAGGACCTCGGTCGCATCGGCGAGCGATATCTTCATCGTCTTCGCGACGTCTTCGAGCGCCATCTCGAGATATCCGAAGTCGTTCAAGTTGCCGATGATGTATTCGGCCACCTCGTGCAGTCGCTTCGGGAGAAGCACACGCGTGTTCCAGGAGAGGTACTCCGCGAGGGTCTGCTCAGCTTCCGCGCGGACGATCGGATCGAGCTCGTCCTCTTCCTCGTCGCGCTGCATCAAGCTCGTACCTTCGAGGGGCTCGGTCTCGAGATCTTCGCTGCCCTTGTACGGTCCTTTGCCGGTACCGAAACAGTTCAGGCAGACACGGCCGGCGAGCGGTTGACCGCACAACGGGCAGGCTTGGACTTCCTCGAGGTCGAGGGCGGGATTCTCCTGCAGCTCTTGGTTGATGACGTCCTGCAGCTCGAGCGAGCTCAGTTGGAGGATGTAGTTCGCCGCGATCTGCTTGGGCGTGACCTTGAGCTGCTGCTGCGGGAGGAGTCTTAGATCCACCTCGGCTACCTTACCTCGGGGTGATAGTGCGAGCGGAAATCACGTTGTTCGCGGCCGCGATCACTCTGTCGCTGGTCGCGCTGCTCGTCGCCCCGCGACGCATCGCACAGGCATGGCGCGTGCCGAGCGCCCTCTTGGTCGCCACTTTAGGCACCATATCGCCCCTTCTTCTCTACCAGTTCAGCGATCCTGCGCTGGCAGCGGGTCGGGCGCTTTGGGAATGGTCGGCCGCCGGTGGACCGACCATCCAAGCGTCGTATCGTCTCGACGGCCTCGCCACCGTCGGCATCGCCGCGGGCTTCGCTTATGTCGCCGCGGGCCTACTCGCCAACGCGCGGTCGGCGGCCTCGCCGCGCTTTCTTCCTTCGCTCGCGCTTGCCATCGGGTTCGTATTCATCGCCGTCGTCGTGACGGTCGATCTCGTCGCCGCGGCCGTGGCGATCGCAGTCCTCGCCGCGGTGACCGCGTTCGCGATGCTTCTGGTCGCGCCAGCGCCCTCCGCGATGCGGATCGCTGCGTACTTCGCGGTCGGCATCCAGGGTTTCGTCGTGGCCGCCCTGCTTATCGCCCGCCAGGGAGGGCCGTCACTCGCGTTCGACACGATCTCACCGTCGGCCATAAGCCCTGGTGCGGTGCTCGCGGCGACCGCCGGCGCCGCTCTCTTCGCGGGGCTCTACCCCTTCGTGCCGTGGCGCTACCAACCGGCCCAGGCGCTCGCGGCCGCGGAGCGCGAACCGTTACGCGGCCTCCTCGCGATGCCGGCCGGCGTCGCGGCGTCCGTCGTCCTGCTCCGCGTGCTCGGCGTGACGAGCATCGATCTATCGAACCTCGGTCTTCCGCTGGTCGCGCTCGGGTCGCGGCTCGCGCTTCTCGCGTTGGTGCTCGTCGCATTCGCCTTCCGTGCTCGCGCTCGCGGGCGGCCATCACGTCGCGGGATCGTCACCACCATCGTCGCCGCGGCGGTCCTCGCGGGATGGGACGAGCTCCACTGGAGCTACGTCGTGTTGGCGGCCGCGGCACTCACCGTCCTGTACGCCGCCGCCGTCTCGCTTGCTCTGCCCGAGCAGTGGGAGGTGGCGCGCCACGACGTCACGCTTGCGACCCTCTGGATCGCGTTCGCAGTCGGAACTCCGATCGCGCTCGCGGCCGGGCTCTTCATCCTCGTGAGCGCGGCGTTCGCCGCTCTTCTCGAAAGCGTGTGGATGCCCCCACATCGCGCCTACATCGCGATCATGGCGACGAGCGTGTGGACAGTCACCGGGGTCATCGGTCTCGCGACCGGCGCGGCAGCTGCCGCAGATCCGCCGACCGCGGTGGCGGCGGTCTTCGTGATCGTGGTGGTGCTCTTTCTCGAGCTCGCGCACGCCGGCCGCCGCCTTGCGCAAGGGGAAGCGCCGCCGGACCTCGACATGGCCGCGGCGGTCGCGGCGCTCTTCAGCACGGCGCTCGTCGCGAGCCTGCTCTCGCTCCCGATCCCAGATGCCCTCGTCGTCCTCGGCCGGCCGCTCGAACCGATTGACCCAGTCGTGGCGATCGGCACGGTCGTCGCGGCGACGATCCTCGTCATATCCGCCCGAATGCTGCGGCCTCTTCTGCCAGACCTCGACACCCTCGCGGTGCGACTGCAGCGGTTCGTGTGGGCCGCGGACCCCGTACCGGTCGGGGTCGCCACTTTCCGCGCGCTCGAGCGGGCCGTTACGGCCGCTTCTGCAGGATTCGCGGTCTTCGAGCAGCGCGCCGGTGTGTGGCTCGCGGCGGTCCTCATCGTCGCGCTCCTCGTCTGGTCCACGCGCTAGTGATCGCCCTCGGCATCGTCGCGCTCGCGACGCTCGCCGCGAATGGATCGCGACAGCTGCGCTACTCCGCGGTCGCGCTGCTCGGCGTGTCGCTCGCCGCGAACGCCATGACGGCGGGGCAGCTCACCGTCACTCAGCTTGCCGTCGAAGGCTGCGGGGCGCTCGTGGCATGCGGCATCCTCTATGTCGCGGCGCGCGACCGGACCTACGGCGAGGATCCCGGCTGGCGCCTCTGGCTCGCGACGATCGTCGCGGCCGCGGCCACGGCCGCCTGCTTCGCGACGCTCCGCACTGCTTCGAGCGAGACGGTGAGCGTCCCGCTCATCGGCGAAGACCCGAGCGGCGTGACGGCCCAGGTCGCCGCGTTCTGGCTCATCTCCTCCGGCGTCGCGATCCTGGTCACCGCTCAAACTCCGGTCCGCGGGTCCCTCGGGGCGATCCTCATGATCACGGGAGTCGAGCTCCTCGTTCGGCTTCTCACCGTGCCACAGCTCGGGCTATCACTCTTGCTCGGCTGGGTCGAGGTCGTCATCGCGCTCGCGGGCGGATTCCTGATCGTGAACGAGCGCGTGGTGCGCGAGAATTGACGATCGCGGCGGCGCCTCTCGTGCTCGCGGTCGCGGCATGCGGGGCGTTCGCGCTCAGAAAGCGTCTGAACCTCGTCGGTCCGTTCGCGCTCATCGCCATAGCGGCTGCCTTCGTGCTCGTCCTGCTCAGCCCGCTCGACACGGCGGGAACGATCCTCGATCTCCAGCTTCGCTCCAGCGGGCTGGGCCGGCTCGCATCGGGCGTCATCCTCGCAACGCTGTTCCTTCTGGTTCTCGATGTCTGGCTCGACGAGCCCGCCTATAACTTCTTCCCCACCGCGCTTGCGGTTGGCGCGACATCCCTCGGCGTGCTGGTACTCACGGCGCCTCTCGCGATCTTCGGCCTTCTCGTGCTCGGCCTTCTCGTGCCGGTCGGATCGTTCACTTTCCAGGTCCATCGCAACCGCTCGGTCGAGGCCGCGACCCGCCACTTCGGTTTCGTCGCGCTGGGAGGATGCCTGGGTATCGCCTCGCTCGCGCTCGCCGCGAGCCTTCCGCACGACCAGCCCGCGAACACCTTCGTGCTGCTCGTCGTCGTGCTGGTCGTTGCCTTTGCGCTCCTGCTCGCGGCGATCCCGTTCCACACCCATGCCGCGCTCCTCGCGGGCGAGGTCCCGCCCGCGGCGCTGGCTTTGTATTTTGGTGTTCTCGTCCCCACCACTTTCATCGCGTTCGTCGAGATCCTCACGCTATCCGGGCTACTCCCAGCGATCGTGCAGGTCGTGAAGGTGCAGGATCTCCTGCACGGCATCGGCTTGACGTCCGCCGTCGGCGGGGCGTTCCTCGCGAGCGGCGCGCCCGACCAGCGCAGGCTCGTGGTGTATTCCGTCATCTCGAACCTCGGTGCCGCGCTCGTCGGCATCGCGACGCTGTCCGGACCGGGCATCATCGGCGCGCTTGCGAGCGTGATCGTCACCGGCGCGTCCGCCTCGGGTCAGCTCCTCGCTGCAGGCACGCTCGAGCGCCGGAGCGCGCCAGAGCGCCCGACCGCGCGCAAGGCGCCACTCGCCGCGCTCGCGTTCGTGGTCGGCGGCTTCGCGATGATCGGCGCGCCACCGCTCCTAGGATTTCCGGGGCGCTTCTTCATGGAGCTCATCGCCTATCAGTTCGCTCCGCTGACCGGAGCCGCGCTGGTGTTCGCCACGCTGCTTCTCATCGTCGGCCAGCTGCGCGCGGTGCTGGCGCTCTTCGGGAGCGGAGTTGAGCGCTGGACTCTCGAGCCACGCCCGGTCGCCGGGATCATCGGGTCGGTGATCTTCGTGGCGCTGCTGATCGGCGGAATACAGCCCGACGGATTCCTGCGCCCGATCGCGTCGTTCGCGGACGAATTCCTGAGAGCACTGCGTCCGCTGTAGCTCAGTGCGCGAGCGGGTGGGCACGGGAGCGCGTCGGGTCTTCTGAGCGAGCGGCCCCTAACCGGCGGTCCAGAGCGATCCCACCGGGGCCGAGCGAAGAGGACCCCGGCGCTGCTCACGCTCGCGCGCCCGGGTCAGGCCCGCGCATCGAGCTAGGAGGGCGCCTTGTCCTCTGTCATCCAGCGATCGATGTCGCGCGTGTATTCGAGGATGCCGTCCGGGAACCAGAGCTTGATTTCCGCCGCCGCCGTGTCCGGCGCATCGCTCGCGTGCACGAGATTCCGGAGACCGACGAGCGCGTAATCGCCGCGGATCGAGCCCTCGCTCGCCTCATGTGGCCGAGTCGAGCCGACCATCGCGCGAACAACGGCGATCGCGTTCGGGCCCTCGAGAACGGCGGCCACGACCGGTGACGCGGTGATCACCCCGACAAGATCGTCGTAAAAGAACTTCCCTTTGTGCACGGCGTAGTGCCTCTCGGCCATGGCACGGTCCACCTTGAGAAGACGCAATGCCGCGAAGCGCAGGCCCCGCTTCTCGAAGCGCGACAGGATCTCGAAGGCGATGCCGCGCTGGAGCGCGTCGGGTTTCAGGACAACGAGGGTGCGCTCTGCGCTCATGACGCCATCACCGCCGGGCGCTCGTCGGCGACCGGTGGCGTGATGGCAGCCAGCGACGCACGCGGTCCGATCGCGGCGAGGTACGCGAGCTCCGGACGGAGATACTCGCGCGCGACACGCTGGATGTCGGCAGGAGTGACGCCGTCGATGATCGCCTCGACTTCCTCGACAGATCGCACGCGACCGAGGAAGAGCTCCTGCCCCGCGAGCCAGCCGGATACACCGCGCGTGTCCTCAAGTCGCAGCTCGAGACGGCCCTTCGCGAAATCGCGCACGCGCTCGATCTCCGCGTCGGGCACGATCTCGTCGCGGAGTCGGGCCACCTCTCGCATGATCGCCTTCAGCACCTCGGCGCCGTTCTGCGGCGCGAAGCCGGCGTAGATGACGAGGTGGCCCGCGTCGGCGTAGTTCGAGTCGTAACTGTGGACGTCGTACGCGAGACCGCGCTTTTCGCGGAGCTCGAGGAACAACCGGCTCGACATCCCTTCGCCAAGGACCGCGTTCATCATGTCGATGCTGAACTTGTCGGCATGAGTCGTGTGGACGGACCGCCATCCGACGCAGAGATTCGTCTGCTCGGCGCGCTTACCGAGGAGCTTCGCATGGACCTTTCCCGCCCGTGGCGCAGGCTTGGAACGAACGACATCGACCGGCGCGAGCGCGCCCAGAGCCTCATCGACCGCGGCGATGGCCTCGTCGGCACGAACCGGACCCGCGAGGGCAACCACCGTGCGTGAGGGCGCGTAGCCCCGCTGCATGAACTCGCGCAGCCGATCGGCCGTCATCCCAAGCACGACCTCTTCGCGCCCGGCCACCTCCCACCCGAGGGGGTGCCGCGGGTACAAAAGCTCGTCGACGAGGGTGTGCACGCGATCCTGCGGCTGGTCGCGGTACATGCGGAGCTCTTCGACGATGACGTTACGTTCCGATTCGACATCGGTCGGTCGCAGCATCGGTGCGCGGATCAGATCGGCGATGACGTCCAGCGCGACGAGATAGTGGCGCGCCGGAACTCGTGACCAGAAGACCGTGACCTCTTTGTCCGTCGACGCATTCACCACACCGCCCTTGCTCTCGATCACCTGGCTGATGTCGGCGGCAGTCGGACGCTTGGCGCTCCCTTTGAAGACCATGTGCTCGAGGAAGTGGCTCGTGCCGGCATCGTCCTTCGTCTCGATGCGCGAACCGACCCCGACGTACACGGCAAGCGAGACCGAACGTGTCTCCGGCATCTCGCTCACGAGGATCCGCAGCCCGTTGGGCAGAGTGACCTTGCGATATTCCATCGACAGCGAACGCTACCAGAGAGCGTCGCTGTGCTAGCGGCAGAACACCATGGTCATGTACATCGCGTCCTGGCCCATCACCGCGCCCACGCCGACGCGCCGGAATGCCGGATCCATGATGTTCGTGCGGTGGTTGATCGGATCCCACGGCTCAGCCATGAACTCGCGATGCAGCGCGTCCACGTTGTCATTCCAGATCTTCCCCGTGTTCTCGCCGTACCAACCGGTGCCGCAGGCCGGCAGGTCACGCGAGCGCGCGGTCCCATCGGGACCGTCGTGGTAGACGTATCGCACCTGTGCTTCGGCGGCGCTGTGGGTTCGCGCTGTATCCGCAACCGCGATATCCACGGAGAGAGGCACGAGGCCGCCGAGCGCCCGCGACGCGTTGATCAGCTCGAGCATGTGCACCTCGGCCCATGCCGTCGTCGGATTCGTCACCGCCGGGATCGGCCGCGTGACCGGACGCGGTGTCGGTTCGGGTGTCGGCGCCGGCGTCGGATCGGGCGCGGGATCAGAAGTCGCCTCCGGTTCCGGATCGACCCCCTCTGCGGGCTGACCATCCGGCACCGCTTCGACGGCCGCGGGAGGGCTGGTCTCCGGCGCCGGTAACGGCGAAGGCGTCGGCTCCGGCTCGTCGTAGTCGCGGAGACCGCGGACGACTCCGCGCGACACGGGTACGATGCGCGCCTCGCGCGCGTCGTCGCTCGCGGGCGCGGCAGACGCGGGTGCGCGCCGCTCGGGAGTCATGGTGAAGCTCGCCAGAACGAGGCCGGCGAGCATCGCATACAGGCCCAGGCGCGCGGCGAAGCTCAGCGCCGCGTCCTGCTCACGATTCCGTGACGCTCCACGCACCTGAGGAGATAACGAGGCTCGCGCCCGCGCGTCGCGCGGCGGCGAGATGTTCGCGCTCGGCGGCCGTCGGATCCAGGGCACCCTCGGTCGTCGTCACGAAGGGAGCGTGCTCGTCGGCTGTGAAGTACGAAACGAGTGGCCGGTCGGCGAAAGCCGCGAGCCGCGCGACGATGTCGAGGCCCGGTGCGCCGGGTTTGACGATGATGGCGTCCGCTCCGTCGGCCATGTCGCTGCGCGCGCGGGCGACGGCCGCAGCGGCATCGTCGGCGGGGATCAGCGGCACCGCGCGCTCCGCGATGGGAATCGCGTTGACCGCGGACCGGTGTGTCACGTAAAGCGAGCTTTCGAGCTTGACCATCGCGGCGATCGGGGTCTCGGAGCGGCGCTGGCCGAGCGCCGCGCGGAGCGAGCGCACCGCGCCTTCGAGCATGCCTGATGGGATGAGCAGATCGGCGCCCGCATCGGCGTGCACCTCAGCGATCGCCGCCAGGCGCTCGAGTGTGGCAGCAATGTCGGCGCCGTGATCGCCGAAGAGCACGCACTGGCCGTGGGCGGTGTATGCGCAAACGCAGACATCGGTCGCGACACCAAGCTCGGGTACGGCTTCCTTCACGGCGCGGATCGCGCGAGGCACGACGTGGTCAGGCTCGCTGGCGAGCATCGCGTGTTCGTCCTTGCGGTCACTGATGCCGAAGAGGAGGAGACCGGCGAGCCCCGCAGACGCCGCGGATCGCGCCTCGCGCACCACTTCAGTGACCGAGAGACGCTCCAGCCACGGCGCGGCCTCGACTTTCTCACGGTCCTCGATCGCGCTGCCCACGATGACGGGGAGGATGAGGCGCCCGGCCAGGTCCGGATTGGCGAGCGCACGCGACCAGACCGGATGCTCTGCGAGCCTCCCTCGCGCAAGCGTCGCTTGTCGCATGACCGGATGTTACGCATCAGCGCCGAGCAAGCGGTGGCCAAGGGCTACCATTTCGTCCGATGAGGCGACGCCCAGCGGCCCTTCTCACGCTCGGCGCCGTGTTGGTCCTCGGCCTGAGCGGCGCCGCGTTCGCGGCCGCTCCGTCTTTCTCGACTCCTATCGGGGCCGTTGCCATACCAAACGTAGATGACGGCGCGTCACTGGCTGCTCCGATCGCCGTGACGGCGCCTGCGGCCGACGTCGTCGCCGTGGCCATACCCGCGCCCGAGCCGAAGGCCGCTCCCGCGACGGCTGCGTTCAGCGAGATGAAGCACGTGTGGCAATCGCTGAACAACTGTGGGCCGGCATCCGTGGTCATGGCTCTCTCAACATTCGGGATCGACGTCTCTCAGGAGTTCGCCCGAGTGCCACTTCGCGGGACCAACATCCTTTCGGGGATGGGCCCGCAGAAGGTCGATGGCTGGGTGAACGCGAACTTCGGTCTGCGGTCCGTGTGGCGCAACAACGGGACCAACGACCTGCTTCGGCGCCTGGTCGCGAACGGATTCGCGCCAATGGTCACCCAGTGGATGCAGGATCCGTCGATCTCGCGAATCGCGCACTGGCGCGTCGTCCGCGGGTACGACGATGCCGCGAGCGTCTTTTACGTGAACGACCCGATGCTGGGCAACATGGTTCCGCTCTCCTACGAGTGGTTCCAGAACAACTGGCAATCCTTCAGTTACCGCTACATGGTCATTTACGACCCGAAGGACGAGGCGCTCCTCAAGGCGATCATCGGAGATGACTGGAACGACACCCACATGCGAAAGAACTTCTACGAGCGGACGAAGGCCGACGCGTATGCGCAGGACTCCTCCGCCGCGTGGCTGGCGTACGGCGAGGCCGCGTACGGGTACGGGCTCTTCGGCGAAGCGGTGAGCGCGTTCGAGCGGGGCATGGCCCTTGGCTCGGTGCAGGGCGTCTTCACTCTTCGCTCGAGCTACCCGCAGGCGCTGCGCGCGCTCGGCCGCCAGACGGATGCCGACGCGATGCAAAAGCGTCTTTCGACATCGGCGACGTCACCCACTGTGGCATCGGCACCCGACCCGTTCGCCCTCTACTTAGCGTTCGCACGCGAACACACAGGTGACGAGGCGCAACTAGTGCCTTAGATCACGCCGGGCGAGCCACCACGAGCGGCATTGCGGGTAGCACGAGGGAGAAGTTGAGCAGCGTCGGGGTCTTCTGAGCGAGCGGCCCCTGCGCGGCGGTCCATCACGATCCCACCGGGGCCGAGCGAAGAGGACCCCGGCGCTGCTCGCACGCTCAGCCCGCGACACCGCGATGAGTCGACTAGGGCGTGATCAAGTGAACGGGGTTGCCGCGGATGTTGACTTCCCAGGTCGTGATGTCCTGGCCTGTTCCGAGCGTGCCGTACTCGATCTTCCACCACCCGCCGCCTGCGCCGGGCGGATCGCCGGGCGACACCGGCGCGGTGTACGTCACCGGGATCGGTACTGAGATCGTGACCCATTGGTTGTTGTAGTAGTTGCACAAGCTCGTCGAAGTGACGAGGGTCTGCGTCGGCCCCCCGCTCGCCGCGCTCCCCGGGGCGCACCCGCTGATGCCCGTCGTCGTCCAGGTGAAGGTTGCGTACTGGAAACCGGTTGATGTCGGGATCCGGATCTTGAAGTTGGTGCTCGAGATATCGCCCGGGTCGAAGAGCCTGATATCGAGCGTCTTGCCCGCGTGCGCCGCCGCGATCTGCGCGAGGTAGAACACCGAGGTGTTGTTGATGACGATGAAGGCTTCCATGCGGCTCTGGCCGTACACGCGGGGCGTCGGCCCGCCCAACGAGGTCGCCTCGACGCCGAAGCCGTTGATGGCGTTCTCCGCATTCGAGCCGCTACTCGTCACGACCTGCAGCCGGTACTGGCCTTCGTCGAGGCCGGTCGCGAGGCGATACCAGTTGTTGTGGTACGCGCTGCCCTGACAGTCGGCGGACCCTGAGCCGTTCGAGCCGCCTCCGTAGTTTCCATCGCCTCGGTACAGCGCGCCCTTGTCCACCGCGTTCGAGTTGACGAAGAGCCCGCCACTCGACGCGATGAGCATGTCGTCGGAAAGGGTGTAGGGCGTTCCGTTCATATCCATCAGGTTGTAAACGGTCGAGATCCCCGTGCCGCCGTTGCCGAACCAAAGGTCGCCGACCCCGAGCCGCCGTCCGCCGGAGGTGGCGCCTCCGGTCGCGCAGAACATCGGGTCGTACAGCCACACGCTGCCGTTCACCGTGCCAGGACCGAACTCGACGATGTACTGGTAACCGTTGGGGTCGAATCCGGTGTTGAGGGTCGGATTGCCGTTGTAGTACGTCGAGTAGGCGTCGCCGTTTTGGCGCTCGGTGCCCCGTGCCTCGACGCCGCCGAAGAAGCCGAGCGCCGCGAGGTTTCCGCTGCCGTCGGCTGATGCGACCAGCGGGCAGTTCGGAGAGATGTCCGTGTTCCGGCAAACGACGTTGATGCCGTAGTAGTTCTGCGGGCTTCCCATCGGCACCGGCAAGACGAACTCCGCGCGGGCATTGCGCCGCGCGTTGAACTGCGTGACGCCAAACAGACGCGCGAACCATGAGCGCACCGGCGCGGTGACCGTCACGCCGAGGATCAGGTTGTTCAAGGCCTCGGGTGTGGCGGTGACGGTGACGCCGTTCAGTCCGTTCGCGAATCCGTTCTTCGAGGACTCCGCCAGCGCCGCGTTCTGCGCGCCGGCGACGTTGCCCGGCAGGTAGACCACGCCGGCGAGCGCGGCGGCGTCCGCTGCGCGCTGGATTCGCATGAGGTTCACCTCGTACCACGCCACGTCGGTCACGAGCCCGGTGAACCCGAGCAGCGCGACGATCATGATCGCGACGATCACGAGGACTTGGCCACGCTGTTCGCGGCGGAACTTAGCGGTTCGCATTCATCGCCATGACGGTGTGGTCCGTCATCGTGAATTGGTTGAACATCGGGACAAGGAGCCGCAGCGGGGTCCGGCCGCGGTACGTGTAGGTGATCGTGATGACGGCGGAATCGGCTGGGGAGCCGTTGTTGCGCGCGCAGGCTTGCCACGGTTGGCTCGTCGCGACGAAGTCCAGCTGCTGACCATCAACGACGGGGCCGCCGTTCAACTGGTAGTCCCAGGTGTTGATCAGCCCGGCAGTCTCACCGCCGCTCGCCGTCGCTTTGGCGATTCGTATCTGACTCAAGTCCGCGAGAGTGAGACGGGTACCGGTCCCGGTGAGCACGCGCTCCACGGCGGCGATGACGTTCGGGTCGACGCTCGCGGCGTTGGGGGACTGGCCGGCGCTGCAACCGAGCGCACCGCCACCGTTCACGATGGCGCTGGCCACGCGCGCGCCTTCGCGCGTCGCGGACGACATCGTCATTGCAACGCTCAGGACCGAGCCGAGCTCGACCAAACCGAAGACGAGGATCAAGAGCACCGGTGGAAGCACCAGGGCGAACTCAACCAACCCCTGGGCGTCCTCGCCCTTAAAGAACCGGATCACAGCTGCGGCTCCGCGCGGAGGATCGTCGTCTCGGTGAAAGTGACGCTGTTTCCGGCGAATCGCACGAAGCTCGTCGCCCAGAAGTGCTGGTAGGTGACACGCACGCCGATCGTGTCGACGGTCGTGTGGCTTCCACCGCACCCCGCCAGGGTGCTGCAGCGCGTGCTCTCGACATAGCCGGCCGTCGTCAGGGTGTAGGGGACGGTTACCGTGGACCCGTCCGGATAATCGCAGGATGTCGATCCACTTCGGGTGTAGATGTTTTGATTCGAGCCGATCTGATCACCGTTCTGATCGGACCAGTAGATGGCCACCTGCTGGACCCGAAGAGTCGTCGACGGCGACACGATGTCGCTTTCGATGCGACGAAGAACCAGGCAGTCGGTTCCGTCGATGTTCCCGCCCTCGGCCGCGAGCATCGAGCCGTCGCGGCTAGCGAACAGGACCGTGTTCCGCGAGTTCCACACGAGCGAGAACTCCATGAGTCCGACCAGAAGAAGGACAAGAGCGGGCAGCAGGAGCGCAAATTCGACGATGGCCTGCCCAATCTCCGAGCGGCCGAATTTCATCGGACGAGGCTAACGAGCGGTGGGTCAGCAAGATGTGGGACCTTCGTATCAGCAGCCTGCGAGACGCGCCTAGTACGTTTGGCTTATTCCGCGGTTTTTGGGCTGCCGGCCGCGACGCGTGTCCACAAGTCAGCCATTCGCGCGCGCCCTCGCTTTCGCCCCGGCGTGAAGCAGACGTGCACCCGCCTCGTCCAGCAGATCCGCGGTCTTGCAGAAGGTGAAGCGGATGAGGTGCCGTCCCAGATCGCGGCGAGAGAAGAAGGACGAGCCCGGCACCCCCGCGACGCCCACCTCGCGCACCAGCCAGTTGGCGAATGCGACGTCGTCATCGAATCCGAAGGGGCGGATATCGCACACCACGTAATACGCGCCCTGCGGGGTGTTCGGGGCGAAGCCGGCCGCATCCAGGAGCCCCACGAGATGGTCGCGGCGCACGCCGTACTCGGTCGCGAGCCGATCGTAGTACGGCCGGCCCATGTCCAGTGCGGCGGCGATCGCCTCCTGCAGCGGCGCGGGTGCGCCGACGGTCACAAAGTCATGCACCTTCCGTATCGCGGCGGTGAGCTCCGGGGAGGCCACGATCCAGCCGACCCGCCATCCGGTCACCGAGAACGTCTTGCTCGCGCCCGAGATCGTCACGGTCCGCTCGGCCATCCCCTCCAGCGTCGCGATCGGGATGTGCTCGCCTTCGTAGCGGATGTGCTCGTAGATCTCGTCGGTGACCGCGATGACGTCGTGCTCGCGGCAGAGCCGCGCGATCGTTTCGAGCTCGGCCCGGGTGAACACACGGCCTGTCGGATTGTTCGGTGTGTTGACGATGATGGCCTTCGTGCGCGAGCCGAACGCGCGGGCGAGCTCGTCCGCGTCGAATTCGAAGGAGGGAGGCCGAAGCGGCACGAAGATCGGCGTCGCGCCCGAGATCGCGGCGTCCGGCCCGTAGTTCTCGTAGAACGGCTCGAGCACGATCACCTCGTCGCCCGGGTCGCAGATAGCGAGGAGCGTGGAGATCATCGCCTCCGTCGATCCGCAGGTCACTGTCAGCATCGTCTCTGGGTCGACCCGCATCGCATAGAGCTCGCGGTACGTGCGCGCGAGCGCGTCGCGAAGGCTCTTCGAACCCCACGTGATCGCGTACTGGTTGATGTCCGCGTCGATGGCTCGTTTTGCGGCGTCCTTCACCTGCGGCGGCGCGGGAAAGTTCGGGAAGCCCTGCGCCAGGTTGATCCCGCCGTGCATCGCGGAGAGCCGCGTCATCTCGCGGATGACCGATTCGGTGAAACCGACCGTCCGCCGCGCAACGCGCTGTCGCGCGAGACGCACTAGTACCCGGCCTCGAAGTCGACGCGGTTGATGAGCGGCTCGCCCGCTTTGTACCGGCGGAGATTCTCGGCGAAGAGCGCGAGCGTGCGCTCGCCGGCGCGCGGCGACGATCCGGAGTGGTGCGGCGTCACGATGACGTTATCGAGCATCCAGAGCGGGCTGTCCTTGGGCAAGGGTTCCGTCGTGAACACGTCGAGCGCGGCACCGCCGATTCGCTTTGCCTGCAGCGCTTCGATCATCGCGGGCTCGTCCACGATCCCGCCGCGAGCGATATTCATGATCCAGGCGGTCGGCCTCATGCGGGAGATGACCTCGCGCGAGACGGCGCCTCGCGTCGCCGGAGTGAGCGGCGCCGCGATGGCCAGGTAGTCGGCCTCGCCGACAACCTCGGCGAGCTGTTCGGCTGCGACGACGCGATCCACGCCGGATGCGCGTGAACCGCCTTTGCGGCGGACACCAATCACGCGCATCCCGATGGCGCTCGCGAGACGGGCGATCTCGCCGCCGATACTGCCCATGCCGTAGACGACCATCGTCGCGTCGCGCAGCTCCTGGTGCGGCTGTTCCTTCCACTCGCGCGCGCGCTGGCTGTCCCGATAGCGGTGAAGCTGACGCGAGGCCGCGAACACGAAGGCCATTAAGTGTTCGGCGATCTGGATGTCGTAGGAGCCGCTGTTGTTGGTGAGCACGATTCCGCGCTGCGCAAGCTCGGGCAGCGGCATGTTCTCGACGCCCGCCGAGACCGTGTGGTACCAGCGGAGCTTCGGCGTCGCGTCGAGCAGCTGCCGTACTCGGCGAGGGTTGTTGCCGCTGAACGCGACTTCCGCGTCGGCCGCGGCGGCGAGGCCCTTCTCGTCGCCGATCGCGAGGACGCGATCGTCGGGAAATCGCGCCGCCACCGTCTCGGGCGAGGTGGAGAAAGCGGACCAGACGACGATGTTCGTCATCGGCTCCGCATACTACGGACCCTCGTGGCCGCCCTCTCTGGGACGCTCCTCAACGCGGCGACGGTCCTTATCGGTGGTCTTCTCGGCACGGCTCTCGGCGATCGCCTACCCGCGACGCTGCGCGAGAACGTGGTGCGCGGAGTCGGTCTTTTCACACTCGCGATGGGTGTGAAGTTCGCCATCGACACGACGAACCTCCTTTACGTCCTCGGCGCGATGGTTGCCGGCGGCATCGTCGGCTCGCTTGCGGGCGTCGACACGCGGCTGAACCGGCTCGGCGAGTGGCTGCAGCGTCGCTTCGCACGCGGCGCGACGAACACCGTGGCCGAAGGATTCGTCACCGCAGCGATCATTTTCTGCGTCGGACCGCTCACGTTCCTGGGATCGATCCAGAACGGACTCACTCAAGATCCGAGCCTCCTTTTGGTCAAGAGCGTGCTCGACGGTTTCACCGCCATCGCGCTCGCGGCAACGCTCGGGTGGGGCGTGCTTCTCACCATCCCGCTGATCCTTCTCTATCAGGGCGGCCTTGCGCTCGGCGCGTCCTTGTTCGTGGGACTTCTCAGCGATCTCCAGCTGCGGGAGATGAGCGCGGTCGGCGGCTTGCTCATCATCGGCGTCGGTCTCAAACTTCTGGTGATCCGGGACGTCAAGGTCGCGGACTTCCTGCCGGCGATCATCGTGTCGCCGCTCGTCGTCGCGGGATTCGGAAGACTGTTGGAGGCCGTGGGTAAGTGACCGCACGAAGGACGATCGAGCTTCGGAGCGACACGTTCACGCTCCCCACGCCGGCGATGCGCCGCGCGATGGCGGACGCCGAGGTCGGGGACGACCAGTACGGCGAGGACCCGACCGTCAACCGCCTGGAGCGGCGCTCCGCGGAGATCGTCGGCAAGGAAGCGGCCGTGTACGTCGCGAGCGGGATGCTCGGGAACCTATGCGGCGTGCTCTCGCAGACCGAGCGCGGGGACGAGGTGATCCTGGGTGACCTCGCTCACATCTATCAGAACGAGATGGGAGCTTCGTTTGTCCTCGGCTCGATCCAGCCGCGCCTCGTCCCGAATCGCTCGGGGCTGCCCTCTCTGGAGGACATCGACGGCGCCATCCGGCCGGCGGGGATGTACCCGCGCACCTCGCTCCTCTGCCTCGAGAACTCGCACAACAACTGCGGCGGTTCGGTGATCACGGTCGAGGAAACCAGAGCTGCAGCCGAACTCGCCCATCGCCGCGGGATGCGCGTACATCTCGATGGAGCGAGGATCTTCAACGCCGCGACGGCGCTCGGTGTGGACGCGCGCGAGCTTTGCGCACCGGTCGACACCGTCCAGTTCTGCTTCTCGAAGGGGCTCGCCGCGCCCGTCGGCTCGATTCTGTGCGGCACCGCGGAGACTGTCGCGAAGGCGCGCCGCGTCCGGAAGCTACTCGGCGGCGCGATGCGACAGGCCGGCGTGATCGCCGGCGCCGCCCTCGTCGGGCTCGAGGAGATGCGCGACCGCCTCGGAGAGGACCATCGAAACGCAAAAGCGTTCGCGAAAGGCCTCGCCGGAATCCGCGGGATCCGAATCGACCCCGACCGGGTCGTCACGAACATCGTTTCGTTCGAAGTGGACCCTACCTGGATGGAGCCGGCCGCGTTCGTGAAAGCGTGCGCCGAGCAGGGGCTTCGCATCTCGCGGTATCTCGGGAATTCGCCTCGCCTTCGCGCGGTCACGCACTACGGGTTCGAGGCAAAAGACGTCGAGGACGCTCTTGCGGTCGTCGCGTCGGTCCTGTCACAAGCGCGTGCACCCGTCGCTGCAGCTGACTAGCTAGTCAATACGGCGGAGTACGCGTGCTGCCCCCGAACTGGTACTAACGGGGGAGCGCATAAGGGTTGGCACCGCCTGCTCGTTACCTAGACTGACGACCAGTGGGCAGGGTTTTTGGACACTTTCAACATGCGATACGCGAGGAATTCGGCCAGTCAATGGTCGAGCTCGCGCTCCTTCTGCCTATTCTCGTTTTCGGCCTGATCGGCGCCGCCGACCTCGCCCGGGCGTTTGCGATCCAGCTGGCCATCCAAAACGGCGCGCGAGCAGGAGCAGAAGCGTATGTCATCGCTTCGAAGCCAACCACAGCCCTCGCGGCTCAGACCGTCAGGGATGAAACGTCGCGCACTCCCGGCATTGACCTCAATCTCCTGATTGTCAGCACGCCGGTACATCCACAGCACGCAGACGGAACAGACTGCGCGACCACCCCGACGGTCGCGGATCCCTGTTTCTACACCGTCACCGTCGAGTACACCTTTAAGACCATCGTCCCTTGGCCGTTCATTCCCAATACTGCGAACTTCAACCGCAGCACGACCATGAGGACCTTCTATTGAGCGGTCTCCTTCGTTTCTTCCGCGATCAGAACAGCGAGGAGCAGAGGGGCCAATCGCTCGTCGAGTTCGCATTGCTCCTGCCGCTCATGCTCCTGATCATCACCGGCCTCTTCGACGTCGCCCGTGCGGTTTGGGAAGAGAACACCCTCGCCTACGCCGCGCGCGAGGGGACGCGCTACGCGATCGTGCACGGATCGTATGGCAGTCCGGCCGCAGACACGACCGATGTGGGTTGTGATCAGGTGATCTGCGTGAACATCCCGAACGTCGTCCGGCAGGCAGCGATCGGGGTGCCCAACATCACTGTGGTCGTCGATTACCCGACCAAGTACCAGCCCGCGAACGTCGTCAAATGCGCCGATCGCGGGTGCCCCGTTTCCGTCACGGTCTCCGCGCCCTTTGTTCCGCTGCCGTCGCAGTACCTGCTGAACGGCGCATTCCAGATAACCCTGAAGGGGGGTTCGCAGCTGGTGATTCAGAGATGAACTCGTTCCGTCGATTCTTCGGACGCGATGACGGCGAAAGTGGCCAGGCCGTCGTTCTCTTCGCGATCATGATGCTGGCCCTGCTGTTCGCCGTTGGCCTGGCGATCGACGCCGGCCAGCTCTACTCGTCCAAGCGCGCGCAACAGGAGGCCGCTGACGCGGCAGCGTTCGCAGGCGCAGTCGTGCTCTACCAGCAGGGCTCGGGCGCGGAGGCCATCGCGGCCGCTCGCACTGACGCCCTCACCAACGGCTTCTCGAGCGGCGGTGCGTGCCTGCTTTCAACGCCCGGCCCGTGCACGGACGCGGCGAGCCAGACAACGGTCACCGTCTACTGGCCCCCCATCTCGGGCTCGTTTCTCGGAAACGTCAAGCACATCGAGGTCGAGATCACGCGACAGGTGAAGACCTCTCTTGTGCCCGCCGAGGCAGCGTTCAACCCGGTGCGCGCTCGCGGCGTGGCGGGGTCGGAGCCTCTCAACAACGGCTACGCCATCATGGCGCTCGACCGCGGCGGCATTGACCGAGGGTTTTGGACCGGCAGCAACGGCCACGTAGACCTGAACGGCGGCGGCATCCTCGTGAACTCGACAAGCTCCAATGCCTCCGAGAACGACCAAAATCAATCCTCGAACTTCAGCATCGAAACGCCTTGGGGCCTCGATGTGACCGGCCAGGCGACCGGGCACTGGACCGACCTCACCCCGCCAGTGCCGGTCAATGCCGGGCACAGCCAGGTCCCGGACCCGTTCGCGCTTTTTCCTCCGCCACCGGTTTGTGCTTCGGCGCCTTGCGCAGTGACCCCCGTGTACACATCGTTGCCTGGCGCGGTCGGAGGTGTGGTGACTCTCGATCCCGGGATCTACAAGGTGAAAATCAAGGGATCAGGTAACGATGTCTTCAATATGAATCCCGGCATCTACATCGTTGAGCAGGGCTTCGACACGTCCGGCAACGGTCTCGTAAGTGGCTCAAACGTCTTCATCTTCAACACGTACAGCAACTACCCGGGGAGCCCAGGGTTGAGTCCCACCTGCAGCGACGTCTCCCTCACCGGTAACGGCAACATTGTGCTGTCGGCCATGACCACGGGAGTTTGGCAGAACCTGCTCTTCTTCCAGGATCCGCTGTGCACGAACCCCTTCGAGATCGGCGGAAATGGGACCTTTAGTGGAACGGGCTCGCTCTATCTGCCATCGGCTCTCTTCATGCTCGACGGCAACAACGCCACGCTCAGCGGTAGCCAGCTCGTCGCGCGGCAGGTCGCGATCCAGCAGGGCAACATCACGATCAACTACGACCCGCACACCACCGCACAGCCGATCCTCCCGCGTCTCGCCGAGTAGACCCCAACCTCGGTCTTAGCGGAAGGCCCGCCGAAAGGCGGGCCTTCTTCTTTTCCCCCTTCCAGGTGATCCAGAGCGGCCGGCAGCGCGATAGCGTCGGCAGCGTGAAGAAGGCTCTCGTCGTCGTCACATCGCTCGCACTCCTCGCGATGCTCTGGATGGGTGCGGCGCACACACTGAGCGCCCGGGGCGACGCACCTCGTCCGGTAACGCGAGGCGCGACCGAAACCACCGAAGTGCTGCGCGTCCAAAGCGTCCAGGTCGACACCTTCGAGATCGACATGCACGACGGCGGCGTGTGGGGCCAACCGCGGAGCGACTCCGACGGCGGCTAACGCGTTCGGCGGTGCCGCCTCTTAGAGGCCGAGCTCCGTCGCCAAGAGCTTCGGCGGAAGCGATCCCGCTCCGAGCAGGCGATCGTGAAAGAGCCTCATCCCCCAGCCCGCGGCGCGCGCTTTGTCGCGTAGCGCGAGGATCGCCTCTCGACCGAGCGCGTAGCTCGATGGCTGGAGCGGACTCTGCGCGTAGCGGCGGACCTCGGCGACCGCGTTCGGCGTCTCGAGGCGCGCGCGCTCGACCATGAACCGGACCGCGTGATCGAAGCTCATCTCCCCCGTCGCGAGGCCGACGTCGACCGTGACGCGGGACGCGCGCCACAGAAGATCCTTGAGACGGAGCAGCCTCGTCTCGGGGGAATCGAGGTAGCCGAGCTCGGTCATGAGCTCTTCCACGTAGAGACCCCACCCTTCGACCATCAAATTCGATCGGATCGCCTTGCGCGCGAGTGACGGTTGATCCGCCGCGACGGTGAGCTGGAGATGGTGCCCGGGATAGCCCTCGTGGCACGCGATGACCGCGATGCCCGCGCGCGGGTGACCCTCGAGCCTCTCGCGGCGGGTCTTTTCGTCGTCGTGCGCGTCGGGGAGCGTCACCCAGAAGCGCCCGCGGCGCGACGGCTCGAACGGGCCGGCACCGACGTATGCCGCGTAGGGATAGGTCGGACGCTGGAACTCGGGCATCGCCTCGACAACGAGATCCTCACCGTACGGGACCGTGGCGAGGCCCGACGTCGCGACCGCCAGACGCGACCGCTCCATCTCGGCGCGGTACGTCTCGACAAGCGTGTCCTCGGTGGGGTGGTCTTGGCGCAGGGCCTCGACCGCGGCGCGCCAGTCCTGATGGCCGATCTCCATCGCCGCGGCGTTGAGCGCGGCTTCGGTCTCGCCGTAGAACTCGTCACCCCACTCGCGAAGCGACGCCGCATCGTGATCGAGCAGCTCCTTCTGTTTCAGCCACTCGTCGACGGCGTCGCGTCCGATCGCGAACGTCCCGCGCGCCTTCGGCAAGAGCTCCTTCTCGAGCCAGAGCTCGTATGCCTCGAGCGCACTCGCCGCGGCTTCGGCGGCGGGCCGGAACGCGCGCTCCGCGGCGCGCTCAAGCGCGCTTGCTGTCGGCACCATCGCCTGCGTGCCGACGCGCAGGAAGGTCGCCCCCGCGGGCACGGAGCGAAGAGCGATCTCGACGAACTCGGGCGGCACGAGCGCCGGATCGAGATTCGCCTTCGCCGCTTCGAGCGCGGCCGGAGCGTGCGCGAGTCGCTCGGCGAGCGTCGCGACGCGCTCGGCGAGCGGCGCGTGCTCGCGCAGGAACGCGTAGTACGCGCCGCGGATGATCGGGTCGGAGTAGATGGTTGGCTGCCTCCGCCACCGCGCGAACGTGCGAACGGCACGCTCGCCGCGCAGGTCCGCGACGATCAGCGCGCGGTCGATACGCTCCGCAGGAAAGAGCTCGTTCTCGGTGAAGGCCTCGAAGCGCGCGAGCGACTCATCGTTGAAGCGGTCGCGCGCCGCGAATCCGTCGGCGCTGAAGTCACCGAGGCGATCGTCGTGAGCGTGGATCCCCGCGATCGATGCCGTGACGGGATCGAGCGCGTAGCGCCCGTGGACGAAGTCGTAGGCGTCCTGGCCGAAGCCCGTGAGCTAGAGCGCTTGCCCGCAGTTGGTGCAGAACTTGGAGTCGCTGGCGTTGGGCCGCCCGCAGTTGCGGCAGTAGACCGTCGTGCCGGGCGCCGCAGGCGCGGCGGTCGTCGTCGAACCGGCCGCGACAGATGCGGTCTTGTCGTTCGTCGATTCGTCTCGGAAGCTCCGCACACCCTTGCCAAGCTGGCCGAGGACGTCGGGTAGCTTCCCCGCCCCGAAAACGATCAGCACGACCGCGAGGACGAGGATGAGCTCTGGGCCACCGATATTCGGCATCGTTCACTCCCTCGCGAGGCGCTCGATCGGCCTCGATCTCGTCAGTGTAGACAGGTTTTCTAGACGAACAGACCGTCCAGCAGACCGAGGAAGAGCGGGATGACGACGAGGAGCATCAGCGCGGGCAGGTAGCAAAGGACCAGGACGAGCATGAGCCGTCCTTCGACTCGACCGGCGGCGTCGAGGCTCTTGGCGCGCTCCGACGCGCGGAGCCGGTCTCGATGATCCCGCAGGACGACGAGCGCACCTCTGCCTAGGTCGCGGGATCGCTCGAGATCGCCCGCGATCGACGCAAGCGTGGACAATCCAACTCCGGCCGCCTCACGTGCAAGCGCTGGAAAGAGCGGCGCTCCGAGGGCATAGGACCGTGCGGCGGCGGCCATCGCGCGATCGGTCAAACCGCCGCCCGGACCTCTCTCGGCTATCGCGACGAACGCGGTCTCGATCGGACGGCCGCTCGCGACGAGGGCCTCGGCCCACTCAACGAGCGCGACGAGGGCGCGGTCCGCGTCGGACCGCTGAGACGCCGCGGCGCGCTCCGCCCGCAAAGTCGGCGCGATGAACCCCGCGTAACCGGCACCGGCGACCACGACAGGGCCGACCGGCGCGAAGAGACCGATGACCGCGGCGGCCGCGGCGCCGACGAGCGCGAGGACGATCTTCGCGCGCACAAGCTCGGCCTCGGTCCAACCGAGCCCGCTTTGCACGAGAGCCGGCGTGACGAGCACGGACCGCACACGGTTCGGAAGCTGCGCTCGCGGCGCGAGTCGCGCCAGTCGTTTTCCGACCGGCGATCGAGGCCGGCTCGCAAGGACGGCCGCCAGCACCGCGGTCGCGGCGAGGGCCGCTCCGACAGCGATCAGCGTCGCACCGCGACTGTCGCCCGGCGGCTCGCGATCACGCCGACCACTTCGAGCACCGCCGCCGCGGGAATAAGCACGAATCGTCCGATCGGCTGGCCAAGTGTGGCCGCGAGCGACGGAACCGTGAGGGCGAGATACGCCGCGATCGCCGGCACGACGAGCGCAAGCAAGATGACCTGTGCCCGAAGGCCACCGGTGCGCGCTCTCACCTCCTCATCGAGCCGCTCCTCGAAGGCCAAACGGTCGGCCACGGCAGCGACGAGGATCGCGGCGCGCTCGTATGGGAGCCGTGACTCGATTCCGATCGCGAGCGTTTCGAACGCCAGCTGGGACCGCGCGTCGCTCTTCGAACGATGCGCTGCCGTCCGGAGGGCCCGATCGAGTGGGGCGCCAAGGTCGAATGCGCGGAGCGCGTCGACGAAGGGGCGTCGCGCCAGCCGGTCTTCCGTCCCCTCTGTCGCCCGCCGGAGTGCCTCGGGAAGTGACGCGCCGGATCGCAAAGCAGCTTCGGTGGCGCGGAGTAGACGTGTGGTTGCACGTCGTGCCCGTTCGCGAGCGGCCCCCGCTCGCGAACGCACGAGGATCGACGGACCAACTGCGGACACAGCGACAGAGACCGCCACTGGGAGTGCCGTCGCGATCGAAAGAACCGCGCCGGCGAGGATGCAGCCAGTGCGCAGCGCCTCCCATCTTGTGAGTGGCCAGCGCCAGCCGGCGTCATCGAGATGGCGGAGATCGGGATGCGCGAGGGACAGAGGGGGCCAGGATCGTCCACGCGCGAACGGGGCGAAGATCGCGCTGCTCATCGCGAGAGCGGCGGCGAGCGCTCCGGCTGCCTCAACCGTCATACGAGGCGCTGTCGCAGGCGCGCCGGCATCCGGACGGAAAGCTCGCCGGCGCGCCAGAGATGTGTGACACCACCGTCCTCGATCGCGGCGATCTCGCGCACGGATCGGCTGCCCGCGCGATCGCGAACGACGTGGACCAGGATGTCGATGCCCTGGGCGACCTGACGCGCTATCGCCGCTTCTCCGAGCTCTCCGGCGCGTGCGAGCAGCAGCGCGAGGCGGTCGATGGCCCCCGCCGCCGAACCCGCATGTATGGTCGTGAGGGAGCCTTCATGCCCGGTGCTGAGCGCCTCGATCAGCGCCGACGCCTCGCGCGGTGTGCGGACTTCGCCAACGAGGATGCGATCGGGACGCATGCGCAGGGCGTTCGCGACGAGATCGGCGATCCCTATGCCGGACCCATCACGCACCGGCACGCACTCGAGATGCACGACATGCGGATGCGGGAGAACGAGCTCGTTCGTGTCTTCGATCACGACGAGTCGCTCGTCGTCCGGTATCGCCGCGGCCAGGGAGCGGAGCAACGTGCTCTTGCCCGATCCGGTGGCACCGCTCACGAGGATGCTCGCGCGCTCGCGCACGCAGGCTTCAAGCAGAGCCGCCGCATCGTCGAGCAGACCGCCTGCGACCCAGGACGGCGCCGCCCCGCGCAGCGGCACCGAGAGCCGGTTGAACTTCCGTATCGAAAGGCTGGGCCCGCCTATCGGCGCGATGACCGCATTCGCCCGGCTTCCGTCGCGCATACGCGCGTCGACGAATGGCCGCTCGAGCGTCAGCTCGCGTCCGACGCTTCCGGCGATTCGGTGCGCGAGCTCGGCGACCTCGTCGGCTCCGCGAAACGCGACAGCGGCGCGCTCCAGCCGGCCCGAGCGCTCGCAGAAAACGTCCCGAGGCCCGTTGACGAGGACGTCGGTCACAAGGGGATCGTCGAGTAGCTGCTGGAGCGGTCCGAAACCGAACAGCTCCGCACACATCGCATCGAGCTCCGCCTCGGTGAGGGGCGCGCGCGCCGCGGCCCGGACGCGCTCGCGGAGAAGGACTCGCCGCGCGGGCTCGGCATAGACCGCCAGGAGTCCCGCGGGATCGATCCCTGCGGCGACCTCGGCACGCACCCGAGCAACGAGCGCCGGATCGATCATGCCAGCGCGCGAAGAAGGGTGTCGACCGCGCGCAGGGTCGGAGCGCGCGCCGCGAAGGCGTCATCCGCGAGGTAAGCGTCGTGCGGTATAGCGGCGAGGAGTGGAAAGCCGACGCGCTCCGCGACGCGCGTGCCGTCGTCTTCCGCCGCGCCGACAACGACCAACCCGACCGCGCAGGGGATGCGCCCAAGAAGGGGCGCAGCGCAGAAGAGCGCCTGCAGTTGTGCGGACCTCGTTCCGGCCACGAGACACAGCCGGTCGAGGGACGACAGGATCGCCGGATCGAGCGACTCGGCGCCGCAACCCAGATCGAGGACGGCCGCGCGGCCGGCCGCGCACGAATCGATCAGTCCGACGATCCGCTCGCCGTCGAATGTCGCGTGCAACGTAGGTGCGCCCGGGAGAAACGGAATCGCCGACCACCGCGAGACGAGCTCGGCCTCGCGCCCCGGTTGCAGCAGTGCGTCGGCGACGTTCGCCGCGGTCAGGCCTGCCCGGAGCGCGAGCGACGGAACCCATCGATCGAGATCGACGAGGAGCGGCGGCTCGCCACCCGCGGCGGAGCGATGGGCTAGCAATGCGGCAACGGTGCTCGAACCGGCTCCCGCCGACAGCGACCAGAACCCGACCCGTCGGCCTCGCCGGAGTGCCGCGGGACGGGTCGGTGCGATGGCGGCGAGCGGCTCCGTCCGACCGGTGGCCTCGCGCATGAAGGCGAGGGCGATCTGCGAGATCGGTGATGCGTCGAGGAACGCACGCAACCTGCTCATCCGAAGAGCCAGCGCGCGATGCTTCCCTGACGTGCGAGCGCTCGTCTTTCAGGAGGCGCGCCGATCGCCGCGATATCGAACACGACCGGTCGGAGGACCCGACGCACCTCCCCGGCACGCAGCACGTCGCGCGTCGCCCACGCGCGGCGCCGCCAGCCGAACGATGCCTCGACACCGGACAGCAGATCGCGCACGAGTGCACGGCAGGCGGCATTCGGCCGGCGCAGGAATCCCCCGGCTAAGAGGCGAGCCGTCTCCGGGCCGATGGGGAGCGACCGGACGTGAACCAGATCGAGCGCAAGCGACGGAAGGGGTAAGGGCGTGAGGTCTCTGCCGATCGCGGCGCGAGTGCCCGAAAGCGGTGCGAGCGTCTCGAGGCACACGGCGGCACGCACGCCGGCAAACGCAAGAAGCCGGCGTGCGCGATCGACAACGTGGTCGTCCACCTCGACGAACGCGCCCACCGGAGTCCGCGCGAGAGTGACCGCTCCGAGTGATGCGACGGCGGCATCAACCTCTCCCGGCACGAGGCGCTCGCAGCGCAGTACCGTCACGCTCAGCGCGATCCAGCGAGCGCCAGCACGAACGTGCTCGTCGCGATGCGATCGGCGAAGCGCACCTCGTCGAGCGCGTCGATCGCGACGACCACGCTGCCGATCCGGTCGCCGAGGCTCGTCGTCGATCCCTTCGATACCCCGGGACCCAACGGTGCCCCCGTTTCCGAGCGCACGTCGAGCACCATCGCGGCTTGCAATAGCAGCTCGGTGGTCCGCCCTCCGGGAGCGCGCCCCGCGACGGGTACCGCCATCACGTCGACGCGTGCACCCGGGACGATCGCGCCGCCCACCACCTGCGCCGCGTTCGCGACCGGCAGCGCGACGGCGCGCATGCCGATCGGTAACGCGAGACCCGTGTGAAACGACGCGGCCTCGTCGGAGAGCGCCGCACCAAAGAGGATCTGGCCGCGCCAGAGTGGTGCTCGCGGAAGCTTCCCCACCGCACCGGTTGTCTCGCCGAGCGCGCCTTGGGGTATCGAGTCCGCGGGCATCGACACAACCGCAAGGTCATCGGCCACGAGCGGATGAGTGGCGTCGACGTCGCGCGCGGCAACGACGACCGGGCTCCGTTGCGCGCTTACGTAATAGAGGATCCCGGAGAGTGCCCCCGCAACGAGGGCAACCGCGATGAGCGCGCGCTGGCCGATCAATTCTCGAGGGCAGGCGAGCGGACGATCAGGGTGATCCTCGCGTCGGCCGTGCGGCGCCCGGTATCGGGCAGATCGACCTCCATCCGGAACACGAGGTCGTAGGCCGCGCCGGGCGGAGCGAGGCGACGCCATGACGTCCGGAACGGTGCGCCGCCTGAGCCCGCGAGGACGAGGGCTTCGCCCGGGTCGCCGGCTACGAGGGCCCAGGTCAGCACCGGAACCTCGCGGTCGTCCACGAACGCGCGTGGCCACAACGCGACGGCACGTCCGCGCAGCACCTCGACACTCGAGAGCGGCGCGCTCACCGGAAGGAGCGACACACCCGCCCGGATCGGCCTGGCCGGCGGCGGTGTGGATGCCGGCATTGGGACCGGGCGCGTGGCGGGACAGCACGCTGGCGCTGCCGACCGTGCGGCCTGCGAAGGCAGTGACGGCGGTGAGGCCGTCACAGCCGGTGAACGTGTCGCGACGGCCACGAGACGCGCCAGCTCGGCATCGTCCTGAAAGAACACGACGCTGATCGGCACAAATCCGCCATCGATCAGTACGTAGTTCTCGTAATACGTGCCGGCCACTGATCGGCCGTCGCCGAGCGTGCGCCGACCGTTGAACGCGCTGCCGTCGAAGGCGCTCGACGCACCCGTGCCGACGGTGTCCAGCACGCGCGCATAGCTTCCCGTCGATTCGTGGACTGTGGTCGTGGAGTACGTCGTCAGAGGTCCGCTCGATGTCACCACGTCCGCCACGTAGGTATCGGTCACGTAGTAGATGCCCGGTGGTGGCGCGACGAATGGCGCCGGATCCGGCTCTCGCGCGGCTACTGGCGGCTGCGGTCGCTCGCGGAAGGGATTCCAGGCAAGGGCCGGGGAAGACATGAGGAGAAGAAGCGCGAGTGTGGCCGCCGCGCTCTGGCGCTTCATCGCGGCGAGCTCACGGCGATGACGTGGAGCACCGTAACCGGACGCAGCACGAGCGCGCCGAAGATCGGCGACCGCACCGGAACGTCCGCCGCGATGCGCACAGTCGGGCGGTCGTATCGCGCGCCCGTTCGTGCGTCGTACGCCGGAGCAGACGGATATGCCGCCACGTCCGCTGCCGCGGCGATGTCCTCGGCCGCTCCGTCCAGGAGCGGCGCGGAGAGCTCGAGCTCGCGGGCAAAGTACTCACGCGCGACGTCGGCTGCGTCCGCGGCCAGACGCAACGCGCCGGATCGAGCGAGCTCAGCGTCGTCCTGGTCGTTCACGGCCACGAGGGTCGCGAGGTCCGCCGCTGCTCGGACGCGGGCAGCGGCCACGCGCAACGCGCCCAGCTGCAGGACGCCCGCGAGCGCGACGAGCAGTAGTGGCGCGAGCACGAGGGTAAGGACAAGCGCTGTTCCACGATCGTCCTGAGCCCAGCTCATCGGTTCACTTCTCCGCGCGAGATCGCGCTCGAACGAAGCGGCACGGTCGTCGAGAAGAGGAACGGGATGGTTACCGGATGGGCCGACGAGACCGACACTCGAACAGGCTCGCGCCACCCGACTCGCGATGGGACGACCTCGACGCTCACGCGATCCGGATCGATTCCGGCACCGCGCAGCTGTTCGGCGAGGAACTGGCGGAGCGCGGGAGTGTCTCCGCCAAGCTCACCCGCGTATCGCGCGGCCTGAACGGTCGCAGCGTCCTGCGCCAGCCATCGCTCAAGGGCCGATCCAAACTCGAGGATCGAGAAGAGGAGCGGCACGAGCATCGTGATGGCGAAGGTCGTCTCGAGCGTCGCGAGGCCTCGGTCGTTATGAAGGGACCGCGTCAACGCACGGCCTGCATCTGGCTGACGAGGGCCTGGAGACGGGCAACCAGTCCGTTGTTCCACGCGGTCACGCCGATGACGAGAGTTCCCAGGACGACCGCGGCCCCGATGATGTACTCGATCGTGGCGAGGCCCTCGCTCGCGGAGTAGAAACGACGAAGCACCGATATGAACCTCCCTCGTGGATGGGGCGAGGCTCGCTTCGGTGCTTCCTCTTGGCGATGGTCCGTTCGGCCGGTACCGGAGTACCGGTCGCGAGAATCAGCGGCGGCCGAGTGCCTTCTTCGCGGCGCGTGCGTCCTTCACGCCGAGCCCGAGCGTCGTGCTCTTCTTCGACGAACCGAGCATGTACGCGGACTCGATGTTGACCTTGTTCTTGCCGAGGCGGTTCGCGGCCCGGGCGAGCGTCCCCGGTTTGTTCGCGAGCCTTACTTCGACGATCTTGCGGTCGCCCGAGATGCGGTACTTCTTCGCCTTGATCGCGCGGCGAGCCTTCGCCGCGTCCTTGTCATCGACGACGATGTAGACCGTCCCCGCTCCGCCGCCGGTCGTCGCCGCGATGCTGCGCATGCTGATCCCAGCGTCGCCGAGCGCGCCCGCCAGCGCTCCGAGTTGGCCCGCGCGGTTGGGCAGCTTGATCGTGAGCTCCACCGACATGACGTCCCTCCCCGATGGTTTTCGGCGAGGGCGATTCTAGGTGTCCGCTCTAGAGCGCGATATTGCCGTGACGAGCCGGGACCCGACGGCCCTCGACACGCTCGGCCCAGTGCTGCGAGCCGAACACGGTCAGGAAGTACCGCATCCGATTGCTCCGCCGGCGCTGCGCTTCGCTGTTTGTCTGCGCGTTATTTCGCAAGCGGAAGAGCCGACGAAGACGCTCCATGAATGTGTCCTCCTCCCAGGTCATTGGGCGGAGCGTGCTCCTCAGCGCTGGGCGGGACGATCACCCACGACATGAACGGTCTGTGCCCCTGGAGACACTCAGCGCGCCTTCTGAGTCCCCGTCCGGATCATCGCCTCGGTCATCTGCCGAAGCTCGAGATGGCGGATGACGCCGTCCTTACCTACGAAGAAGGTGCTCGGGAGGGTCAGCACGCCGAAACGCCGCGTGGTCGCCCCGTCGCTGTCGAGGACCGGCTGCAGGCGATCGAGCCCGAGCGAGTCGAGGAAGGAGCGCGCCTTGTCGCCAGGCTCCATCAGGTCGACCTCAAGCACGACGACGTCGGGCTCGCTGGCGGCGACGCGCTGCAACGCCGGCATCTCCTCCCGGCAGGGAAGGCACCAGGTCGCCCAGAAATTCACGACGACGACCTTGCCCCGGTATGTGGAGAGTCGGAGCGTCTTCCCATCGACGTCGGTCCACTCGAAGTCGGGTGCGAGCGCTCCGATCCGGCCGGCCGCGCCATCGGCTTCGATCTGAGCGTGAATAACGCCCGCGTCGGTCACGGTTCCGGGCTTGTTCAGAAGCGGCCAGAGGAGCGCGGCGAGCGAGGCCAGCGCGATCGCGCCGATGATGATCGCGGCGATCCATCGGGGGAGCGCGGTCGGCTCGCGGTCGGTTCCGGGAGCGGTCGCCACGCTCATCCGACGAGCGGCAGGAAATTGAAAAGCTGAGGCAATCGCGCGAACTGCCCCGACACAAGGACCAGACCCATCGCTATCACGAGCGTACCGCCAGCCAAATTCACGACCCGGATGTGTGAGGCGAGCCAGCGGGCCACGCGTTGCGCGCCGCCGAGCCCACCGGCGAGCAGCAGGAACGGAACGCCGAGCCCGAGCGTGTAGGCAACAAGCAGAACCGCCCCCGACGCGAGGTCCTCGCCGAGGAGGAGCGTGAGGATGGCGCCGAGGTACGGGCCGACGCAGGGGGTGAAGCCGACGCCGAAGGCGAGACCGATCAAGAAGCTCCGTGGCAGCCCGGTTGTCCTGCCCTCGAGTCTGAGGTCGAGCTCGCGCGCGAGGAACGGGATCCGTATAAGCCCAAGCATCTGCATGCCGAGCACGACCAGCAAGAGGCCGCCGATCTTCTGAAGCCACGACACCATCTCGCCGGCGATCGAACCGACGAGAGCGACGGCGATCCAGAGGAGGGTGAACACCGTCGAGAACCCGAGCACGAACGCGAGCCCGTGCGCCAGGGTCCGCGCTCGTTGGGCGCCGGCGAGCGCGGCTTCACCGGCCATGTCGACCAGGAACGCCGGGACGAGCGGCAACACGCAGGGTGAGAGGAACGAGAGGATCCCGGCGCCGAACGCGATCGCGACGTTCACGAGGAACTAGCCTAGGGTGCCTCCCGCGCGTACGTGAGGAGGTCGAGGCCGTAGAAGCGGCCGGGCCCCTCGAGGGTCATCCCGCACTTGGAAGCCACGGTCCGCGAACGCGTATTGGCCGGAAGGATGAGGGCCACCACGCGCCGAAGAGCCATCTCGCCGAACCCGTATTCGAGGAGCGCGCGAGCCGCCTCTGTGGCGTAACCGTGCCCCCAGACCCGCGGCGCGAGCTCGTACGCGACTTCGACCTCGGGCCCCTTTCCTTCGACCGGAAAGAGTCCGACCTGGCCCAGGAATTCCGCCGACTCTTTGAGCTCGAGCGCCCAGAGCCCGAAGCCGGGAGGCTGACGCGCCGTGAAGGCCATGGTCCGCGCGAGGCGCTCTCGGGTCTCGGCGACATCCTTCGACGGCGGGCTCGGCGTCCACTTCATCACCTCGGGCGAACCGAACACTTCGTGAAGAGCAGCGGCATCCTCGTCGCGGTACGGACGGATAACGAGCCGTTCCGTCGCCAGCGGCAGCGGCACTAGCCGATCGCTTGCCCGAGATCTCCGATGAGATCGTCGACCGACTCGATGCCCACGGAAAGGCGCACGAGCCCGGCCGGGGGCGCGAGCTTGGTTCCGCGGACCGATCCGTGGGTCATGGCGAGCGGGATCTCGATGAGCGATTCGACCCCGCCCAGTGACTCCGCGAGCGCGAAGATCTTGGTGCGCGCCGCCATCCGTTTCGCGGCGACCTCACCCCCGCGGAGCTCAAACGACAGCATCCCGCCGAAGGCACGCATCTGACGCCGCGCCAGGGCGTGCTGCGGATGCGTGACGAGGCCCGGATAGTTGACGCTCGTGACTTTCGGATTCTCGGTGAGCCATTCCGCGATGGCCTGGGCGTTCGCCGAGTGCCGCTCCATGCGCACCGCGAGGGTCTTGGCTCCGCGGAGGACGAGCCACGCGTCGAACGGGCCGGGCACGCCGCCCGCCGCGTTTTGGATGAACGCGATACGGGCGCGCAGATCCTCGTCCGTGCCGGCGAGGCCTCCGCCGATCACATCGGAATGCCCGCCGAGATATTTGGTCGTCGAATGCAGCACGAGGTCGGCGCCAAGGCGGAGCGGCTGTTGCAGATATGGGCTCGCGAAGGTGTTGTCCACCACGGCGACGGCCTTGCCGCGATGGGCGATCTCCGCGAGGGCGCCAATGTCGAGCACCTTCAGAAGGGGATTCGATGGAGTCTCGATCCACACGAGCCTGGTTCGCGGCCGCATCGCACGCCGCGCGGCCTCCGGCTTGCGCATGTCGACCGCCGTCAACGAAACGCCAAGCCGTTCGAATAGCTTCGCGAACAGCCGGTACGTGCCTCCGTAGACGTCGTCGGTCATGACCACGTGGTCGCCCTTCGAAAGAAGGTGCGCGACCGCATCGGTCGCGGCCATTCCCGAAGCGAACGCGAGACCCCAGCGGCCGCCCTCGAGCGCGGCGAGGCAGGTTTCGAGGGCCGTACGGGTGGGGTTGCCGGTGCGCGCGTACTCGTATCCCTTGTTCTTCCCGACCGCTTCCTGCGCGAACGTCGAGGTCTGGAAGATAGGGACGACGACGGCACCGGTCGCGGCTTCGGGGTCCTGCCCGGCATGGATGGCGAGCGTCTCGAAGCCCGGCTTGTGGGGAGTCTCCTTCACGTCGTCGCCAGTATGCCGAGACTGTCGCGCGATCTCACGGGGTGAAGGACATGCGCGCGCGGGTGGCCGCCGGGAACGACGCCCGAAAGGACGCTAGCGGGGCGCGACCTTTCGCTGGTGAGCCACGAATTCCAACAGGTCGGCTTTCGTGATGACCGAGACCGGGCGGTTCTCTCGCGCGGCGAGCAGCGCAGGGGCGCCGCCGGAGAGCTCCTGATAGAGGCGCTCGATGTCATCGGTGGCCTGCACCACCGGGAAGGGCGGATCCATCACCCGCTCGACGCGTTCGTCGACAAGGGCGGGCTCGCGGAAGACGCGGTCGAGCATCGTCTTTTCCGAGACGCTTCCCACGATGTCGGACACCGCCCCCGCCGCACCGTCGGCCGTCACCGGGATCTGCGAGATACCGTAGCGCTGCATCGTGTCGATCGCGCGGCGGACCGTCTCCGTCTTCGAGACCACGATGAGCTCCGGGGTGCCCCCGCGATCCTTCATGACGTCGCCGACGTTTGCCGGTATGAGGCCCCCGAGGAATCCGTTCTGGCGCATCCATTCATCGTTGAAGATCTTTGAGAGGTAGTTGCGTCCCGTGTCCGCGAAGAGGACGAGGACCAACGCGCTCTCGTCCAGGTCCTTCGCGACCTGGAGAGCGGCGAATAACGCTGTCCCCGACGACCCGCCGACGAGGATTCCCTCCTCGCGGGTGAGCCGCCGCGCGGTGAGGAACGAGTCGCGATCGGAGACGCGCACCCAGCGATCGACGATCGCCGGATCGAAGGTCCCGGGATAGAAGTCCTCGCCGATGCCCTCTGTCTTGTACGGATGGATGTCGCCGGTGTAGAGCGAACCCTCGGGATCAGCGCCGACGATCACGATCGACTTGTTCTGTTCCTTGAGGAATCGTCCCGCGCCCGTGACCGTCCCACCCGTACCCACACCGGCGACCAGGTGCGTGATGCGCCCCTCGGTCTGCCGCCATATCTCCGGGCCGGTGGTCCGATAGTGCGACTCGGGGTTCATCGCGTTGTAGTACTGGTTCGGCTGGAACGCGCCCGGGATGTCGCGTGTGAGGCGATCGGCCACCTTGTAATAGGACTCGGGAGACTCCGGCGGTACGGCGCTCGGACAAACGACCACCTCGGCCCCGTATGCGCGCAGAAGGTCGCGCTTCTCCTGACTCTGCTTGTCGGCCATTGTGCAGATGACGCGGTAACCCTTGATAGCAGCGGCCATCGCCAGACCGACACCGGTGTTCCCGCTCGTTGGCTCGACGATGGTGCCCCCCGGTCGAAGGAGACCGCGCCGCTCGGCGTCTTCGATCATGAGCAGCCCGATACGGTCTTTGATAGAACCGCCGGGGTTCAAATGCTCGAGCTTCGCGACGATCGTCGGGATCAGTCCCCTACCGATGCGCGAGAGGCGAACGAGGGGCGTATCGCCGATGAGGCCGAGGATGTTTGGGGCGATGCTCACCCGGTGATGCTATGCCGCCCTGGTGGGTGGGGCCTACCTCTTCGGTTCCACGAGAAGGTAGAGGCCCACGATGATGAGGACGACAGGAACGAAGTACGGCTGCAGCGCGAGCGGGACCAGGTCGATCTGCAAAAACACGTCGGCGATCGCCACGACCGCGAGGACACCCGCGAGAAGGAGCGGTGCCCGCCGGATGGGCGCGAGGAGGGAAACGGCGACGAGACCTCCGGCGAGGGTTAGGAGGAACACCGGGCCCGCCATGTCAGGCGGAAGGCTGAACAACGTCGGGATCACGAGGCCGAGTCCGAACCCGATGAGCACGCACGCCGGCACGAGATAGACGTATTGCCGTGCGCCGACCCACCAAGCCGCGGCGAACGCGAGGCCGAGCGCGACGAAGAGATACGCACCCGCGTTCGGCACGCCCAGCGGGGGTAGCAGAAACGCACCGCCGATCGCAAGCAGAACCGCGCCGCCGAGGATGCCCCGCCGTGGACCGAGCGTGGTGGCCGGCCTATTCGTCTGGGAGCTCGTTCGCGTCGAGGTGCCGCGCATCGTCGCCCTGGAGGAACTCGGCGTATTTGAGACCGGTGCCGGTGTTGAAGATGACGACCTCATCCGATTCGACGATCCATCCAGTGCGGCGGAGCTCCCGAGTGACCGCGAGGGCACACCCGCCCTCGGGGCAGAGGAGGAGCCCCTCGCTCTCGCCAGCAAGCTCCATCGCATCGGCGATCTCGTCGTCGCTCACGGCGAGGGCCGTACCGTCTGATTCACGGAGCGCGCGCAGGACGATGAAGTCCCCGAGCGCCTTCGGGACCCGGATGCCCGCGGCGAATGTCGTTGGATCCGGCCAAGGACGCGACTCGTCGAGCCCCTTGCTGAACGCGTCGACGATCGGAGCACACCCGCCCGCCTGCGCCGCAACGAAACGCGGGCGTTTCCCGTCGAGCCAGCCGATGGCACGGAGCTCGTCGAACGCCTTCCACATGCCGATGAGACCGACGCCGCCGCCGGTCGGATAAACGATCACATCGGGCACGCGCCATCCGAGCTGCTCGGCGAGCTCGAATCCCATGGTCTTCTTACCTTCGATGCGGTACGGCTCACGAAGGGTCGAGGCGTCGTACCAACCGCGGTCCGCGCAGACCTTCTTCACGACGGCGCCCGCATCGGCGATCGATCCGGCGACCGTGTAGACCTCCCCGCCGTATGCCGAAGCCTCGCGCACGATGACCTTCGGCGTCCGGTCGGGCATGACGACGATCACGCGGACGCCGGCGCGTGCCCCGTACGCCGCCCATGCGGAGCCGGCATTGCCCGCGCTCGGGAGCGCGAGCGTCTCGACGCCGAGCTCGGCCGCGCGCGTCATGCCGACCGCCGCGCCGCGTGCCTTGAACGTGCCCGTGGGCAGCAGGCCCTCGTCCTTTACGCGGAGCCTCGGGATGCCGAGCTCCTCGCCGAGCGATGGCGTTTCGAGAAGCGGCGTGTTGAGCTCGCCAAGAGTCACGGCGTTCTCCGGATCCTCGTGCGGTAGGAGCTCGCGATAGCGCCACAGCGACTCCGGCCGGTCGCGGAGCGCGTCCTTCGTGACGGACTCGCGTACGCGGCGCAGGTCGTAGCGCACGAGAAGCGGGCCGCCATCGGATTTGCAGACCTGTTGGATCTGCTCGACCGGGAAATCCTCCTGGCAACGCGAGCACTCGAGGTGCGTCGCGAAGGAGGTCAAGCGGCGCGTTCGATCCGGGCGCCGAGCGCGCGGAGCCGTGTGTCGAGCTCTTCGTACCCACGATCGATCTGCTCCACGTTGTTTATGACGCTTGTGCCCTTGGCGCAGAGTGCCGCCGCGAGGAGCGCCATCCCTGCGCGAATATCGGGACTCCGCACCTCCGCAGCGCGGAGCTTCGACGGCCCCATCACGACGGCGCGGTGGGGGTCGGCGAGCACGATACGGGCACCCATCTCGCGCGTGAGCGTGTCGACGAAGTACAGACGGCCCTCGAACATCCACTCGTGGATAAGAACAACGCCTTCGGCCTGCGTCGCGAACACCGTCGCCATACTCGTAAGGTCCGTCGGGAATCCGGGCCAGACCTGCGGCTTGAGCTCCGGGATCGCGCCACCGAGATCCATCTGGATCTCGAAGCGGTCCCTCGCCGCGATGAACACGTCATTACCTCGTATCTCGGTCTCGATGCCAAGACGGCCAAAGACGAAACGCATCATGCGCAGGTGTTCGGGAACGACGCCGTGGATCGTCGCCTCACCGTGCGTCATCGCGACCGTAGCAATCAGCGAGCCAATCTCCATGTGATCGCCGAGCAGCGTGTGATCAGTCCCGTGAAGACGCTCGACCCCATCGACAACGAGTGTGTTCGTCCCGACGCCGCTGATCTTCCCGCCCATGGCAACCAGTGCCTTCGCGAGTTGCTGTACGTGCGGCTCGCTCGCCGCGTTGTGGAGAGTTGTCCGCCCCTTCGCTACGGCCGCTGCGAGCAGGGCGTTCTCGGTCGCGGTCACCGAAGGCTCGTCGAGGATCACATCCGCGCCGCGGAGGCCGGTCGTCGTCACCGTGAAGCCGCCGGCGCTCATGTCGAGTGTTGCCCCGAGCTCGCCGAGCGCTAGGAAGTGGCTGTCCGCGCGGCGGCGACCGATGATGTCGCCGCCGGGCTGCCCGAGCCGCGCGCGCTTGCGCCGGTGGAGCAGCGGCGCGGCGAAAAGGAGGGATGGGCGGATCTCGCGTGCCAGCGCGGCAGGCAGCTCATCGCTCCGCAGGTCTTTCGCGGTGATACGCGTGGTGTGCGGATCGAGATCCTCGACACTCGCGCCGAGCGCCGACGCGATCTCGAGCATGTTGCGCACGTCGCGGATCCGCGGAAGGTTGTGAAGAGTGACGGGATCATCGGTGAGCAGGCTGGCCGCGATCAGCGGGAGGGCCTCGTTCTTGTTGCCTGCCGGTGTGATCTCACCGTGTAAAGGCGTCCCGCCTTCAACGACGAATCGTGCCATGCGCGGACAGCCTAGCGGTCAGTGCTGCTCGATGACGAACTCGCTGAGGGTGCTCCCGTTGCAGGTGAAGCGGATCGTCGTGCCGTCTCCGCGGACGATCGCTCCGCCGAACGTGCCGCTGCTCCCGCCACCACCTCCGCTTGTGCTCATCGACCCGGGTGGCCCCAGCCACCACGGCCCGGACGACGTCGAGTAGCCGTGCTGCTCACAGCTCACCGACGCGGGCGAGAGGCTCGCGAGGGTCAAGATCGTCGTGCCCGCGGCGATCCCGAGACCGGCAAGGAGCGGCGACCGCCGCATCGCGAGAAGCCCCAGCACCGATGCAAACGCCGCCGCGAAAGTGCCGGCAAGCCCCGCCGGCACCAGCTCAAACCGCGCGCTGCTGTTCGGCGACGCGAACGCGAGCGCCACGACCACGCCGATGGCCAGAGCACCTGCCGCGGCCGCGGCCGCGAGGGCCACCGCCGGTCGGGAAAGCGGAAGCGCTTGGCGGAATGCGTACGCGCCGAGGGCCAAGGCGATACCGAGTCCGGCGAAGATCGGCAAGCCGAAGAGCGCTGGCGAGAGGAAGAGCAGCGTCGCAGGCCACAGGAGTACGTCGCCGACGATGAACGGCGCGAGAACGAAACCACGTGTGCGGAACGCCGCGACCACGAGGCCCACGGCAACGTAGGCGACGAACAGCACGACGACCTTTCGCCGCGGCGGATGAAGCCACGCGCTCCAGGCCGCGAGTATGCCGATGCCCGCGGCCGGGAAGCTCACGTCCCCAGCACCGAAACCGGTCAGGATCGCAAGCGCCGTCATTGCCGAGGCCCCGGCGAGGGCGAACGTCCGTGCACGCATCGAATCGGATGCGATCGTTTGATGTGCCGCGACGAACAGCGCGATCGGAGCACCGAAAAGCAGCAGAACCGGCGAGACGAAGGCCGCCCGCGCGCCGATGAAGACGGGGACCGCGAACGCGCAGGCCGCGGCCGCGAAGAGAAGCAGTCGCGCTATCCGCAGCGAAGGCGGTGTCGCCATGCGGGGATCGTCCCACGAGATCTCGCATAGGCAACCCGGCAGACAAAACTGGCGCTCGGTGCTTTCCTCGGCGATTCCTAAACAACTCTCAGTTCCATCTCATACGGACCCGCGGGCCGTGGCTCACGGTGAGATGAGCCCGATCAACCGGGCAAAAGAAAGGAGACACGAAATGGACATGAGAAAAGCCGTCATCGCGGCGCTTGCAGGAGGTTCGATGCTCGCCGGCGTGGCCCTCGGGGCCGCCTTCGCGGCGGGCTCGAGCGCGAACGCGGCGACGAACACGCCGACGAGCGCAAACACGCAGGCCGACGCATCGGCGTCGCCGGGCGTCTTCGTCTCGAACGAGGATCCGGCACACGAGGCCGGCGAGAGCCCCGAGCGGGAGGCGCAGGAGAACGCGGGTCAGCGCCCGACCGTTCCCTGAGCCATGAAGGATCGCGCTCGGGCTAATACCCGAGCGCGATCCCGATCTTCGTCCCTTCCACGCCGCCGCGAAGCTCCGCGCTGTCGATTTGGATCGCGCCGGGGCGCGCGAAGTTCGTGGCGAGCACGTCCTCGACTTTGACTTCGATCTCGTGCCCCATCGCGGCGAGGGCGCCCCGAACGTCCTCGGGGATGCGCGAGTCGACCTGCAGCTTCTCGCCTTCGTCGTGGATCCGCGGCCGGCTCGTCGCGGTCTGCGGCCCGTCGCCGTAGTCGACGGCGTTCACCACGGTCTGCACGACCGCGCTCATGATCTTGCGTCCGCCCGGCGCGCCGCAGACAAGGAACGGTTCCCCGCCGCGGAGCACGATCGTCGGTGCCCCCGCCCACAGGACGCGCTTGCCCGGAGCGATCGAGTTGGGCCGGCCAGGACGCGGATCGAACCAATAGGTCCCGTTGGTGATCAGGATCCCGGTGCCCTTGATCATCACGGCGGAGCCGAAGCCGCCGCCCAGCGTCGCAGTCAGGGAGACGCACATCCGGTCTCGGTCGACCGCATTAAGGTGTGTGGTGTTCGGCATGTCGGCCATCGACGCGAGCCGCTCGGCGAACGCCGCGCGCACGGCAACTGCGATGCGGTGCAGGCTCTCCGCGCCGAGCTGGCGGTGCTTGCGTAGGTCTTCGCGCTCGAGCAGTCCGAGAGAGCGCGCGACGGTCGGACCTCCCGTGAGCCCCGGCAAGGTCACCACGCGATGCCCTCGGTACTCGATCGTGTTCGGAGGCGGCGCCCCGGCCTCGTACGCGGCTAAGTCCTCTCGCGAAAGGATGCCGCCTAGCGCGCGAATGTCGTCGGCGATCGCGGCCGCGAGCTCGCCCTGATACAGCACCTCCGCGCCGCCGCGCGCGATGGCTTCGAGCGAACGCGCGAGATCGGGCTGCACCAGGCGATCGGCGGGCTCGAATCCCGTCGGTGGGCGATAGGGCGCGCCGCCCGGACGGTAGTACACGCGCTTCGCCTCAGCGTTTTTGTGAAGGCGGAACGCGGACGCGCCGAAGACGAGCGTGCCGTACCAGTCCATGACAATCCCATCACGCGCAAGGCGGATCGCCGGCTCGAACAGTCGTGCCCACGGCAGCTTCCCGAGTCGCCGATGCGCGAGCTCGTACGCCGCGACCGCGCCCGGGACGGTGACCGAGAGCGGGCCTTCGACGTTCGCGTCGTTCTTGACCGCGGGCCATCCGTACATGCCTGACCGCGCGGCGCCACCGACAAGCTCGAACATCTCGGGCCGCGATGCGAGCGGAGCGCGCGTCGATCCGTCGAACGAGCTTGTCTTGCCTTCGTGCCACACCACGAGGCCGGCGATGCCGCCGAGGCCGCTACCGATCGGCGAGGTGACGGCCAGAGCGAACGCGGTCGCAAGAGCCGCATCGAGAGCATTCCCTCCCTCGCGCAGGATCTCGACACCGGCCTCCGCGGCGAGCGGATCCGCCGTGACCATACCGTTCGCCGCTACGGCCTCGGTCTTCGAGAAGACCCACTGACTGCGGCCAGCGTCGGTCATCGGAGGCGTAGTCTTTCGGACCGCATGGACCCGGCCGATCTCCTCGCCTTCAAAACGATCCCCGAGGTCGATATTTCGCCGGATGGCACACGCGTCGCGTACGTCGTGACCTGGATCGACACAGCGAAGGACGAGTATCGCTCGACCATCCACATCGCGCCGACCGAGCGTGGCGCGACGGTCGAGTTCACCCGCGGGCCAACACGTGACTCCGCCCCGCGGTGGTCGGATGACGGCACCCAACTCGCGTTTCTCTCGGATCGGGAGGGCGGCGAGCGCCAGCTCTACGTGATGTCGGCGCGCGGCGGCGAGCCCCGTCGGCTCACCTCGATGCCGAGCCACGCTGGCCCGGGGAGCTGGTCGCCCGACGGGACGAGGATCGCATTCAGCGCGCGGGTGTGGCTCGACCCGCCCCCCGACGACGCCGGCGCGCGAGAACGCTGGAAGCAGCGGCCGCGGCACGTCACGAAAGCGCAGTACAAGACGGACGGCGAGGGCTATACGTTCGACGGCCGGTCGCATCTCTTCATCGTCGACATCGCGACCGGCGAAACGACGCAACTCACCGATGGAGACTTCGACGACGCCGCTGAGTCGTGGTCGCCGGATGGGCGTCAGATAGCGTTCTCGCGAACACGCGGCGGCAGGAGCGAATACTCGTCGCGCGATATCTGCGTCGTCGACGTCACGACTCGCGCCGCTCGACGCATCACCGAGACCGTCGGACGCGCGACCTCGCCGACCTGGTCACCCGACGGCACGATGATCGCGTGCTACGGCTACGACGCGCAGGATCCAGGACTCGGCGATCCGATGGTCCGCGTGTGGACCGTCCCCTCGCGCGGTGGGCAGCCACGGCGCCTCACCGAGCGCTACGACCGTGGCGCGATGCTCCTGCCTGTGGCCACGGATACCCCTGGGCCGATGTGGTCGCGAGACAACGCGAGTGTGACCTTCATCGCAGGGGATCACGGGAACGCGCACCTCGTGCGAGCGGTCATCAGTGACGGTTCTACGAGTGTCGTCGTGGGCGGCGAGCGTCAGGTCACGTTCGCGAGCGGCGCGCCGGGATCGGGCATCGCCTTTGCGGCGGGTGACCTGGCGGCCCCGTCAGACCTCTATGTGACCGCCTGGGATGGAACCCGCGAGCGAAGGCTCACGCAGCTGAACAAGGAGGTCCTCACGCAGCTTGCGCCGGTCCATGGCGAACGGCGCACATTCACGAACCCACACGGCGGCACCTTAGAGGGCTGGCTGTTCATGCCGGCCGAGCGGCGAGGCGCGTCGCCGCTCCTCGTCGATATCCATGGGGGGCCACAGAGCTTCACCGGCAACGTCTTTTCTCTCAGCTACTTCTACCGTTACGTGCTCGCGTCGCGGGGCTGGGTGGTGCTTGCGCTGAACCCGACGGGGTCGAACTCGTACGGGCGCGAGTTCGCCTACGGCATTCGCGCGAAGTGGGGCGAGCACGATCTCGCCGAGCACCTCGCAGCGGTGGATCAGCTCGTGGCCGCAGGCATCGCCGATCCGGATCGGCTCGCCGTGGCGGGGTACTCGTACGGGGGCTTCATGACGAGCTGGGCGATCGGCCACACCGATCGGTTCAAGGCCGCCGTGGTCGGCGCGCCGGTCACCAATCAGGAGTCGTTCTTCGGCACGAGCGATATCGGTATGTGGTTCGCTCCGTGGGAGATGGGCGGCGATATCACCGGCGCCCGCGAGACGTTCCGCCGGCTCTCTCCCGTCAACTACGTCGACAAGGTCACGACGCCGACCCTCATCCTCCACGGCGAGGCCGACGAGCGCTGCCCGATCGGGCAGGCAGAGGAGCTCTTCACCGGACTCGTCGCCGCCGGGAAGGTGCCGACCGAGCTCGTTCGTTACCCCGGAGGGAGCCATATGTTCATCGCGCAGGGCAGGCCGAGTCACCGCGTCGATTTCAATCGACGAGTCGTCGACTGGGTTACGAGGCACGCGTCGCGCGACTAGCGCGGGCTACCCCAGCTGTTTCACGATCCGGATGGTCTCGTCCGATGTGAACGCGCGCATCGTTCGGCTCCGCCCATTGCCCGCCATCCCGTACTCGATCGCAGCACGCAATGCGACCTCGTCGTTCGGCGCCTCGGTGATCGCGACCGCGTCGTACTCGCCCAGCGTGAGGTACACATCGACGAGCTTGCCGCCCGCGCGATCGAGCCGTTCGCGTGTCGCCGCCATCCGCTTGTCCCAATCCTTGATGGTCTTGATGCCCTGATCCGTGAAACTGATGAGCGTCACATAGCGCGCCATCGCCCGCCTCCCCTTTATCTACGGCCCGGTCTCGTGCGCCGATAGGCTAATTGGATGGCGTACGCGGCGGTCGGCTTTGACCTTCTCACCGCGCTCCTCGACACGTGGACGCTCTGGTCGGACGTGGCGGGGGATCGTGCGCTCGGGATGCGGTGGCACGCCGCATCGCAGGCGCTTCTGCGGGGAAAGCGCTACCGGCCATTCGAGAACATCGTCCGCGAGAGCGCGGGTGAGGTCGGCCTTGATGCGAAACGCGCCGGCGAGCTTCTCCGGCGGTGGGGGGAATTTGAACCGTGGCCGGACGTCCCGCCGGTGCTCGAGCAGCTGGACGGCACGAGACGGTTCGTGGTCACGAACTGCTCCCGAAAGCTCGGACGTCTCGCCGCCTTTCGTGCGGGGCGTTTCGAGCTCGTCGTCACGGCGGAGGAGGCCGGCGCATACAAGCCCGATCCGCTTCCGTATCGGATGGCACTTGAGCGTCTTGCCCTCGATCCCGCCGAGGTGCTCTTCGTGGCCGGGTCGGCTCACGACGTCGGGGGCGCGGCGCGTGTGGGGATGGATGTCTACTGGGCGAATCGCGGTGGCGCGCCGGCCCCAACGGACGGCACGGCGCTGCGGGAAGAGCCGGATTTTCGCGGTCTCCTTGAGACGTTGGGCGTGGCGTCCAGATGATCGGCCGGGCAGCGATCACACAACGCGACGACGGCGCTCTCGTCGATCCTCGAACGGACGCCGACTGGCTCGGATGGGTCGCGGCCGGAGACATCCGCAACTGGTGCCACGACGACCTGCTCGTCGACTGGCTCTCCGAGTACGGCGAGCAGCATGGTTTCCGCCGCGACGACCAGCTGCCGAGCTACAACCGCGTCTTCGACCTCCCGCGGTTCCTGATGGAGCAGGGCCGCCGTTTCGAGCAGGCCGTGCTTGTCGATCTGCAGCAGCGGTGGCCCGTGACTCGGATCGCGACGCGACCGGACGAGGCGCGGTCGCTCGCGGCGGCCGAGGCGACGTGGGACGCGATGAAGAACGGAGCTCCGTTGATCGCGTCGGGCGTGCTGCGCGACCCCGAGCGGCGCACGTTTGGTGTCGCGGACCTTCTCGTGCGGTCGGACGTCCTCGGGGAGCTCTGCCCCGATGCGTTCATCGGAGATCAACTTGAGCTTCCGGTCGCGGCAATGAGGCACGGCCGTCACTACCGGATCGTCGACATCAAGTTCTCGACGCTCCATCTCCTGAAGGATGGCGGCCTGGGCGCGGACTCCCTCGGAGTCATGACGCAGGCCTGGATCTATAACGAGGCGCTCGGGCGGATCCAGGGCTTCACCCCGCCCGCGGCGTACGTCGCCGGCCGCGCGTGGCGCCAGGGCGCGAGTCGCGGTGATCGGTGCTGGGAGAAGCTCGCTCGCGTCCCGCGCGAGGCGTTCGTCCGCTCGCAGGACGAAGACCTCGGAGCGGTCGTCGGGCGCGCGATCGCCTGGGTCAGGCGATTGCGAACCGAGGGCGCCGAGTGGCGGGTCCTCCCGATCCCTTCGGTCCCCGAGCTCTGGCCGAACATGAAAGCGAGCAGCGACTTCCCCTGGCATAGCGCGAAGGCCGAGATCGCAGCGAAGCTTGGCGAGCTCACGATCCTTCCGCGGGTGAATATCGAGCTTCGCGCCGCGGCGCACGCGGTCGGCGTCACGCGCTGGGACGACGCGCGGACCTCGGCGACGGTCCTCGGCCTCGACGGCCAGCACGGACTCACGCTCGATGCGGTCATCGCGGTGAATCGAGACGACGGCGAGGTGTTGCGTCCCGATCACGTCAGCGCGGATGAGGAGCGGTGGCGGATGCCGCCGCCGGCCGAGACCTTCGTCGACTTCGAGTTCGTCCATGACATGGACGATGACTTCAGCACCTTCCCACGCAAAGGCGGCCAGGCCCTTATCTTCCAGATCGGCTCGGGTACCTATCGCGAGCGTCAATGGTCGTTCCGGCAGTTCACGGTCGAGGATCTGAGCGTGGAAGCCGAGGCGCGGATGATCGATGACTGGCTCGCCCATCTCGCGGATCTGGCACGACAAGCCGGATGGGCGTCGGCGAGCGACGTGCGTCTCGTGCATTGGTCCCTTGCCGAGGAGTCGAGCTTCGAGCGCGCGTACGAATCAGCCCGGTCACGCCACCCCGATCGCGACTGGCCGGGGCTCGCGTGGTACGACCTGCTGGGCCGCGTCTTCCGGGCTCAGCCGATCGTCGTGAAGGGCGCCTTCTCCTTCGGCCTCAAGTCGATCGCACGCGCGATGCGCGCTCACGGGCTAATCGAGACGCAATGGGGCGAGGGCCTTGCCGACGGCGCCGGCGCGATGGCCGGTGCCTGGTCCGCGGCGGCCGATTCACGCGCGCGCGGAAGACCCTTAACGGAATCGCCAGTCATGCACGAGATAGCGCGATACAACGAAGTCGATTGTCGAGTTATGGCCGAGATCCTCGACTTCTTACGCCGGGAGCGCTGACGCAGAAAACGAAGCGGCGAGATCGACCGAGGGCCCCCGCGCGACGGGGAGCCGGCCCCGGCGTCCGGGGCCGGGGGGACCCCGGCGCGAACAGAGGGTTTCGGGCGATCTCGCCGCGAGTACGCGCGCTAGTGCGCCGCTGGCGCTCCTGGGAAAGGAACTCCCAAAACAGAGATCTTTCCGCCGTTAGGCGCGGTGCCGAGTGCGAGATTGGCGATGTAGAGACCACGCTCGTGGAAGATCGGGCTTGCTGGGAAGTCGAGCGGGTCGTCGCCGGCGTTGTGCCCGTAGCGTGCGATCAGCGCGCCGCTCGGCGAAAGTACCTGGATCTCATTCGCCTGGTTCGCGCAGACGTACAGGTTTCCCTTCACGTCGAACTGGATGCCATCGGCGCCGTCGAGCGCGCCAGGTCCGAGCGTCGCGCCATCGGCAAAGAGCTGGATGGTCCGCTCGGTCGGGTCATCGCTGACACGAATCCGGAAGATCTTGTCGTCAGAGGTGTTTGCGACATAGAGCCAGCTTTGCGTCCGGTCGAACGCGACGCCGTTCGCGCCGAACGGAGGGTTGCCCTGCGGCTGCAGCTGCGGATCGGCCCTCCACAGCGTCTTTCCGCCGCCGTTCGGGCTGACTGTGTAGATCGCGCCCGCGAACGAGTCTGAGACGTACAGCGTCCCGCTGTGGTCCTGCGCAATGGCATTGGGTGCGCCGAATCCTTCCGCGAGAACGACGAACGCGCCCGTCGCTGGATCGACTCTGATCAGGCGACCGCCGGTGAATCCGGGATTGTTGTCGGCAACGTAGATGCCCTCGGGCGTGTACAGCTCACCAAGAAGCGCGTGGTTCGGCGCGACGGTGAGATGGCCAAGCTCATTGCCACTTAGGTCGTAGATGCAGATGTTCCCGGAGAGACCGGCCGCATAGAGAAGACCGTTCGGCGAGGCCGTGATCCCTTCGGGGTTGTGACAGCGAGCGTTGTTCGCGTCGGCGAGGTCTCGCACGACGCCCTGCGCGGGTTGCGCGGCCAACGCCGGCTGCGCAGCAAGAAGCGTGACGAGCGCAACAACAGGGATCAACCAGCGGCGCATAAACGTCCTCCCCAATGCGGCCCGAGGCGGCCGGCCGAAATGCTAAACCCGCACGAGCGGAAACACATCCTCGGAGAAGCGCTGCATCTCTTCACGCTGCGGGCTCGACTGCAACAGCAGCAGGTCAATGCCGATGCGCTCCAGCGCCCGCACCTGGCCGGCTACCTGCTCCGGCGTCCCTACGAGGCCGGTCCGCAAGCCGCGGTTCGAGACGCTGTAGTCCTCGAGCGACACCTTCGTCTCGAGCTGTGAGCCCTTGATGAAGTCCTGATAGCTCGCGTAGCCGCGCGCGCTGGCGCGCACGTCGGTGATGCGCGCGATCTCCTTCTTGACCTCGGCATCGCTGCTGCGAACGATCGCGTATCCAGCCACACCGAACTTGAGCGGTGGAAGCTCGGGATGCTTCGCACGGCGCGTGCGCATGTCCTCGATCTTCGCGGCGAGGGCATCGGGCGGGTCACCGTGCATGAGATAGGCATCGCACTCCCTGGCGATCAGGTCCTTCGCAGCGGGCGATTCCCCACCCGCGTATAGCGTGGGCCAAGGACGCTGGACCGGCTTCGGTGCAAGACGCGCGTTCTTGATCGTGTAGTAACGGCCCTCGAGGGTGTACTCCTCTTTGGTCCACATCCCTTTGAGGACGGCGAGAAATTCCTCCGTGCGCGCGTAGCGCTCGTCGTGTTCTATCCAGGTGGCACCGTACTGACGAGCCTCCGTCTCCCACCACGCGCTTACAACGTTCAGCGTGAAACGGCCGTTCGAGATCCGGTCGATGGTCGCGGCCTCTTTCGCGACGAGCGCCGGGAGACGGAAGTTCGGACGCACCGCAGCCATGAGCTCG
>Ga0209689_1000088_pt1 | contig 48132 bp, 45 predicted proteins | sample GraSoiAngelo_149_FD_187119 | JGI IMG/M metagenome (GOLD analysis project Ga0209689, IMG submission 187119) | Grasslands soil microbial communities from the Angelo Coastal Reserve, California, USA - 14_1009_09_30cm (SPAdes) (version 2) | ecosystem: Environmental > Terrestrial > Soil > Grasslands ... | reverse complement strand
CAGCTGGCCGAATCCGTAGGTCGACGTCCGGCGTGGGTCACGCCGAGAAGGCGGGATCAGGGTCAGGCCGCTGGCGGTCGCGAGCTCGACGACGGCCTTACGGCCCGATTCGATCAGACCGTACTGAGCCGAGACGGGATCACCGAGCGGGCCTTCAACCTGCGCCGCCCGGTAGTCGCCGTGGCTGGCCGAGACCAGCGCCTCCACGGTGCCATCGCCGCCGTCGGCAACCGGGACCTCGACCACCTCCGCGTCGGGGAACACTTCGCGCACGCCGCGCGCGATCGCCGCGGCGGCCTCAGTGGCGGTCAGCGTCCCCTTGAAAGCGTTTGGAGCAACCACGACTTTCAGCACGGGGGAGGCAGGCCTCCCCCGTGGAGCCCCCTCCGAGTTACATGTTGTCTGGCGGCGTTTGGAAGGTGCACGCTTGGTGACGGCCGGAGTAAATCCGGCCTGCAGCTCACCTCCCTCTTTAGTAAACGGGGATGGTCCAGTCCTTGTACTTCGGCGTTTCGCCGCGGACAGCGCTGAAGTAGATGTTCTGCAGCTCCTGGGTGAACTCGCCGACCTTGCCATTGCCTACGGGCCGCCGGTCGACCTCGATCACGGGTGAGATCTGCGCTCCGGTGCCGCACAGGAGGAGCTCGTCGCACGTGTAGAGCTCGGTGCGGTCGATGCTGCGCTCGAGCACCGGGAGGTTCAGCTCGTCGCCGATGACCTTGATCAGCAGCTGACGCGTGACGCCTTCGAGAATGTCGTCGGTCACGGGCGGCGTGACGAAGGCGCCGTCCTTGAGCATGAAGACGTTTTCCGCCGAGCCTTCGGAAACATGACCGTCGACCGACAGCACGATCGCCTCGTCGAACCCGCCCTCCACCGCCTCCGACTTGGCGAGGGCTGCCTGGGCGTACGAGCCGGTGATCTTGGCCCGAGCAGGCAGCGACTGGTCCGGCACCCGTCGCCACGAGCTGACCATGCACCTGATGCCGGCCTCGACCTCGACGTAGTTGCCGAACGGAATCGCGTAGATGAAGAACGCGCGGTTCAAGTTGTGCAGCCGGACGCCGATCTCCTCGCTCGACGTATAGAGCAGCGGCCGGACGTAGACGTCCGACTTGAACTCATTGCGCCGGAGCAGATCCAGAGTGAAGTTGACGAGCTCTTCGGTCGAGTGGGGCAGCGTCATGCGCATGACGTTGGCTGAGCGCTTCATCCGGTCGTAATGAGCGGCGGCCTGGAGCAGGTACAGCTGGTTCTTCTGCTGGTTCCAGTAGGCGCGGATCCCTTCAAAAACCGCTGTGCCGTAGTGCAGCGCGTGAGTCATGAGGCCGAGCTTCACGTCGTTGTAGCGCGCGAAATCTCCGTCGAAGAAGACCCACGTGTTCGGGTGGGCCGCCGGCTTCTTCACCGCGGCCTTGGCTTTCGCGTCCACACCCATCGGGTTTAAGTGTATTAGGGCGCACCGTCGCTCACCTGCACGGGCGTCCCTTCATCTGTTATGAATCCGCTCGTGAGCCTGTACGGCATCATCGCCGACCTCCGCCGCGAGCACCAGACCCCAGCCGCGATGCAGACGCTCGACATGGTGACGGCGGAGCTCGGAGGGACCCGGGACAACCTCAAAGAGGCCGTCGCCAACCTCGAGGACAAACCACTGCCGTCGGGCAGCAAGCCGGTGCTCGATGAGCTCGTCCAGCGCGCGCGTCAGGAAGGCGTATACGACCTCGATTACGGCCCTGATCCGTATGACAAGCCGCCGCTGGAGCCGCTCGACGAGGGTACGGCTGGGATTGGAGCTCTGCTCGCGATCTCCTCCCTGGCCGGAGTCGCGCTGGCGATCTTGGCCGCCGCCCTGGGACTGAACGCAATCTTCAGCTCCGGCAGTGGCTGAGTACTCGTTCGACGTCGTTTCGGAGTTCGAGGCGGTAGAGCTGACCAACGCCGTCGACCAGGCCCGCCGCGAGGTCGGCACGCGCTACGACTTCAAAGACACCGCCACCACGTACGACCACCGCGAAGACGTGATCGTCGTCGAGTCGGCGAGCGAGGACCGCGCAAGGGCCGCGCTTCAGGTGCTGCGCGAAAAGGCGGCTCGACGCCAGCTTTCACCGAAGCTCTTCAAGGCGGGCGACCCGAAAACCATTGGCAAGGGCCGCGGCCAGATCGAGGTCCGGCTGAACGCCGGGATCACCGACGACATCGCTCGGGACCTCCGCAAGCGGATTCAGAACGTCGCCCCGAAGGCGCAGGTGCGGATCCAGGGCGACCAGCTGCGTGTCACCTCCAAGGACAAAGACACGTTGCAGCTTGTGATCAAGTCGCTGCGCGAGGCGGAGGACATTCCCGTCCCGCTCCAGTTCACGAACTACCGCTAGGTCACCGCATGAGCGGCGTGGTCGTCATTCCCGCGATTGACATCCTTGGCGGGCGCTGCGTTCGCCTGACGCAGGGCAAGTACGACCAGCCGACGGTATATGCAGACGACCCGGTTGAGGTGGCAACGCGATTCGCCGCCGCCGGAGCGAAGCGAATTCACGTCGTCGACCTCGATGCCGCGCGAGGTTCCGCAAGCAACAAGCCCGTGATCACGCGGATGCTCGAACACTCGGACATCCAGTTCCAGGTCGCCGGCGGCGTCCGCAGCGCGGAGGCGGTGACAGCCTTGCTCGAGGGCGGCGCGCAATGGGTCGTCATGGCTACAGCCGCAGTCCGCGATCCACACCTGTTCGAGCGTTGCGCGTTTCAGAATCCAGGGCGGATCCTGGCCGCCCTCGACGTCCGCGACGACAAGGCCGCGGTGGGTGGGTGGCTGGACACGGACCCGGTCGTCCTCAAGGCGTTGGTCGGCCGCTGGGCGGACCTCCCCCTTGCCGGGCTGATCCTCACCTGCATCGACCGCGACGGGACGATGTCGGGACCCGACATCAAGACCCTGGCCAGGGTGCGCAAGATGACCCGACTCGAGCTGCAGTATTCAGGAGGCGTGGCTTCGGTCGACGACCTCCGCCAGGTGGCCGCGGCCGGCGCCGAAGCGGTCATCCTCGGCAAGGCGCTCTACGAGGGAAAGATCACGCTGGAGCAAGCGCAGGAGGCGTGAGGCGGATCTGGCTGATCGCGATGGCGATCGTGCTGATCGCTTGCGGCGGGCGTGAAGCGGCCGACGACCAAGGCCTGCATCAGGACATCCAGAACAACACCAGCGGCGCGGAGGTCACGTTCGACGGGACGGTCCTGAACGACCCGGTGCAGAGCGGCGACCACGAGCGATTCCAGGTCAAGACAACCACCGGCGAGATCCTCGAAGTCGACCACAACACGAGCCTCGCCCAAGCCGTTCCGATCCACAAAGGGGACGGCGTCGTCATCCACGGCCAGCTCTACATCGATCCCGGGCCGCGCTACGGCGTGCACTGCACGCACGCGCAGACATCGGGCGGCTGCCCGAATCCAGGCTGGATCGAGTACAACAACACCTATTACGAATGAGCCGACGAATCCGCGCGTCGCCGTCCAGCTTTGCTCGCAATCTGCTCCGAGGGCCGTACGGCCCGATCGCAAGGGTGCGCGTGATCGTCACCAACATCGGAAGAAAACGAGGCGGACGTGGCTGCTGCGGCAACTACGGCGAGCCCGGTTGTTGAATGACGAAAGACGAGGCCCGTGCGGCCGGTTTGATCAAGTAGGAGGAGCAGCTGCTTGATGCACGCGGTGGTCTTCGAAAGCAATGGTGGACCCGAGGTCCTCGATCACACAGAGGTGCCGGATCCGGCGCCGCGCGACGGCCAGGTTCTCGTGGACGTCGAGGCTGTGGGCATCAACTTTCGAGACGTCTATGAGCGCGAGGGACTGGACTACGGCCAGAAGCCGCCGGCAATCGTGGGCGTCGAGGGTGCCGGCACCGTCACGCAGACCGGCCAACGGGTGGCGTGGATCGACGTGCCACACAGCTATGCGGAACGAGTCGCGGCCGATCCCGCCAAGCTCGTCCCCATCCCCGACGGAATCTCGTCCGAGATCGCGGCGGCTGTTCTGCTCCAGGGCATCACCGCCCACTACCTCGCGTTCGACTCGTATCCGATCCAAGAAAGCGATTGGGTGGTCGTCCACGCGGCCGCCGGCGGAGTCGGGCTCTTGCTGACGCAGATGGCAAAACTGCGCGGCGCTCACGTGATCGGAACAACGTCGACAGAAGAGAAGGCCGCGCTCGCTCGGGAAGCGGGGGCCGACGAAGTGGTGCGATACGAAGGCTTTGCGGACCGGGCCCGCCAGATGACGGGCGACGCCGGCGTGGCGGCCGTCTACGACGGCGTTGGCAAGACCACTTTCTATGAAGGCCTCCAAGCCATCCGGCCGTTCGGCAAGATGATCCTGTACGGCGCGGCGAGCGGCCAGCCCGACCCCCTCCCGGTTGCGCTGCTGGCCAAGCACGGCTCTCTCTACGTGCAGCGACCGACCATCAAGACGTACACGCGCACGCCGGAGCTTCTTCGCGAACGCGCTCGCCGCCTCTTCGACCTGGTCGAGCATGGCAAGCTCGAGGTGCGGATCGGAGCGCGTTACCCGCTGGCCCAGGCGCGGCAAGCCCACGTCGACCTGCAGGCCCGCAAGACCACTGGAAAACTTCTTCTGATCCCCTAGGACTTGCGCCGCGGCGCTTTGCGGGCCACCACCAAGACCGTGGCCTGGGCGACGGGCCGGACGACGATCTCGTCGATGTCCACGTGCGGGGGCCGCGTCACAGCGAACACCACGCAGTCCGCGATGTCTTCCGCGGTCAGCGGCTTGAGTCCCTCGTAGACGGCTTTGGCCGCCTTGCGGTCGCCGTGGAAGCGGACGATGCTGAACTCCGTTTCGACGAGCCCCGGTGCGATCTCGGTGATGCGGATCGGCTCTCCGTTCAGCTCGAGCCGGAGCGTCTTGGTGATCGCGCGCACCGCGTGCTTTGCCGCTGTGTAGCCGCCACCGCCCTTGTAAGTCTCGAATCCGGCGATCGAGCCGATGTTGACGATGTGTCCATGCTTCGCCTTACGCAGAAGCGGCAGGCACGCGCGTGTCATCCACATCAGGCCCAGGACGTTGGTCTTCCACATGGTGATCCACTCGTCGTCGATCGCCTTCTCGATCGGGTTGAGCCCGACGGCGCCGCCGGCGTTGTTGACCAGCAGGTCGATGCGCCCGAATCGCTTCCCTACCTCGCGGACGAAATCTTTGATGCTTCGCCCATCCGTGACGTCGAGCGGCAGGGCCACTCCTTCCTCGCCCGCCACGCGCTCGAGGCGCTCCACGCGACGTGCCCCGACCACGACCTGGTAGCCATGCCGGCCAAGCGCGATCGCGGTCGCGGCGCCGATTCCCGAGGAAGCTCCCGTGATGACTGCGACTTGAGTCACGTTCTTCGCCCCTGATGTCATACCGCCGCCCAACCGACGCCGACCAAGCGTAACCTAGGCAAAGAATGCTGGACGGGGTGGTTGCAGCGATCGTCGTCCTGCTCGTCGGCGCGGGCGTTCTCATCATTCTCGGCCCGCGCAACGTGGTGCGACGGATCGCCTCGTTGCGCCGGCCCAACAAGATCGCGGCCCTGTTCGAGCCGCGACGGCCACGAGAGGTCATGCCGTCGGCGCTCAACCCGAAGACGCAGCGCGTGCTCGTCGCCGCCGCGCGCCTGGCGACCTGGATGCGTGGGCATGGCCACGAGGAGGTGGCGCGCGAGATTCGCAGCGCGGCCGCCCGGATGACCGGCAACGAGCCGGCCGGCCTGTACGCCCTGCAGACAACTCTCCGCCGGATCAGGGTCGTGAACATCTCGGACAGCCCATCCCAGGAGCGGCTGAAGGCGCTCGTCGCCGAGCTTCGTACCGCGGTTCAAGATCGATTCGAGCAGCTGGAGCTGCTTCCGTTCCGCCGACCCTGATCCCCTGAAGACCGAGCGCCGGCGGGTCAGCTCCGGGTCGCCCTTCGAAAAGACGATCGGCTTCTGCCGCGCCATTCGCATCGGCGAGCGGGTCGTGGTGTCGGGCACGGCGCCTGTCTGGCCCGACGGGTCGGTGGACCCGGATCCGTACATCCAGGCCAGACGGTGCTTCGAGATCATCGTCACCGCTCTCGGCGAAGCCGGAGCCACCGTGGACGACGTCGTGCGCACGCGCATGTTCGTGACCGACGCCGCTTACGGAGACGCCGTCGGCCGGGCGCACGGCGAAGTGATGAGCAGGGCCCGGCCCGCAGCGACCATGGTCGTGGTCAAAGGTCTTCTCGACGAACGATGGAAGGTCGAGATCGAGGCGGAAGCGATTACTTCTTAGGTTTCGGACCCTTGCCGGACTCGACGTACCTCTTCAGCGACTGCATGTTCCTGCGGATGCCCTCTGCGTACTGGGGTCCCAGCAGACCGCCCGCGAAACGCAGCAACCCGGTCAGCTCGTAGTCCATCTCGTAGACCAGCCGGGTCGATCCGTCGTCGAGCTGCTTGTACGTGTACGACCACGTCCCCTTCAACGGCCCTTTGGTGAAGGCGCCGGCGCACTTCTTCGGCTTGGTGTAGGTCGCCTGCTCGACCTCGAGCCTCTCCTTGTGACCGGCGATGTCGAGGTGATATCGATATCGCGTTCCCTTTCCCGGCGGCCCGTCGTCGAGCTTCTCCACCTTCTCGAGGTTGGACGTCCATTTCGGCGCGTTCGTCACATCCTCCGCCACCACCGCCCACACGCGCTCCGGCGGCGCCTTGATCTCGACCAACTCTCGGATCTTGGCCACGGTGCGATCATCGCATCTGGTGTCTCTCGAGACCGCGCGGCCTGCACGCATGCTCGGCGCGCTTCGTCATCGCAACTACCGGCTCTTCCTCGCCGGCCAGATCGTCTCGACGGTGGGCACGTGGATGCAGACCGTGGCGCTTCCGTGGCTCGCGCTGCAGCTGACGCACAACGGATTTCTCGTCGGGCTCGTACTGGCGGCGCAGTTCCTGCCCGTCCTGATCGGCAGCCCATTTGCCGGTGTGATCGCGGACCGCTTCCGAAAACGAAACGTGTTGCTTGTCACGCAAACAGCCTTCGTCGTGCCTCCGCTCGCTCTCTTTGCGATGAGCGCAACGGGACACGCCCAGTACTGGATGCTGATCGTCGCCGCCCTGACGACCGGCACGATCAACACCCTCGACGTCCCCACGCGGCAAGCCTTCCAGGTCGAGATGGTGGGCAAGCAGGACTTGATGAACGCGATCGCGCTCAACTCCTCGGTCTTCAACGCCTCCGCGGTCATCGGTCCGTCGATCGCGGGCTTGCTCATCGCGGCTGTCGGCGTGCCTGTCTGCTTCTTCCTCAACTCGATCAGCTATGTCGCCGCGATCGCGGCCCTGCTGTTGATGCGAGACCTGCCCGCGGAGGTGCCGCAACGGGAGGAACAGTCCCTCCTGGTGCGGCTCGCCCAGGGGCTGGCATACGCGCGGAGCGAGCCTGTCGTCGGAATGCTGCTCATTGCGGTGGCGGTCTTCTCGCTCTTCGCCATGAACCGCACCACCCTGATGCCGCTGTTTGCAGACCAGGTGCTCCACGTCGGCGCGCATGGATTCGGCTTTCTCCTGGCGTCGATGGGGCTGGGTTCCCTCACGGGGGCACTGACACTTGCCTTCTTCCCGCGTTTCGGCGTTGACCCGCGACGCCAGCTGTGGATGGCGGCGATCTGGGTCGCCGCGCTGCTCGAGTTCTCCCTCTCGCGCGTGTTTGTGATCTCGCTGGTCACGCTCTTCGTGGCCGGCTACTGCCAGATCTCATTCATCGCGGCCGCCAACAGCCGCATCCAGACCATCACGCCAGACCACCTTCGCGGCCGCGTGATGGCGCTCTACGCAGAGGCCTTGATCGGCGTGGGGCCGGTTGGCGCCACCCAGGCGGGCGCGCTGGCCGCGCTGTTGGGAGCGCCGTGGGCGATGGCGATCGGCGCGACGGTGGCCGGCGGGGTCGTGCTCGCGATCCGGCTATTGACTCCCCAGGTGTTCAGTCAGCCCAGCCAGACCTCAAGCACTGCCGCCACAGCCAGCGCCGGTACGAGCCAGCGGAGCGCCCGGACATAGTCGGCCAGCGCGGCCAGCACCCGAGCGGTCCAGCCGCCCCGGGCGTCCATGTGCATGGCGGTGGCGCCGACCTGTATCGCCAGCCCGCCGGCGATGATCGCGGCCGGAATCTCCACCAAGCCGTTCGGCACGATCCCGGACAGAGCGATGGTCCACGAGGACAGGGCGGCGGCAAACCCCAGCAAGAACCCTGGCGCGAAGGTGAGGAGGAACCCGCTCAGGCCCAGGGTGAGCACCGCGAGCAGCGCCACGAGGAGGAAAGCCAGGAGGTTGTGCGCGAAGATCGCCATCGCCTCCTCGACCGCACCGCCTCCCCCAGCTGAGCGCACGAGACTCGAAAGGACGGGTCGCACCACGGCCGGCGGGATGGCGCTGCTCGAACCGGCCACGAACCCGGCCAGCGCGCCGATCGGGAACCCGGCGGCCGCGATGAGCACCGGGATGCGCCGCATCCATATCAGCCGCAGAAAAGCCGGCCGCCGGCCGAAACTCGCGCGCACGACGCCCATCGCGCGCCGCATTGGATGCCCCAGCCCAGCGTCCCGCGCCAGGAGGGCCTCGCGCGAGAAGCCGTTGAAGCCCATGCGCAGCAGGACGATCGCGACCACGATCATCAGCAGCGCGAAGCACCACAAGAACTCGGCGCGGCCGAGCAGGATCAGGGCTGCCTCGACCTGGAGGACGACCGACATCGGCAGGATGATGAAGGAGGCCATGACGTTGGCCGCGCGCATGGTGCGGGCGTTGAGGCTGATGATCACCGCGCCGGCCACCATCGCGGCAACCTGGCAGATCGTCGACAGCGCCAGGGCGAGCAGGATACCGAAGGGAAAATAGCCGAGGCCTGGAAAAGCGACGAGGCAGTAGACGATCAGGCCGCCGTAACAGAGCGTGAGCGAGACGGTCAGCACCGCCACGACCTTGCCCGCATAGATCTCCGCCTCGCGAAGAGGAGTCGAAAGCAGCACCTCGAGCGTCGTGCGTTCGCGCTCGCCGACAAACGACTCCAGGGCGAGCACCAACGAGAAGCTGGCCGGGATGAAGACCACGAAAAAGGCGCCGACCAACGAGAGCCGGTCCACGACCGCTGTGCCGCCGCCGAATGCCGCGAGCGCGCGGACGCCCGACCCCGCGCCGATGGGGATCGCAAGCGTGAGCCCGACCATTGCCAGGATGAGACGGAGCTCGCTCACGGCGTCACGCAGGTCGCGCGCGGCGACCAGCGCGGCTTTACGCCGTTCTAACTTCGGCCAGATCACGATGGTTGTCCACAATCGCGAGGTAGATGTCCTGCAGCGTCGGCAGCTCGCGCACCTCTTGGCGCATCTTCAAACCGGAGCGGCGGCGCAGCTCGACCAGGTTGCCGATCGCAAGCGCGCGGCCGGCGGACATGATCCCGATGTCTCCAGCAAGGTGCTCGGCCTCTTCCATGCTGTGGGTGCAGATGACGAGCGCGCTGCCTTTCCTCTGCAGATCCTTGAGATAGATCCACGCACGCCTGGCGCTGTCCGGATCCAGCGCCGAGGTCGGTTCGTCGGCGAGCACGAGTCTCGGCCGGTGGAGCGTGGCGCGTATGAGTGCCACTTTCTGGCGCATGCCTTTCGAGAAGGTGCCCAGCCACCGGTCGCCGGCGTCGGTGAGCTCGAAGACCTCGAGCAACTCGTCGATCCGGCTCCGGCGAGTGTTGGGCTCGATGTCGTAGATCGCCCCGAAGTAGTCCAGGTACGCCCTGACGGACATGCGCTCGTAGAGGCCGGGGACCTCGGGCATGAGGCCGACTCGCGCGCGGACCGCAGCGGGATCGTCGGCGGCGTCGATGCCGTCGACCTTCACCATTCCACCGCTGGGCAGCAGGACTCCCGCCATACAGCGCAATGCGGTCGTCTTCCCTGCACCGTTGCGGCCGAGCAGGACCAGGCATTGGCCTTCCTCGACGCTGACGGTCAGGTCCTGGAGCGCGAGCACGTCGCCGTAGCGCTTGGCGAGACCTTCGACTTCCAGCATGGGCTACTGGATTCTGACGGGCTATCCCCTTGAAGTTGGCGGTTTTGGCGGCGAAGGAAACCTCGGTTGAAGCTGCGGGTCGAGGCGCCGGACGGAACGCCGGCCCCAGACGGCGGTCAAAACCCAGAGCACCGCGAACGAGATAATGCCTGCGATCACGACGACTACGGGATCACCGCCGAAACCAAGAGCGATCAGGCCACCGAGCGCCCCGGCGACCGACGCCACGATCAACGAAAGCATCCCTGGCAGCGTCTGCAGGCCGTGGAACAGCGATCCGAGACGATCAGCGCCGGTGGCGTCGATGCCCAGGGTTTGGAGGGCGCCAGGCAAATCGTCGTAAGGGCTCGTGATGAAGTGCGGCTCGAGCTCTGGATGGAGCTCGAGATACGCGCTCCGCAGGCGATTCATCCCGAGCACCCATCGGAAGTCGTCGCCGTTGAGCGACGTGAGCCGGGCGATCGTGAAAACGCCCACCAGCAAAACGACCGAGAGCATGAAGACGGCGATGGAGATGAACGCCGGCCCGAAGTGATCGGCCTGCGCGACGAGGGCGAGCGCGATCACCGCACCCGACAGGATCGCCAAGAACATGTTGATTCGCCCGAGCGACTCGGTGTACGTCAGCGAACGCGTCGCAAGCAGGCTCCAGTGCTCGGTGGCGAGGACCTGGAGCTTGGATGCGGTCGATGCGTCCCGGACCGGCGGAATCTCTGTCGACATTCTTTCCTCCTAGTCTCGAGGCAAGTAGCGGGGCAGGTCGGCAAGCGATCTGAACGCGCGAGCTTCGAGGAACGATGCAATCCCATCGTGGACCTCGGCGATCGCCTTCGGGTTGACGAACGTCGCTGTGCCGACCTGGACCGCGGTGCAGCCGGCGACCAGGAACTCCAGCGCGTCCTCGGCTCGCGCGATCCCGCCAATCCCGATCACCGGGATGCGGACTGCGCGCGCGGCCTGGTGCGCGAGGTGAACCGCAAGCGGACGGATCGCCGGTCCGGACAGGCCGCCTGTCCTGAAGCTCAGACGCGGCCGGTACGCGTTCAGGTCGATCGACATGCCGACGAAAGTGTTGATCGCGCAGAGCGCGTCGGCACCGGCCGACTCGACCGCCCGCGCGATGACTCCGATATCGCTGACCATCGGCGTCAGCTTCACCCAGACCGGCAGCTTAGTCCGCTTGCGCACCGCCTCGGTAACCGTGGCCGCGGCGCGGGGGTCGTTGCCGAAGAACATGCCCCCCTGCTCGACGTTCGGGCACGAGATGTTGATCTCGAAGCCGGCGACGCCCGGGACGCCGTCCAAGCGCGAGGTCAGCTCCGCGTACTCCGAGACGGACTCGCCGTTGATGTTGACCAGCACCGGGAAATCCCACTCCGCCCACTGAGGCGCGTAATCGCGCACCAGCGCGTCGGCGCCCGGCCCCTGCAAGCCGATCGCGTTGAGCATCCCGCTCGGCGTTTCGGCGATGCGTGGCGGGGCGGTGCCCTCCCTCGGGCGAAGGAAGATGCCTTTCGACACCATCGCGCCCAATGCGCGACGCTCCAGCAACGGCACCTCCGTGCCATAACCGAACGTGCCCGAGGCTGCAAGCACCGGGCTGCGCAAGTTCATGCCGCCGACCGCGACCGACATGTCCGTGCTCATGCGACCACCGCGTAAGGGAGATGCGACGGCAGCGCGTCCCAATCGATGTCCGCGGCGCGATAGACCGGGCCTTCCTTGCACGCGCGGTCGTAGCCGCCGCGTTTGAGCGGCACCGCGCACCCAAGGCATACGCCGGTCCCGCAGCCCATGTAAGTCTCGACCGCCACCTGCGCCTCCGGCCATCGCTCGGCGGCTGCGGCGAGCATGCGGTTCGGCCCGCAAGCGATCACGACGTCCGCGTCCGGCGCCGCCGCGACCGCGGAGCCGGCCATACCTTGTGAGCCATCGTCAGTGGCCCAGATCACCGTGTCCCCGTCCATCTCGGAGCACAGCTCGGCGGCCGTGCGAGCGCCATGGACCCATGTGACCTTCATGCCCGCGGCCCTCGCGTCGCGGGCCGCGAGCAGCATCGGCGCGACACCGAGACCGCCGCTGACCAGCACGGCTTCCCTGGCGCCGCCACCGAATTCGAATCCGCGTCCCAGCGGGCCGAGGCAGCTGAGCCGGTCGCCGACCTCCATCGCGAGCATCTGCCCGGTGCCGCTGCCGACCGCCTTCAAGACCACCTCGATGTGCTCGCCTTCCGCGCGGTAGACCGAGAAGGGGCGGCGCAGAATTGGACCTCCAGACCATCCGAGGTTGACGAACTGGCCCGCACGCACGGCAGATGCGATCTCCGGGGCGTGCATGCCGATCACGAACATGCCCCGGGCGACCTGGCGTTTGCCGGTCACCGGCGTGTCAAGCACGAACAGGATCAATCCTCCCCGCGCGCCATTCGTCGATGGTTCGCACCTCCAGCTCGTCGGCCGCGACGACGGCGGACTCGAGCAGGGCGGTGGCGGTGTCCAATGAGGTGAGGCACGGGATGCGCCGCTCGACGGCGGCCCGGCGGATCTCGAAGCCGTCCTTGAAGACCGGATTGCCATCGCCGGGGTCTTCGTAGATGTTCGACATCGTGTTGATGACGAGCTGCACCTCACCGCGGACGATGACGTCCAGGACGGTCGGGCCCTCCTCGCCGATCTTGGCGACGACGCGAGGCGAGAAGCCCGCCGCGCGCAGCGCACGCGCGGTGCCATCAGTCGCGACCAAACGACACCCGAGCTGGATGAGGCGAGACACGATCGGGAACAGCTCGGGCTTGTCCGCGTCGGCGATCGTGAGCAGCGCCGCGCTTCCGCGCTCGACGTGCATGCCCGACGCGGCAAAGGCTTTGCGCAGCGCCTCGTTCAACGTGCCCGCGATGCCGATCGCTTCGCCCGTCGATTTCATCTCGGGACCGAGGTAGGAATCCACGGCCGGCAGCTTGTTCATGGAGAAGACCGGGGCCTTCACCGCCACCAGGTCCCGCGGCGGCACAAGCCCCGTCGCCCAGCCGCGATCGGCCAGCTTTTCGCCCAGCATCACGCTGGTCGCGAGCTTGACCATCGGCACGCCGGTGACCTTGGACAGGAATGGCACCGTGCGCGACGCGCGCGGGTTGACCTCCAGCACGTAGACATGGCCGCGGTGCACCACGTACTGCACGTTGACCAGGCCGCGCAGACGCAGGTGACGCGCGATGCGGACCGTGTAGTCGACGATGCGGTCGATCTCAGCACGCTCCAGGCCTTGCGCCGGATAGACCGCGTATGAGTCCCCCGAATGCACGCCCGCCCGCTCGACATGCTGCATCACGCCCGGGATGACGACCGTGTCTCCGTCGGAGATCGCGTCGACCTCCACCTCGGTGCCCTGCAGGTACTTGTCGACGAGCACCTGGCCGCGCGGCATGGCGCTGATCGCCCACACCATGTACCGCCGAAGCTCGTCGCGGTTGCGCACGATCTCCATCGCTCGCCCGCCAAGCACGTAGCTCGGCCGGACCAGCACCGGATAGCCGGCGCGATCCGCGATGGCTTCGGCCTCTTCGACCGTGGTCGTGGTGCCCCCCATCGGTTGTGGGATGCCGATCGCATCCAGCGAGCGCGCAAACGCTCGGCGATCCTCCGCCAGGTCGATGGCCTCGACGCTCGAACCCATGATCGGGATGCCGTGCTGGTCGAGCTGCTCGGCCAGGTTGATCGCGGTCTGGCCGCCGAACTGGACCAGCGCGCCAGCCACCCGCTCGGTCCGCGCGACGTTCAGAGCGCCGTCGAGGTCGAGCGGCTCGAAGTAAAGGCGGTCGGAGGTGTCGAAGTCGGTCGACACCGTCTCGGGGTTGGAGTTGACGAGCACGGCGCGCACGCCGGAGTCGCGCAGGGCCCATGCGGCGTGGACGGAGCAGTAGTCGAACTCGATTCCCTGGCCGATCCGAATCGGGCCCGATCCGATGACGATCACGGTCTGCGTCGCGACCGGGGTCGATTCAGTCTCCTCCTCCCAGCACGAGTAGTAGTAGGGCGTCGCCGCCTCGAACTCACCGGCGCACGTATCGACGAGCTTGTAGGTGGGTGTGGATGGTGAAACGGCATCGCCGCGCAGCGCCGCGATCATGGAGTCGGAGAATCCGGCCCGCCGGAGCTCGCGAACGTCGCCTTCGACCTCCAGCCTCACGAGGTTGGCCATCCGGTCGATGAACCACCGGTCGATGCCACTTCTTTCCGCCAGTGACTCCGCATCGGCGCCGTTGCGCAGCGCATCCAGGAGCGCGAACAGGCGGCGGTCGTTGGGCTGGTCGATCGTCTCCGGGCCGAGCTCCCACGCCACCGGCGGCTTCTGCTCGAGCGACCTCATCGCTTTGGTGAGCGCCGCCTCGAAAGTGCGCTCGACCGCCATCACCTCGCCCGTCGACGCCATCTGAGTGCCGAGCCTGCGGTCACCCGCGGGGAACTTGTCGAACGGCCAGCGCGGGATCTTGACGACGCAGTAGTCGAGCGCGGGCTCGAAGGCCGCGAAGGTGCGGCCGGTGACCTCGTTGCGGATTTCCTCCAGCCGCCTGCCGACGGCGACCTTGGCGGCCACGCGCGCGATCGGGTAACCGGTCGCCTTCGACGCCAACGCCGACGAGCGGCTGACCCGTGGGTTCACCTCGATCACGAAGTAATCCGAGCTCTTCGGATCCAGCGCGAACTGCACGTTGCAGCCGCCCTCGATGCCGAGCGCGCGGATGATGCGGATCGCCGACGAGCGCAGCATCTGGTGGTCGCGGTCGGACAGCGTCTGCGCCGGCGCGACGACGATCGAATCGCCCGTATGCACTCCCATGGGGTCGAGGTTTTCCATGTTGCAGACCGTGATGCACGTGTCCGCGCCGTCGCGCATCACCTCGTACTCGATCTCCTTCCAGCCCCAAAGCGAGCGCTCGATGAGCACCTGGTGGATCGGTGATGCGGCAAGGCCTCGGACGGCCACGCGCTCGAGGTCGGCCTCCGTGGTGACGAAACCGCCGCCCGTGCCGCCCAGCGTGTAGGCCGGCCGGATGACGAGCGGAAGCCCGTTCGCGAAAGCGAAGTCCCTGACTTCTTCCATCGACTCGCACACCCGCGAGATCGGGACCGGCTCGCCGATCTCTTCGAGCATCTGCTTGAAAGCCTGGCGGTCTTCCGCCTTGCGAATCGTGTCGATGGTCGCGCCCAGCAGCCGGACGTGATGCCGCTCGAGGACGCCCGCGTTGGCCAGGTCGGTCGCAAGGTTGAGCCCGGTCTGTCCACCGAGCGTGGGGAGCAGGGCGTCTGGCTGCTCGCGCGCGATGATCCTCTCCACCGCCTCGACCGTGAGCGGCTCCAGGTAAACGCGGTCGGCGACGTCCTCGTCGGTCATGATGGTCGCGGGGTTGGAGTTCACGAGCACGGTCTCGATGCCTTCCTCGCGCAGCGCTTTACAAGCCTGAGTCCCGGCGTAGTCAAACTCGGCCGCTTGGCCGATCACGATCGGCCCCGAGCCGAGGATCAGTACTTTGCGAGGCCGTGGCTGCTCCTTCATTCCTGCGACCGCTTTGGCGACCGGCGCGCCGCTGCGCACCATGTCGATGAACCGGTCATAGAGATGCTGGTTGTCCTGGGGACCAGGACAGCCTTCGGGGTGATACTGCACGCTGAAAGCCGGCAGCCGGCGGTGGCCGAGGCCCTCGACCGAGCTGTCGTTGAGGTTGCGCTGGGACACGTAGAAGTCGCCGGCCGGGATTGACGCCGCGTCCACCTGGAACTCGTGGTTCTGGCTGGTGATGTGCACGCGGCCGGTGTCGGCGTCTTTGACAGGGTGGTTGGCCCCGTGGTGGCCGTACGGCAGGCGCGACGTGGTCGCGCCGGCGGCCCGACCCATGATCTGGTGGCCGAGGCAGATCCCGAACATCGGGATCCGGCCGAGCGCCGCGCGGGCCAGCTCCACGGGCCCGTCCAGCACCGCCGGGTCGCCAGGTCCGTTCGACAGCACCAGGCCGTCGGCGCCGCTCGCCTGCACGTCCGCCCACGTGGCGGTGTGAGGCATCACGACCACCCGGCAGCCTCGCTCGCGAAGCGAGCGCAGGATGTTGGTCTTGACGCCGTAGTCGACGACGGCCACGAGCAGGCCGGCGCCGTCGCTCCGCCGGCGGGTCCGCAGCTCGGGCGGCAGCGGCTCGAGCCACTCTTCCTGTTTCGTCCGCGAGGTCTCGGCGACCAGGTCCTGCTCCGCAAGCGGCGTCACGCGTTTCGCGGCGGCCACGAGCTCGTCGAGCCGTGCCTGTGTCGGGGCGGCGGGCTCATGGACCAGGACCGCCCGCTGCGCTCCATTGATTCGGATATGCCGCGTGAGAGCACGGGTGTCGATCTCCGTGATCGCCGGCACGTTCCACCGTCGCAGGTACTCGTCGAGCGACGCTTCGCTCGAGTGATGGCTGGGCGCGGGGCAAGCCCAGCGCACGATCAGCGCGCGCGCCCACGGACGCGCCGATTCGGCGTCGGCGTCGCGCACGCCGTAGTTGCCCTGCAGCGGGTATGTCATACAGACCATCTGACCGGCATACGAAGGGTCGGTCAGCACCTCCTGGTAACCCGTCATGGCGGTGTTGAATACGACCTCTCCTTGACCCAGGGCATCGGCCCCGAGCGGCACACCGACGAAGGAGCGTCCGTCCTCGAGCACGAGTACCGCAAACGCCTTCTCAGCCGGCAACGATCACCGCCTGGTCGATTCCGTCTTCCTCGGCCATGAGGACTTCGATCCGCTCTGAATCGGCGGTCGGGACGTTCTTGCCGACATAGTCGGGCCGGATCGGCAGCTCGCGGTGGCCCCTGTCGACCAGGACCGCCAGCTGGATCGCGCGGGGACGCCCGAAGTCCATCAGCGCATCCATCGCCGCTCGCGCTGTGCGGCCATGATGGATCACATCGTCGACCAGCACCACGACCTTGCCGCCGATGTCGGGCAGGTCGCTTCCCGACCGGTGGCCGTCGTGCGGCCGGAGGTGCAGATCGTCGCGGTGCAGCGTCACGTCGAGCCGGCCGAAAAGGACCGGACTCTTCTCGAGCGTGGTCAGGATCTGGGCGAGGCGCTGCGCTAGAACGTCGCCCTTGCTGACGACGCCGACGAGCACCACGCCCTCGACGCCGCGATTGCGCTCCACGATCTCATGGGCGATGCGCGAAAGCGAGCGGCGGATCTGGTCCGCGTCCATGACCGTGGCTTTGAGGCGTCCTTCGGTGACGCTCACGACAGAAGCTTGTCGAGCAAAGCCATGCGGATGTGCAGGCCGTTGCGGGCCTGCCGGAAATATGCCGCTCGCGGATCCTCATCGACCTCGGGCGCGATCTCGTCGACTCGCGGCAGCGGGTGCATGAGGATCGCGTACTTGCGCATCAGCGTCATCGACGCCTTGTCCATCCGGTAGACGCCCTTCACCGCGTTGTACGCCTCGGGGTCTGTGAATCGCTCTTTCTGGATCCGGGTCATGTACACCACGTCGACTTCCGGCAGCACCGCGTTGAGATCCTCTGTCTCGACCCACGGCACATGGTGCTCGTCCAGATGCGCTTTCAGGTCGTCGCCCATCGCAACCTGGGGCGGAGCTACAAACCAGAGCTTGATGTCCTTGAACTTGCTGAGCAGGTAGGTCAGCGAGCGCACGGTCCGGCCGTTGGCCAGGTCGCCGACCATCGCCACACGGACGCCGTCGATCTTGCTGAGCTCGTCACGGATCGTGTAGAGGTCCAGCAGCGCCTGCGTCGGGTGCTGGCCAGGGCCGTCACCCGCGTTGATGATCGGCACCGCGCTCACCGCTGCAGCGCGCTTGGCGGCGCCTTCCTCTTTATGCCGCACCACAATGACGTCGGCGTATCCGCTGACGATGCGGATCGTGTCCTCGAGCGTCTCGCCCTTCGCCGCGGATGAGAATTCGCGGGCGTTGTCGGTACCCATCGTCGTCCCACCGAGGCGCAGCATGGCCGCCTCGAAAGAGAGTCGGGTCCTGGTCGAGGGTTCGTAGAAAAGAGCGGCCATCACCTGGCCCGCGAGCCGTCCAATGAAGTGGTGCGGCTCGCGCTTCATCTCCTCGGAGCGAACGAAAAGCTCTTCCAGGAGAGCGCGTGAGAACTGCTGACTCTCAACTACATGACGGAGTCGGGACCCGACGGCCATGAAAAAACCTCCTTCCCAGGCTCACTGGCCCGGACTTAAAGGACTTCGGGCGAAAGTCTAGCAACAACCGGTAACTTAGGCGGGCGATGAACAAGCGACCTGGCCAGGTGAGGGTCACGATCGAGACGGGCTACTGCTCGTTCTGCGGTCGACCCCGCAACCTCCGCCGGGAAGAGCACCAGCTCGGCACCCTGGTCCGAAGCATCGTGACCTGCGAAACCTGCCACCGGACCCTGTCGAGCTCAGTCGGCGTCGCGTCCGCCGAACCCGTCGCCGCCGAGGCACCCGTCGCGGTGGAAGAGCCGGTCGAGCCGGCCGCGCCGGTCAAGGCCAAAGCGCCCGCCAAGCCAAAGGCCGCGCCCGCCAAGCCAAAGGCCGCGCCCGCCAAGCCAAAACCCGCGCCCGCCAAGAAGGCCGCCAAGCCTGCCGCGAGAGGCGGCAAACCGACGTCCACCGCGACGAGGCGAGTCACCAAAAAAAAGTGACCGATCCGGCGGTCAAGGTTGACCGCCTCGAAAAGACCCTCCAGACCAACAAGGTGCTCCGCGGCATCTCGTTCGAGGCGGCCGCAGGCGAGATCTTCGGCCTCCTCGGACCCAACGGCGCGGGCAAGACCACCACCCTGCGTGTCATCTGCACGCTGCTTGCACCGGACGCCGGCTCGGTCGGCGTGCTGGGCCACGACACCCGAATGGCGCCCCAAGAGGTGCGGCGCAGGGTCGGCGTCGTGACCGCGGAGTTCGGCGTCTACCCACGCCTGACGGCACGCGAGAACATCGCCTACTTCGCCGAGCTGAGCGGCGTGATGGACGGTGAGCTCAACCGGAAAGTCGACGCAGTCATCGAGCGTCTCGATATGAGCTCATTCGCGCGGCAGAGGGCCGAAAGTCTGTCGTCGGGCCAGAAACAGAAAGTCGCCATCGCGCGGGCGATCGTGCACGACCCACCTGTGTTGATGTTCGACGAGCCAACCTCCAACCTCGATGTCCTCGCCTCGCGCGAGATCCGCGAGTTCATGGTCGAATCGAAGGGCCGCGGCAAATGCGTCATCTTCTCGACGCACGTGCTGCACGACGCTGAGCGGTTATGCGACAGGATCACGATCATCCACCAGGGGCGCGTCGTCGCGAACGGCAAGACCGAGGAGGTGCGCGGCAAATACCGCGACCTCGAGGACGCATTTCTCTCCCTCGTCGAGGCGGCGACGTGAGCTCGGTAGGCATCGTGTTCAGGAAGGAGATCCGCGAGATCCTCCGCGACCGCCGCACGCTGATCGCGATTGCACTCGCAGTCCTGGCGACACCAACCGTGCTGTTTGTGATCTCCCAGGTTTCGACACGAACGGCGACCCAGACCTATACCGTCGGCTACTCGGGCGACATTCCAGCCGGCCTGGACGTCCTGTTCGGCGCCACGGGACTCAGGCTCGAACGCGTCGACGACCCCGCGGCGGCGGCCAAGCGGCAGGTCGACATCGGGATCGTTTTCACACCGGCAGGGATCGATGAGTACTACGACCCGACTCGGCAAAGCGCCCAGATCGCCGACATCAGGGTCCAGACGATCCTGGCCAAGTACGACGCCGCGAAGATCGCCGCCTCGCTGCAGCAGAAGGGAGTCGACCCTTCGATCCTCAACCCTCTTCCCGTCAACGTGCATCCGCTGAGCTCGCCGGTCAAAGCGGCCGGGAACTCTTTCCTGAGCTTCTTCCTGCCTTACATCCTGATCACGATGAGCCTGACCGGCGGACTGTCCGCGGCGCTCGATACCTCCGCCGGCGAACGCGAGCGAAGGACGCTGGAGAGCCTGCTCCTGACCCCCGCGCCGCGCAGCCACGTGCTGGTCGGCAAGATCCTGGCCGTTTCGGTGATCAGCCTGACAGCAGCCCTGGCCGCCATCGCCTCGATGCTGGTGGCGCTCAGCCAGATCCAGTTTGGGGGGCGTGAGGGCAGCGCCTTCCCGGTCGACCTCAGCCCGCTGGCGGCCATCGTGATGGTCTGGCTCGCCGTGCTGCTGGCGGCGTCGTTCAGCTCGGTGACCATCGCGCTCGGGACCCTGGCTCGCAACTTTCGGCAGGGTCAGGCATACGCGACGCCTCTCTACTTCATCACCATCTTCCCCGCCTCGATCGTGCTGTTCATCCCGGATTTCAATCCGAGTCTCGCTTACTACCTGATCCCGATCCTCAACGCCGTGCTGGTGCTGCGCGATGCGATCGTCCACAGCGCGGTCGCCTGGAGCTCCCTGATCGTGACCTCGGCCAGCCTCCTTCTCCTCGGGGCGCTGTGCTTTTACGCGGCGTTGAGGCTCTTCACCAGAGAGGCGCTTCTGATCCGCTCGTAACCGGCCCACGGTGGCAGACTGTTATCAGTAGCGATGGGACGTCACCTGCAGGAGAGGGACCTTCGCAGCCTCGAGCGAAGGAGCATGTACTCGATCTTCCATCCGCTCGACGTCGACGAGCCGCTGCCGCGCGAATTGATCCAGGAAGGATGGCGGCAACGGATGTGCGAGATCCGCGTGCTCGAGGTCACCGGCGCGCTGTACCTGCCGGTGCTGATGGTGGTCATGATCGTGCTGGGCTCGATGCACGTGAACCCGATCTTCGGGTTCGTCGCCATGGCGACGCTCTTCGGCGCCTTCCTCATTTACGTTCTTTCCGCCAGAGATCGCTAGTGCTCGTTCGGCGTATAACCGTCCCATGACCGACGCCGTGATCGTGGCGTATGGCCGCTCCCCCATCGGGCGGGCTCGGAAGGGTTCCCTGGTCGACATCCGCCCAGACGACCTGGCTGCCCACGTGGTCACCAAAGTCCTCGACAAGGTTCCCGCGCTGGACCCGACGCAGATCGAAGACCTCATCTGCGGATGCGGCCTCCCGGGTGGCGAGCAGGGACACAACATCGGGCGGGTGGTCTCCATCCTCGCCCGGCTGGACGTCCCCGGGGTGACGGTCAACCGCTACTGCTCCTCCTCGCTGATGACCACGCGCATGGCTGCGCATGCAATCGAAGCGGGCGAAGGTGACGCGTTTCTTTCGGTCGGGGTCGAGTGCGTCTCGCGCTACGGCAGCGGGTATCCCGACCCGCCGGACACCTACAACCCAAAGCTCGTGCCCGGGAACACCGAGGAGTATCCCGACATCTACATCGCCATGGGCCAGACCGCCGAGAACGTCGCGGCGAGGGAGAAGATCAGCCGCGAGGAGCAGGACCGCTACGCGGTCAAGAGCCAGACCGCAGCGGTCAAAGCGCGCGACGACGGATTTTTCGAGCGCGAGATCATCCCGGTGCCGCTGCCCAACGGCCAGGTGTTCACCAAGGACGATGGGCCGAGGGCGGGCACGACGGTGGAAGTCCTCGCCACGCTGCAGCCCGCATTTCGGGAGAACGGGACCGTCACGGCGGGCAATTCATGCCCGCTCAACGATGGAGCCGCGGCGGTGGTCGTGATGTCCGACCGTCGAGCCAAGGAGCTCGGTCTCAAGCCGATCGCGCGTGTCGTCGCGACGGGCCTGTCCGCGCTCGAGCCGGAATTCATGGGCCTTGGTCCGATCGATGCTTCCAAGCAGGCGTTGAAGCGAGCCAAGATGACGATCGACGACATCGACATCGTGGAGATCAACGAGGCCTTCGCTGCCCAGGTCATCCCATCCGCGCGGGGCATCGGCGTCGACCCATTCGGCGACAAGCTGAACCCTCACGGAGGCGCGATCGCGCTCGGTCACCCATTTGGCATGACCGGCGCCCGCATCCTGTGCACGCTGCTCAACGGCCTGCGCGAGCGCGACAAGACGTTCGGCCTGGAGACGATGTGCGTGGGCGGGGGCCAGGGCATGGCCATGATCGTGGAGCGTCTCAACTAGTCGAATTAAGCTAGCAAGCGGTGGGCGAGGACAACCGCCGCCTGTGGGCGGAGTGGGTTGCGACTCAGATTGGCGGCGATGAGTCGCGCCGGCGTATGGCTCTCGACGCCGCGATGCAGGCCCTCGAGGCCGGTCGCACCCCCGACGAGGCGTCCGCCGCGGCGCGGGCGGCGGCGGGCGCGCCGACCATGCCATATGTGCCTTACGCGCAGCCCGGGGTCATACGGTGCCGTTTCTGCGGATCGACCCCGGCGGTCCCGATGACGGTGTACGAGCACAACGGCTATCTGATCCTGATGACCTTCAAGAACGTGAAGGGCCCGTTTTGCCACGACTGTGGCCTGCACGTGTGGCGGCAGATGACCAACGCGACGCTGCTCCGGGGCTGGCTCGGCGTGTTCTCGTTCTTCATCGCGCCGGTCACAGCGCTGGTCAACCTGATCAACCTCCGCAAGCTCACGTCACTGCCCGCGCCCGAACCTGGGTCAAGTGTCAGGCCCCCGGCGGACCCAGGGCTAGGGCTTTTCCAGCGCCCGGGCGTCTACGTCTATATGGCCGTGATCTTCGTCGTCCTTCTCGTCTACGTCATCCCCGCCTTTGCAGGGCGCTAGCAGGTCAGGCTCGGGCTTCGGACGCCGGTTGCAGCAGACTGTCGAGGATCCTCTCCAGCAGGCGACGCAGCGTCTTCCGCTCCTCGGGTGAGATGCCGGACAGAACCTCGTCCTCGAGCCCTTCACGTGCCCTGTCTGCCCGCTCCAGCGCGTGGCTGCCTGCCGTGGTCAGCTCGACGATGTGCCGGCGGCGATCCTGCGGGTCCCGCCTCCTGACCACGTAGCGAGCCGTTTCCAGCTCGTTCAGCAGCAGCACGACGGCGTTGGCATCCATGAACATCGCCGCTTCGAGGTCACCCTGGGCCACGCCCGGGTGGTCGCGGATGTAGCCGAGGGTCATATAAGGCTTCAGGCGCATGCCCAGGAGCTCCTCCGAGGAGCGCCTGTGGATCGCCTTGTTGAGCTGCGTGACCAGGGCCACGAATCCAGGCTCAAACCGCCTTTCGTCTGTCTTCACACCCATTGATCTTATCACCAACTCTTAACTATCCAAACATCCCAGATAATCCATGAAATAGGGATCATCCCGATCCCGTTATAGTTGGCGTCTCTGGATTTGTCCGGCCCGTTCGTTTGGAGGTACTCATGAACCCGAATCTTCGAAGGTGGATGGCCCTGGTCGTGGTCTGTTTTGGCCAGTTGATGATCATGCTCGACACGACCATCGTGAACGTCGCGCTGCCGTACATCCAGCGTGACCTCCTCTTCAGCCAGGCCGACCTCACCTGGGTGGTCAACGCGTACCTGATCGCTTTCGGCGGATTCCTGCTCCTGGCCGGGCGCATGGGTGACCTGATCGGCCGCCGCAAGGTTTTCCTGGCCGGCGTATTCCTCTTCACGGTCGCATCCGTCGGCACCGGGTTTGCCCCGGCGGCCGGGAACCTCATCGCCGGCCGGTTCCTCCAGGGCGTGGGAGCTTCGCTATCGGCCGGCGTGATCATCGCGATCATCGTCACCGAGTTCCAGAAGCCGGCGGAGCGGGCCCAGGCGATGAGCGTGTTCACGCTCGTCATCGCCGGTGGGGGATCGCTGGGGTTGCTGGCGGGCGGGCTGATCACCCAGTTCGTGAGCTGGCACTGGATCTTCTTCATCAACGTTCCGATCGGCGTCGCGACCCTGGTCCTGGGCGCGTGGCTCATCGAGGAGAACGAGGGCCTGGGCGTGAGCGAAGGCATCGACGTCTTGGGAGCTGTGCTCGTGACTTCGGCGCTGATGCTCGGCGTCTACGGGATCGTGACCGCCGCCGACTACGGCTGGGCTTCCCCGCACACACTCGGTTTCGCTGGGATCGCCGTTGTCCTGCTCGCGGCCTTTGTCGCCCTGGAGCGGCGGATCGCGAATCCCATCCTGCCCATGCGCGTGCTTGCCATCAGGTCCCTGACCGGCGCCACCGCCGCGCGAGCGCTGCTGTTCACCGGTATCTCGACCTCCTTTTTCATCGGCGTGCTCTACCTGCAGCACATCCGCGGTTACGGCGCCTTCGAGACCGGTCTTGCGTTCCTCCCCATGACGTTCGTGCTCGGCGTCCTGTCGTCCGGGATCACAGCCCGCCTCATGGCTCGCTTCGGCCCGCTCAACATCTTGGTGGCGGGCATGACCACGATCATCGTCGCGCTCTCGCTCTTCGCGATCGCCGACGGGCACACGAGCTACTTCCCCGGCCTGCTGGCCGGCTACGCGCTGCTCGGGCTCGGAGGAGGCATGTCTTTCCTGCCTCTGCTGACGATCTCGATGTCGGAAGTGCCGATGGCTGACGCCGGCGTCGCGTCCGGCTTCAGCAATGAGGTCATGCAGATCGGCGGAGCCCTCGGCCTCGCCGCGGTGGGGACGATCGCGACCGGGCGTGCCCAGTTGCTCGTGTCCCAGGGCGACTCGTTTCAGTCCGCGTTGACCGCGAGCTACGACCTGGCGTTCGTCCTGGGGGCCGCGAGTGTGGCCGCCGGGCTCGCGATCGTGCTGGGCATCCTCAGGCCGGGCAGGGTCCGCATCGGGCCGGCGCAGGCCCCTGCCGAAGTCAAGGAAGCGGAGGCGGCCTGAACTCCCTCTCCCCTCAGGGGAGAGGCTTGGGGTGAGGGGCGCGGGAGTAGAACCGGCACGGCGGCGATTCCGCCGTGGTGTGGAAGTTCCAGTGACGGCACCACGCGGTGCCGTCAAACTTCCGGCACGACCCACAGGTGACGCGCGGAGCCTCGACTCGGGTCTTCTTCATGTGATGCTCCGGGCGCTCGCCGGGGAACGGCTCCGTCATAACTGCGACCGCACTTCCCACAGCTCCGGGTAGAAGCGCTTGTCGAGCGTCGACCGCAAGTACTCGACGCCGCTGCTTCCGCCGGTCCCGGTCTTGCTGCCGATCTGACGCTCCACCATCAGCACATGGCGTGCGCGCCAGTGCGCAAAGGTCTCGTCGTGGTCGAGGAGAGCCTCACAAAGGTCGAAGAGGTCGCCATGCCGCTGCCGGTCACGAAAGATCTCCAGCAGGGAGGGCGAGCCTCGCCTCTGGATCAAGGCGCGAAACGCATCGTCCACGCTGGGCTCGTCGAGCCGCTTGCGCAGGCGGGTCATCTCTTCCGGCGTGGCGTCGAGGCGCGCCACATACTTAGGCTCCTTCAGGCCCGAGAGAAACTCTATCTCGCGGAACTGGACCGACTGAAAACCGCTCGCGGGCGCGAGCTTGGAGCGGAAGGCGAGAAAGTCCTGCGGCGACATCGTCTCGAGCACGTCGATCTGCTCGACCAGCAGCTGCTCGATGACGTGGACCCGCTGGAGGTGGTGGCGTGCGAAGAACAGGTCGTCGGCCTCGATCCGCTCACGCGCGGCTTCGAGCTCGAACAACACGACCTTGAACCAAAGCTCGTACACCTGGTGCGCGACGATGAAGAGGAGCTCGTCGTGCTCCTGGCTCAACCCTTGCTGCAGACGCAGCAGCTCCGGCACCTTGAGGTAGGTGCCGTAGGAAAGCTCCCGCCCCTCCTCCCCGAATCGCCGACTCACATCAGTGCTTGAAGTGTCGCTGTCCGGTGGTGACCATTGCGATTCCGGCCGCGTCGGCGGCCGACACCACGTCGGCGTCCTTCATCGAACCGCCCGGCTGGATCACGGCGGTGACCCCGGCGCGAACGCCCAGCTCCAGGCCGTCGGGAAACGGAAAGAAAGCGTCGGAGGCCATGACCGCGCCGCGGGAGCGGTCAGCGGCACGCTGCACCGCCAGCGCGACGGCCTCCACGCGCGACATCTGGCCCGCGCCGACGCCCACCGCCGCCCCGTCCTTGAACAGCACGATCGCGTTGGACTTCACGTGCTTGACCGCGATCCACGCGAGCCTGAGCTGCTCCCATTCCGCGTCAGTCGGCGGGCGCCTTGTCACCGTCTTGCACGACGCGCGATCAAAGCCCACACGGTCCCACTCCTGGACCAGGAATCCGCCGGGCACCGAGCGCACATCGAAGTCGAACCACCCGCGGCGCGCCGGCTGGGCGGCGAGCACGATCATGTTCTTGCGTCTCGCCAGGACGACTTTCGCCTCGTCGAGGATCTCCGGCGCGATCACCACGTGGGTGACGATCTGCACGATCTGTTCCGCGGTCGGCCGGTCGAGGGGCCGGTTGCTCGCCACCACCCCACCGAACGCCGACACCTTGTCGCACTCGTAGGCCATGCGGTAGGCGGTGGCGGTGTCGCCGGCGATCGCGAGTCCGCACGGGTTCATGTGCTTGACGATCGCCACGGCCGGCTCCGCGTAGTCCATCACGAGCTGGAAAGCGGCCGACGCGTCCTGGATGTTGTTGAACCCCAGGGGACCACCCTGCACCTGATCCGCGCCGCCAATCCCACCCGGGTCGGGACCGAGCCGGTAGAACGCCGCCTTCTGATGCTCGTTTTCGCCGTACTTCAAGGGCTGGTCGAGCAGCCCCGCGATCGAGATCTCGGCCGGAAAACCGTTGGCCTCATGCCCCCTCATGTAGGCGGCGATCCAGGCGTCGTAGGCCGACGTATGCCCAAACGCCTCCGCCGCCAGGCGGCGCCTCGCTGATTGGTCAAGCGTGCCTTCGTTGAGCGCGCCCAGCACCTCCGAGTACCGCTGCGGCCGCACCACCACCACAACCGCCTCGTGGTTCTTGGCGGCCGCCCGGATCATGGCAGGTCCGCCGACGTCGATCTGCTCGATGGCCTCCTCAAAGGTCACGTCAGGTCGGACGACCGTGTCGATGAACGGATACAGGTTGCAGCAGACGAGGTCGATCTCGCGCAAGCCGTGAGCTGCCAGTGCCTGGAGGTGCTCGCGCTTGTCCCGCCGGGCGAGGATGCCCGCATGCACGCCTGGATGGAGCGTCTTGATGCGGCCGTCCATCATCTCCGGGAAGCCGGTCAGGTCGCTGACCGGCTGCGCGTCGAGCGCCGCGTCCTGAAGCGCCTGCAGAGTGCTGCCTGTGGCGAACAGGTCATAGCCGAGCCGCTTCAGGCCGCGCGCGAAAGCGGCGAGCCCGGTCTTGTCGCTAACGGAAAGAAGGGCTGTTGGCAAGACGTTCCTCCATCATCCTGATCGACCGGGGGAGGATCCGGTATTCGGCCTCGTGCACGCGCACGCGCAGCGTTTCCAGAGTGTCGCCGTCCAGCACCGGTACCGCCTCCTGCAGGAGGATCGGACCCGCATCGAGGTCCGCGGTCACGACGTGGACCGTCGCTCCGGTCCGCGTGGCGCCGCTTGCCAACGCCTGCTCGATCGCGTCCATCCCGCCGGCAAACTCAGGCAGCAGCGACGGGTGGACGTTGATGATGCGACCGACGAACGCGTCGAGAAACGGCTTCGTGTGGATCCGGTCGAAGCCCGCGTCGACGACAAGCTCCACATCGCGACGCAGAAAAAAATCTCGCATCGCGATATCACGCTGCTCCGCCGAGTCGAAGGTCTTCTGCGGAAGCTCCGCCAGCGCGATCCCGCGTTCCCGCGCGAAAGCGGCCCCGGCGCACGACGGCCTGTTGGTGGCCACCGCGACCACGTCGAAATCAAGCTCGACCAGGTTGCGGAGGTTCGTTCCCTCGCCGGACACGCAGACTCCGAGCCTCAGCGGAAGACCACCCGGTCGGGCCCTGCTTGGCGCACGACTTCGCCTATCACCATGCCGCCCTCCGGAACATCGCGCCGATCGACCACGAGGATCATCCCGATCCCCATGTTGAACGTTCCGTACATCTCGTCGTCTGCGATCCGACCCTGCTTGCGTATCAGCTCGAAGATCGGCGGCACGCGCCACGCCTTCCGTTCGAGACGTGCGGCCAAGCCATCGGGGAGGCAGCGGGGCAGGTTGCCCAACACGCCGCCGCCGGTGATATGAGCGGCGCCTTTCCACCGGATGCGCCCTAGATCGTCGAGATAGGACCGGTGCGGCTCGAGGACCACCTCACCGAGCGGTCTGCCAAGCTCCGAGAAAACGTGGCCCAGTGGCACGTCCTCGAACACCTTGCGCACGAGAGAGTAGCCGTTGGTGTGGAGGCCGCTGGATGGTAGTCCGATGAGCACGTCGCCAGGCTCGACCGCGTCGCGCTGGGCACTCGGCTCGACCAGGCCGACGATGAACCCTGCCAGGTCGTAGTCGCCCAACGCGTAGACGCCCGGCATCTCGGCGGTTTCGCCCCCGAGCAGCGCGCACCCGGCGGCGCGGCACGCGGCGGTCATGCCTTCGACCAGCTGCGTGAAGACGTCGGGGTCGAGCCTGCCTGTGGCGAAGTAGTCCAGGAAGAAGAGCGGGCGCGCGCGCGCCGTCGCGATGTCGTTGACACAGTGGTTGACGATGTCGACGCCGATCCCGCGATGCGAAGACGCGGCGATCGCGACCTTGATCTTGGTGCCCACGCCATCCGCACTCGCGGCGAGGTGCCCACCGCCCGGCAAGGCGTAAAGGCCGGCGAACGGCCCCACCCCTTCGACCACCTCTTTGCCGTGCGTCGCCGCAATCAGGGGTTTGACACGCTCCAGCGCCCGCTCATAGGCCTCGATGTCGACGCCCGCCGCCGCATAGGAGAGCCCCTCGCTGCTCATGACCTTCTAAAGCTTGGCGAGTTGCGGCGCCGGGTTCTCGAATTGCATCTTGTCCATCTCGAGCTGCTGTGGCACCGGCACCGGGTACGAACCGTCGAAGCAGGCGCGGCAGAACTCCTGTGACGTGCCACGCCCGATCGCGCGCATCAGGCCGGGGATGGATAGGTAGTGCAACGAGTCGGCGCCGATCTGCTGGCGCACCTCCTCGACCGAACGTCCCGACGCGATCAATTCCTTGGTCGAGCCGATGTCGACGCCCATGAAGCACGGGTATCGCATCGGGGGGCTGGAGATACGCATGTGGATCTCGCTCGCACCCGCCGAACGCAAGCGCTCGATGATCCGGCGCGAGGTCGTTCCGCGCACGATCGAATCGTCGACCGCGATCAGCCGCTTGCCCCTGATCGACCGCGGCAACGCGTTCAGCTTCAGCATCACGCCGGCTTCGCGCAGCGACTGGTCGGGCTGGATGAACGTGCGGTTGATGTAGCGGCTCTTCATCAGCGCCTCGCGGAACGGGATCCCGGCCGCCTCGGCGTAACCGATCGCCGCAGGCGTGCCCGAGTCCGGGAACGCGATCACCATGTCCGCCTCGACCGGCGCCTCCTGGGCAAGCTCATGGCCCATCCGGATGCGGGCATCCTCGAGCTCGCAGTTCTTGAGAATCGAGTCAGGGCGCGCGAAGTAGATGAACTCGAACACGCACATCGCGTGCTTGTTCGAAGCCTGGAAGCTCACGCTGTGCACCCCGTGCTCGTCCATGACGACCATCTCGCCCGGCTGGACCTCGCGCACGAACGTCGCGCGCACAGTGTCGAGCGCGCACGTCTCCGACGCAATGACGTGTGCCGGCTGTCCCGGCAGCGGGATGTAGCCGATGCACAGCGGCCGGAAGCCAAACGGATCGCGCAACGCGATGAGCTGGTTCGGCGTGATGATGCCGCACGAGTAAGCCCCGACGACCCGTGCGAACGTGCGCCGGATGACCTCCTCCCACGAGCGTCCGTGGGTGTTCTCGATCAGGCGCGCCATCACCTCGGTGTCGAGTCCGCTTTCGAAGGTGACGCCCTGCTCCTGGAGCTGGGCGCGCAGGGCGTCCGCGTTGAGCAGGTTGCCGTTGTGCGCGATGGCGCCGGGTCCAAGCGTCGGATGTTGAAACGGCAGCGGGTGCGCATTTTCGGCACGGCTTGAGCCAGTGGTCGAATACCGCGTGTGGCCGAGCGCGAGGATCGATCCCTCGCCGAGGTCTTTGATCTGCGCCGGCGAAAAGACCTGCGCCACCAGGCCCATGTCGCGATGCACGCGCACCGACGACCCGTCCGACACCGCGATGCCCGCCGATTCCTGGCCGCGGTGCTGGAGCGCAAAGAGACCGAAGTAGGTCAGGTTCGCAACGTCGACCCCGTGCTTGGCGCAGATCCCGAACACTCCACACATGCTTAGGAGACCATCACCTCCCATGCCTCGCGCAGCTCCGCGAGCGTTAGCCTCAGCTGGCCCTCGAACTCGAGGATATCGCCGCCGGCAAGACCGAGCAGGGAAAGCTCGACGTGATGGCGGCGCGCCAGCGACTGCAGCTCGGGCATCGCACGCGACGGCACGCTCACGATGTAGCGGCTGGGCGACTCGCCGAAGAACGCCGCGTCGAGGCGTAGCGGGGGCTCGGGCCGGATCGCGGGACAGCGCACTCCTACGCCGCCCAGCAGGCAGCACTCCGCGAGCGCGACGAGCATCCCGCCCTCGGCGCAGTCGTGCGCCGAGTGGAGAAATCCGTTCTCCGCGGCGGCGAGCACGAGCCTGTTGACCGCCTGCTCGCGGGTCAGGTCGAGAGCCGGCGGCCGGCCCGCGACGTAACCATGCTCGACCTTCAGGTACTCGCTGCCGCCCATATCGTTGTGGCTCGAGCCGATCAGGAGCACGAAGTCGCCTTCCGAGCGCAAACCCGCGCCAAGCCGGCGGCCGTAGTCTTCGATTACGCCGACCATCCCCACGACAGGGGTCGGATAGATGGCGGACTCGCCGTTGGAGTCGTTGTACAGGCTCACGTTGCCGCTGACGATCGGCAGGTCCAGGGCGCGGCACGCGTACGCCAGGCCGGCGACCGTCTCCTCGAGCTCCCAGTACACCTCGGGGCGGTCAGGGTTGGCGAGGTTCAGGCAGTCGGTGACGGCCAGCGGCCTGGCGCCGGTGGCGATGATGTTGCGCGCCGCCTCGGCCACCGCGAGCTGGGCGCCGAGGTGCGGGTCGAGGTGGCAGTAGCGCGCATTGCAGTCGGTGGTCATGGCGAGTCCGAGTCGTGTGCCCTTGATGCGCAGCACAGCGGCGTCGCCGCCGGGCGGAACCACGGTCGCGTCGCCGACCATGTGGTCGTAGCGGCGGAACACGCCCCGTCGACTGGAAAGGTTGGGGCTTGCCAGCAGTCGAAGCAGCGTCGCACCCGCGTCCGCCAGCGGGGGAAGCGCGTCGACATCGAGACCCAGCGGCGGGTCGGGTGCAATCCCGACGAGGCGTCGCATCGGAGCGCCGTCCGTCAGCAGCGTGACCGGCAGGCGAGCGACTTGGTCCCGTCCGTCGACCACTGTCAGCTGGCCGTCGTCCGTGACCTCGCCGATGACGGCCGAAGCCAGATCCCACGCGTGGAAGATGGTCTCCACCTCGCGCTCGCGCCCCCGCTGAACGACGACCAGCATCCGCTCCTGGGATTCGGAAAGCATCACGTCGTAAGGCGTCATCTCGCGCTCGCGCCTTGGCACGAGGGAGACGTCGATGCGCGCACCGGCGTCGGGCACCCGGCCTGCGCATTCGGCCACCGCGGAAGTCAAGCCCGCGGCGCCGAGGTCCTGGATCGCGACCACCGCGTCGGTGTGTGAGAGGTCCATACACGCTTCCAGCAGGCACTTCTCGAGGAACGGGTTGCCGACCTGGACCGCCGGTCGGCGCTCCGAGCTTTTCTCGTCGAGCTCGACGGAGGCGAACGATGCGCCATGAATTCCATCGCGTCCGGTGTCCGCCCCAACCAGCATCAGCCTGTTGCCCGTGCCTTCGGCGCGCGCGCGCATGAGCTGGTCGGTGCGAACGAGCCCCACGCACATCGCGTTGACGAGCGGGTTGTTCGCGTAGCAGTCCTCGAAGTAGATCTCGCCGCCGACCGTCGGGATGCCGATGCAGTTGCCGTAGGCGCCGATGCCCGCGACCACGCCCTCGAAGTGGCGGCTCGACTCCGGCAGAGGCCCGAACCGCAGCGAGTCGAGGAGGGCGATGGGACGCGCGCCCATGGCGATGACGTCACGGATGATCCCGCCGACGCCGGTGGCAGCGCCCTGGTACGGCTCGATCGCGGAAGGATGGTTGTGCGACTCGATCTTGAAGACCGCGGCCCAGCCCTCCCCGATGCTCACCGCGCCGGCGTTCTCGCCCGGACCCTGGATCACGGCGGGCCCTGTCGAGGGCAGGCGGCGCAGGAGCGCCTTCGAGCTCTTATACGAGCAGTGCTCCGACCAGAGCACGCCGAGCATGCCGAGCTCGACCTCGTTCGGGGCTCTTTTCAGCTGCTCGACGATGGCTTTGTACTCATCCGGGGTGAGCGCGACTTCTCGAAGCCTCCGCTCATCCACAGATTTGATGCTCAAGACACAAGGACCTTCAGCGCGTTCTCCGCCACGGAACGAAACAGTTTCAGGCCGTCGGTACCGCCGAGCTCGGCTTCCGAGCAGCGCTCGGGGTGCGGCATCATGCCGAGCACGTTGCCGCGAGCGCTGACGATGCCGGCGATGTTGTGCAGCGAGCCGTTCGGGTTCGCGGCCGGCACCACTCTGCCGGCCGGATCGCAGTATCGAAACACCACCTGGCCCCTCTGCTCCAGGCGGGAGAGTGTCGCAGGATCGGCGAAGTAGCTGCCTTCGCCGTGCGCGATGGGCACCCGCAGCACCTCGCGTTCCTCGCACCTCGACGTGAAGGGAAGGTCGGTCCGTTCGACCACCAGGTTCGCCCACTCGCAACGAAACTCGAGCGATGCGTTGCGGATCAGGGCACCCGGCAGGAGTCCCGCCTCGCACAAAACCTGGAACCCGTTGCAGATGCCCCAGACCAGGCCTCCCCGGTCGGCGAACTCGCCGATCTGCTCCATCACCGGCGCGAACCTGGCGATCGCACCGGTCCGCAGATAGTCGCCGTAGGCGAAGCCGCCGGGCAGGATCACGCAGTCGCAGCCTTTCAGGTCGGCGTCCTTGTGCCAGAGGTAGGTCAGCTCCGCGCCGACCACCTGGTCGATGACCCACCCGCAGTCGCGGTCGGACCAAGTCCCGGGGAACACCACCACGCCGAACTTCAACGGCGCTTGTGCTCCGGCTCGATGTCGAATCGGAAGTCTTCGATCACGTGGTTGGCCAGCAGCTGGCGGCACATCGCCTCGACCCGCTGGCGCGCCTCGTGCTCGCTCGACCCCTCGAGGCTCACCTCGATGTACTTGCCGACTCGCACGTCGACGACCTCCCGAAAACCGAGCGATGCAAGTCCTTGCTTGACCGTGATCCCCTGGGGGTCGTTGACGACCGGCTTGGGAGTGACTATGACGCGAGCAATCATGTTTCGTTCCTCGGCTTGGGCGGGAACAGCTGCTTGCCGACCAGGCGCTGGTACGCCGCCAGGTACCTCAGGCGCGTCTGCATCACCACGTCTTCGGGCAGTCGTGGCGGGTCCGATTCCTTGTCCCAGCCGGAGCGCGTCAACCAATCGCGCACGAACTGCTTGTCGTAAGACTCCGGCGAGGCGCCCGCCCGGTACGTCATCGCTTCCCAGTAGCGCGAGCTGTCGGGCGTCAGCACCTCGTCGATGAGGATCACCTCGTCGCCGACGGTGCCGAACTCGAACTTCGTGTCGGCGAGGATCAGCCCTCGCTTGCCGGCAAACTCGGACGCGTACTTGTACAGCTCCATGCTGGCGTCGCGCAGCTTGGTGGCGAGCTCGTCGCCCAGGTCCTTCTTCATCTGGTCGAAGGTGATGTTCTCGTCGTGCCCGGATTCCGCCTTGGTCGCCGGGGAGAAAATCGGAGAAGCGAGCCTTTCGCTTTCCCGCAGGCCGGGCGGCATCTTCTCCCCCGCCAGCGACTGCGATTCCTGGTATTCCTTCCAGGCGCTACCCGCGAGGTAGCCGCGCACCACGCATTCGAAATCGATGCGTTTGGCCTTGCGCACGATCATGAAACGGCCGGCGAGCTCTTCTCGATAGCCCTTGAGCGCCGGTGGCAGGTCCGGGACCATGCCCGAGATCAGGTGGTTGGGCTGGAAGGTGTCGGTCTGCGAGAACCAGAAGATGGAGAGCTGGGTCAGCACCTTGCCCCGGTCGGGGATGCCGTTAGGGAGGATGTGGTCGAAGGCCGAGATGCGGTCGGTGGCGACCATCAGCAGCTGGTCGGGACTGAGCTCGTACGTATCGCGCACCTTGCCGCGCGCGAAAAGCTTCAACGGCAGCTCGATGCCGGTCATTGGCGGCCCCGCAATCAATTCGCGGGGACTCCCAATCCGAGGCGCTGGTAGGCGAGGTCCGTGTGTTCGAGGCCGGCCCACGGGTCGAAGACCTCATCGAGCCGTGGGCCGATGCGCTTGGTCACGTCTTCATTCTTCTCGAGCAGAGCTCTGAAACCATCGCCGGAATTCTCCATCGCTTGCATCGCCGTCTTCTGGACGACCAGGTAAGCATCCTCCCGCGACATGCCGCTATCGACGAGCGCGAGCAGAACGCGCTGCGAGAAGACGACGCCGCCCGCGAACTGCAGGTTGGCAAGCATGCGCTCCGGCCGCACCTCGAGGCCGCCCAGGACCTTGCTCATCTCGATCGCCATGTAGTCGACCGCCGCGCAGGCGTCGGGAAAGACGACCCGCTCGGCGGAGGAATGGCTGATATCACGCTCGTGCCAGAGCGACGTGTTCTCCAGCGCCGTCAAGAGATTGCCGCGCACCACACGCGCGAGCCCGCAGACGCGCTCGGTCAGGACGGGATTGCGCTTGTGCGGCATCGCGGAGCTCCCCTTCTGCTCCTTGCCGAACGGCTCGAACGCCTCTCCGACCTCGGTCCGCTGGAGGTGACGGATCTCGATCGCGATCCGCTCCAGCGTCCCGGCGGCGATCGCGAGCGCCGACATGAAGCCGGCGTGGCGGTCGCGAGACACGACCTGGGTCGAAACTTCATCGACCTTCAGACCAAGCTCGCGGCAGACATGCTCCTCGACCCGCGGGTCGATGGTGGCGTGCGTTCCCACCGCACCGCTCACGCGGCCGACGGCGGCTTCGTCGGCCGCGCGCCGGAGGCGACCGATCGAGCGATCGAGCTCCGCCACCCAACCCGCGACCTTGAAGCCGAACGTGGTGGGCTCGGCGACGATACCGTGGGTGCGACCCGCCATCAGAGTCTTGCGATGGCGGATCGCCAGCTCCGCCGACGCTTCGCGCGCCGCTGTCAGGTCGGCCACGATGAGGCGGGCCGACTCGACCATCTGCAGCGCCATCGCCGTGTCGTTGAGGTCCTGACTGGTCATGCCGACGTGGACGTAGCGGGCCTCGGGCTGGCCGATGGATTCGTTGAGCACTGTCAGAAACGCGACCACGTCGTGGCCGACGCGTGACTCGACCTCGGCGATCTTCGTTGCATCAAACGTGCCCTTGCGGATCTTCGGCAGGGCGGACTCGGGGATCCGGCCGAGCGAGGCCCATGCCTCGCAAGCCAGCACCTCGATTCGCAGCCACAGCTCGTATTTGTGCTGGTCCGACCAGACCGCCCGCATCGCGGGCGGCGTGTATCGCTCGATCAAGGAGGGCGATTCCCAGTCAACACTAGGGGACGGCAGGAATTATAAGGTGCGCCGGGAGGCCAAGATTTAGTGATGGCGGGCTAGGCGGGCCCTAGATATCGTGGTCATAGGTGACGGCCGCAGGCTTTTAAGCGACTGGCTTGATAATCGATGGCTGCCCATGGGCTCGCCTCGTAACCACCTTCAAAGGCCTCCCGTTTGAACCGGCGCAGGCTGAACGGCCAGTGAGCGACCCGTCACGCGACGAGGAGCGAGAGCTCGTCGAGCGCGCCAAGCGGGACCCACGCCAATTCGGGGCGCTCTATGACCGGCACTTTCAGCAGATCTACAGGTTCATTTATTCAAGAGTGAGGGAGCAAACCGCGGCAGAGGACGTCACTTCGGAAGTCTTCATGAAGGCTTTGAAGGCCATGCCCCGCTACCAGGACACGGGGCGGCCGTTTGCTGCCTGGCTTTACCAGATCGCGGTCAACGCGATCGCCGACCGCTACCGGACCCTGCGTCCCGCCCATCCGCTCGAGGACTTTCACGACCTGTCAGTCGCCGGCCCCGCATTGGAAGACCTGGCCGCCCACCGCGACGAGGTGCGCCGGATCTGGGCCCTGGTCGAAGGCCTTCCGCACCAGCAGCGGACGGCGCTGGTCCTGAAGTTCCAGGAAGACCTGAAGATCGAGGACATCGCCGTCGCCATGGGCAAGTCCGCCGGGGCGGTGAAGCTCTTGATTCACCGCGGCGTGACGAGGCTGCGCGAGGACGCGTCCACCTTGAGGCCGGTCGATTGAGCGCCAACCACGATCCCGAGCTCGACGACGTCCTCCAGGACGCCGACCTTCGGCGCATCGTCGCCGTGCTGACCTCCGCTGAGACCCCGGAGCCTCCGCTCGACGACGCGTACCGCACCGGCCTTCGCCGGCAGCTCATGCAGGAAGCCTGGGCGATGAGCGAGGGGCGCTACTCCTTGTGGCGCCGGGCGTTCGGGCCGCGGGGATTCGCGTGGGCGGGCGCCGCCGCGGGCCTTGTGCTCATCGCTTCTGTCGTCGTGTGGACCGCGCTGCAGCCGACCGGCGGGTTCAACACGGTCGTCATCCAGAGTCCCGTCGATGGCAAGAGCAGCGTTTCCCTCCAGCAGCCGATCCTGGTGTCGTTCAACCAGCCGATGGACCACCAGACCACGCAGGGCGCAACACAGATCACGCCCGCGACCACCGTGACGTACTCGTGGGATCAGAACAGCCGCACGCTGGCCGTCCAGCCCGCGAGCGGGAACCTCGCCCCGAACACCCAGTACCAGGTGACCATCGGTCCTGGCGCACGCACACAGGCGGGCCAACCCCTGGCCACGCCTCAGACCATCACCTTCGTAACTCAGCCACCGGCGCCGCCGACGCCGAGCCCGACCGCGCGCCCGACACCTTCCGCCAATGCGCTCGGCGAAAAGCAGCTGACCGGGCTGAACGGCGCCTCGTCGCCTTCCCTTCAGTGGTCCGCCGATTCATCGTCGATCTACTACGTGGACGGCAAAGGCGCCCTGGTCGTGGTGCCCGCAAAAGGCGGCGCCGTCACCGTGATCGCACCCGACGGGGCCTCAGCGCCATCGCTCTCGCCGTCGGGCGATCGCCTCGCGTACATCCGCGGCGGCAAGATCGAGGTCTTGACCTTCGCTTCGGGCAAGAGCGATGAGGTCAGCGCCACGCCGGCGCCGACGCTCGTCGGCTGGTCGAAGGACGGGCTCGTGTGGGCGGCCGTGGACGGGATCTACACCCAGGGTGCGAACGGCCCGAAACAGCTCGCCGCCCTTCCGACCACCGGCACCTCGGCGGTGCTGTCGATCGCTCCTGACGCGACGCACGTGATCTACCGTCAGGACAAGAACCTGTTCCTCCTGAACGTCGCCAGCGCGAAGAGCACACAGCTGGGCCAGGCGGGCGCCGGGTTCATCGCCTGGTCACCGGGTGGCGCGTATCTCCTCTACTCGACCAACGACGCAACCGTCGTTTCCGACGCGGATGGCGTGACCCAGTCGACGATCCCGTCAGGCGAGGCCAGCTGGTCGACGCAGGACGCGATCCTCGTGGGCGGCGATACGGCGCTCTATCAGGTGCGGTCCGACGGCACGGGCGGAACCCAGGTGTCCAGCGGCACCTACCACTCGCCGGTCTGGGCCCCCAACGGCTCGTCGTTCGCGTTCGTCCGGGGCAACGCGCTCTGGGTTGCCGTGGCGCCCGCCTTGCCGCCGGAGCCGACGCCAGTCGATGACGCAGGTCGCGCCGTGACCTCGTTCATGGATGCACGCTTGGCAGGGCACGCGAGCGAGGCGACCAGATTGCTCACCGACACCGGCAAGAAGGCGTATGGAGATGGCGGGCTGAACCTGCTGCTCACCGGCGAGCCGCGCTTCTCGCGCTACTACGTCCTCACACAGGAACTGGTGGCGACGCAACCGGACACAGTGAGGTTTGTCGTGCGCCTCGTGCTGACGCACGGCAAGATCGACGTGAGCAACTACGAGGAAACGTTGACCCTCGTGCGCGACTCGGGCAGCCGTGAGTTCCGCGTCAACCAGGCGAGTGGCGGCCTTCGCCGCGAGCTCGGCAAGGGTGCCGAGGTGGTGAGCGTCGAGGTGGCACGGGACAGCATCAAGGTCACGTTTGACAGCGACCTCGACCCAGGAACGGTCTCCGATGGCGTGGTGCTGCTCGATTCGAAGGGCAAGCAGGTCGAGACCACCGCGACCTATGCGAACCGTGCCGTCACCTTGAGCGGCCTCGACTTGAAGGAGGGCGCGCAGTATCGGCTGGTGGTTCTCACGACGGTGCGTGACGTGCTCGGCCACAACGTGGCGGCGGAGTACGACCTCGACGTGGTCGGGCCATCGCTGAAGAAGCACGGCAACCACAAGGACGTCGGATCCAGCTCGCCGTCTTCCTCGAGCCCGAGCCCGAGCGCGACCTCGGCCCCCTAGAGCAGTTTCAGGGCCCGGGCGGCGCGGCAGAGCGCGGTGACCGAACCGGAGTGCACGATCTCGCCTTCGAGCGCTGCATTCAACGCCTCGGCGAAGGGAAGTCGCAGGACCTCCATGTCCTGCTCGTAGGTCTCCGGGTTGCGCGCCGACTCGGTCAGGCTTTCGGCGAGGAAGAGATGCGCGCGACCGGTCAGAAAGGCGGCGCCGTGCACCACGCCCAGCGATCGATACCGCGCGGCGACCAGGCCGGTCTCCTCCGCGAGCTCACGGCGCGCGCATTCGAGCGGGTCCTCATCACCATCGAACGTCCCCGCCGGGACCTCCCACGACGATGTCTCCCAGGCGTGGCGCCACTGGCGGACCAGCATCGTGTCGCCGTTGTCGAATAACGGAACGACGAAGGCGGAATCGGGATTGGCGACCACCGTGTAGAGCGCTTCGGCGCCATCCGGGAACCGGATCAGGTCGTCGCGCAGCACGAAGTGCCCGGATGCGCCGCGCACGTTGGTACCGGAGATCTCGAACGGCCGGCCGCTCTTGGGATGCCTCAGTGGAGCTATCGGCGCACCATCGTGGCGACGGCAGCCGCCGCGGCGGCGACATGACGTGGGTCGGGTCCATAGTCGAAAGGCGACTGGTCGGCGGCAAAGACTCTCGCCTGTTCGACGAGCTGTGGATGATCGTCGATGAATCGCGTGCTCAGGTTGCCGGCTCGGAAGTCGGCGTTGTCGAGGATCGCGCGATGGTAGGGAATCGTCGTTGCCGGTCCGACCACCACGAATTCGCGCAAGGCGCGGCCCGCTCGCGCGATCGCTTCCGCACGGTCGCTGCCGTGGACGATGAGCTTGGCGATGAGGGAGTCGTAGTTCGGCGGCACGTCCGAGCCGGGCCCGAAGCCTGAATCGACGCGGACGCCCGGACCAGAAGGCGCGACCCAGCGCGAGATGCGCCGCGGGTTGGGGATGAACTTGCGCAGCGGGTCCTCGGCGTTGATGCGCATCTCGATCGCGTGTCCATTCCATTCGACGTCGCGCTGCTTGAAGCCGAGCTCGAGGCCCGCGGCGACGCGGATCTGCTCCTTGACGAGGTCGATGCCGGTCACGGCCTCGGTGATCGGATGCTCCACCTGCAGCCGCGCATTGACCTCGAGGAAGTAGAAATGGCCGTCGGTGAAGATGAACTCGACCGTCCCCGCGTTGACGTATCCGGCCGCCCGCGCCGCGCGGATCGCGGCGTCGCCCATGGCCGCACGGATCTTCGGGGTGAGGGCAGGCGATGGCGTCTCTTCCATGATCTTCTGGTGCCGACGCTGGATCGAACACTCGCGCTCGCCAAGGTGGACTGCGTTGCCGTGGCTGTCGCAGATCACCTGGATCTCGACGTGCCTCGGCTCGCGCACGAAGCGCTCCAGGTAGACGGTGGCGTCGCCGAACGCTGATCGGGCCGCCTGGACGGTGCTCTCGATCGCCGAGGCAAGCTCCGCTTCCGATTCAACGACCTTCATCCCTATGCCCCCACCGCCGCCTGCGGGCTTGAGCATCACCGGAAAGCCGATCTTGCGAGCCGCCTCCAGCGCGGTACCAGCGTCGACCGCGCCGCTACCCGGCGTCACCGGCACGCCGTGCTTGGCGGCCAGCTGGCGCGCGGCAAGCTTGGAGCCCAGGGCGCGCATGGCCGACGCGGGCGGGCCGATGAACTTGATCCCGGCCGCATCGCAGGCTTCGGGAAACGCGGGCTTCTCCGCGAGGAACCCGTAACCCGGATGGATCGCGTCGGCGCCGCAGTCGTGAGCGACCTTGACGATGCGATCGAGCTGGAGATAGGAGTCGGAGGCGGCTGCGCCGCCGATGTGATGCGCCTCGTCGGCGTATCGGACGTGGATGGCGCCGCGGTCCGCGTCCGAGTAAACGGCCGCGGTCGCGATGCCCAGCTCCCGGCACGCCCGCATCACGCGGATCGCGATCTCGCCCCGATTCGCGACCAGGACCTTGGCGAAGAGCTTTTTCTTCAACCGATCGCGAGCAGTGGCTGGTTCGGACTGACGACCTCGCCTTCCTTGACATAAACCGCAGCCACCTTGCCCGCGACCGTGGTCACGATGTCGTTCTGCATCTTCATCGCCTCGAGGACGGCGACCACATCGCCCAGCTTGACCATGTCGCCCGGCTTGACCGGCACCTTGACGATGAGCCCCTGCATGGGAGCAAGCACGGTGCCCTCGCCGATTTTGGGCGGAGCGGGCGCGGAGTTGGCGCCCGAGGGCGCTCCGCCCGGCGCCGCCGCCACGGAAAGGCCGGCGCCGCTCACGCGCACTTTGAAGATCTCCCCCTCGACCTCGACGTCGAACTCGGCCGACTGCGTGCCGGCGGCCACCGGCACCGGTTCTGGTGCAGGGGGCGGCGCGGTCGGAGGTGATGCCTCAGCCGGCTTCGATGCGGCCGCGGCCGGCTTCTCGCCGTCCTTTTGCTCAGGCTGCGGACCTCGCATGTACGCCGGCGCGAGATGCGGAAACATGAGGTGGATCAGGACGGTGTCGTCGCTGGGATCGAAGCCGAGCTTTTTGACCTGCTGCCGGGCGCCCTCCACCTGCGGCTCGAGCAGGTCGGCCGGGCGGATGGTGATCGGCTCTTCGCGGCCGAGAACCAGTCGCCGCAGCTCGTGGTCGGCGGGGACGGGCGGCCTACCGTACAGGCCCTGCAGGTAATCCTTGAGCTCCTGCGTCACCGTCGCATAGCGCTCGCCGCCGATCACGTTGTTGACGGCCTGGGTGGCGATCATCTGGCGGATCGGCGCGACCAGGGGCGGGTAGCCGAGGTCCTGGCGGACGCGGTTGGCCTCCTCGAGCACCTCACTCAGTCGATCCATGTTGTCGTGCGCGCCGAGCTGGTGGTGGATGTCCTCGAGCATGAAGCCCGGCATGCGGTAACGCAGGATGCTCGCGTCGACGCGGTCGGCCACCGGGCTCAGGTGCTCGATGTGGCGGCGCTTCAGCTCCTCGACGTCTTGCTGGACGTCCCACATCTTGTCGAGGTCGAGGCCGGTGTCGTACTCGCCGCCCTCCAGGGCGGCGACCACACTTTCCGCCGCCGGCTGCGAGGCACCCCAGGCGAGCGGAGAGATGGCCACGTCAAGGACCTCGGCGCCCGCCTCGACCGCGGCCATGTACGCCATCGGCGCCATGCCGCTGGAGCAGTGCGAATGGACGTCGATCGGAATCTTCACCATGGCTTTGAGCGCGGTGACCAGCTCCCACGTGGCCTGGGGGCTGAGCAACCCGGAGGTGTCCTTGATCACGATCTCGTGGCAGCCCATGTTCACCAGTCCTTTGGCTAGCGAACCCCACAGCTCGAGGTTGTGCGCGGGCGAGATCGCGTAGCTGAGCGTTCCCTGCACTTTCTTTTTCGCTTTCAGCGCAGCCGCGATCGACGCTTCCATGTTGCGGAGGTCGTTGAGCGGGTCGAAGATCCGAAACACGTCGACGCCGGCCTTGGCGGCATGCTTGATGAAGAGCTCGACAGCGTCATCGGCGAAGTTGCGCTTGGCGACGAGGTTTTGGCCACGTATCAACGCCTGGATCGGCGTGTTCGGCGTCGCCTTGTTCAGCTTGCGGAGAAAGTCCCATGGGTCCTCGTGGATCAGGAGCTGCGTTTCAAAGGTCGCGCCGCCAAACGCTTCCATGGCGGCGAAGCCGATGGAGTCCATCTTGGCCGCGATCGGGACGATCTCATCGGTGCGCAGGTAGCCCCCGAGCAGCGACTGCTGAGCGTCGCGGAACGTCGTGTCGACCAGACGGACGCGAGCTTTCTTCTTCGCCACTAGGGGCTGGCCAGCGCCGCGCGCTTTTCGCTGTGGCGCTGCTCGACGCCGCCATCCTGCAGGCCGATGATTCGCGCCGCTAGCCAGGCCGCGTTCTTGGCGCCGGCCTCGCCGATGGCGACGGTCGCGACCGGAACTCCCGCCGGCATCTGCACGATGGAATACAGCGAGTCGACGCCTCCAAGGTGCTGTGTCGGCACCGGCACGCCGATCACCGGCAGGTCAGTCCACGCCGCCACGACTCCAGGCAGGTGGGCTGCACCGCCGGCGGCCGCGATCACCACTTTCAAGCCACGCGACCGTGCGCTCGTGGCCCACTCCATGACGCCTTTCGGATTCCGGTGCGCGGAGCAGATTTTGAGCTCGTGCGTCAATCCCAGGTCTTCGAGCACTTTGACGCACGACTCCATCAGCGGCAGGTCCGACTTGGAGCCGAGGATGACGCCGACGACTGGCTGCACTAAACCGCCTCCTCAGCGATATCGCTTCGAAAGAAAGCCCCCTCGAATCGTACCTGCCGGGCCCCGGCGAGGGCGCTCTCCCTCGCCTCCGCCACCGTGTCTCCCAACCCGACGGACGTTACGACCCGGCCGCCGTCCGTGACCAGCCCGACGCCGGGCTCGTACCGGGTTCCGGCGTGGAAGATGCGGACCCCGGGCGGCATCTCGGTGAGGCCTCGGATGCGGTGCCCGAATGTCATCGCGACATCGTCCGGATAGTGCGCGGAAGCAACCACAACGCCGACGCAGGCCTGCGGGTTCCAGCGCAAGTCGGGGTGCGTCGCCAGCCCACCCTTTGCCGCCGCGAGTGCCAGGGCCACGAAATCGCTCTCCAGGCGCGGCAGCACCACCTGCGCCTCGGGATCGCCGAAGCGCGCGTTGAACTCCAGCGTGCGGATGCCCTTCGGAGTGAGCATCAAGCCGGCATAGAGAACCCCACGAAACTCATTCCCAGACTCCGCCAGCGCCCGCACCGCCGGCCGCATGACCCAGTCGACGACCTCCTGGACGACTGCATCGTCGACGTCCTTGGGAGGCGAATAGGCGCCCATCCCGCCAGTGTTGGCCCCCACGTCGCCTTCGAGCGCGCGCTTGTAGTCGCGCGCCGGAGCCAGCGCGATGACGTCGGTGCCGTCCGTGACGCCGAGCAACGACAGCTCAGGCCCTTCGAGCCTTTCCTCGACCACGATCTTGGAGCCGCTCCGGCCGAAGCGCTGCTCAACCAGCATCGCGTCGACCGCGTCATCCGACTCCTCGACGCCGGCGCACACGATCACGCCCTTGCCGCGCGCCAGGCCGTCGGCTTTCACCGCGACACGACCGTCGTGCCGCCGCGCCCATTCCTTCGCCGGCGCCGGCTGGGTGAAGACCTCGAAGGCGGCGGTCGGGATCTCCGCGCGCTGCATCAACTCCTTGGCGAAGGACTTGCTCGACTCGATGCGACCCGCCCCGCGGTCGGGCCCGAACACGTTGAATCCGGCATGGCGGAGCGCGTCGCCGACGCCTGCATCGACCGCGGCCTCGGGTCCGAGCACGATCAGGCCGAGCCGTTCGCGCTTGGCAAAATCCACCAGCCGCACCACGTCCGCCGCGCCGATCGGGATGTTGCGAGCCATGCCGCCGGTGCCGCCGTTGCCGGGCGCGCAGTAGACGCGCTCGACCAGGTCCGACTGGACGCATTTCCAGACCAGGGCATGCTCGCGCGCGCCAGAACCGATGACGAGGACTTTCACTGGAGCATGGCCAGGGCGGCCGCGGTTACGACCTCATGCGCGTCGCCCCAGTCCACCACCTCGAGGTTTGACTCGCCGCGCAGGCGCCAGTAACGCTGCCCTCCGGCACGCCAGGTCCCATCGTCGCGCCGGCGTTGCAGCAGCAGCTCCATCGCATCGTCTGCGCGCCGATCGGTCAGCAGGTCCAGCCTCGCGATCGCCCGCAGCCCGTGGAAGAAGTCGTAGTGCCAGTAGTGGGGCCAGTGGATGTTGAGCCATTCGGGATGGATCGCCTCTCCATCTGAGGTCCTCCGAAAGAGGCGATGCTCGAGCAGCAGCTCGGCAGCCCGTCGTGCGGCTCTTCGCGCGCGCCCCTCACCCGTGTTGCGGTGGTACTCGGCCAGGCCCCAGATCGGAGCCAGCGTTTCGTGAAACGAAGAGTGATGCGCATCTGGATTGGGGTCGCAGTTCCAACCGCCGTCAGGCCACTGCGAGCGCAGCAGCACCTCGACAAGCCGTCTGACGCGGAGGCTGTGTGCCATGCCGAGGTGACAGCAGACGGCAAGCGCGTTGCCTTCCATCGACGCGTGACGACGTTCCTTGCCCGCCACGACCACCGGCTCAGACGGCGCCGCGATCCAGTCGAGCACAGTGTTGGCGGCGGCTCGGGCGGCACGGCTTCGACCCGGAACGCCGAGCTCCGCGAGCGAGACGAGCCGCCAGTGCGCGCCGGTCCACTTGGTGTAGGGATGGACGCCGAACGAGCCGTCAGCCCGCTGGCCTTCCAAAAGCCCTGCGATCATCCGCTCGCGCCAGGCCTCGTCTAGGGCAGCGGCGACTACTCCCACTCGATCGTGCCCGGCGGTTTCGACGTGATGTCGAACACCACCCGGTTCACGCCCTTGACCTCGTTGACGATGCGGTTGCTGATCCGGGCCAGCACCTCATACGGCACTCGCGCCCAGTCCGCGGTCATCGCGTCCTCGCTCGTCACCACGCGCACCGCGACGACGTTGGCATACGTCCGGAAATCACCCATCACGCCAACCGTCTCGAGCGGCGTCAGCACCGCAAACGACTGCCACACCTGCCGGTAGAGCCCGTTGCGCTTGATCTCGTCGACGACCACCCAGTCGGCGTTGCGCAGGATCTCGAGGCGCTCTGCGGTCACCTCGCCCAGGCACCGGATCGAAAGGCCCGGACCCGGGAACGGCTGGCGGTAGACCATCTCCTCGGGCATCCCGAGCTCGAGACCAACAGAGCGAACCTCGTCCTTGAACAGGTAGCGCAGCGGCTCGATCAGCTGAAAGCGCAGGCCCGGCGGCAGGCCGCCGACGTTGTGGTGCGTCTTGATCTTCGACGCCGTGGCGGCGACGTCCGGTGCAGTCGACTCGATGACGTCGGGGTAGAGCGTGCCCTGGGCGAGGAAGTCGATATGACCAAGGCTCGTGGCCTCTGCCTCGAAGACCGAGATGAATTCGCGGCCCACGATGCGCCGCTTCTGCTCTGGGTCGATCACACCTCGAAGCGCATCGAGAAAGCGGTCCGTCGCGTCGACATAGCGGATGTCCATGTCGAGGTTGCCGTGCATCACGTCGAGGACCCTCTCGGGCTCCTCCTTGCGCAGGAGGCCGTTGTTGACGAACACACACGTGAGCTGGTCGCCGATCGCGCGGTGCACCAGCGTCGCGGCCACGGCCGAGTCCACGCCGCCTGACAAGGCGCAGATCACTCGGCCCCCGCCGACCTGGGCCCGGATACTCTCGGTCGCCTCGGCGATGAACGACCCGGGCGTCCAGGACGGTTGGCAGTGGCAGACGCCGAAGAGGAAGTTGCGCAGGACCTCCCGGCCGCTGGGCGTGTGCACCACCTCGGGGTGGAACTGGATGCCGAAGATGCCCTGGCCGTCGGTGAATGCGGCCACCGGCGAGTTGCCGCTGCTCGCGAGCATCTGGAAGCCGGGCGGCATCTCGCTGACATGGTCACCGTGGCTCATCCAGACCGGCAGCTCGCCGTGCAGGCCGCGGAAGAGCGCGTTCGGTTCGCGCACCGAGAGCAGCGCAGGTCCGTACTCGCGCGCGTGACCAGGATCGACTTTGCCCCCGAGGTGGTGGGCGATGAGCTGCATGCCGTAGCAGATGCCGAGCACCGGAACCCCTGCCCGCAGCGCGTCCGGGTCGACCTGCGGCGCCCCGGGGTCGTACACGCTCGCGGGCCCGCCGCTGAGGATCAGCCCGGCGGGATGGCGCTCCTTGAGCTCCGGCCACGGGGTCGTCCCGGGGACCAGCTCGCAGTACACCTTCGCTTCGCGCACGCGACGGGCGATGAGCTGGCTGAACTGGGAGCCGAAGTCAAGCACGAAAACGGTTTGCTGCCGCGCGCTTTTCTCGACCTCTTCCCGCCTTGCCGCGGCGGTCTGGTTCAGCTCTTGCCCATGCCCACATGCTGGGCCTGCTGGAACATCTTGCCCTCGGAGACGATCGAGGGCGCGATCACCATCTCGACGTGCTGGAACTCGGCGATGTCGTGCGCACCGCAAACCCCGAGCGCCGAACGCAGCGCGCCCGCGAAGTTCTGCGACCCGTCGTCGACCCGGGCAGGACCGAGCAGGATCTCGCGCAGCGTCGCCTTGGTCCCAACATGGATTCGCGTCCCGCGCGGCAGGTTGGGGTCAGGCGTCGCCATGCCCCAGTTGAAGCCTTTCGAGGCTGACTCTTCCGACCCTGCAAGTGGCGTGCCGATCATGACCGCGTCGGCCCCTGCGGCGAAGGCCTTGCAGACGTCCGCGCCGATCCGCATCCCGCCGTCCGTGATGACGGCGACACGCATACCACCGCGTCGCATGTGCTCGTCGCGGGCCGCGGCCACGTCAGCCGTGGCCGTGACCTGGGGCACGCCGACCCCGAGCACGCCGCGGGTGGTGCACGCCGCGCCGGGACCGACGCCGACGAGGATGCCGGCGATGCCGGTTTCCATGAGCTCCAGGGCCGTGTCGTACTGCACGCAGTTGCCGACGACGACCGGAATGTCGCACACGCGAACAAGGTCCTCGAACGAGAGCTGGTGGTAAGAGCGCGACGAGTGCCTCGCCGTCAGCACGGTGCCCTGGACGACGTAGATGTCAGCGCCCGCCTTCTGGACGATCTCGGCGCGCTCCTCGGCGCGTGCAGGCACGGTAGAAACGGCGCAAGGAACTCCCGCCGCCTTGATCGCTTTGATTCGTTCGCTGATCAGCCCAGGCTTGACCGGCTCGCGGTATGCCTCTTTGAGGACTGCGTTGAGCGTCGCCTTGTCCGCGTCGGCAATCTTCTTGATCACCGGCGCGGAATCCTCATAGCGGGTATGCACGCCATCGAGGTTGAGCACTGCGACTCCGCCGAGCTTGCCCATCGCGATTGCGAAGTCGACGTCGACCACGCCATCCATCGCCGAACCCCAGAAGGGAAGAGGAAGCGTGAAGCGATCGCCCATCGAAAACGTGATGTCGACCTCGTCGGGATTGAGCGTCACGCCACCGGGCACAAGTGCGACCTCGTCGAAGCCATACGCCCGGCGCGCGCGCCGCCCGATCCCGATCTCGAGGCCAGACTGCTCCCCGGGAATCGCTTCTCGGGTCTGGATCCGGCTCTGGTTCAGGGTGTGTTTACTCCATTGAATGGGGCGGGTTCGCTGAATTATAGACGACCTCTATCCTTAGGTCGGTGTATCGCACGCTCGAGTACCTGAGCGGAATCTCAGACGACGACGTGCGCCGCCTGCGCGCCGTCGGGATCCATCACACCAACCAATTCCTGCATCGCGCTTCGCTCGACATCGATCGCCGGCGCCTCTTCAAGAAGACCGGCATCAGCACGGAGCGGCTGATCGAGTTCGCGCACCAGTGCACGCTGCTCGAGGTGTCGGGCATGGAGCGATGGGTGCCCCTCGTGCGAAGGCTGGGCATCAACTCGATGCAGGATCTGCGCGCGCAAGACGCCGGCGATCTTCACCGGAAGCTGATCGAAGCGATCGGCCTCGCCGGCGCTCCGAGCCTGACCGACGTCCAGTACTGGATCAGCCAGGCGAC
>Ga0209689_1000087_pt1 | contig 48140 bp, 36 predicted proteins | sample GraSoiAngelo_149_FD_187119 | JGI IMG/M metagenome (GOLD analysis project Ga0209689, IMG submission 187119) | Grasslands soil microbial communities from the Angelo Coastal Reserve, California, USA - 14_1009_09_30cm (SPAdes) (version 2) | ecosystem: Environmental > Terrestrial > Soil > Grasslands ... | reverse complement strand
TGCACGGGGCTTGCCTGCAGCTTCACGAGCACGAGCACTGACCCCGATGGCACCGTAGTTGGGTGGAGTTGGAGCTTCGGCGACGGCGCGACCGCCACGGTCGCGAACCCGGCGCACACATATGCCACGGGCGGCACGTACACCGTCAATCTCACTGCGACCGACAACAGCGGCGGCACCGGCTCCACGTCGCAGAGCGTCACGGTGACGGCGCCCAACACGCCGCCCACCGCCGCCTTCACGTCGAGCTGCACGGGGCTGGCGTGTTCCTTCACGAGCACCAGCACCGACCCCGATGGCAGCGTGGTCGGCTGGAGCTGGAGCTTCGGCGATGGTGCCACCGCCACGGTCGCGAACCCGTCGCACACGTATGCCGCGGGCGGCACGTACACCGTCAATCTCACTGCGACCGACAACAGCGGCGGCACCGGCTCCACGTCGCAGAGCATCACGGTGGCGGCGGCGAACACGTCGCCCACGGCCGCTTTTACCCAGAGTTGCACGGGGCTTGCCTGTAGCTTCACGAGCACCAGTACCGACCCTGACGGCACTGTAGTCGCCTGGAGCTGGAGCTTCGGCGATGGTGCGACCGCCACGGTCGCGAACCCGTCTCACACCTACGCGGCCGGCGGCACCTTTACCGTGAGCCTGACCGTCACCGACAACAGCGGCGGCACGGGCTCCACGTCACAGAGCATCACGGTGACGCCGCCCAACACACCGCCCACCGCGGCGTTCACGCGCAGCTGCACCGGGCTCGCGTGTTCCTTCACGAGCACCAGTACCGACCCCGACGGCAGCGTGGTCGCCTGGAGCTGGAGCTTCGGCGACGGCGTGACCGCCACGGTGGCGAACCCGTCGCACACGTATGCCGCGGGCGGCACCTACACCGTGAGCTTGACCGTCACCGACAACAGCGGCGCCCCGGGCTCCACCTCGCAGAGCATCACGGTCACGCCGCCGAACCAGCCGCCCACGGCGGCGTTCACGCGCAGCTGCACAGGGCTCGCGTGTTCCTTCACGAGCACCAGCACCGACCCCGACGGCAGCGTAGTCGCGTGGAGCTGGAGCTTCGGCGATGGCGCGACCGCCACGGTCGCGAACCCGTCGCACACGTATGCCGGGGGCGGCACCTACACGGTGAGCCTGACCGTCACCGACAACAGCAACGCCACGGGCTCGACCTCGCAGTCCGTCACCGTGACCGCTCCGAATCTCCCGCCGACGGCGTCGTTCACCAAAGCGTGCGGGGATCTGAGCTGCAACTTCGCGAGCACGAGCACTGATCCCGACGGGGTCGTGGTCGCCTGGAGCTGGAACTTCGGGGACGGCGCCACCGCCACGGGCGCGAACCCGTCCCACAACTACGCCGTCGGCGGCACCTACACGGTGAGCCTCACCGTCACCGACAATGCCGGTGCCACGAACACGACGTCGCAGGCCGTCACCGTCACGGCGCCAGTCGGGGCGCAGGTGCTCGTGGGAGCCGGGGACATTGCCCGCTGCGACCGGCAGAACGACGAGGCCACCGCGGCCTTGCTCGACGGCATCGCCGGCGCCGTCTTCACCGTCGGTGACAACGTGCTGGGCGGAAGCACCAGCCCTCCGGACTTCGTCAACTGTTATGACCCCTCGTGGGGTCGCCACAAGGCACGCACCCGGCCCGCCATCGGTCACATGGAGGGGTTCAGCCCCGGCTCGGCCACGTACACGCAATACTTCGGGGCCGCCGCCGGCGATGCGGGCAAGTTCTACTACAGCTATGACGTGGGCAGCTGGCACGTCGTGGTGCTCAACAACAACATCTCCACCTCCGCCGGCTCGCCCCAGGAGTTGTGGCTCCGAGCCGACCTGACGGCGCACCCCACCCAGTGCGCGCTCGCCATCTGGCATCTGCCCCGGTTCAGCTCCACGTCCAGCAGCGGGCTGCCGGTGGTGAATGCCGCCGTGAAACCGCTGTGGGACGATCTGTACGCCGCCGGGGCGGAGATCGTGATCAATGCGCACTACGAGGTCTACGAGCGGTTCGCCCCGCAGACTTCGAGCGGCACGGCCGATCCCCAGCTGGGCATCCGGCAATTCACCGTCGGTACGGGCGGTATCGGGGTCAACAGCTTCGGCGGCGGCACGGCGGCGAACAGCGAGGTGCACAACAGCGGCACGCCGGGTGTTCTGAAACTCACGCTCGCCGCCAACAGCTACAGCTGGCAGTTCATCCCGATTGCCGGGTTCAGCTTCACCGACAGCGGTAGCGGAGCGTGCCATTGACCGATCGCCCTGAGAAAGGACCTGGCCGGCGCATGCCGACGTCGCAGCCCATGCATCGGGATCTCACTCACCAAACGCTCGGCGGGTTGGTGTGGATCGGCGGGGGCAAGGTCGTGTACGCCGGTCTGCGCCTGCTGGTGCTCGCGATCCTGGCGCGGCTGCTCTCTCCCGCAGACTTCGGCATCGTCGGCGCGGCGCTGGTCGTGGTCGGCTTCTCGGCCATCTTCTCGCAGCTCGGCCTCGCCCCGGCCATCGTCCAGCGACCGGTGCTCGAACGCCGCCACCTCGAGGCCGCGTTCTCCGCCTCGGTGTTGTTCGGCTTGCTGCTCGGCGTTCTCCTCTGGGTGTCGGCGCCGCTCGCGGCGCGGTTCTTCCACATCCCGGGCGTCGAGCCGGTGCTGCGGGTGCTCGCGTGGATGTTCCCGCTAGACGGCCTCTCGGCCATCGCCGAGTCGCAAGTGCAACGCGAGCTGCGGTTCCGCTGGTTGGCGACGATGGAAGTGCTGACGTTCGTCTTGGGCTACGGGGTGGTGGGCGTCGTGTTGGCGCTGCTGGGCGCCGGGGTGTGGGCGCTGGTGGCGGCGCAGATGGCCCAAACGGCTCTCTATACCGTCATTTTGATCGTCAGCCGGCCGCCGGCGCTGCGCCTGCTCCCGGATCGCGCCGCCTTCGGGGAGCTCATGTACTACGGGGGTGGGTTCACCGTCTCGAAGATCGCGAACTACTTCGCACTCCAAGTCGATAACCTGGTCGTGGGGCGCTGGCTCGGCGCGACGGCGCTCGGGTTCTACGGGCGGGCGTACGAGCTGATGGCCGGCCCGCCGCACCTGCTGGGCGACGCGGTGGACCGGGTGCTGTTCCCGGCGATGGCGAGCATCCAGACCGACACGCGCAGACTGGCGGAGGCATACCGGCGCGGCGTCGGGTTGATGGCGCTCATCATGCTTCCGGCGAGCCTGGTCCTCTTCATTGTGGCGCCGGAGTTGATCCTCGCGATGCTGGGACCTCACTGGACCGCCGTCGTGACGCCGTTCCAGATCCTGGCGCTCGGCATGTTCCTCCGCACGAGCTACCGGATCAGCGACGTCACCGCCCGCGCCACCGCGGCCGTGTATCACCGCGCCTGGCGGCAGCTGGTATACGCGCTGTGCGTGTTGACGGGCGCGTGGTTCGGCAAGACGTGGGGCATCGCCGGAGTGGCCGCAGGCGTGGTGGGCGCGCTGGCCGTGAACTTCTTCCTCATGGCCGATCTCGGACTGCGGTTGACACGACAGACGTGGCGCAGCTTCTGGGACGCCCACGCGCCGGCACTCGCCCTCGCTGCCGTCGCCGGGCTGCTCGCCTGGGGCACGGCGGCCGCTGTCCGAGCCCTGGGCGCTCCTCCCCTGGTGCTGCTGGTCGTGACGCTCACGGTCACTATGGGCGGCTTGGTGCTGGTCGTGCGGAGCGCTCCGGACTTGTGCTTCGGACCTGACGGGCGCTGGTTCGTCGCCGCACTGCGTGCGTTTCTCCACAAGCCGCAGGTCACGCTCGCGGGCGCAGCGCCGACGCGGGGCAACGGCACCATGCCGCTCGTCAGCCGGCTCGCCGAGGCGTTGCACGCACACGGGATCCGATACTGTCAGTGGAAGGGTCATTTGAAGCGGGAGCGCTGGGGCGCCGGCGACGGCGACATCGATCTGCTGGTAGATCGTGCGGACGAACAGCGCTTTGCCGCCGTGCTGCACGAGCTGGACTTCAAAGTGGCGTACTCCCAGCACGGCTGGCGCATCCCCGACCAGCTGCACTTCTTCGGCTTCGACTCGGACACGGGAAAGCTGCTTCACCTCCACGTGTACTACCGCCTCGTGGTCGGCCGACCTTGGCTGACGACGTACGTCCTCCCGATCGAGCAGCCCCTGCTCGACTCCGCAGGACAGAACGGCGTGTTCCAAACGCCGGGAGCCGAGCTGGAGCTCGTCCTGCTGGTGCTCCGCACGGTGACGCGCTTCTCGCTGCGGGACGCACTGATGCCCGGTCTCCCGCGGTGGCTCAGGGACGTCCAGCCCGAGCTCGCGCAGCTCGAGGCACAAATCGACCGGAATCGCCTGCGCGACGTCTTGGACCGGCACCTCCCCTGGATCGACGTCTCCTGTTTCGAAGCGTGCCTCGCGGCGCTGCGTCCCGGCTTCCCTGGCTGGCGGCGCGCGCTGGTCAAGCGCGCCATGCACCGACGCCTGCGGGCGCAGGCCCGGCGGCCGCCCCTGGGTCTGCGCCTTGCGACGCTGCATGGGCGCATCCGGACACTCGGCGGAGTGCTCGCCAGTCCTCCCTCGCACAAGTACATCGCCGGCGGCGGGAAGATCGTGGCGTTGGCGGGCGGGGACGGCGCGGGCAAGACGACCTGCGCCACCGCACTGCACGCCTGGCTCTCCAAGGACTTCGCCACGATGCGGGCACACCTGGGGCGGCCCCCGAAGACCCTCGCGACCCTCGCCGTCGGTGCGGCGATCCGGGTCGCCGGGTGGTTCAAGTGGTTGGGCAGCTCTCCCCTCGAGCAATACCTCGAGCTCTTGTACCACCTCGCGACCGCACGGGACCGCTATCGCCTCTACCTCAAAGTTCGTCGCTTCACGGCCAGGCAGGGGCTCGCGATCTGCGAACGGTATCCGGTGCCCGAGAACCACCAGTTCGTAGGGCCGCGAATCGAAGAGCTGGTCGGCAGCGTGCCTTACCCGCGCCTCGCCGCGTTCCTGGCGCGAGCCGAGCGGAGGTATTACGACCGGATCGGTCCAGACAGCCTGCTCGTCGTGCTGCGGGTCGATCCTGAAACGGCCGTCCGGCGCAAGACGACCGAGCCGGGCGACTATGTCCGCGGTCGAGCCCAGGCGGTCTGGGACACCGATTGGAGCCAGACGCGCGCGCGCGTCGTGGACGCCAACCGGCCGTTGCCGGACGTGGTGGCCGACTTGAAGAGGATCATCTGGACGGCACTCTAGCTCCATGACGCCGCTACCACCCGTCGTGATCGAACTGGTCGGCCCGCCGGGCGCGGGCAAGAGCACGCTAGCGCGGATGCTGGCCGAGCGGGATGACCGCATTCGGGCGGGACTGGGCGTGGACCACGTCCCCGCCCCGGTGCGCCTCGCGAGCGCCGTGCGCACGCTTCCCACGCTGCTGGATCTGTGTCGCAGCACGGCCGGGCTCCCCTGGGCCGAGAGTCGCCAGATCATACGCCTGCACGCGCTCGGAGCGTCCCTCGCCCATGAGGCCCCGAACGGCAGTCGCGTTCTCCTCCTGGAGGAAGGGCCCGTGCTGGTGCTGAGCTGGCTCCAGGTCTTCTGTCCTGCCACGCAGCACGACCCCGCGCTCGGGCGCTGGCGCGAGCGAGCGCTGGCGCAGTGGGCCGCCGTCGTCCGGCTGGTCCTCGTCCTCGACGCCGCTGACGAGGTCTTGCGAGAGCGTATCCGCGCCCGCGCCAAGCCTCACCTGGTGAAGCACAAGACCGACCGGGACATGGCGGAGTTCATCGCGTCATTCCGCGTCGCGTTCGCGCAGGTGGGCGCGGCGCTCATCCGCCGCGGCACGAGCCTCGCCACCGTACGCACCGACCAAGCGCCGCCGGGGCAGGTCGCAGAGCAGGTCCTGGCCATGCTCCACAGGGAGACGGCCCGGTGCTGACCTCCCCGGCCACCGCCGCGCTCACGCGCGCGCCCCTTGCCGCGCGTCCCCGGACGCCGGCGCCGGCGGTGCATCCCGTGGTCCGCTGGGCATTCTATCTGTTCGCGCTCTCCCTGCCGTTCGAGTATCCCAAGCGAACGATCCCCTGGGAGGTCACGACGCTCACCTGCGCCGTCTTTCTGCTCGCCGCACTGCTCCAGCCGCGTACCAGCTTCGCCCGCCTCCCCTGGGCGGTGCGCTGGTTCGGGTTGTACCTGTACGTCCTGCTCGGCGCGTTCGTGGTGGACGGGGGGCACTACGGCGACCAGGTCCAGAAGCTGTTCACTCTGCTCCTGGAAGCGGTGCTGCTGCTCTGGGTCGCCTCCAACTTGCTGGACTACGAGGATGTCGCGCACGGCGTGCTCGTGTCGCTGGGGGTCGCGTGCGCGCTCCGTGCCGTCATCCAGCTGGCCGGCATCGGCACGGAGCGGATCGTCGAGTGGACCGGGGGGGTGCGCATCACCGCCCTCGGCCAGAACGAGAACCACATCGCGATGATTCTCAGCGGCGGCATCATCGCTCTGCTCGGGCTCGCCTACGGGCGCGCGCACACCACGCGGTGGGCCCGCGCCCTCGCGTGGCCCGTCGTGGGCGCCATCGCCGTCGCCATCGTCCAGGGCGGCTCCCGCGGCGGCGTGCTCGCCCTGGGCGCGGGGCTCCTGGCGCTCACGCTGGGTGGTGCGAGCGTCGCGACTCGCCTGCGCAACGCCGTCGCCGTGCTGGTAGCCCTCGGCTTCCTGATCTGGGTGTCGTACCAGTTTGTGGGCACGCGCAACCGGTTCCTCCAGACGGCCGAAACCGGGTTCATGGCGGGACGCGAGCGTATCTATCCCACCGCATTGCGGATGGTGCTCGAGCACCCGCTCACGGGCTGGGGGCCGCTCAACAACATGTACGAGCTCGGCAACCGGCTCCCGGAGCAGCACGTGCCCCGCCGCGACACCCACAACCTCGCACTCGAGGTATTGACGTCGACCGGGCTCTTGGGAATGGTCCCCTTCGCCCTCGGCACGTGGCTCTGTCTACGCGCCGCATGGCGGGCGCGCCGCGGCGTCGAGGGAACCACGCCCTTCGCCCTGCTCACCGTCGTGCTGATGGTCAACATGAGCGGGAACTGGATTGCCACGCCGCTCCTGTGGCTGACGTTCGCGTACGCGCTGGCGAGCGGTCGCCAGCCCACGGTGGCCACCTGATATGTGCGGCGTCGCCGGTCGGTTCCACCCCGTTGCCCTGGGCGGCGCGCCCGGCTGGGCCCCCCGGGCGTCGGCGTTGCTCGCTCACCGGGGGCCGGATGGCGAGGGGCACTACAGCGACGACCGGTGCGAGCTCGTCCACCGCCGGCTGGCGCTGATCGACCTCTCGCCCACAGGGCACCAGCCGATGGCCAACGAGGACGGCAGCGTCTACGTCGTCTTCAACGGCGAGATCTACAACCATCGAGATCTGCGGAGTGAGCTCGAGCGCCGGGGTCATCGGTTCCGCGGCACCTCGGACACGGAGGTGCTGGTACACCTCTACGAGGAGTATGGCGAGCACATGGCCGACCGGCTGCGGGGCATTTTCGCCTTCGCGATTTACGACTCGCGCCGCCGGGCGCTGTACCTCGCGCGCGACCGATTCGGCGTGAAGCCCCTGTTCTACGCGCTCCACAACGGCGCGTGGGTGTTCGCCAGTGAGATGAAAGCGATCCTCGCCCTGCCGGGGTTCCGCCCGGCGATCGACCATCAGGCGTGCTACGACTTTCTCGGCCTGGGCTACGTGCCCGAGCCGGCGACCGGGTTCGCCAATGTCTCGGCCGTCCCCAAGGGAGCGGCGCTGACGGTCGACGCCGCCGGACCGCGCTGGGTCCGCTTCCACGAGGTGGCGGCCCGGCCCGACCACGCACGCCGGCTCGACCAGGCGGCCGCGGAAGTGGAAGACGCCTTGCTCGAGGCCGTCGGACGGCAGGCCATCGCTGATGTGCCGGTAGCCGCCCTGCTCAGCGGCGGCATCGACAGCTCCCTCGTGGTCGCGGCGCACCGCCGGGCTACGGGTGGGTCGACCGCGACGTTCAACGTGCGGTTCCCCGCCAAGAGCCACGACGAGACCGCGATCGCGGTCGCGGTCGCCCGGCACTGCGGCACCGCCCACCGCACGATCGACCTCCGGGACTGGAACATGAGCTCCGACGCGGTGCTCGATCTGCTGCGCCACTTCGATCAGCCGTTCGCCGACCTGAGCCTCCTGCCGATGTACTGGATCTCTCGGGCGATCCGCGATCAAGGCATCATCTGTGCGCTATCGGGCGACGGCGGCGACGAGGCGTTCGGCGGGTATGCGCGGTTCTGGCGGGCCAACCGGCTGGTCCAGCTCATGCAGCTCCCCCCCTGGCTGGGCAACGCGGTGCGCGTGGGAGGCAGGGCGCTCGCAGGGTGGACCCGAGACTGGGGTCGCCAGGTCGCGAAGGCGGTGCAGCTGGCCCAGGCCGGAGCGCGCGATGGGGCGTTCCTCATCTCCGGGCTCTCGAACTACCTGAGCGAGGACGACAAGCGGGATCTCGTGCGACCGATCGCGCGGAACGGCTTTCTGCCAGCCTGGCGTCACTACGACGAGTACGACCCGCCCGGTGTGACCGACCTCGAGGAGCTGTCGCAGCGAATGACCGAGACGCTGTTCAAGATCAGTCTGCCGTCCGACATGCTGCGCAAGGTGGACATGATGAGCATGCGCGCAAGCATCGAGGTCCGGGTCCCGATGCTGGACGAGGATGTCGTCGCGCTGGGGCTCACGCTGCCGCATCGCCTCAAGACCGACGGCGCCACCGGCAAGCAGGTCCTGCGCGCCCTCGCCCAGCGGTGGCTCCCGCCCGTCGTCGCCGCGCATCCCAAGCACGGGTTCGCGATTCCCGTGGACGTGATGGTGCCCGACGCCTTTTATGAGGTCCTCGCCGACCTCCTCCTCTCGCGCGACGCGCGCACCGGCGGCTTCCTCGCCCCGGATGTGGTCCGGCAATGGCTGCATGCGTTCCGTCGCGCGCGGGACGGGCATTACGTCGGCACCATCAGTCGGGGCGGCCTGTACCAGCGGGTGTTCATCGTCCTGGCGCTCGAGCTGTGGATGCGGGAGCATCACCTCTCATGGTGAGCGCGCCGTCGCCGCTGCGGCTCGCGGTGTTCACCAGCACGTACCCGGCACGGGTCGCCACCTTTTTCGAGCGTGACATGCGGGCGCTGCTCGACGCCGGCGTGGAGATCGACGTGTTCGCGGTCGCGCCTCTGGATCAACGCCTGTGGCGCTATCGCCTCGACATCCTCGGCGAGGACATCCTGCCGAGGCACCGCGTGCATCACCTCCGCTTGCTGGAGAGCCTGGGGCACGCGCGACCGTGGCCGCTGCGGAAGGTCGCGACTTTCGTGCGCGATGCGGCCGCCGTGAGTGTAGCCGCGGCACGATTCGGGCCGGGACCGCTTGCCAAGAGTGCCTACGTCTTTCCCAAGGCGTGGGCCTGGGCGAGGCAGCATGCCGATCAATACGATCACGTTCTCGCGTACTGGGGCAACTACGCCGGCACGTGCGCCTACCTGTTTCATCGCCTGATGGAGCGGCCGGTCCCGTTCTCTATCTGGGTCCACGCCGGCACCGACCTGTACCGCTCCCCGGTCTATCTGCGCGAGAAACTGAGCTACGCGGACGGCGTCATCACCTGCTGCGAATTCAACCGCCGGTTCCTCGAAGAGCGCTACGCCGGCGCGGGTGGCATCGCCGCGAAGGTGTACGTCAGCTACCACGGGCTCGACCTCGCCGCGTTCCCCTATCGACCGGACGGTCGGCCGGCCCGGACGGTGCTGGCCGTCGGGCGCTTCGCGCGCGCCAAGGGGTTCGACCATCTGCTGCGCGCCGCTGGCGCGTTGAGCGCGCGCGGGGCGCCGATCGACGTCGAGCTGGTGGGCGACGGGCCCGAGCGCGCGGCACTCACCGCCCTGGCTCGCGACCTCGGTCTCGCGGAGCGCGTGCGGTTCCGTGGCTGGCTACCGTTCGCCGAGGTGCGCCAGGCAATGAGTCGGGCGACGATTTTGGTCCATCCCTCGCCGGGCTTGGGGGACGGACTCCCCAACGTGCTGCGTGAGGCCATGGCAGTCGGCACGCCGGTCGTCGCGTCGCGGGTGGCCGGCATTCCGGAAGCACTCGACGATGGCCGCTGTGGAGTCCTCGTTCCTCCCGCCGACGTGGCAGCGCTCGCCGACGCCATTGCCGGCGTGCTCGCCGATGAGGACCGCCGGCGCCAATTCGCCGCGCGCGGTCGCCGGCGCACCGAGGAGCTGTTCGACGCGTGGCGCAACGGCTCACGGCTCGCGGACCATCTGCGTGCCATGCGGCGGATGCGGGGAGCGGAGGCGGCCCTGCGATGCTGATCACCTTTTCGGGCCTCGACGGCGCCGGCAAGTCCACGCTGATCGAGCGGCTCAGGACCACGCTCGAGCACCAGCATCGCCGTGTGGCCGTGTTTCATATCAACGATCACGTCGGCGTGTACGCCTACCTGCGCGCCCTGCGGGATCGGGTCCGCGGGGGCGAGGGCCCGGTGCCGTCGAACGGATCGCCGGAGGAGCCCTCGAGTGGGCTCCGCGCCGTCTACCGGCGTGTGCGCAACGCCGTGCTTTGGAACAAGCCGCTCCGCCGGCTCATCTACCCGGTGGATCTCCTGGTCTTTCTCGTCTACCGCGTCTACGTCGAGAAGCTGCGCAAGCAGGTGCTCGTCATGGACCGGTACTTCTACGACACACTCGTGGACGTGGCCTACGACCGGTCCTGGGGCTGGCTGCACCTGCTGCAGCGGATCACACCCACACCCGATCTGGCTGTGTTCCTCGACATCACGCCGGAGGAATCGTTTGCCCGCAAGGGCGAGTATTCCGTCCCGTACTTGCAGCGGCGTGCCACGGCCTACCGGCAGGTCTTCCGGCGAGTGCCGGGGGTGGTGGAGCTGCAGAACGTCGATTTCGAAGCGACCGCCAGGACACTCGAGCGGCTCGCCCTGGAACGGCTGAACTCGTGACGACCACGCTTCCTCTCGTCGATGCCAGCACCGGGTACCGGATCGTACCGGCTCGAGCGCTCCTGCCCGAGCTCCCAGCCGATGTGTCGGCGATCGTGTTCCACGAGCGGACGCCGGTCGGTCGCACGATCCGCGTGTGCGCGGTCGGCGACACCGGGCTCTCCGGACAGGTCGGACGCACGGCCTCCAAGCTCGGCTACGGCGCGCTGTTGCGCGATATCGCGCCTCTGCTGCAATCCGCGGCTGCCACCTTCGCGAACCTCGAGGGGACGTTGATGGAGCACCCCGGCGGACCCGCGTTGTTCGCGGCACCTCCCGAAGCCGCCGCTGCCCTGCGACAATCGGGGGTGACCGTCGCGCACCTGGCCAATAACCACGTGTACGATTTCGGTCCGAGCGGCCTTGCCTCGACACTCGCGGCCGCGGCAGGCGCGAGTCTCCTCGCACTCGGTGCCGGCAGTGATGCGGCGGCGAGTCAGCGACTCGTGCGCACGGACTGCGGCGGGGTGGGGGTCGGCTGGCTGGGCTGCGGCCGTACGCTCCTTCCCCAAGGCGCCGGGGCCCGCTTCTGGGAGTTCGACGAGCAGGCGCTGCTTGGCGCGATTCGCAAGGCGCGCCCGTCGGTCGACGTCCTGATCGCGTCCGTCCACATCGGTTTCATGTACCTCGACTACCCCCATCCCGACCATCGGGCGATGGCGCAACGCTGCGCCGCGGCGGGGGCCGACATCGTCCTCATGCATCATCCCCATGTCCTGCAGGGGATCGAGACGACACCGGACGGCAAGATCGTCTGCTACAGCCTCGGCAACTTCCTGTTTGACTGGAAGGAGGGGCTGATCACCAATCAGGTGATGGTCCAGGAGCAGAACGAGGGCGCCGTGTTCGTGTTCGACCTCGACCGGTCAGGGCTCGCCCGAGCCGCGGCAGTCCCGACACGGAGCGACGAGAGCTGCTGCGTGCGGTGGGCCAGCGGCGACCGCGGCAGCGCGATCCTCGAACGGCTGCTGCGGATCAGCCGCCACTTGGGGGGGGATTACGCCGCGGCGTTCTGGCGCCAACGGTCCGAGCGCAACACCAAACACGTGCTGCGGATGCTGCGCTTCTACATCGTGCACGGTGAATGGGGCAGCGTGTGGCGCATGTTCACCAAGGTGCGGCGGCACCATCTCCGCATGCTGGCGCACTGGGCGCTCGCGAGCCTCCGCCCTCGTGGAAGCAAGGATTCACATGCGGCGACGAGCTGATCCCGTCAGCGCGCCCGAGACGATCGGCGAGCTGCTGCTGCGGCTGCTGCTCGAGGGCGTGGCCGCACCGCTCAGTGTGTCCCCCCACTTCTGGGACTCCCTACTGCACGTGGCCCGCGGGAACGCCGTCCTGCTCCGCACCGCCGCTTCCCTCGAGCGCTTGGGAATCGAAGGTCCGCCGGGCTTCGTCGCCAGCGTCGCCGCCGAGCGCCAGCGGGCGCAAGCGTTGGTCGCTGCAGTTCAGGGTGTGAGCCGCGTCTGCTCGGAGTACCGGATCACGCATCTGTTCCCCAAAGTGTTCCAGCACTACCCGGACATGGGGCGGGACGCGGACCTGCTCGTCCTGGCACGTCCCAGCGAGCTGGCCCCGGTGCTGGGCGCCCTGCGCGCCGAGCGCCGCCCCGGAGGGTTCTCCGACTGGGTCGCCGCGACCGTCCGGTATGTGTTACCGGGTTGTCCCGGCCCGCTCGACGTCCAGTACGGGACGCTGGGACTGGTCGGGGAGCACGCGGGCTATGCGGCCCAGCTGGTCGCAAACTGCGTCCAGAAGGTGATCGAAGACGTCACCGTGGTCGTCCCCGCCGTCGAGGACCAGCTGCTCCTGCAAGGCGTCCAGCGCATCTTCGGGCGCTTGTCGCTCCGGCTCGCCGACATCACCTGGGCCGTCGACGTGCTTGGGCGCGGGCGTCTGGACTGGGACTACGTGGTGCGCACGGCGCAGCGCATCGGCGCGACACACGGCTTGGGCTGCTTTCTGAGCTACGTCGAACGGATTCACCGCCGGCTGTTCTCGGGCGCCCTGGTGCCCAACGCCGTGCGCCACCACCTGCCGCTCGGCGGCTGGGGCTCGATCGAGTTTCGAGACGGGCGCTATCGATTCCCAGCCCTGCGCGTCAACGTCCGGCTATCGGTCGGAGCGCTCGAGGCCAAGCTCGCGCGCCGGGACTGGGCGGGCGCCGCGCGCCTGTCACTGGTGCCGCTCATCGGCGTGGCGACGACACTCGGCCGCCTGTCGCACGCGAGGGCGCGATGAGCGACGCCGCGCTGTGGCTGTACCACCGCCTGCCCGCGCCCGCACGGTCCGCAGTCGCCTCCCTGCGCGGCTACTACCTGCGGCGGTGGCGCTATGGCCCCGAGACCGACCGGCTCATCGCCGAGGCCCTCGAGCGCGATCACTGGACCGCCGCCCAGTGGGACCGGGCGCGGGAGGAACGACTCGTCTACGTCTTGCAGCGGGCGGCTACCCGGGTGCCGTACTACCGCGCGCTGTGGCAGGCTCGCCGGCGGCGGGGCGATCGCTCCTCCTGGGAAGACTTGGCGAACTGGCCCCTGCTCGAAAAGGAAGCCGTCCGCGCCCAGCCGGAGGCATTCCTCGCCGACGGCTGCCGCCCGCGCCGCATGTGGCGCGTGCACACGAGCGGGACGACCGGCACGTCGGTCACGATCTGGCGCAGCCGGGAGACCGAGCGCGGGCTGTACGCGCTCGCGGCCGCCCGGCGGCGCCACTGGTACGGCCTGTCGCGCGGCGACCGCTGTGCGCTCATCGGGGGACAGCTCGTCACACCGACGGGCCAGCGGCGTCCGCCGTTTTGGGTCTGGAACGCCGCGCTGAACCAGTTGTACATGTCGTCATACCACCTCGCCCCGGCGTTCCTGCCGTATTATCTCGACGCCCTCGCGCGCTACCGGGTCGCGTATCTGGAAGGATACACCTCGTCTCTCTACGCCCTCGCCCAGGAGGCGTTGCACCTTGGCCGGCGTGATCTCCAGGTGGCGGTCGCGATCCCCAACGCCGAGCCCGTCGAGGACTACCAACGACAGGCGATTGCCGCCGCCTTTGGGTGCTCCGTCCGCGAGACCTATGGCATGGCCGAGAGCGTTGCCGCCGCCAGCGAGTGCCCGGCGGGCCGCCTCCACCTCTGGCCCGAGGTGGGGCACGTCGAAGTCGTCGCGGACGGCGAGAACGTCCCCGCCGGCGCGTCGGGCGAACTGGTCTGCACGGGGCTGCTCAACGCCGACATGCCCCTCATCCGCTACCGCATCGGGGACCGCGGCGCGCTGGCCTCGTCCCTGACGCCGTGCCAGTGCGGCCGCACCCTCCCGTCGCTCGCCGCCGTCGAAGGGCGCGTGGACGACGTCCTGTTCACGTCGGACGGCCGCCGCATCGGCCGACTCGACCCCGTGTTCAAGGCGGACCTGCCGGTGCGCGAAGCGCAGATCGTGCAGGACACGCTGCGCCGCGTCCGCATACGCTACGTGCCGACCGCGAACTTCACGCCCGAAGCCGCGCGGACCCTCGTGGAGCGCCTGCAGGCGCGCATGGGGAACGTCGCTGTGGTACTGGAGCCGGTCGCGGAAATCCCCCGCACGGCCGCCGGCAAGTTCCGCGCGGTGGTGTGCAACGTGCCACCCGAAGAGCGCGCCACGCTCAATACCCTGGCCTATGCCCACGCTGATCTCCCGCCGCGCACCTGAGCTCGACCGGGCTCGCGTCCCCGTCGACCCGATCTCCCCTCCTACTCGGGTGCGGGTGCTGGTGCTGGACGGCCAGACGAACCAGGCACTCGCGTGCGTGCGGTCGCTGGGGCGCGCCGGGTACGACGTGCTCGTGGCGAGCGACCGCCGTTGGCCGCTCGGCGCCTGGTCGCGCCACTGCGCTGCCCAGTTCCGGGTTACGGGAGAGACGGGAGCGGCATTCGCCGAGCTCCGTGCCTGGGCTGCCCGCCTGGGCGTGAGCGTTGTTCTGCCGCTCACCGAACGCTCTTGCATCCTGTGCGATGCGGACCGGGCCGCGTGGACGGAGGTGGGCATCACCGTCGGCTGCGCTCCCGCTGATACCCTCCTGCAAGCGTTCGACAAGGGGCGCGTGATCGCTCGGGCGGAGGCGTGTGGGGTCTCGGTCCCCTCCACCCAGTTCCCGGATTCGCTCGCTGCCTGCCACGCGGCCGCGGAGGTCGTGGGATTCCCGTGCGTGGTCAAGGCGCGTTGCAGCAACGTGCCGACCAGGACGGGCTTCGCCAGAGACCCCGGGCCGGGCTACGCGGCGTCGCACGCCGAGCTCGAGGCGGCGGTTCGGGCGCGCCGACAGGGGGAGCAATGGCCCCTCATCCAAAGTTGGGTCGCCGGACAGGGCAAGGGAGTGTTCGCCCTGTGCGACCACGGTCGCGTGGTGGCCTGGTTCGCGCACGAGCGGCTGCGCGACGTTCAGCCCTCGGGCTCGGGCAGCAGCCTGCGCCGCTCGGCTCCGACGGAAGCCCGGCTGCGAGCGCCTGCCGAACGCCTGCTCGCCGCGCTCGAGTGGCACGGCCCGGCGATGGTGGAATTCCGCGACGACGGCGTGCACCCTCCATGGCTCATCGAGGTGAACGGCCGGTTCTGGGGGTCGCTCGCGCTCGCGATCGCCGCCGGCGTCGACTTCCCGCTGCTCTGGATGCGGATGCTCGCAGGAGAGACCGTCACCGCGCCGCCGGACTATCGGGACGGTGTGGTGGTGCGGTGGCTCTGGGGCGACGTGAAACGCTTCTTCTATATCCTCCGCGGTCGGCCCCCCGGTTACCGGGCGGCGTACCCGGGCCGCGCGCAGGCGGTGAGGGAGCTCTTCGGCCGGCAGCCGGCCGGTACCCGCAGCGAGACCTGGGACCGGCACGACCCCTGGCCGGCCGTGGGCGAATGGGTGGAAGGGCTCCGCGAACTCGTGGCCCGGATCACCTGAGATGCCGGCCGCCGCGAAGCCATTCGTCTCGATCATCGTGCCGTGCCGCAATGAGGCGCAGCACGTCGGCCGTTGCCTCGAGTCGGTCCTGGACGGCGATTACCCGCCGGACCGGATGGAGGTGCTCGTCGTGGACGGCCGGAGCGACGACCGCACCCGCGAGATCGTCACCGCATACGCCGCACGCTACCCCACGGTGCGCTTGCTCGATAACCCGAAGCAGATCACGCCGGTTGCGTTGAACCTGGGCGTCCGCGCCGCCCAAGGGGACCTCGTCATGCGCATGGACGCGCACGTCGTGTACCCACGCGACTACGTATCGCGGCTGGTGGAGGCCCTCGACGAGAGCGGCGCCGACTGCGTGGGTGGCGTGATCGAGACACTCCCGGCCGACGAGACCCCGATCGCGCGCGCCATCGCGCTCGGGCTCTCGCACCCGTTCGGCGTGGGGAACGCTTATTTCCGCATCGGCTCGCGGCAGCGCCGTTGGGCCGACGCGGTCTCGTTCGGATGCTATCGCCGCGAAGTCTTCGACCGCATCGGGCTGTTCGACGAAGACCTGGTGCGCAACCAGGACGACGAATTCGACCTGCGCCTCTTCAAGCACGGCGGGCGTATCCTGCTCGTCCCCGAGGTCGTGTGCTCCTATTACGCCCGCCGCACGCTGCGGCAGCTCGGGCGGATGTTCTACCAGTACGGGTACTTCAAGCCCCTCGTCGCGAAGAAGCTCGGCAAGATCATGACCGCGCGGCAGCTCGCCCCCGCGCTCCTCCTGGCAGCCCTCGCCGCCACCGGGTTGCTGGGGCTCGCATGGCCGGTCGCGCGCGTCGCGTTCGCCGCTATCGCCGGTGCCTATACCGTGGCCGTCCTCTCGTGCTCGGTCCGGGCGGCACTGCGGCATGGGGCTCGTTGCGGCCTTGGACTCGCAGCCGTCTTCGTCGTGCTGCACGGCAGCTATGGGCTCGGCTTTCTGCGGGGGGTCGGCGATCACGTCTTCGGCTGGCGCCGGCCGCGCACGGCTGGCTTCTCGCTGTCCCGTTAGAGGGAGACGCACAGATGAGACCGGGACCCGAGCTCGCGACGTTCGCATTCCACGAAGTGACCGACGACCCCACGGCCTCCGGGTTCCAACGCCCCGCGGCCCTGCCGTACAAGCACACGCGCCTTGCGTTCGCACAGCACCTCGCGTCTATCGGCGCGGGGCAGTTGATCCCCGAGCTGGTGCTCGAGATGGATTTGGAGCGCCCCGGCCGGCATGTGCTCCTCAGCTTCGATGACGGCGGGAAGAGCGCGCTCTACGTGAGCGACGAGCTGTCGCGGCGGGGGTGGAAGGGCCACTTCTTCATCGTGACGAACCTCATCGGCTCGCGCACCTTCCTCAACCGGAACGAGATCCGGTACATCCGGAGCGCCGGGCACGTCATCGGCAGCCATTCCCACACGCACCCGGACATCTTTCGGGACCAGACGCCTCAACAAATGACCGAGGAGTGGCGCACCAGCTGTGACATCCTGGCCGACCTGCTGGGCGAGCCCTGCCCCGTCGCTTCCGTCCCTGGGGGTGATATCTCCCCCGCGGTGTTGCACTCGGCGGCCGGCGCCGGCCTGCGCCACCTGTTCACGTCGGAGCCGTGGACGCGGCCGCGCCGGGTGGACGGTTGCTGGATCCTGGGCCGCTTCGGCCCGAAAACCACGACGCCCCCGGCAAGGACGGCGGAACTCGCCCGCTTCCGTGGCTGGGGCCGCGCCTTGCTGGTCCGCCAGTTGAAAGAAATCGCGCGGCAGACGATGCCGACGCTGTACCGCTTCTACGTCCGACAAACTACCCGGGAGTGGGCCGCACGGTGACCTTGCACGTTGAGGAGTTCGCGGGTCCTTCCGCCGAGTGGGATCGGTTCGTGCGGGCGCAGCCGCACTGGACCCATTGCCATCTGTTCGGGTGGAAGACCGTCATGACGCGTGCCCTCGGGCACCAGTGCTTCTTACTCGGGGCGCGGGACCCGGACGGCCGGCTCGCGGGCGTGCTGCCGCTGGTGCGGGTGAACAGTCTGCTGTTTGGCCATTACCTCGTGTCCATGCCCTTTCTCAACTACGGCGGCCCCTTGGGCAGCGAGGCGGGCGTCCAGGCACTCGTGGCCTACGCCACCAGTCTGGCGCAGCGGGACCGGGTCAAGCTGCTCGAGCTCAGGAGCCGCGTCCCGCTCCCCATCGCGCTGCCGGCGTCACACCGCAAGGTCACGGTCCTGCTCGATCTCACGGCGGGATCCCCGGACCGCGTGTGGCAAGCCCTCAACTCCCGGCTCAAGAACTACGTGCGGCGCACCGCCCGGGCCGGGGTGACGGTGCGCTTCGGACCGGATCAGCTCCGGCCGTTCTTCGAGGTGTTCAAGCAGCACATGCACGAGCTCGGCACGCCGACCCACGGCCGGCGGCTCTTCGAGACGATCGCAGAAGTCTTTCCGGAAGACGTGTGGTTCGGCTGCGCGTATCACGGCGGTCGTCCGGTCGCCGCCGGCTGCGCCCTGCGGTGGGGGGAGGAGGTCGAGGTCACGTGGGCCTCGGCGGTCGCCAGCGCTCCCGAGCTTCGACCCAACGCGCTACTGTATTGGTCCTTCATAGAGCGCGCGGCCCTCGAGGGGGTGCGAACGTTCAACTTCGGGCGCTCGACTCCGGGCTCCGGTCCCCACGAGTTCAAGCATCGCTGGGGAGCGCGTGACGAACCGCTGTGGTGGTACGACCTCGCCTCCCGGAACGGCACCACGACTCCATCGCCGCAGGATCCGGCGCTGGCATGGGGCCCACGCCTCTGGAAGCGCATGCCGGCGCGCCTCGCGGGCGCGCTCGGACCGCATATCGTGCGCTGCCTGCCATGAGCCCGACCGCTCGACGGTGGCTGACACACGATTGTGACTAAAGTGTGGCCGGGGTGTGGCAAGGCAGCATAGCCGGTACGCGGTCCCTCTCGGACAGTCCTGGTAACCGGCTGTACACCTTTCAGTTACGTCCCTTCACCTCGGTGCCGGCGCAGGGGCGGCCCGGCACGAGACCTGATATACACGGTGGCATCGCGCCGCGTCGGCGCTCACAACCCTAGACCAGCGTTTGGAATGACCTCGACCCAACTCGAGCTGGACCAACTCGCCCATCGGTTCGCCTGGCCGGTGCGGGCCCTTGCGTCGACCGCCCGCCTGCTCGACCCGGTGCTGCGCGACTCGGCGATACGGCGCCTGGTGAAGGCGGCGGTGGATTTCTGCTGCGGCGCCGGCGCGGTCGTGGCCGCGGTAGCGGTAGGCGAAGGAATTCGCGTCTTCGGCGCGGATCCGACCGCCACGCTCGCCGTGCTCGTGGGGCTCCTCCTTGTGCTGGTCGAGGCCTGGAGCGGCAGCTACCGCACGATCTGGCGCTACACGAGCCTGGCCGAAGCGATCATGACCTGCCTCTCAGGGACGCTCGTGCTGGGCGTGTTGTTCGGGCTGCGCTCGCTCGGAGTCGTGCATCTCTCCGCGGCGACTCTGTTGCTGACGGCGCTCCTCATGCTGTTCCTGTGCGTCGGCGCCCGGATGCTGCGCCGCTGGTCGGTGGCCGAGGCGAAACAGCGGGAACGCCGGTCGGGCCCGACACGCCCCGCACTGCGGCGAGTCATGATCGCCGGCGCCGGCGAGCACGGTCTCTCCATCGGCCGCGAGCTCGCCCGGGGCGGGGCGCCTGGCGTGGAGCTCGTCGGCTTCCTCGACGACGACTCCGCCAAGCTCGGCGCCGTCCTGAACGACGTGCCGGTGCTGGGGGGCCTGAACGACGCGCTCGCCCTCGCCGAGCGCCACCAGGTGCGCGAGGTGATCGTGGCGATGCCATCGGCGGACCGCGACGTCGTACGAGTCCTCGTTCGCCAGCTCGAGGACGTCGGCATCCACGTCCGGACCGTCGGCGGTATCGATCGCTTCGTACTGGGCGGTGACGTCCATCGACCGGGCAGCGTCATGTTGCACGAGCTGCTCGACACGACGCTCGCGCCCCCCAAGTACCAAGGTGGCATGACCGAGCAGCGACGCGTGCTCGTGACCGGGGGCGCGGGTTTCATCGGATCGCACCTCACACGGATGCTGCTGGAGCGCGGGTACCACGTCCGCATCCTGGACCGGTTCGACTACGGCCGTGCCGGCATCGAGGGGTTGAGCCACCCCCGGCTCGAGGTCATCCCCGGCGATATCTGCAGCAGCCGGGATGTGAGCCGCGCGTTGCGCGACGTGCACGGCGTGCTCGCCCTCGCGGCGATCGTGGGCGATCCGGCCTGCAACCTCGATCCCGAGGAGACGATCAACCTCAATTACACGGCCACCAAGGTGCTGGCCGAGGCGTGCAACTTTTACCGGGTGCGGCGCCTGGTGTTTGCCTCGAGCTGCAGCGTTTACGGGGCGAGCAGCCAGGGAGTCCTGACCGAACAGTCTTCTCTCAAACCGGTCTCCCTGTACGCGCGGACGCGTGTGCTGAGCGAGAACATCCTGTTCGATCGTGCGGGTGAGGTGCAGCCGGTCGTGCTCCGGCTCTCGACGGTGTTCGGTCTCTCGCCTCGCATGCGGTTCGACCTGGTCGTGAACACGCTCACCGTCCGCGCGGTGGTGGATCGCAAGATCGCCATCTTCGGTGGCAACCAGTGGCGGCCGAACGTGCACTGCCGCGACGCCGCCCGCGCGTTCATCGCTGCCCTCGAGGCACCGGCCGAGCGCGTCGCCGGCGAGATCTTCAATGTCGGCGGCGACGCCCTCAACCATCCGATCGCCACGCTGGGGGACATGGTCGCAGAGATCGTGCGAGGAACCGAAGTGGTGCACCAGAAGGACGCTCCGGACCCCCGCGACTATCGGGTCAGCTTCGAGAAGATCCGTCGCGTGCTGGGATTCGAGCCCGAGTTCACCGTCCCCGCCGGGATCCGGGAAGTCGCGGCAGCCGTCCGGAGCCAACCGGCGCTGCGCGATTATCAGAACCCTGCCTATCACAACGTCGAGGCGCTGAAGCAGACCTTCACGACACCCCGGCGCCGCCGCGGAGACTGGGCACCGGCACGCGAGCTGGCGCGAGCCTAGGTCGCGCGGCCCCCCGGCCCCCCCGTCCCCCTCTCGTGACCGCAGCATCCACCACGGACTTCCTGGTCGTGGGCGGGGGCATCGTGGGCCTCACCCTGGCCCTCGAGCTCAAACGCCGCTACGGCGACTGTTCCGTCACCCTGCTCGAGAAGGAGTCCGGTTGCGGTCTCCACGCGAGCAGCCGCAACAGCGGCGTGCTGCATGCCGGCTTCTACTACACCGCCGACACGCTCAAGGCGCGGCTCACCCTCCAGGGCAACCAGCGACTCACCGCCTACTGCCGTGAGCGCGGCCTGCGGCTCAGCCGCTGCGGCAAGCTGGTTGTCACTACGGGCCCGGCCGACCTCCCCGGCCTGGAGGAGCTGCTGCGCCGGGGACGCGCGACTGGAGTGCCGCTGGAAGTCCTCTCTCCGGAGGAAGCTCGGCGCATCGAACCCCGGGCCAAAACTGTCGACCGCGCGTTGTTCTCCCCCTGCACCGCGACCGTCGATCCGGCGGAGGTCGTCGCGTCCCTGGTGGGCGATGCGCGCGCGGCAGGGATCGCAGTCCTGACCGGAACGGCGTACCGGGCGCGCGGGCCTGGGGGGACAGTCACGTCCGCGGGAACGATCCGGGCAGGATACGTCGTGAACACCGCGGGGCTGTACGCAGACCGCATCGCCCTCGAGTACGGATTCTCGGAGCGCTACCGCATTCTGCCGTTCCGCGGACGCTACCTCCTCGCCGAGCCCGGCGCCCCGCGCATGCGCACACACATTTATCCCGTCCCCAACCTCGAGAATCCGTTCCTCGGTGTGCACATCACGCGCGGCGTGGACGGCGGCGTGAAAATCGGCCCCACGGCGACGCCGGCCTTGTGGCGAGAGCATTACGAGGGCTGGGGGAACTTCAAGCTCGGCGAATGTCTGAGCATCGCGGCCCAGGAGGCCGGGCTACTGCTCCGCAACGACTTCGGGTTCCGCCGGCTCGCCCTGGCGGAGCTGCGCGGGTACGGGCGACGCGCGCTCGTGCGCCGTGCTGCGCTGCTCGCCGACGGCGTGGACGCAGCGGGATTTCACCGCTGGGGACGCGCGGGAATCCGGGCCCAGCTGTTCGACATGCGCGCGCGCCGGTTGGAGATGGACTTCCGCTACGAAGGGGACGAGCGTTCCTTCCATGTCCTGAACGCGGTCTCGCCCGCGTTCACTTGCGCGCTACCGCTGGCCGAGCATCTCGCCGAGCGAATCGCGGAGCGGCTCCGCTAAGATCCGACCCGGGTCACGATGAATACGTCGAACGCCGGCCCGGTGATCGGCGCCGGCGAGCTCGCCAGGCCGACGGGTGTCGGCGGTGAGATCGGGGTCATGGGAATGCCGATGCTGCCTCCGCCGTAGGTGCCGCTCGCTACGGCCGCGCCGAACAGCGCCTGGACGCTGCGTACCTCGTAGTGGTCACCCGCCTGGAGCACGCCCGACAAATCCACCGGCACTGAAGGCTGGACGCCCCAGTTGTACACAATGACGGTACCCCGGCCGGCCTCGTACACGTTCGGCTGCACGGCTACGCGCGCGACGAGCGGCGTCCCGGCACCTGCCACGTCCGTTCCGGAAAGCCCGGTCGCTCCCTGCCAGCCGCTGAACGTGTAGTCCGTGCTCAGGTACCGCCACGCCGCCGCAAGCGGGTCCTGGTAGTATTGATTGCTGCTCCATGTCTTCCCGGCCAGATTCGAGTCGGTCAGTATCACAACCTGGTCCACCCCGATCAGCGTGTCGCCGGTCACGACCGCCGCAGTCCAGTCCTCCACCGTCAGGACCGGATTCCCGCCCACGATATAATTCCCGCCAGCCGCGAGACTCCCGCCTCGCACGCCGCCGTAGCCGAACCGCACGTTCAGCTCGGACATGCTCGGCGCATAGTACGTCATGTTGGAGAGCACGGTGCTGTTGTTCACCGGCTCTTCCCCCCCGATCTGCATGTTCCCCGCGCCGGACGTGCCGGGAAGCGCGAGGGAACCGTTGTCGAACGAGACATTTCCTTCCACGCGGACATTGTTGAGCCCGCCGTCACCCAGATCACTGTATTCGTGGACGCCGAACCCGTATTGGTTGAAGAGCACGTTCTCGCGCACGAGCTTCGTACCCGCGTCGTTCTTCACGTAGATCGCGTGTCCGTGGCCGCGGTCGCCCGCGCCACCCTGCCAACCGTTGTTGTAGACGACGCATCCGTAGATCTCGACCCCCGGCGCCCCCGGCTCGGTATAGATCCCGGTGCCGCCGTCGTGTACCAGGAGGTTGATCAGCTTCACGTTCGCGGTGTAGCGTACGTACACGGCGTCCATCCGAGGATTCGTACGATCGGGCGTCGAGACCTGCACTTCCAATCCCCAGAAGTACGTCCACGCGCCGTCGATCTTCAGCGTATTGCTCGAGCCATCACCGGCCAGCGTGGCCCGCTCGCCTGGATACCGGCGGACCACGATCGGCGCCGCCGCGGTCCCCGTCAGCGTGCTCGTGAAGGTCCCCGCGTAGGTTCCGCCGCGCACCCAGATCGTATCTCCCGGGCGCACCATCCCGTTCCCGCCCGCCAGCGCAGTGGCGAGGTCCCAGGGACGGCTCGTGCTGCCGTCGCCCGCGTCGGTTCCACCGGGGGCGGCGTAGTAGCCGACCCGGCTGCCCGGCGGCAATCCCGCCGGTCCCCCCGACTGACAGCCGACGGCCGCCAACACACCGGCGCAAGCCCCGCGAGTCCACCACAGTCGCCCGCGGAGTCCTCCACCGAGGAACATGGCCTGCCTCTCTATCGCGGTGTTCGCTCCAACAGGAAGACGTTGAACAGCGGGCCCGTCACCGGTGCCGGCGACCGCGCCATTCCGATCGGCGGTGGCGGCGGGACGGCAGTCATCGGAAGGCTGATCGAACCACCCTCGTACGTGCCGCCCGCCACCGGCGCGCCGAACAGGTCCTGCACGTTCCGTACCGCGTAGCGCTCGCCGACGTGCAGCACCTTGGACACGTCCACCGCCGCCGTCGCGAGCCCGCCCCAGTTGTAGACGACGATGTTCGCCCGACCGGGCTCGTACCCATTGGGGCGAACGAACACGGTGGTCCCAGTGGTCGGGGCCGGCGCTACCGCGGGGGTGGCGCCGAGGTCGGTCCGGATATCGACCCCGCCTCCGCCCACGAGGGTGTTACCGTCCACCACGGCATGGCGCCAATGGCCGACGTACAGGCTCGTGGATCCACCGACGGCATAGTTGTTCCGCACCGTCATGGACCCGTTGGGGAGGCCGCTCACCGGGCCGACCTGGAGATTCTTCGCCCCGTAGCGGGGCGGGTAATAAGTCATGTTGTCGGCCACCGTGATGCCGTCGGCGGGCGCCTGACCACCGCCCGCCAGGATGTTAGCCGACTGGGAATTGTTCGAGAGCAAACCGCTGTTGAAGACGACGTTGCCCTCGACGTGGATGTTGCGAAGCTGGCCGCTGCCGGCGTCGGTGTATTCATGCACGCCGAACCCGAACTGATTGAACATGATGTTGTCGCGCACCAGCACGGGGCCCACATCGCTCTTGATGTACATCGCGTGCCCGTGGCCCCGGTCGGACCCCTGATAGCCGATGTTGTACACGATCGAGCCGGAGATTTCCACGTCCGGGTACGTGGTGGAGACGAAGAATCCCGGCCCCCCGTCGTGCACGATGAGATTGACGAACTTGGTGTGCGGCGCGTAGTTCGTCACCATGTCGGCGCGGAAGTTCGAGCTCGTGCTACAGCACCGGGTAGGGTCGGTATTGACGACCTCGAACCCCCAGAAGATGGAATAGGGCCCTTGGACCACGAACGTGTCGTTGAGCGAACCCGCTCCATCGATGATGGCGCGCTCTCCCGGATACTGCCGCACCACGATGGGCGCCGCCGCCGTCCCGGTCAGCGTGCTGTGGAAGGGGCCGCGATAGGCACCCCCGCGCAGCCACACGGTGTCCCCCGGTTGGACCCTCCCGTGCCCGCCCGTCAGTGCCGTCGCGAGATCCCACGGCCGGGTGCGGCTGCCGTCGGCCGCCGCGGAGCCATGCGGGGCAGCATAGAATCCCACGCCTTTCATCGACGCGGTCGCCGCCTGCCCTACCAGACTCCCCGTCGTCACAGCGGTGAGCGCACACAGCCTTGCGGCGACTCCGCGGGCAGTCACAGACGGTTGGAGGTCGGGTCCATGCTCACCCCGTTGAACCTACGGCTCAGATGATCCGGCGGACAGCCGGCCGTAATGGGCGCCGCCAGAAAGCACACGCCCCGGGCGCGACACGTCGCGTCCGGGGCGGCATCACACGGCAGGGTCGGCTACGGCAACGTCGTCACGAGGAACACGTTGAAGTCCGGCCCCGTCACCGGCGCCGGGGAGCTCGTCAGCCCGACCGGCGTAGGCGGCGTGATTCCGGCCATCGGGAAGCTGATCGTGCCACCCCCAAACGTGCCGCTGACCAACGGCGCGCCGAACAGATCCTGCACGTTGCGGACCTCGTACCGGCGGCCGACGCTCAGGACGCTCGACAGATCCACCGACACCGAGGCCTGACGACTCCAGTTGTAGATGATCACGTTGGCCCGGCCCGGCTCGTAGGCGTTCGGCCGCACGAACACCAGGGGTTGTGTCGGCTTGGTGCCGGACGTAATCACCGTGTTGCCGGTGATGATCGCGTTGGTCCACGTCCCCTGGCTCATGCCAGTGCCCCCAACCACGTAGTTACCGGTGGCCGTGAGGCCGTCCCCCGAGCCCAGCAACCAGTTCGACCCGCCGATGCCCGGCGAGAAGTACGTCATGTTGTCGATCATCGCCATGTTATTCGCCGGCGGCTGGCCCAGGTTCCCGATGTTCCCCGAGGTCCCTTGGGCCGACAGCGTCCCGCTGTTGAACGACACGTTCCCTTCGAGGTGGATGCCGTTCAGGAGCCCGTCGCCCGTGTTCGTATAGGCGTGGATGCCGTAGCCGTAAGAGTTGAACAGGATGTTGTCGCGCACGACCAGCGGGCCGACGTCGTTCTTCAGGTACATCCCGTGGCCGTGGCCCCGGTCCGAGCCATCGTAGCCGATGTTATAGATGATCGCGCCGTAGATTTCGACATCCCCGTACGGGCTCCAAGTGTAGTAGCCGGGGCCGCCGTCGTGGACGATCATATTGATGAACTTCACATGCGTCGCGTGACTCACCATCATGTCCGCGCGGAAGAACGAGCTCGTGCTGCAGCACCGCGCCGGGTCGCTGTTGGTCATCTCGAAGCCCCAGAAGACGGAATACGAACCGTCGGCGACGAATGTGTCGCTGGTCGATCCACCGCCGTCGATGATGGCCCGCTCGCCCGGATACTGCCGCACCACAATCGGCGCCGCGGCCGTCCCGGTCAGGGTGCTGCGGAACTGGCCGGCGTAGGTTCCGCCGCGCAGCCAGACCGTGTCGCCAGGCTGGACCTTCCCGTTACCGCCGCTCAGCGCCGTGGGCAGGTTCCACGGACGACCACTGCTGCCGTCGCCCGAGCTGGAGCCGTTCGGCGCCGCGTACCATCCCGTGTGCGTACCGGGCGGCGGCGGCGCGGTCACGGTGATCGCCGAGGAGCCGCTCTTGCCCCCGGTCGCGGCCGTGATGGTCGCCGAGCCGATGGTCACACCCGTGACCAAGCCGCTGCTGCTCACACTGGCCACCGAGGTCGCGCTGCTCGACCACGTGATGGTGCGCCCAGTCAAGGTGTTGCCGACCGAGTCCTTCGGCGTTGCGGTGAGCTGCACCGTGTTCCCCGTCGCCACGCTCGCCGACGCCGGGCTCACCACCACGGACGCCACCGGGACGATCGCCGCCGTGATCGTGGACGTACCGCTCTTGCCCCCGGTCGCGGCCGTGATCGTCGCCGAGCCCGCACCCTTCCCCGTCACGAGCCCGCTCGTGCTCACCGTTGCGACCGTAGTGTTGTCGCTCGACCAGGCGATGACGCGGCCGGTCAGCGGATTGCCCGCCGAGTCCTTCGGCGTCGCCGTCAGCTGCACCGTCTGACCGACGTACAGGCTCCCGGATGCCGGGGTTACCGTCACCGATGCCACGGGCACGGTCGTCACCGTGACGCTCGAGGAGGCACTCCGCCCCTCACTCGCCGCCGTAACCGTCGTCGAACCTACGGCCACGCCGGTGACCAGCCCGCTCCCGTTCACCGTCGCCACGCCCGTGCTGCTGCTCGACCAGGTCACGGTCCTCCCGGTCAGCACGGTACCAGTCGAGTCCAGGGTCGTCGCCGTGAGCTGCACGGTCTGCGTCGGCAGCACAGTAGCGGACGCCGGACTGACGCTCACTGAGGCCACGGGCGGGAGGGTCACCGCCACCGTCGCCGTATCCGCCAAGTTGTTTCCCTGACCCCGGGCAATGACCTTCACCCTGCCCGTGTCCGAGCCGGCCTTGAACTTCCCGTAATGGCGCCCGCCTTTGGTGCTGGTATCCGTGATGCTGCCGATCGTCGCGCTCCAGGTCACGGCCGCAACGGCTGTGTCACCAGTGCTCGTGAGGGCCACGGCCATGAAATCGGCCGTCTGGCCTGTCCGAACCGTCATGCTTTTTGGGTAGACCAACAGCTGCGCAACCGTGCCGCTTCCTGTATCGGTGAGCTGGACCGGTCTCTCGCAAGCGAACACGACTGCTGCTGCGAGCAGCACCGGCGAGACCGCGACTACGCGGTCTTTCAGGAGCGCCAGACGGCAGGACAACTTGTGCATGAAGGTCATAAATCCTGTTCCTCTATTCGGGTTCGCCTCACGGCGTGAAGAATTCGCTCATGTCGGGCGCGCTGGCCGCCGCGCCGGGGAACACGGTCACGCCCAGCCCTTTCAGGATCAGCCGCAGCGTGCTCTGGTGCTGGTACAGCGTCGTAGACTGGTAGGCGGGCTTCGACTTCGGACTCACCGCCACCCACACGACCCGACCTCCGCCGTTGGTATTGTCGCCGCCCGACTCGTCGAACAGGATGATCAGCAGTCCGTCCTGCTGGAACATCGAGCTCTTGATCAGCGGGTCGATGTTGTTCTTGAGCCACGTATCGGCCGTGCTCAGCGAGCAATCGTGCGCGTCGTTGCACAGATTCGGCACGATGTTCGAGAAATGGGGGAGCGTCCCGTTCGCCAGATCCGTCGCGAACTGCGTGAACGGTACGTTGTTACACGCCTGTACCGGGTCGTTCGCCACGTCCGAGAGCAGCGGGAAGATGTTGTGCTTGCGGGCGTAGTTCCCGGTATCGCCGCCGAGGTAGCACGCGTTCGGAATGCTCTCCGCATACGACTTCCACGTCTTCCCGGCCGCGAGCAAGCTGCGTACGACGTTCGGGACGTTCTGGACGGTCGAGAAGTTGTCGTTGTTCGAGATGATCTGGCCCGTCGACAGCTCGAAGTAGTTCCCGATCGACGGATGGGTATTGGCGTAGTACTGCGTCGCCAGCCCGTATTGCTGAGCCAGGCCGTTCAGATACGGCATCGACGAGCTGCCGATGACGCTCGAGTAGTTGGTGTTCTCCTCCGTCACGACGAACACGTGCCCGAATGTCGCGCCCGCGGACGGCGGCGTGACCGTGATGGCTGCCGTGCCGCTCTGCCCCTCGCTCATGGCCGTGATCGTCGCGGAACCCGCCACCACGCCGCTCACGAGCCCGCTCGAGCTCACGGTCGCGACCGCGGTGTTGCTGCTCGACCACGTGATCGTCCGTCCCGTCAGCGCGTTGCCGCTCGCGTCCTTCGGGGTCGCCGCCAGCTGGAGCGTACTCCCGGCCGGCACGCTCCCGGAGGCCGGGCTCACCGTCACCGACGCTACGGGCACGTGCACCACCGTAATGGCCGCTGTGCCACTCTGCCCTTCGCTGGTGGCGGTGATCGTCGCCGAGCCTGCGACTTTACCCGTGACCAGCCCGCTCGAGCTCACCGTTGCGACCGACGTGTTGGAGCTCGCCCATGTCACCACCCGGCCGGACAACGGATTGCCGTTACCGTCTTGGGGCGTCGCCGTGAGCTGCACCGTGCTGCCCTCGTTCACCGAGGCGGACGCCGGCGTCACGGTGACCGAGGCCACAGGGACGGCCGTCACGGTGACGCTGGAGGTGCCGCTCTGCCCCTCGCTCGTCGCGGTGATCGTCGCCGAGCCTGCGACTTTGCCGGTGACGAGCCCGCTCGAGCTCACCGTCGCGACCGATGTGTTGGAGCTCGCCCACGTGATCACGCGACCCGACAAGGGATTGCCGCTCGCGTCCTTCGGCGTCGCCGTGAGCTGCGCGGTCTGACCCGCGGGCACGGAGGCCGACGCGGGACTTACGGTCACCGAGGCGACCGGGACGGCCACCGTAATGCTCGCGGTGCCGCTCTGCCCTTCGCTCGTGGCCGTAATCGTCGCCGAGCCCGCGGCCCCGCCGCTGACGAGCCCCGTGCCGGTGACCGTCGCGACCGATGTGTTGCTGCTCGCCCAGGTGACCACGCGGCCCGCCAGCGGATTGCCGTTGGCGTCCTTCGGGGTGGCCGTGAGTTGTACCGTCTGCCCTGCGGACACCGAGGCCGACGCCGGGCTCACCGTCACGGAGCTCACCGGCACGGGGACGTTGGACACGGTGATGCTCGAGGTGCCGCTCTGCCCCTCGCTGGTGGCGGTTATCGTGGCCGAGCCTGCCGTCCCGCCGGTGACGAGCCCGTTGCCGTCAACGCCGGCGACCGACGTGTTGCTGCTCGACCAGGTCACCGCCCGTCCGGTCAGCGGGTTCCCGTTCGCATCCTTCGGGGTCGCCGTGAGCTGGACCGTCAGGCCTACCTGTACGGTCGCCGACGCCGGGCTCACCGTCACCGAGCTCACCGGTACCACCGCCACCGCCTTGGTGAGGTAGGCCTCGGCCGCCCAGCCGTCCGCTCCCTGGTCGAAGTTGACCTGCCAGCGAATGGCCTGGTCCCCTGCCGCGTCGAGCACCGGACCGCCCACGACCGTGCCCTGAGCGCCCGCTGGCTGAGTTCCGACCAACGTCCCGGAGACCGCAGGCGCGTTCCGAATGTTCGTGACGTCGGTCGTTTGCACCCGGTCGCCGACGACGAACTTGTTCGCCGCCGGTGACGTCACGGTGACGCTGGAGGTGCCGCTCTGCCCTTCGCTCGTCGCAGTGATCGTCGCGGACCCCGCCGCCGCGGCGGTGACGAGCCCGCTGCCGTCGACGTTGGCGACCGACGTGTTGCTGCTCGACCACGTCACCGTGCGCCCGGCCAGCGCGGTCCCGTTGGCATCCTTCGGCGTGGCGGTGAGCTGCACCGTCTGACCCACCGGGACCGCGACCGAGGGCGGTGCGACACTGACAGACGCGACCGGCGACGCCCCACAGGTCACCGTGACGGTGGCCGTGTCGGTTCTCGAGCCGGGATGGCTGGTCGCGGCGACCTTGAAGTTGCCGCAGCTCGCGTTCTTGTAGTGGCCGAAGTGCCGCTTGCCGCTCGAGCTCGTGTCGATCGTCCCGCCCGTCACGCTCCACGTGACACCGATCTGCGCGGTGTCGCCGGTCGTCGTGAATCCGACGGCCGTGAAGTCCTGCATCTGATTTTGCTGCAACGTGGCGACTTTGGGAGAAACGACGAGTTGTGCGACTGACGCATTCGGCTCGGTGACGGTGACCGGTCTTTCGCAGCTCGCGACCCACAGAAGGGCGAGCCCAGCGACCGCCACGGCAACCGAGCGGTCCCTGAGCAAGGCCAGGCGATGCGCCAGCTTGTGCCTGAAAGTCATGACGCGCCCTCGACGGTTCTGAACGCGAAACGGGCCACCAGCTGGTCGACCCGTGGTCGATCGCTGGCGGCCCGGCGAGCATGGCGGAGATCCGCTTTAGCCCCGTAGCTCTGCGTCACCGTCTTTGGACGGTTTTGCTCTGAGCAGCGCCCTCAAACTAGGAAGGCCATAGGGGCTCGGACCGTGATCCAGATCAACATCATCGTGGCAACGAGTGGTGAGCTGTATCTACCTGAAACCAGTGGAGATGTTGCGGGTGCGCGACCGGCCCTTCACGACCCGATCTGGACGCTGACCCCCTCGCGCCGGAGCTTGCCCAAGAGCCACGCCTCCACCCGCGCCGTCACCTCCACTACCCCGTCCACTTGGGACTCGTGCAGCACCTCGGAGTCGCGGTGCAGCGCCGCGAGCAGCTTGCCGTCCTCGACGGGGACCTGGATCCGGGCCACCGGCCGGAGTGCCTGGGCAGAGGAGCGGAGTACGCTCCGCAACCCTTCCACCCCGCCTGCGGGATGCGGGATGCGGGACGCGGACTGCGCCGACGTGAGAAGCGCATGGGGGTAGCGTTCCCGCACGCTGGCGAGGAACGCATCGGCGTCGTCGATCAAATCGGCCTTGTTGAAGACGTACGCGACTCGCTTGCGATCGCGTACCACGGTGCCCGCATCCCGCTTCCCGCTTCCCGGCGCGTACAATCCCATCTCTTCCAGCACCGTCTCCACAACGTCAACCTGCTCCTCCCAGCCGGGATGAGAGGCATCGACGACGTGCAGCAGCAGATCCGCGGCGCGCGCCTCCTCGAGCGTGGCCCGGAACGACGCGACCAGATGGTGCGGCAGCTTACGGATGAACCCGACCGTGTCGGCCACGCGGAACCGGTACCCCCCGCCGACGTCGACCTCGCGGGTGAGCGTATCGAGCGTCGCGAACAGCCGATCCTCCACGAAGATGTCGGCACCCGAGAGCGCGCGCAGGATGCTCGACTTTCCCGCGTTGGTATAGCCGACCAGCACAGCACTGGGAAGGTCGCGGCGGCCCTGCCGCTGGTTGGCACGATGGTCGGCCACGTCCTCGAGGCGCTGCTTCAGGACCGAGATCTTGCGGCGGATCACCCGCCGGTCGGTTTCGAGCTGGGTCTCGCCCGGCCCGCGGAGCCCGATGCCGCCCCGGATGCGTGACAAGTGGGTCCACATCCGCGTGAGGCGCGGCAGCAGATACTCGAGCTGGGCGAGCTCCACCTGCATCTTCGCTTCCGCCGAGCGCGCCCGCGTGGCGAAGATGTCCAGAATCACCTCGGTGCGGTCCATCACCCGCACCGCCAACGCCTTTTCGAGATTGGTCCCCTGCGCGGGCGACAGCGGCTCGTCGAACAGCACCAGCGTGGAACCGGCCTCCTGAAGGATGCCCTTCAGCTCCTCCACTTTCCCCTGGCCGAGGTACAGGTTGGGCGTGGGCGCCTCGAGCCGCTGGTAGGTGCGGCCGACGACGTCCGCGCCGGCGGTGTCGGCCAGCCGGCCGAGCTCGTCCAAGTGCTCGTCCACCTGCACCGCGTCGGGCGACCCTTTCCTCGGCGCACCGACCAGGAACGCCCGCTCCAGCGGCGGCTGGATGTCGATTAGTTGTCGGATGTGAGGAGGCTCCGTGTCTTCATGCCGACCTTCAATCTACTTCAGCAGCTTCCGGAGAGGCACATTTCCCGTGCCCTTGAGTGCCACCGACCTCTCCCCCAGAGGCGTGTCCACCAGCACCCGCCCGGTGAGCCCGTAGCCTACCGCCTGCCGCGTCACCAGCGCTTTCGCCCCCGCGCCGAGGCCCGCCCATTCGAACCGCACCGGAACTACGAGGCGATTGTGATTGGTGGGCGATAGATCGAGCGGTCGATCCAGCAGCGCGTCGCCGAAATGCCGGCCTTCGAGATCGATCCCCACCTCGAGCCGGGTGGAGCGGATGCGGTAGTCGTTGGGGTTGTAGACATCGAACACGAGATCGAAGGTGCCGCCCGTCAGCCCGACTCCGGTGACCGCGATCTCCTGGAGGGCGACCTCAGGCTCGGTGAACGACAGCCGGCCGAGGGTGGCGCAGGAGAGACTGAGGGCGGCAAAGGGCGGCAGCAGGCGGTAGAAGGCGGTAGAGGTCATTCTGTCTTCTCCTCGGCGGCCTTGCGCTTGAGCTCCGCCCACCACTCCATCCGCTGCTTGATGTCCTTTTCGAATCCGAACTCCGTCGGCTCATACCAGCGCGCTCCCCGCAGCACCTCCGGCAGGTACTCCTGCGGCACGTAGGCGTGCTCGAACGCGTGCGCGTACTTGTACCCCCCGCCGTATCCCAGATCCTCCATCAGCTTGGTCGGGGCATTGCGAATGTGAAGCGGCACGGCTTGCGCGGGGTGCGCCGCGGCCGCGTCCGTCGCCTGCGCGAAGGCCGCGTAGACGCGGTTCGATTTGGGCGCGGTAGCGAGGTACACCACGGCCTCGGCGAGCGCCAACTCGCCCTCCGGCGATCCCAGGAAGTGGTACGCGTCCTTCGCGGCCAGCGCGAGCGTCAGCGCCCGGGGGTCGGCGAGCCCCACGTCCTCCGCAGCGATGCGGACCAGGCGGCGCGCGATGTAGAGCGGATCCTCGCCACCCGCGAGCATGCGCGCCAGCCAGTAGAGCGAGCCCTCCACGTCCGACCCGCGCACGGCCTTGTGCAAGGCAGAGATGATGTTGAAGTGCTGGTCGCCGGATTTGTCGTAGGCGGGGAGGGGGCGCTCGAGGACGGAGACCACGAGATCCCGGGAAACGGGAATGGGGAAAGGGGAAAGGGTGGCCGCATGCTGCACAACGGCCTCCACCGCGTTCAGCGCCCTCCGAGCATCCCCCTGAGCATACGCAACCAGCGCTGCGATCGCGTCCGGCACGAGGGTCACCTTTCCCGTTTCCCCTTTCCCCTTTCCCGCTTCCGGAAGCGCCCGCTCGATCACCATGCGGATGTGTTCGTCGTTCAGGGGCTCGAACACGAACACGCGACACCGCGAGAGCAGCGGCGCCGTCAGCTCGAAGCTCGGGTTCTCGGTCGTGGCGCCGATCAGCGTGATGATCCCGTTCTCGACCCATGGCAGAAACGCGTCCTGCTGCGCCCGGTTGAAGCGATGGATCTCGTCGCAGAAGAGGATCGTACCGCGGCCCTCGTACTTGAGTCGCTCTTCGGCCTCCTTGATGATCTCCCGCACCCGCCCCACACCCTCGGTCACCGCAGAGAACGGCTCGAAGTGGCGGTCGGTGTAGTTGGCGACGAGACGGGCGAGCGTGGTCTTTCCGGAGCCCGGGGGTCCCCAGAAGATGCACGAACCCACGTCGCCGCGGCGGATCAGCTCGCCCAGCGCCTTGCCGGGCCCGAGCAGGTGCTCCTGACCGAGGAATTCCTCGAGGGTGGTCGGGCGCATGCGGGCGGCGAGGGGCTCGCCACTACCCCCCCTACCGCTCCCCTGGAAGAGCGTGGGTTCAGACACCGGGGAAAGGGGAATGGGGAAAGGGGAAAGGGAGGACGGATGTGCGCCTTTTGGCTCCGGCCTGCACGAATTCGATGTCACGTGAACCAAGACGCACACCCAGATTGCCGTCGTGAGGCAACTCGCTTCCCTTGAGGCTTGGAAGTGCGCGAATGCGCTGGCGCGTTCGGCCTACCGGCTCACGCTTCGGAAACCCCTTAGTGGTCACTTCGGTCTCTCCGATCAGATCCGTCGAGCGGCCGTATCGGTACCCGCGAACATGGTTGAAGGATACGCGCTCGGCACGACTCTCCAATTCATCCGCTGTCTCCGCGTTGCGTTCGGCTCTGCGGCGGAGCTTCACTGTCAACTTGAAATCGCCAGAGACCTAGATCTCCTGGGCGATGGTGGTGGCGAGGCCGAGCTCAAGCTGGCAGAGCGCGTGATTCGACTCCTGGTTGGACTCCTTCGGAAGCTCGGCGCGCGGACGCCACACACACCATTCCCCTTTCCCCATTCCCCTTTCCCCATCAGGAGACGGAGTCAAGAATCGCCTTCGTGACATAGAATGTCGCTGCTCCCGCAAAAAATGCCGCCGGCAGCTTCCACCCGCGCTTCCCCTGGAATTCCGGCACCAGGTTCGACGCCGCCACGTAGATCGTGACGCCGGCGGATAGCGCGAGCCCATGGTGCACCAGGAACGAGATCCGGTCCGTGAGCGCCACGCCGGCGAGCGTGGCCACGCCCAGCATCGCCGCGGCCCCGACGGCCTGCCCGCCCGAGCGCCCGCCGGCCATCATCAGACTCGACACCGTCACACCCTCCGGGAGCTTATGGAGGAAGATGGCGATGAAGACCATCAGGCCGAGGGCCGGGCGCACGAGAAACGCGCTGGCGATGGCGACGCCGTCGAAAAACGTGTGCAACAAGAGCCCGACGAGCGCCGAGGTGCCCGCGACCCGGTTGACGGCGTGAGTCTCCTCGCCGAAGTGGAAGTGCGGCGTCAACGTGTGCTGCGTGAAGTGCACGGCCAGATAGCCCGCCAGGACCAGCGCGGGCGCCGCGCTGCCCGAGCGGGCGAACGCCTCGGGCAACACCTCGACCAGCGCCACGGCCAGCATGAAGCCCGCGCCAAACGCGACAAAGTGCTCGATCAGCGCGAGCTCCCGCGCCGCCCGCCGCGTCACGGCGAGCGCCCCGACGACATTGCCGAGCGCGGCGATCAGGGCGTACCCGAGGGAGCTAGACACGGGAGAGGAGATAGTCGCGCGTGTTGCGGGTCGGATCCTCGAGCACTTCCGCGAGCAGCCGCTCGAGCGTCTCCCCCACCTCCGGCCCGGGGCGCACGCCGGCCGCCAGAAGATCGTCGCCTTTCACCGCGAGGTGCGCTACGGTCAAAGGGTCCTTTGCCGCCCGAATGGACTCCACCACCTTCGGGAGCGGGGAGCGGGGAGCGGTACCGGCCGCGAGCAGGGCCAGCAAGTCGTCCGCATACTCACCCACTTGTGATAACCAGCGCCGCACCTCGGAGACATGCTTTGGGTCCGGATACTTGTCCCGCCACTGCCCGATGGCCCTCCCGCGCTCGATGTCCTTGTTGGAGGACTTGAGTCGCGTGAGCAGCGAGGCCGGATCGGAGGCAAGAAATGCCGTGATGAGCACCGGGTCGCGCGGCAGCTTGTCGACGACCTTCCAGGCATCCCGCATCCCGCCTCCCGCATCCCGGATCTCCGGCAGCCAGATCCTCGCCGCCCCGACGTCGAGCCAGAGCCCCAGCAGCTTCGACACGCGCTTGGCGGTCGCGATCCCTTTGAACCACTCGTCGCGCACCCGCTCGGCCGAGAGCTGCGCCAGCCCCTGCACGTTCGCCTTCGCGGCCTCGAGAGTTCGCGGGTGGATCCGGAACTCGAACCGCGCGCTGAAGCGCAGCGCCCGCAGGATCCGCAGGTAGTCCTCCTGGAACCGCCAGTTGGCGTCCCCCACCGAGCGAATCAGCTTGTGCTCGAGGTCGTCGGCGCCGTGGAACGGATCGCGCCACTCGTGCCGGATCGGGTGGTACGCGATGGCGTTGATCGTGAAGTCGCGGCGCGCGAGGTCGTCCATCAACGACACCCCGAACTCCACCACGGCGTGCCGACCGTCGGTCTTGATGTCCTTGCGGAACGTGGTGACTTCGTGCTGGCGCTTCTGCTGGTCCAGCACGGCGATCGTGCCGTGCTCGATGCCCACCGGCACCGTGCGCTTGAACAGGCGCCGCACCTCGGCGGGCGGCGCCGCGGTCGTGAGGTCGAAGTCGTGATTCTCGACCCCCAACAGGTTGTCGCGGATCGCCCCGCCGACACACCAGGTTTCGTAGCCCGCGGTTTCCAGCTGCCGGGCGATCCCCAGGACTGCGTCGGGGATCGGTAGCCGGGCGGGAAACGCCATTCCCCGACCCTAGCCCTCGAGGATCACGGCAGCGGCCGCGACACCGGCGCTGTGGGTGAGGCTTACGTGCAGGTGTGTCACGCCGCGCGCGCCGGCGCGCTCCGCGGCCTGCCCGCTCAACACCAGCCGGGGCGCGCCGCCTTCTGTGCGCTGCACCTCCACCTGCAAAAACGACACGCCTTGGCCCCATCCCGTCCCCAGGGCCTTGAAGCACGCCTCCTTCGCGGCGAAACGAGCCGCAAACGCCTCCGCCTTGTCCGCGCGCCCGGCGCAGTCCCTGCGCTCGGCGGGGGTGAACACGCGCTCCTCGAACGTCTGCTGGTCGAGCAGCTCGCGGACCTTCACCACCGCCACCACGTCGAGGCCGATGCCCACGATCACCGCGGCTCCATCACTCCGTTCATCCGCACAGCACGCTCCCCCCGTTCACGTTGAGAATCTCGCCCGTGATGTGCCGGGCCAGCTCGGAGCACAGAAACACGATCGGCCCTGCGCAGTCCTCCGGACTCGCCACCCGGCCGAGCGGGATGGTTCGCTCGATCTCCCGCTTCCCACCTCCCGCTTCGCGCGAATACGGGATGGCGGCCATCTCCGTATCGACCCATCCCGGAGCGACGCAGTTCACGTTGATCCGACGGGGGGCGAGCTCGACCGCGAGCGACTTCGTAAACGCGATGACCGCGCCTTTCGTGGCCGCGTAGTCGGCGTGGAACGCCTCGCCGCGTTGTCCGGCCGTCGACGACACGAGCACGATCCTCCCGCCGTCGGGCAGGAGCGGAATGGCGGCGCGGCACACGTACAGCACGCTGTTCAGGTTGGCGCGCAGCGTCGCATCCCACTGCCCGTCGGCCATGGCCGCGACGGGCACGTCCTCCGGCGGCCAGATGCCGTGATTCACGATCAGGAGCTCCAGCCCTTCGAGGCCCTGGACCGCCTCGTCCACGGCCCGCCCCGCCGCCGCCGGATCACCCAAGTCGCCTGCGACGCCGATCGCCAGACGCCGGAGCCGCCTTACCCCCGCGAGCGTTTCATCCGCTTCCGCCCGCCGGCTCCGATAGCCGACGGCGACGCTCGCACCCGCCTGCGCCAGCATCAGGGCCGTCGCGCGCCCGATCCCCCTCCCCCCACCCGTAACGAACGCGCGCTTGCCCTCGAGGGAGATCACAGCCCCAACGCGCTCTCGACCATCGCACACACGATGTGCTCTACGGCGAGGTGCAACTCCTGGATATGTGACGTCTCATCGGAAGGTACGACGAGGACGTAGTCTGCGAGATCCTTCAGGGCCCCACCAGATTTCCCTAGAAGGGCAACGACCTTCACACCTTTGACCCTCGCCGCCTGAGCGGCGCGCAGGGTATTGGGACTCTCACCGCTGGTAGAGTGCAGGACGAGCACGTCCCCGGAGCGCGCCAGCGCTTCGACCTGCCGCGCGAAGATCTCGTCGAATCCGAGATCGTTGGCACAGGCGGTGAGGAGGGACGTGTCTGTCGTCAGGGCGACCGCCGGCAGCGGTCGGCGGTTGTGACCGTACCGGACGACGTATTCCGTGGCGATATGCTGAGCGTCGGCCGCGCTGCCACCGTTGCCCGCGAAGAACAGCGTTCCGCCGGCGCGCAAGGCGGCGACGTAGACGTCCGCGATCGCCGCGATCGTCTCGGCGTGTGCCTCCCCGATCCGCGTCGCCAGCGCCGCCAGGGTCGTGAGCTCCGCGCGGGCCTGCTCGGCAGGCGTCACCCGGCTGCCGCCTGCACCAGCGCCGGCAAGTCCGCCGCCGAGCCACCCCGCTCCTCGAGCGCGGTCCCGACGACCACGAAGTCGGCTCCCGCTGCGCGTGCCGCGCGCACCTGGGCCGGCCTCTTGATCCCGCCACCCACGAACAACGTGAGATCCGGTACCGCCACGCGACATGCGCGGATCACGTCCGCTGCCACCGGACGTGGCGCACCGCTCCCCGCGTCCAGATAGATCGCCCGCATGCCGATCAGCCGCGCCGCCGTCGCGTGCGCGGCGGCGAGCTCGGGCTTGTCCGCCGGCAGGGGTCGCGTCTGGCTCACCGCCTCAACGCTCGTGACGCGGCCGCCGTCCACCAGGATGTAGCCCGTCGAAAGCGTGGCGACGAGATGGCGGGTGAGAAACGGAACCGCGCGGACGTGCTCTTCGATCAGGTATTGCGCGTTGCGTCCCGAGATGAGCGACAGGAACAGGACCAGGTCGACCTCGGCGGTGAGCTGCAGCGCGGACCCGGGAAACAGCGCCACCGGGAGCCCGGACGCCGCCTGCCGGATCGCCCGCGCGACGAGCTCCGTATTCTGCGTCCCGTCGAACGATGAACCGATCATCATCCCCGCCGCGCCGGCCGCCCGGGCCGCGCGCGCCACGTCCGCCGCCTCGGCCGGCGTGGTGCGGCTGGGGTCCACGAGCACCAGTAGACCGGGACGCCGCTCGAGCAATCCGCTCACGGCTCGCTCGCCGCGATGCGCTCGGCGAGCGCCGCGAGCCCGGTGGCGTCCACCTCGGCCTGCGCCTCGAACGCGTACGTGGTGAACGCGTCGGCCGCGAGCAGCTCGAGGGCCAGCTCGCGCCCGCCGTCCGGCCGACACGCAACCCTCCCGAGCACCCGCCGCCCCAGAACGGCGAGCTGATCCGGCAGGGGGACGAGGGGGGCGAGCTCCGCGTCGCTCACCGCGGCCGCGAGACGCGCCCGCAGAGCGTCCGGGGGCACGGGGCGGCGTGTCTCGAGCCAGGCGAGCACCTCGCGCCGGGTCATCGCCGCAGCAACCCCTCGACGATCGCCCGAGCCTGGGCCCGGGCCAGCCCCAGTTTCGTGGCGTCACCCGCTCCCGCGGACGCAAAATGCGGCCGGCCCCCGCCCTTCCCGCCCGACACCGCCGCGATCGCGTTGGCGATGTCACCCGCCTTCACTCCCTGCTGCACCAGATCGTCGGTGACAGCGACGTGCACGCCGGCGCGCTCGCCGTTCGTGAACAGGATGGAAATCGCGCGCTTGTGGCTCGAGCGGAACGCGTCCATCACGAGCCCGATCTGATCGCGGTCCTCGAGGTCGGAGTCGGCGATGTGCAGCTCGACGTCGCCGATGCGCTCGACCGCTCCCCGCTCCCCTCTCCCCTCTCCCGTTTTAAGCAGCTCTTCCACCCGCTTCTCGAGCTTCCGGTTCTCCTCGAGCAGCTGCTCGATCCGACGCACCAGATGCTCGGGTTGCGTCCGCAGTGTGCCCGCCGCCTGCTCGAGCTCGCCTTCGAGCTTGCGGATCAGCGCGTACGCCCCCGGCCCCGTCACGGCCTCGATGCGGCGCACCCCGGCGGCCGCGCCCGTCTCGTGCGTGAACCGGAACAAGGCGATCTGGCCGGTGGTGGGAACGTGCGTCCCGCCGCACAGCTCGACCGAGACGCCGGGCACGTCGACGACGCGCACGATGTCCCCGTACTTCTCCGTGAAAAAGGCCATCGCCCCCGCCGCGATTGCTTCCTTGTACTTCATCTCCCGCGTGGTGACGGGCAGGTTCGCCCAGATGTGGCGGTTCACTTCCTCCTCGATCCGCGCGAGTGTCGGGTCGTCCACGGGCCCGTGGTGCGAGAAGTCGAAGCGCAGGCGCTCGGGAGCCACGACCGACCCCTGTTGGCGCACATGGGGGCCGAGCACCCTGCGGAGCGCGGCGTGCACCAGGTGCGTCGCCGTGTGGTTCCGCTCGATGTTCTTGCGGCGCGGCTCGTCGACCTGGGCCAACACGGGCGTAGGCTCGAACTCGTCCGCGAAATGACCTACGACAGCGCTCACGCCATCTACCTTCTCCACCCCTTCCACATCGAGCGTCCACCCCTCCCCTTTCACCTGCCCCGTATCACTCACCTGCCCGCCCGACTCGGCGTAAAACGGATTCTCCTGAAGGACGACCTCCACCACGTCGCTCGCCTGCCGAAACCTCAACACGTCGGTCTCGGCCCGCGTGGTATCGTAGCCTACCCACTTTTGCTTGGCCCTAGGCTTGACGGAACGCCACTCGCCGCCGCGCTTCACGTGGACGGCGACCTTCCCCGCGTCCCCTAGCTTGCTCCGCTCCAGCGCCTCGAGCGAGCGCGTGCGTTGCTTGCCCAGCTCCCGCTCGAACCCGGCGACGTCCACCGTCTGACCGCGCTCCCCGGCGATCAGCTGGGTCAGGTCGATCGGGAAGCCGAACGTGTCGTACAGCTTGAACGCCTCCGCCCCGGAAATTGTCTTCGCGCCCTGCAGCTGCTCCAGCCGCTCGAGACCGCCCTCGATCGTGTCGAAGAAGCGCTCTTCCTCGGCGCGCGTGACGCTTTCCAGGTGGCTGCGCTTCTGGACCAGCTCCGGGTACACGCTTCCCAAAAGACCGCTCACCGTATGCACAAGCTGCGCCAGCGTCGGCTCGCGGCGGCCCAACAGCCAGGCGTGGCGCACCGCGCGGCGCAGGATGCGGCGCAGTACGTAGCCCCGTCCCTCGTTCGACGGGTAGACCCCGTCCGCCAGCAGGAACGCCACGGCCCGCGCGTGGTCCGCGAGCACCCGGTAGGACGCACCTCCCGGTCCGCGGTCGTACTTCTTCCCGACGACCTCCACCGCGCGCTCGATGATCGGGGCGAAGAGATCGGTGTCGTAGTTCGAGGGGACGCCTTGCATGACGGCCGCGATGCGCTCGAGACCAGCTCCCGTGTCCACCGAGGGAGCGGGGAGCGGGGAGCGGGATCCATCCTTCTGGAGGTCATACTGCATGAACACGAGATTCCAGATCTCGAGCAGCGCACCACCCGTCTGCAACTTCATGAATTCGTCCTGCGTGAGGTCGGCCTTGCCCTTCTTCCAATCGCCGATCCCCCGCAGGTCTACGTAGATCTCCGTATTGGGGCCCGCAGGACCGGTGTCGGCCATTTGCCAGAAGTTGTCCTCGTCCCCCAGACCGTAGATACGCTTCTCCGAGACGCCTGCCACCTTCCGCCACAGCTGCCGCGCGTCGTCGTCCGTATCGTGAACCGTGACATACAGCCGATCGGGGTCGATCCCGAGCCAGTCGTTCCCCGTCACCCACTCCCATGCGTACGCGATGGCCTCCTGTTTGAAGTAGTCACCGAAGGAGAAGTTGCCGAGCATCTCGAAGAAGGTGTGGTGGCGGGCCGTATGGCCCACCTGCTCGAGGTCGTTGTGTTTGCCGCCAGCACGCACGCACTTCTGGCACGTTACGGCCCGGGTGTAGGGCCGCCGCTCGAGCCCCTGAAATACGCGCTTGAACTGCACCATGCCGGCGTTGGTGAAAAGGAGCGTGGGGTCGTCCGCCGGGACCAGAGGAGAGCTGGGGACTTCCTGGTGCCCCCGGGCCTTGAAGAACTCCAGAAACTTGCGGCGGATTTCAACGGAAGTCATGGGGGGAATATACTGTCCCCCGAGGAGCAACTGAAAGGCTAGCTAGGAGTTACCCGAAGGCATCTCAGGGCTTGAAAAACTCGTCCATCTCCGGCGCGATGGCGGCGGCGTTGGGATACGCCGTCACGCCCAGGACTTCGAGCGACAGCCGCAGCGTGCTCGCGTGCTGGTACAGCGTGGTGGACCGGTAGCCGGGCTTCGACTTCCCGCTCACCGCGATCCAGGCGACGCGTCCGCCACCGTGACCGTTGTCGCCGCCCGCTTCGTCGAACAGGATGATCAGCAGCCCGTCTTGCTGGAACTGCGCGCCCTTGATCAGGGGATCGATGTTGGTCTGGAGCCACGCGTCCGCGGTGCTCAGCGAGCAGTCATGCGCGTCGTTGCAGAGGTTGGGCACGATGAACGAGTAGCTCGGCAACGCGCTGTTCGCCAGATCCGTCGCGAACTGCGTGAACGGGACGAGGTTGTTCTTCTGCACCGGGTCGTTCACCACGTCCGACAGCAGCGCGATGACATTGTGCTTTCGCGCGTAATTGCCCATATCCCCGCCGGTGTAACCCACCGACGGCAGGTCCTCCGCATACGACTTCCACGTCTTGCCGGCCGCGAGGAGCCGCCGGACAACGTTGTCGTCCGTCACGACACTCGAGTAATTGTCGTCGTTGCTGATGATTTTCCCGACCGTCATCATGAAGTAGTTGCCGATGGACGGGTGCGTATCGGCGTAATACTGCGTCGCGAGTCCGTACTGCTGGGCCAGACCGTTGAGGTACGGCATCGAGGAGCTGCCGATGACGCTCGTATAGTCGTTGTTCTCTTCCACCACGATGAAGACGTGGTTGAATGAGGGGACACCGCCTCCTGGGGGAGCCGTTGAGTCGTGGCAACCCGGGCCGAGTGAGACGAGGAGTGCCACCCCCAGGGCAGCGATCGGGCGACGCTTGCAAGCGGACATGGCAGGGCTCGACACGTTCTCCCAACGTACCCGAGCCGATTCTCAACGATCCCTGCGCCCGATCATCCGCACGGCTCTGCAACCAGCTCCTGCGGCTGGGCCTGCCGTAGCCGGGGCGCAACAGAATGCCGGCGACCGCCGCTACCCTCGTCCTCCAATGCCCGGCCGATGACTCGTCGAACATGACGTCGAGCGTTCAGAAGGTGCCGCACGGTGCCGACACGCTTGCCAGCATGGTACCGCAAAGCAGGCTGGCCGGGGGTGGCGATGTGGTTTGCGAGCCAGCCTCCACCTCCGTCATCAAACGCATGACCTGTCGAGAGATACGGGCGCCCCGCTCGTTCCGCTTCACACCGGGACTCCTGGCCCACGGCTTGCGAGCAGGTTCGCCCGAGCCCGTGCCATGAAACCCTTCCCTCGCCCCAACATACGGCGCGCCGTCATCGTCGTTCCGAGCCTGTTCACGCTCTTCAACCTGTTCTTCGGGATTTGGTCGATGGTGCTGGCCTCCCGGGGCAACTTCTACCGGGCCGGCTGGTACATCTTCGCCGGCGGGATTCTGGACGCGCTCGACGGCCGCGTGGCGCGCCTCTCCAGGACGGGGACCCGGTTCGGGGCGGAGTTGGACAGTCTGGTGGACGTGGTGAGCTTCGGCGTGGCGCCGGCGTTTCTCATCTACGAGCTCGAGTTCGCCGCCGCCGGATCGGCGGAGTGGATTTTCTGCTACTTCTACGTGATGGCGGCGACGATCCGGCTCGCGCGTTTCAACATAACGCAGGCGGGGCACTCCAAACGGCACTTCGTCGGCCTCCCGTCGCCGGCCGCCGGGATGACCCTCGCCATGTTCTATCCGTTCACCACGACGGATCTGTACGCCAGGGCGTTCCGCTACCTGCCGCGCCATCACACGATGCAGCTGCTGATGATTCTCCTCACGATCCTGATGGTGAGCAACGTACGCTATGCCGCGCTGCCGCGGGCGGGCGTACGGAGCGTGCACGGGCTGCTGGGGCTCGCTACGATCCTGCTCGTCCTCGTGTTCGGGATTCTCAAACACGACGCGTTTTTCTTCCCCCTGGCAGTGGCCTACATGGCCTACGGCGTGATGCGGGCGGCCTTCCTGGGCTTCTTGGCCGAGGACATCGGGGACGACGCCGCCGACATTGCCGAACCCAGCCTGATCACCACTGGCGAACCGGGCGCCCCGGCGTATGGCGAGCGTCTCCGGGGGGTCGGGTGAGCGCCTTTGAGACCTAAGGGCGCCGTTCCAGCCATATTTCGAGGCGCTCCTGGGATCGATGTGCCAGGCTCGCGGACGACTCCGACTGAGAGGTGTTCTACGCAAGACAGCCGTGACTTACAACACGGAGGTGACTGGCGGAGTCTATTCCTGACGTCGTTTCTGATTTGGTTGACGCCCACCCTGGTCGGCGTCACTGCCAAGGCATGGTTCCTCGCGAAACATGGGTTCGCAGGCGTTGCGGGATCGCTCTCTCTCCACTCGCTCTCCGTGGGACAGCGGTTGTCTTTCTTCCGGGCCGATTTGGCCTTCGGGATTTTCCTCCTGCCCCTCTGCTTCTTGGGGCTGCACGCGCTTCTGCCGGTCCGTTGGTATTCGCGGACCGTAGGCGCTGTTGCGATCATGGCACTCGTGGTCCAACTGTTAGCATTCGGCGAATTCGTCGTGCTCGGAAATCTCGCTGGATATGACCTGCTGCTTGAAGGCTTCGATTGGGGGCTCGCTCACCCGTTGGCGACCCTGGAGTATCTGGTCGCATTCGACTTCATCAAGCCCTTGGTCATTGTCGGCGGGACTGCCGCGGCCCTGCTGTCGATTTGGCCCCTGGTAAAGCGTCGGCGCCAGGCGCTCAAGCAGCAGATCTACGCTGTGTCCGCTGCCCTTTGGATCGTTTGCGCTGCTCCAGCAATCGCATCGTGGCTTCCTTGGATGAGGCCCACAGTCTTTCACTCCGCAACGATTTCCCTGACCATGCGCTCGCTGTTTGGATCAGAGTTGGGATCGGAATCGAGCGCAGGACGCTACGATGGTTATTCGATAGGCACGCTGCGCCCCATCTATCAGCAGCTGGCGAATGTATCCAGCCCTGGACGCCCCCGCCCGTACTGGGGCGCCGCAAAAGGCTATGACGTGGTCCTGTTCGTTATGGAAACAGGTCCCGCTCGCATCTTATCGTGGGACGCGAGTCTCGACGATTTTCCCAACCTGAACCGCCTGAGGCAAAGCGCCTGGGTAGCCACGCAACATTACACGACGTCGCCCGAGAGCTTCAGAGCAATCACATCAATGCTGCTTTCCATGTATCCGGTCAGACATAGCCGGAGTTTTGTGGAGAGACGGCGGACCCCGCCTGGACTGATCCAGAACCTTCATGCCGCCGGCTATGAGACGGGAGTGTACTTGCCGAACGTCCACGGCACTCGCCATGCCAAGGATGAAGAGGACTATTACAAGACGCTAGGACCGGATCGGGTGTCGATTCCCGATACGTCACCGACTCCCAAGGCTAACGCGCCGGGATGGCAGGAAGCGCAGGACTTGGACTTGCTCGCGCTGCGCAACCTGGAAGGCGCCTATCGGGCGGCCGCTTCCACTGGAAGGCGGTTTCTCGGCGTTTTCGCGCCACAGCTGTCACATGAGCCATGGGTGGATGTGACCACGGGCGGTGACGAGCACGACATGGCGAAGCGCCGCTATAACCTCATGAAAGTGGAGGACCGTGAGTTGGGAGAGCTCATCACGACGGTCGAGCAGTCCGGACGCCTCAATAAGACGTTACTCGTCGTGACCTGCGACCACGGCCTTCGGAGCAGCGAGTCGGACTCCTCGTTTCGGGCTGGGCAGATCGACGATCTCACATTCCACGTTCCATTCCTCCTGTACGCCCCGGGGATCGTCAAGCAACAGACGAATCTGTCGTTGGTGACGTCTCATCTCGATATCACTCCGTCCATTCTCGACTTGCTGGGCATCTCGGACGGCAGGGATTTCGAGGCGGGTACCGCGATCTGGAACGAGAGTCTCAAGGACAGGACCACATTCTTCTGGGCCGCTCAGTACTTTGGGGCGAATGGCTACCACTCCGGCGAGTCGTTTTCGATGTGGAATCCGATGATCAACGTCACGTACAGGAATCGCACCCTCCACTTCACCGCCGCGGCGGCCGTTCCGCTGGACAGCTTGGCCCATAGGGAAATCATCGATCGGATTCAAACAATGGGGGCGCTGGGAAGCGCTTGGTACAACCTTGCAATCAGCGCTCCCGCGGTCCCGCCCGGCGCGTCCACGTTGACTCAACGGAAATGAGCTCCTGCACCAACGCCTTCACCATGGGCCCCTCGTAACCCCGCCGCACGAGATAGGCCAGCAGCCGCCGTTTGCGCACGGGTGGAGGAAGATCCGCCAACTGCCGCGCCCGCCTCGCGGCGACGGCACGTGCCTCGATCTCGGGGTCGATGCCCTCTTCTGCCAGTGCGCGGCCCACCGCATCCTCCGCGGTCCGCCGCTCCACGCCCTGCGCCAACAGATCCCGGAGCAGCCGCGCCGGACCCTTGCCGCGCGTCGCCCGCAGGGCCGCGTACTGCTCCGCGTAGCGACCGTCATCGAGCAACCCGCGCAGGCTGAGCCGCTCGAGGGCGGCGTCCACGGCCGCCGGCGGGTGCTGCTTCTTCACCAGCCGCCGCCGTAGGTCCACGCTGGCGTGCGCCCGCCGCGCGAGCGCGCGCAGCGCCGCCCGCTCGGCTGCCTCCACGTCGGCGAGCTGGCGCAGCCGGTCCAGCACGGCGGGCGCGAGCTCCGCTCCGAGCTGGAGACTCAGCGGCTCGAGTGCGGCAGCGGGGAGGGAAGCAAATCGCCCCCGATCCACCTCCACCAGCCGATAGCCCGGCTGGCGCGGATCAGGGGCGAGCGCGGTGAGGGTCGGCACTCACTCCTCGGGGGTAGAGGCCTCCTCGTCGGCCGCCACCACGACGGGCTTCACCCCCAGGTGCTCCTTCACCTTCGCTTCGACTTCGACGGCGAGGTCGGGGTGATCCTTGAGATACAGCTTCGCGTTCTCGCGGCCCTGTCCGATCCGCTCCTTGCCGTAGGCGTACCACGCACCGGACTTCTCGATGATGCCCGCTTCCGCTGCGATGTCCACCAGCAGGGACTCGTGACTGATCCCCTCGTCGAACATGATGTCGAACTCAGCCTGGCGGAACGGCGGAGCCACCTTGTTCTTGACGACTTTGACACGGACGTGGTTGCCGATCACCACCTCCCGCTCCTTCACCGGGCCGATGCGCCGCATGTCCAGTCGGACCGACGCGTAGAACTTGAGCGCCCGCCCACCGCTGGTCGTCTCGGGGTTGCCGAACATGATCCCGATTTTCTCGCGCAGCTGATTGATGAACACCACCGAGGTGCGGGAGCGGTTGATCGCCCCCGCCAGCTTGCGCAGCGCCTGGCTCATCAGGCGCGCCTGCAAACCCGGCAGCGAGTCTCCCATCTCCCCTTCGATCTCGGCCTTCGGCACCAAGGCCGCCACGGAATCCACGACCACCACGTCCACCGCTCCGGACCGCACCAGGATCTCCGTGATCTCGAGGCCCTGCTCCCCCGTATCCGGCTGGGAAACCAGCAGGTTGTCGATGTCCACCCCCAGCTTCTTCGCGTACTCGACGTCGAGCGCGTGCTCGGCATCGATGTACGCGGCCGCGCCGCCCAGACGCTGGGCGTTCGCCACCACGTGCAGCGCCAGCGTGGTCTTACCGCTCGATTCGGGGCCGAAGATCTCCGTCACGCGCCCCCGCGGGATGCCCCCGATCCCGATCGCCGCGTCGAGGTTGATTGCGCCCGTCGGGATGACCTCCACCCGTACCCGCGGCGAATCGGCGCCCATCCGCATGATGGCGCCCTTGCCACAGGTCTTCTCGATCTGCGTGATAGCGAGGTTGAGGGCCTTTCTGCGCTCGTCCGAGAGCTGCGGGACTTCCTTGTCCGCGGCCATGAGTGTCCTCGACATGGGTTGGGAGCCTCGTTTGGTGAGGCCCGAATATACACCGAAGCCCCGGTTATCGCCACCCGGGGCGGAACGCGTCGGC
>Ga0209689_1000085_pt1 | contig 48277 bp, 35 predicted proteins | sample GraSoiAngelo_149_FD_187119 | JGI IMG/M metagenome (GOLD analysis project Ga0209689, IMG submission 187119) | Grasslands soil microbial communities from the Angelo Coastal Reserve, California, USA - 14_1009_09_30cm (SPAdes) (version 2) | ecosystem: Environmental > Terrestrial > Soil > Grasslands ... | reverse complement strand
TAGCGCGGGGGGAGCTCACTTTTCCGGCAGGTAGTAAAATCTTCGTTTCTTCTGGGAGGACCTTCGCGTGGGAGGTGTCTTGTCCGCACATCCGGTTGCCGGACCGCAGTTGGGCGATTTGGCGCCCGACTTCGACCTGCCAGCGCTGTTCGCAGGCGTAAAGAAAAGGTTTCGTCTGAGTGAGCAGAACGCGAAGAAAACTTTAGTTCTTGCATTTTATCCGCTCAATTGGGATCCGGTCAGCGCGAATCAGATAGTGAAGTATCAGGTGGAGCGGGAAAAAGTTGCGCTGCGTGGGGCGGAAGTCGTGGGCATTAGTGTGGATTCGATCATGAATACGACAGCCTGGGAACGTGAGATCGGACCACTCGATTTTCCACTATGCAGCGATTTCTGGCCGCATGGCGAAGTGAGCCGCAAATATGGCGTGTTCAGGGAGCAGGAACCCTATGCGGGTGCGAGCGAACGGGGGATTTTTGTCGTGGATAGAAACGGAAGGATTGCATTTCGCAAAATTTATACACTGGAACAGGCGCCCGAACTGGATGAAGCGCTGGAGACGTTAGGCAGGCTGTGAGTGTGACGGAGTCCGTGATCAGGAATTGACAACAAAACTGCTGGAGCACAATTGAGAATCTTCCCCGAAGTATTCGTCGTTTTCATTCTTCTTTCGTTCAGCATTGCCACGACTGAGGCTGGGGGACCGCCACCCGGCGAATCTCCGAGAACGCAGTCGCAAATCTTTGGTTTCCGCGATCCTACTGTCGAAATGACCCTGGAATCTCGATTTTTGGCGGTGCCCGATCCTAAACTTGCGGAGGAGCACTTGCGTATTTTGACCCAGGCCCCCCATGTTGCGGGATCGCCGGAAGACAAGGCTACGGCGGAGTATGTGGCGAAAGAATTCCGTGAGGCTGGGCTGAATACAGAAATCATCGAGTACCGCGTCTGGTTCAACTATCCATCAGAAATCAGCGTGGACGTGACTGCTCCGGATGGCGTCAAGATGCATGGGCCAACCCGCGAGCACGTGGAGGGAGACCCCTTTCAGGATGATCCGCGCGTGATCACTCCTTACAACGCGATGTCCCCGTCAGGGGATATAGAAGGGGATGTGGTGTATGCGAATTATGGTTCGCCAGAGGATTTTCAGAAACTCGAGCAGATGAAGGTAGATGTGCGAGGAAAGATTGTGGTGGTGCGCTATGGGCAAAACTTTCGGGGAGTGAAAGCGTTTGTAGCTCAGGAGCGCGGGGCGGCGGGCGTGCTCATCTATTCCGATCCGGCCGACGACGGGTGGCGTCGGGGCGATAAATATCCGCAGGGCCCGTGGCGTCCTGACACCGGGGCGCAGCGCGGCTCGATCGGCTACATGTTCGAGTTTGCAGGTGATCCCACAACGCCAGGTGTGGCGTCCGTGACGTCGCTGCCCGATTCAAAACGAGTCCCGGCGGAGCAATCTTTGCAGATGCCGAAAATTCCGACAACCCCGCTCTCCTATGCTGATGCCTGGCCGATTCTGCAGCACCTTGGCGGGCCGGACTCTCCCCGCGACTGGCAAGGAGCACTACCTTTTACCTACCATGTGGGGCCCGGCCCCGCTAAAGTGAAGATTCATTTGAAGCAGGATTATCAGTTCCGCACTATTTGGGATGTAACGGGGCTAGTTCGCGGAAGCGAATGGCCGGATGAGTGGGTCGTGGCGGGAAATCATAGGGACGCGTGGGTCTATGGCGCGGTAGATCCCAACAGCGGCACGGCGGCGATGCTGGAGACGGTACACGGGATCGGCGAGTTGCTTAAATCAGGCTGGAAGCCAAAGCGGACGATTGTTTTCGGGAGTTGGGATGCTGAGGAACAAGGTCTGATCGGCTCGACGGAGTGGGGTGAGCAGCACGCAGACGAGTTAGCCAACGCGGCCGCATACTTCAACGTGGACGTAGCGGTTTCCGGACCGAAGTTTGGGGCGTCGTCGGTACCAAGCCTGAAACAATTCATTCGTGAGGTGACCAAAGCCGTACCCAGCCCCAAGGGGGGCACAGTGTATGAGGCTTGGGGAAAGGCTAATAAAGCCGGTGCAGGGCCGCAGGAGGAGGCCAGCGGTGGAACGTATCGTCCTCCCGAGGCGCAGACTACGGCTGATGTACCGGTAGGTGATTTGGGGAGCGGGTCAGACTACACGGTATTTTTGCAGCATTTGGGGGTGCCGTCGACGGACATTGGTTCAACCGGCCCGTATGGCGTTTATCACTCGGCGTTCGATAACTTCAACTGGTTCAAGAAATTTGGTGATCCCGATTTCACCTACGAACAAGAAATGGCTCGCGTGTACGGGCTGGAAGTGTTGCGCATGGCAGATTCTGATGTGCTGCCCTATGACTACGAAGAATATGGAAAGGAAATTGCTGCCTACATAGACGCTGCGAAGAAGAAAGCAGAAACCAAATTCGGGAACAGAACGCCTAACTTTACCACCGCGACCGAGGCCGCCCGTCATTTTCAAGAAGCTGGCTCAAAAATCGCCGATAAGCAGAGAAAACTGCGGGTTAATCCCACGAACCTCAACCAGACATTGCGCAAAGCCGAACGCGCGCTATTGATTCCCGACGGGTTGCCGGATCGTACCTGGTATCGGCATGCGATCTATGCTCCGGGACGATACACGGGATATGCCGCGGTAGTCATTCCTGGGGTAAACGAGGCTATAGATAAGGGGAACCCCGAGCAGACTGGGCAACAAATCGCGGTATTAGCCGCCGCGTTAGACCGTGCGGCTAAGGTTCTGAATGGCTATCGTTGACACTTGCTGCAAAAGTTTTCACTTCTGCGACGCGGAGATTTGTTGTTCCGATTTTTTTTGTGATTGCAGTAAACTGAGATGTCCGCAAGCGCGTCTAAGGGCCGCGGGAGGGTGCCAAGAGAAATCCCTGCGGTAGTTGGCGCCGAGTTTCTTTTCAGTACGTACCATCCACTTGAAGCGTATGCCACTGGCACGTATCGTCGCACGTTCCACGGAAGAATCGCAGGAGATTGCGTCACAACTGCGGGCCCGTGGCTTTGAGATCCAAAGCGCGCAGCCTGGCGTTATGTCGAACGGTGCTGTGGACGTGGAAGTCCGGGTGGAAGAGTGCGCACCGGAAGAGGCGTTGCTTCGGGCAGGCGAGCTTTCGGAATTCGACGACCGCTGCGTCTTTATCGCGACCGGTGCCATCGCTGGCGTGCTACCCATCGCAGTGATTCCATTCCTTCACGAACCAGCGCCATTAAAGAGCAATGAGAATTCGGCTGTGGCGCCCGCCGGCATGTTGCGGTCCGAAGCCCTCGCCTCTCAGGCTGTGACAACTCGTCCCGAAAACGTCAGCGCAGTGGCACAGAATTCCGTTGCTGCCGCGTCGGCGCTTTCCGATACCAAAAGCGAAATTGCGCCAGGCTCTGAGGGAACCGCAGCGGAGATTCCTGGTATCGCTGAACCTCCAGTGATCAAGGTGCAGCCACGTGGGCACTCGACCGAAGCCATAACTGTTGAGGTGTGCCGAACGGAGCACGTGCGAAACGAAACCCAATCGCCACCGGGGAAAGCCGTGCTTCCTGGTGTAGATTTTGATCTCATCACCCAAGCAGGGGTGAAGAAAGCGCGGTCAGTGGCAAAGGCGGCTCGCTCCCTGAGGCTCGCCTCCGCCAGATTGGCGGCGGTCTCCGGGCAATATGCGGTCGGACAATCAAAGATAGTGGTGGGAAGATCACAGATCGCACTTCGTAGATCAAAGGTAGTGCTTCGACAAACCCGTGAGATGTTGCGACATGAAAGATTTAGGTTCCGACAGTCGCAGTATGTCGTTCGATACACGAAGAGGCTCAGGCAACCGATTCTTTCAGGTGTGGAGTACGCGCTGCAGCAAGCGCGGGGACTGGCTGACAGGGCGCGTTCGGACGTGTTTTTCTGGAAGGTTGCCACCGGCTGTGCTGCCCTGGCGGTTTTTGTCTTGCTGATCGGACCAATTGCTCATCGCAGAGCACCATTGCCTGCCGGCATCGTCCATCCATCGGGTCAAGCTGAACAACAAGTTCCATTTGCGCCAGCGGTGACCAAACACGCCGATAGACTACCCCCGCGAGCCGCAATCAAACCGGCGGCGCAAGCGATTCCGGCCGGATCGCTAATCGGCGAATTGGTCACGAACGCGGAAGCATCCACTTCAACCGTTGCTGCTAAAGCGACTCCACCACGTCGTTCCGGCGAACCGGAAGTGATAGTGCGTTATTTTGGGAAGAAGTCCACGGCTCCTGCCAAACAACACTCCGCACAGAGTTCCGACGTCAAGCACTATTCTGATTTGGATTGAGATGTCTCAGGTTCCAGGCACTCTGATCTGGTTCTAGAACCGCAGTTTCATTAGCCGCTTCCAATCTTCGGCCATGAAGTACTCCACGGCAGCCCACTTTTGCAGAATGCTACCCCAAGGCCTCGAAACGCACGAAAAGTGACAAAAGTCAGTGAAGTATTTGTGCCGTTTTTCCTCTTGACTTCCACACCGGTTCTGCTACTTTCCTCGTCTGCAAGTATTGAGGGGGCGCGAGGGTTCTTATGTCTAAAAGCGCAGCTCCCATAGCTGGGAAACCATCCGCAGTAAAAAAGAACAAGCCAATCTCTGTCACCTTCACGCGAGTTTTTACTGACGAACTGGAACAGATCGAGAGGTCGCGCGAGGCCCGCGGCGTGACACACGCTGCACCGGCCAAGGACAGTTTGATTGGACTGGCATTCTCCGGCGGCGGCATCCGCAGCGCCACTTTCAATCTCGGCATACTGCAAGGTCTCGCGGCGAAGGGATTGTTGAGCAAGTTCGATTACCTTTCCACGGTGTCGGGCGGTGGATACATCGGCTCATGGCTGGCTGCGATCATTCAAAGATGGGACCCTCCTGGAAAGTTCACTCCCGTGGAGGAGGCGCTATGCCGCAAGCAATACAAGATTGGTGAACCTGCCGAATATGCTCCGGTCCACTGGTTACGCAATTACGCCAATTATCTGACACCACAAACGGGCCTATTTTCAGCAGATGCAGGAGCCATGGTGGGGACATGGCTGAGGAATGTCATTCTCAATTTCATTGTGCTGGTCCTCTTCCTGTCAGGAATGATCTTGTTGCCGTCCGTGCTGGTGCTCGCCACGCGCGATGATCTCCTGCCCCATCCGCAGTTCTCTCTCATCGCCGGAGCCTGCCTGGTATTGGTTGCTACTCTTTGTATGGCCAGAAGCATGATGGATTTCACGCCATGGGAGCACCAGCAAAGCAATTGGTTTCTTCGAAATCGAGTAGCGTTATCAATGGCGCTATTCTTTTTTGCCGCACTGCTGTTCAACATCGGCATGTGGAGGTGGGACGGGATCGCCCGTGGGACGCTTCAGTATTGGATCCCCGGCGCGGCGGTCTATTACACGGGCACCTGGCTCCTCGCATTTCTGATGTTTGGAACTTCGAGAACTACTCCCGACCCGGGTAAACCAGAAGAGAAGGAATCAGACGACAAGAAGTCTGAAGAGCCCGTGATCTCGTGGCCGGCGCTTATATTTTCGGCAGCCGGTGCGGGCGCCTTGGGGGGATACCTGTTAAACCGCTATGCCTCGTATATGGGAGCTGTTCCACCAAATGATCAGAATATTTGGCGGGTGGTAATTTTTGGAACAGTAACAGTCATGCTGCTATTGCAGTTCATAGCGGTGCTACAACTTGGGCTTTTGGGGCGAGGCTGTGTTGACTTGGTGCGGGAATGGTGGGCTCGTGCGGGCGGCCGCCTGTTGGTGACGATGATTACCTGGTTGGTGGTGTTTGGAATTGTAATCTTCGGACCATTGGCCGTTAGGCTTCTTCTTGGTAAAGGGGCGGTCGGGGGAAGCGTGAACATCGCCGCCGCAATGGCTTGGATCGCTTCCATCCTGGCTGGTATACCCGCGAGTAAGAGTGAAAAGAGTGGCGTCGAAAAGATCATTCCGGGCCAGAAAGCTGATAGCAAGTTCACGTTGGCGGGCCTGTTGAAGTCACCTCGCGCTCTGCAAATCATCGCGAAGGTCGCCCCTTATGTTTTCGCCGCTGGGTTGCTGATCATCCTTTCCACCGTAATTCACGTGCTCATGGGATGGTTTCTATTAAGGAGTGAAACCATAACGCTGTGGACACCCGCGAATTTTCCAGCGGCCCACCTTCCTGCGGATGTCGTCAAGAACCTGTACTGGCAGATTCTGTCTAAGGGGACATCTAATTGGGAATACGTTCTGGCCGCCCCCCTTGGATTAATCGCATTAGCGGGCATCCTGTCGTGGCGCGTGGACGTGAACGACTTCTCCATGCATCACTTCTACCGCAATCGCCTGGTGCGCTGCTATCTGGGAGCTTCCAACGCCGCTCGCAGGCCGCAGTCATTTACGGGTTTCGATCCGAAAGACGATGTGGCACTGGGGGAACTAAAGGATGGGTATCCCGGTCCCTATCCGATCCTGAATGCTGCCTTGAACGCAACCCACGGTGGAGAACTTGGATTTCAGGAGCGGAAAGCCAAGTCATTCGTTTTTACGCCGCTGTATTGCGGCTATGATCTCGGCTCAACATCTGGTAATCCACCCGCGGGTTCTTATCTGCCCACCGCACTCGGACGAAAAGACAAGCTGGGGTCAAATCAGGGGATCTCGCTAGGAACGGCCATGGCCATCTCTGGGGCAGCGGCTAGCCCCAACATGGGACACTACACTTCACCGGCCACCGCTTTCTTCATGACTCTATTCGATGTCCGTCTGGGGTGGTGGATGGGAAATCCCAGGCGTTGGAAGACATGGAAAAGTCCGGGGCCGCGCCTGGGGCTGGTATACCTTCTTTCTGAATTGGTAGCCGAGAGCAACGAGGAGAGTAATTACGTCTACCTTTCAGATGGTGGACACTTCGAGAACCTCGCGATTTATGAGTTGGTTAAACGTCGCTGCCGGCTGATCATGGCCTGTGACAGCGGTGCGGACGGGGCCTATAGTTGTGCAGACTTAATGGGCGTCATCGAAAAGTGCCGCACCGATTTCGGTGTGGATATCAAGATCAGCGTCTCTGACATCAAGCCTCAGAGCGGGCAATGTGTGAGCGTGAAGAACTATACGATTGGCGACATTTACTACGGGCCGGACCCTGCAGACCGCGGAATGTTGATCTACGTGAAGGCAAGCCTTCCGGTGGATGATGTCAAGGCCCCTCTTGCTGCTCGTCTGGCGGCAGGAGTGAGGAGCTACGCCGAGGAGCATCCAGATTTTCCTCATCAGTCAACCGCCGATCAATGGTTTAACGAGGTGCAGTTTGAGAGCTACCGCGCGTTGGGCGAGTACATCGCTACGGCGGCAAGGCAAGACATCGAAGCGAAAATCACGCTCGCGTTGAATGGAGGTGTAGCACCGGAAGCAGCGGCTAGCGCTGCTGGAACCTAGTCGGAAGCCGCGTCCTCTCCCCGTAAGACAGCATCCGTCCTACTTAACGAACTTTTCGACCAGCTCTGAGTAGTCTTTCTTCTTCAGGCCGTGGACTTGCTTGTTGTACTCGTCCACTTTGGTGGAGTAATTCATCGAGCAAAATTTGGGGCCACACATGGAGCAGAAGGCGGCTTCCTTGTAGTAATCATCTGGAAGAGTTTCGTCATGCATGGCACGGGCGGTCACTGGATCGAGTGAGAGCGCAAACTGCTTTTCCCAATCGAACTTGTAGCGAGCGTAGCTAAGAGCGTCGTCGCGATCGCGGGCGCCCGGTCGGTGCCGCGCTACATCAGCGGCATGCGCGGCAATTTTGTAGGCGATGATGCCATCTTTCACGTCTTTTTCGTTCGGCAGTCCGAGGTGCTCTTTGGGAGTGACGTAGCACAGCATTGCGGCACCGTGCCAGCCGATCATTGCCGCCCCGATAGCGGACGTGATGTGATCGTAGCCTGGAGCGATGTCCGTAACCAGAGGACCCAGCGTGTAGAACGGCGCTTCGTAGCAGTATTCAACTTCTTTTTCGACCTGCTCTTTGATCTTGTCCAGCGGGATGTGGCCCGGTCCTTCGATCATTACCTGCACATCATGTTCCCAAGCTTTTTTGGTGAGTTCGCCGAGAGTTTTTAGTTCGGCGAACTGAGCTGCATCGCTAGCGTCCGCGATGCACCCCGGGCGCAGGCCGTCTCCCAGTGAAAAGCTGACGTCGTACTTCTTGAAAATCTTGCATATGTCGTCAAAACACTCGTAAAGAAAATTCTGTTTGTGATGATAGGCCATCCATTGCGCAAGAATTGCGCCTCCGCGGCTCACGATTCCAGTAATACGCGTGGAGATCAATGGCAGATATTGAATCAGCACGCCCGCGTGGATTGTCATGTAATCCACGCCTTGAGCGGCCTGCTCCTCGATCACTTCGAGCATCACTTTGGCGTTTAGATCTTCGACGCGCTTCACCCGCGAAATGGCTTCGTAAATTGGTACCGTACCGATGGGGACGGGCGAGTGGCGGAGAATAGCTTCGCGGATCTGGTGAATGTCACCGCCCGTAGAAAGGTCCATCACGGTGTCGGCGCCATAATGCACGGCGGTGTGCAACTTCTTGAGTTCTTCATCGATATTCGAGGTTAGGGCGGAATTGCCAATGTTAGCGTTGATCTTGCAAAGTGAAGCCACCCCGATGCACATCGGCTCTAGTTCGGGATGGTTAATGTTAGCGGGAATAATCATGCGGCCGCGGGCAACTTCATCACAGACCTGCTCAGGAGGCAGTTGCTCTTTCTGAGCTACGTATTCCATCTCCTCAGTGACGACACCCCGGCGAGCGTAGTGCATCTGGGAAAAGTTGCCATTCGTGTTTTCGGCTTTGCGATGATTGATCCATACTGAACGCGGCCGGGAAACATCGAATCCGTTCGTGTTGTTTGTAGCGAGAAGAGTGCTGCGGTTCGTCGAATCCATTACTTTCACTCGCCTTTACGCGATATCCAAGAATTTATTATACGCTGCGTGATAACGAGCGTTTCATCATCGACTACCGGAAAAATAGTTCGGCACTGGCTGCGATTAGAAATTTCCCGGTTGCATCAGCGGGCGAGCGCTTGTTACGTGGCAAACGAGGATAATGAGCAACAACTATAACGTCCACGCAGGTTGATCGTCTAAGCTTCCGGGCCTAAAATCACCATTCTGTTCAAACGAGGGCATACGATGCGCTTTTCTAACGTGGCCGTATATATTTTGCTTTGCGCCGTTCTCAGCTTTGCACAGCCTTCTCCTGCCACGAAACCAGCCGGAACGAAGCCCTCAGCCGGATTCAGCATCGAAAACATCGATAAAACGACTGACCCCTGTGTTGACTTTTATCAATACGCCTGCGGCAACTGGCTGAAGAATACCGAGATTCCCGCCGACCAGACGGAGTGGGTGAGCTTTACCGAGCTTTACGAGCGGAACCTTGTCACGGAACGTGACATTCTGCAAAAAGCTTCTGTGAATGACGCAAGTCGCAGCCCGGTTGAGCAGAAGATTGGCGATTACTACAGCTCCTGCATGGACGACAGGGCGGTGGACGCGAAAGGCCTCGATCCTCTGAAGCCCGAACTGGCTCGCATTGCCGCAGTGAAGGATAAGAACGCACTGATCGATGCAATTGCCCGCGTGCACCTCATGGGACCGAACCCGTTGTTCAGGTTCTATTCCGCGCCCGACCTGCACAATGCCGAGATGGTAATCGCTTATGTGGATCAGGGCGGATTGACGCTCCCCGATCGCGATTACTACATCAAAGACGACGCCAAGATGAGTGAGATGCGCAAGCATCTGACCGATTATGCGACCCAGATGTTCACCCTTGCGGGGCAATCCCCCCAGCAAGCGGCGGTGTCGGCCCAGACAATCCTGCGCATTGAAACAGCGCTAGCGAAAGCATCGATGGACCGCACGGCACGACGTGATCCCAAGAATCGCGACCATAAAATGAGTCGGGATCAAGCGTTCACATTGGCCTCGAACTTTTATCTGGATCGTTACTTTAGAGATATGGGCACGCCCAGCTTTACAGAGCTCAACGTCGCGAATCCTGAATTCTTCAAACAGGTGAATGCGGTAATCGAGTCTGAGTCGCTTGACGCCTGGAAGACCTATGTGAGTTGGCATCTGCTGGATTCGGCAGCGCCGTGGCTTTCAAAACCTTTTGTCGACGCAAACTTCAAAATGCAACAGCACCTTAACGGACAGGCAGAGATTCAGGATCGCTGGAAACGCTGCGTGGATGCGACCGATCAGGCGTTGGGCGAGGCTTTGGGTCAGAAGTATGTGGATATCACATTTGGCGCCGACGGCAAACAGCGCATGCTGAAGATGGTGAAGTCTCTCGAGAAGTCCCTGGATCAGGACATTCGTGGCTTGCCTTGGATGTCGGAAGACACCAAGAAACAGGCCAAGCTTAAGCTCGATGCCATTCGCAATAAGATTGGCTATCCCGATGTGTGGCGAGACTACAGTTCGCTGATGGTAGAGCGCGGAGACCTGATTGGAAATTTCCTACGGGCCAATGAATTCGAATCGAAGCGCCAGATCGCGAAGATCAGCAAGCCGCTTGACCGGAAAGAATGGGACATGACACCACCGACTGTGAATGCCTACTACAGCGGCTCACGAAATGAAATCGTTTTTCCCGCCGGAATTCTGCAGCCGCCGTTCTTCGATAAAAGCATGGATGACGCCATCAACTTTGGCGGTATCGGCCTGGTAATCGGTCACGAATTGACGCATGGCTTCGACGACCAGGGGCGAAAGTTCGATCCGCAAGGCAATTTACGTGACTGGTGGACGGAACAGGACGGCAAGGAATTTGAAAAACGCGCAAGCTGTGTGGCTGATGAGTACGGCAATTTCGTTGCTATCGATGACCTGAAGCTTAATGGCAAGCTGACGCTGGGAGAGAATACGGCCGACAATGGCGGTGCCCGAATTGCGTTGATGGCGCTCCGCGAAATGCTCGGCGAGAGCGGCAGGCATGGCGAGAAGATCGATAGCTACACGCCCGAGCAACGCTTCTTCCTCGGCTTTGGACGAGTATGGTGCGAAAAGCGGCGTCCGGAGCTTTCCCGCATGCTGGTGAACGTTGATCCACACTCTCCCGGACGCTACCGGGTCAACGGAGTAGTAGAGAACATGCCGGAATTTCAGCAGGCCTGGGGTTGCAAAGCCGGACAGCCCATGGTGCGGGAGAACGCCTGCCGAGTGTGGTAGAAACTCTTTAAAAGTCGCGGGCTTGCTGCAAATTTCAATGAGAGGAAGTCAGCCAGTAACCAGTGCTCTCCATTGACCGTAACCTGAAGCAGCATTGTCCGGCGCTTCAGATCGTCTGTATTCAGGGCAGCGTCTCAGTGGGTAAATCGGCTGATGCCCTCGTGCAATTGTTAAATGCCTGTGCAGCCCAGTTATCCAGTCAGATCACTAGTCCGGAGATAGTGTCCAACTCCGATATTGCCGCTACCAGGGACGCCTATAGGTCTTTGGGCAAAGACCCTTCGAGGTACAGAGGTTCGGCGGAAGCATTATTGCGGCGGGTAACCTTGGGAAAAGCGCTGTATTTTATTAATAATCTAGTGGACATCAACAATCTGGTGTCACTGGAGAGTTTCTTGCCTGTGGGATCTTATGATTTGGCGAGAATTGTAGGCGAGATTGTTTTTCGCATCGGGACATCAGGGGAATCGTACAAGGGCATTGGAAAGGATTTGATCAACATCGCAGATCTGCCAGTCTTTGCCGACGATGAGGGGCCATTTGGCAGTCCAACCCGCGATTCTGAACGCTCTATGATCACCAGTTCGACCAGGCAATTTGTCATGATGATTATCTCCTTCGCCGGAAAGGCCGATTTGAATGTACCGGCAGAACGAGCGATTGAGCTGGTTACGAACCATGCAAACGGAAGTGATCTGAGTTTCCAGATGATTTCCTGATGGCACGAACTCAACTCTGATCTGCTGTATCATTTCGGGCTTGACCAGGATCAATTGTGCAGCTACAGTCTGGCGATTAGAATTGGGATATCGGTATGTCGAAGCAAACCAGCACGTATCTAAAATTCGGATCTGCCACCGTGGTTATTCTGCTCGCGTTGGGATTTTTGGCATACACGGGCGTGCAGGATAGCAAGAGTTACTACGTTACCATCAGTGAACTGCGCGGGATGGGTGATATTGCCTATACCAGACGCTTGCGTGTAGCCGGTAACGTGAAGCCTGGCTCGATCCGGCGTGCCGGTACGCGTGTTGAGTTCATGCTGGTGGAGCAAGATCAAATCCTACCGGTGATCTATAATGGCACGGAAGCGCCACCCGATACGTTTAAAGACGATTCGCAAGCGTTAGCTGACGGGAGCTTTGGACGAGACGGAGTTTTTCACGCCAAACAACTACAGGCCAAGTGCGCTTCTAAATATGCGCCGAAGCAGGGAGCGCCGGCCAACGGAACGTCAGCTACCGAGCCGGTAAAAAGTGTTACGCAAGTCCGAGTCAGCGGCTCGCCGGGCGCGCCACAGTAGCCGAAATTCTCTAGAATCTGTAAGCGACAATTCTGTCTATTTGCAAATTATGCAGGAAATGCATAGATTCTTGGCTGCGCGGGGAGGACATTGTTAACATTTCTTAGCGCTGTCCAGTGACCGATACCGACGCCACACATCCTTCATCCCTTTCTCCCGTCATCAGCGTTAACAATCTCGTCAAATATTTTGGACGCTTTGTGGCTCTGCGGGGCGTAAGCGCAGTCTTCGACGCGGGGCGGATGTATGCGTTGATAGGCGACAATGGTGCGGGCAAGACCACTTTCCTGCGCGCGCTGGCTGGACTGACAAAACCTACCCGCGGCAGCATTTCAGTTTTGGGAAACCTTGATATTCATTCTGTTTGCCGGTACTTCGGCTATATGGCTCACCCGTCGCTGTTGTATGACGAGATGAGCGGAGTAGAGAACCTTCGCTATTTTTCGCGTTTGTACGGAATCAGGAATGACCAGCGCTGCGCCGAAGTGATTCGCCTGGTGGGACTCGATCCGCAACTCGCGCGTCCTGTGGGTCAGTATTCGCAGGGGATGCGGCAGCGGATGTCGTTGGCCCGAGTGGTGATCCATGATCCCAAAGTTCTTTTGCTGGATGAACCCTTCTCCAACGTGGATGTATCTTCGGCGCGTGAGATAGTCGAACTGCTGGCGCAGATGCGCGACTCCGGCAAGACCATCGTCGTGGTGACGCATCAGGCGCAGCTTCTTGAAGGCGCTGCCGACGAATTTGTATGGATGCGCGAAGGACAGATCGTCAGCCGAACCTCAGATTCTCAGTCTAGCCGGCGAGAACCGGAGGAGCGATGAGCCGATTGGCAGCAATCACCGGCGCCGCGCTAGCGAAAGACCTGCGTCTCGAGTGGCGATCGAAGGATGCCATTAATGCGATGCTGTTCTTTGCGTTGCTAGTAGTGGTCATCTTTAGCTTTTCGTTCAATCCGACTGCGGAAGAATCGCGGCAGATTGCGGGCGGACTCATCTGGGTGGCGTTTCTGTTTGCCGCGGTGGTTGCTTTGAACCAAACCTGGGCGCGTGAGTTGCGCAACCAAGTCCTCGACGCTTATCGGGTTTCGCCGGCCCCCGCCAGTGCGCTCTTCCTTTCCAAGGCCCTGGGAAACTTTATTTTTGTGAGCGTGCTGGAGGCGCTGATGGCGCCGCTGTTCATAATCTTCTACAGTCTGCGGGCGCTCGGCCCGACCTGGCAGTTGATTCCAGTAAGCGCACTTGGAACCTGGGCCATAGTGGTGAATGGAACCTTTTTTGCGGCCATGTCGTTGCGCACCCGTAGCCGCGAAATCATGCTGCCGCTGCTATTGTTTCCGATTTCTATCCCCGCGTTGCTGGCGACGGTGAATGCCACTACACTCATTCTTACCGGGGAGGCGTCCGCCAAAGTCTGGATCGTGTTGCTTCTAGCCTACGATGTGGTGTTTACTACCGGTTGTCTTCTGTTATTTGAAATAGTATTGCACGCAGAATGAAACGCGTATTTCCCATTCTCGGCATCCTCACTGCCGCCTTGCTGAGTTATGCACTCTACGAAGCCCTCATCGCCGCTCCCACAGAGCAGACAATGGGCAACGTGCAGCGGATCTTTTATTATCATGTGGCCTCGGCATGGACGGCATTCCTGCTGTTCTTCATCAATTTTGGCGCGTCGGTTGCGTATTTGATCCGGCGCAACCCAATTGCGGATGCGATTGCTGTGACCACTGCTGAAGTTGGTGTGGTCTTCTGCACTGTCGTGCTCGTAACCGGACCTTTGTGGGCGCGTCCGGTGTGGGGCATTTGGTGGACATGGGATGTGCGCCTCACTTCGACGTTGGTTTTATGGCTGATTTATGTCAGCTACCTGATGTTGCGCCGCTTTTCCAGTAGTGGACAAACGCCGCTGCTGGCGGCGGTTTTAGCTGTTTTCGGCGCCCTGGATGTGCCGCTGGTTTATTTTTCGATCTGGTTTTTCCGCACGCAACATCCGCAGCCGGTAATTGGCGGTGGAGGATCGATTGACCCCCGCATGATGCACGTGTTGCTGCTTAATTGGGCAGCATTCCTTTGCTTCGCTTTCCTGGTGTGTTGGTCGCGTTACCGGTTGGAGCGTTTGCAGAAGGATGTAGAGGAGGCTCAGGCGCTTGAATCCATGGTCCAGCCGGGGGGCACGCGGTGAAGTTCTTGTATGCTGCCTATGCTGCTACTTGGATTATCCACATTTTGTATCTGGGATCGTTAGTGCGACGGTACGCGACTCTGCGAAGAGAGATTGACGAGTTAAACCGAAAGTAAGGGTGGTGGAAGAGCGCTATTTCAGTTGCTGGTCTTCCACTGGTTCTGCATTTGTGGGAAACCTTCTGCTGCTCCAGTTGAGCGAAGAAATTCGTACTCTTCGATCACTGCAGCGATGCCGATGCGCGCGGAAGGCAGAGGCTGCTCGACCCGGATTACCCGAGCCGTAAAGCGAACGCGAACCGGGTCGGTGAGCGTGACGTGCGGGGGAAAGGTCATGGTAACTTCGACCCGCGAGCCTTCCTCGACCGGACGGTCCAGGTAAAAGAACACGCCGCGCGCGCTAACGTTCTGGGTTTCAGTCAGGAACTCGTCCATTTGACCGCCGGCCACCCGAACTGCCGCGGGCAAACGCATGTCGAAACGCCGCATAATTCGTCGTTCGTGCGTCAGTTCCACGGTATCTTTCTCGCGTCTCAGAAGCATCTCACTCCAATTTTGATTGTTCACCGACCCCTACATTCCCTCTCTCAAGAGTTACTTAAGCTGTCGGCAGTTTGCAAGAGCAAAAGAAGCAGGGAATTGAGTCGGTAAATGCTCCGGCATGCGCCAAATAGCCAGGGATGTCTTGTGGGAGAAAAGTCCCTTACAAGAAAACTTGCTTATGAGTGGAGCAATCGCACTGCCATGGGCGGGTGAGTATCCTGATGCTTTTTCAATGCAGGATCAACGAGTTCTGAACCGGACGGGATCACCTTTTTGTCGGCATGCAACCCGTTGCAGAAGAGTTGCGAAGATGGGGAGGATTGATAATTTCCTTCAGGCACCTTTGTGCCATAACGCGGCATCTCGCGTGGCCATGCGGCGCATCAGAAGAGGAAGCCGTGGCGTTTTTGCTCGGATACGGAATTTCGGCGGCGGCCTCAAGAAAGAGATCTTTCGCTTGGGATTTCGGCACGCGGCTCATACGCGGCGTAGGCGCCTCAACTTGACAGTCTATTCGTCAGATGTTTAAGTTGTTGTTTATTTTCACTCAGTTCAAATGGTAAGTAAGCTTGCTGCTTCGCAGGCGCGAGGAGCCGCGTTGCTGTTTGCGCCGTTCTTCTTCCTCTCCACGAAATTGAGCAATCGGAGGAGTTCGTGAAATTGAATTGCCTTGAGTTGGGAACACGCTTTTCCCGGAATCGTATTCTTGTGGCGGGCATGCTTCTGGTGGCTATGGGCGCGACGGCGCTATGGTTCGGGGCTGATGTGCACCCGCACGGTGGCAACGTGATAGGGACAACGACTGTTTTCGCCTTGGACGAAGATTTGGCAGCGGCTTCATCAGTTTCAAGTGTGGCCCGGGCTCGAGCCGTGTATGACCAACTGCCTTTGATTTTTGAGGCAAACTACGGGCAAAGCGAACCACTAGTGAGGTTCCTGGCGCGGGGAATTGGATACGGTCTGTTCTTAACATCCGACGAGGCAGTTCTGGAACTTCAGCATCCTGGAGCCAGAAATCGGCGTTTCGCTAACAAATCGTCCGTTCTCCGGATGAAGCTGGCGGGTGCGAATCCTTACTCGCGAACCAGCGGCCTCGATCGACTTCCGGGAAGGAGTAATTATTTGATCGGGAATGATCCTGCCAAGTGGCACCGCAATGTGGCGCAGTTTGCCCGCGTTCGCTACAGCGATGTCTATCCGGGAATTGATCTGGTTTATTACGGTAATCAGGGCCGGCTTGAGTACGATTTTGAAGTTGCTGCCGGAACCAATCCCGAAGTGATCGGGCTGACGTTCGAGGGAGCGGATCGAGTGAGGTTGAACTCTGCGGGCGATGCAGTGCTGCAAACTAACGGGGGAAATGTCCTCCTCAACGCTCCCCGCGTTTACCAGAAGACAGGCGAGGCGAAGCAGCCAGTGAATGCTCGATTCGTTCTGCGGGCACAGAACAAGATCGGATTCGAGATCGGCAAGTATGATCGCACGCGGGCGTTAGTCATCGATCCAGTGTTGAGCTATTCGACATTTCTGGGCGGCAGCGGTGACGAAACTTCTCCGAAAATTGCGGTAGATTCCGGCAATAACTTCTACGTCACCGGCTCGACCACTTCCCCCAATTTCCCGACCCAAACGCCTCTTTCTTCCCACGGGACGACACTTAATGGTCCACAGGATGCGTTCGTCACCAAGTTCAGTCCGAGCGGAGCGGTGCCGCTCCTATTCTCCACCTACTTCGGCGGGAGCGGTACCGACTCGAGCGCGGGGATTGCGGTGGATGCCGGCTTCAACATCTATGTGGCGGGAACCACCGATTCGCCGGATTTCCCTACAATGAATGGTTTTCAATCGGCGCCGGTTTCTGCCGGCAAACACGTTTTCGTGACTGCCATAAAGTCTGATGGCAGCGGATTGATCTATTCTACTTACCTATCGGGAAATGGCACCGACATTGCGACTGGGGTGGCGATCGACAATCGGGCGAATGCATACGTTAGCGGAACCACAACTTCGACAAATGTCTCGTCCGGATTTCCCGCCACCGCAGGCGCATTCCAGACTAGCTCTAAGACGACCAACCAATTCTTCTTCAGCAAAGTTAATACCATCGCTTCCGGTACAGCAAGCCTGGTGTATTCAACCTATCTGGGCGGCAGCAGTCCTGCCGGCGGAGTGACGCAAGGTGGCGGAATCGCGGTAGACAGCAATGCCAAGGTTTACCTCACAGGTGGAACTAATTTCGAGGATATGCCGACTTTAAACGCCAACCAGGGAAGCCTGAATTGTCTTTCGAGTTGCCCTCCCCCGAATCCATCGGCGCTGGATGCTTTCGTTGCGAAATTTGATCCGGCGGCAGCGCCCGGATCACAAGAACTTTATCTGACTTATCTGGGCGGGACCGGTGATGACATTGGCAATGGCATCGCAGTGGATTCAGCGGGCAACGCCTATGTGACGGGTTCGACGACCTCGACCGACATCGCACAGCCAATTGCTCCGAGTGCCACCGCATTCCAGACTGCCAACGCCGGCGGAACTGACGCGTTCATTGCCAAGTTCGGCAATCCGGCCACCGGAAGCACGATATTCCCGTTGAATTATTTTTCCTACCTCGGCGGCAATGCAACCGATATCGGACTTGCCATCGCAGTTGATTCCATCCAAAACGCCCACGTCACCGGATCCACCGCTTCCACAAACTTTCACTTGTTAAATGCGACGCAAGGTGCAATCGGCGGTGGCACGGATGCATTTGTAGCACTGATTCCAACCACGACCACGGGTGGATACTCGACATTCCTGGGCGGCACTGGGAACGATAGCGGTACCGGCATCGCCGTGGATGCAAACGGCACGACCTACGTAGCGGGCGAGACTGATTCGGCCAACTTCCCAACCGTTAGCCCGTTCCAAGGTGCGCCGGGTGGCGCAACCGACGCCTTTGTTACCAAGTTGGGGGCCCTGAGCAATATCGCAGTGACGGTGGCGGTGACGCCGACGCCATCGGTGGGCGTTGGTAATCAGGCGAGCTTTGCGTATACCATCAAGAACAACGGTCCCGATCCCGCGGCAGGTGTCACGTTTGTTGACAACCTGCCCACCGGCAACGCCACTTTCACTTCGGCCAGCGCCTCGACGGGAGCTTCTTGCACCGGCGCGACCGGAACTCCACCGACTATTACTTGCGCGATCGGGTCCCTTGCCGTGCAAGCCACCGCCACGGTGACCGTAATCCTGACGCCGACTACGGCGGTGGCGCTCGGTAACAGCGCCACAGTGACGGTGAATGGTTCATCCACTCCCATCAGCGCCTCAGCCAGCGTTCCCGTGACGGACTTCAGCGTCAGCGCGGCCCCTAGTACCGCCACAGTCACTGCGGGTGCGCCCGCCACCTACACAGCTACAGTGACGCCGATTCCCACATTTAACGCAAATGTGTCACTGAGCTGTTCTTCAGGGTTGCCGTCTGGAACCACTTGTCAGTTTTCCACTAACCCCGTAATGCCGACTACGAGCCCGGTACAGACGGGGTTGGTGATCAACACGACCGCTCGTCCGACAACTACGGCTTTACTACGGCCCGAGAGCATCTTGCCTCCGAATACGCCATGGAACGGGCCGCTTTATGGAACCTGGCTGTCGGTTTCGGTACTGGCACTGCTGGGTTTAGGAATAAGCGGAAGATCTTCGTTCAGCAGATCAGGCCAGAGAGGCTCGAAAAAACAAAAGCTGCTTGGCGGGATGCTATTTGGCGTTTTGCTGGCACTCACGCTGTGGTTGCCCGCCTGCGGCAGTTCTACCAAGACTACGACTACCGCCTCGGGGGGCACGCCCGCGGGGACGTATACCGTGACGGTCTCGGCAACTTCGGGGACGGCATCGCGTACCACGACGGTGACGTTGGTTGTGCAGTAGCGGCGAAGCCTGGACACATCTTATTCGTGCGCAGAGAAAGTTGAACTCCGCAACCGCGCTCGCCTAATATTTGCGTACCCTTGTGCAATCGTTTTGAGAGGCGGCGAAAATAATGGCCCCCAAACTACGCATTCTGCTTCTTCTCGTAGTGATTCCTGTATGGTTGCCGGCCGATCAAGGGCACGATCACGGCCCTGCTATTGGGGAGGTGGGAAGCGTTAGCTTCCCAGTGTCCTGCTCGCCAGCCGCGCAGAAGGTTTTTTCCCGCTCCGTAGCGATGTTGCACTCGTTCTGGTACGAGGAGGCGGCTCGCTCCTTCTCTTCCGTCGCTGACGCCGATCCCACTTGTGCCATGGCATGGTGGGGCGTGGCCATGAGTTACTACCATCCACTCTGGGAACCGCCAACAGCCGATGCTTTGCAGAAGGGCGTGTCCGCGATCAGAAAGTCGAAAGCGCTGGAGGCCAAGACCGAGCGGGAGCGCGCCTACATTGCTGCTCTTGGCGCCTTTTATGAAGCCGATCCCAGCCTTGACTATCTCAGCCGCAATCGTACGTATTCGCAAGCCATGGAGCGAGTGTATCGGAGCAATCCGCAGGATTCCGAGGCCGCCGTCTTCTACGCTCTTTCTCTGGTGGCCTCTGCGTCGCCCACAGACAAGACGTACGCCAATCAGCGCCAGGCCGGCGCCATATTGGAAAAGATATTAACCACCCAGCCTGACCATCCCGGTGTGGCGCACTACATCCTCCACAGCTATGACAATCCGGTGCTCGCTAGCCAGGGACTCGAGGCTGCCCGGCGATATGCCAGGATTGCTCCGGCAGTACCGCACGCATTGCACATGCCGTCACACATTTTCGTGCGGGTAGGGCTGTGGGATGACGCCGCGAACTCAAATCTTGCTGCTGTGAAGGCAGGCAAGAAATACGAGCGAGACGTCAACATGGACGCGGCCTGGGACCAGCGGCTACACCCTACCGACTATCTGGTTTACTCATTGTTGCAAGGCGGGCAGGACGAAGACGCTGCGGCACTGGTCAAAGAGGTCAGTCAAATTTCGAAGATTCAACCGGACAACCTCACCGGCAGCTACGTTCTCGCCGTGGTGCCGGCGCGTTATGCAATGGAACGCCGAAGCTGGGCGGAAGCGGCTGCACTTGTTCCTCGACCCAGTGCGTTTCCGTACACGGAAGCTGTTACTTATTGGGCCAAGGCCATGGGATATGCTCACACGGGCGACTTCGTTGCCGCTCGGCAGAGCCTAAACAAAGTTCAGGCAATAAGAGATCAGCTTCGGCAATCCAGACAGGATTACTGGGCGGATCAGACAGAGGTGTTGGTACGAGAAGATTCCGCGTGGCTGGCTCACGCGCAAACGAAACACGGTGATAACGAAGATCAGACGATCGCTTTAATGCGCTCTGCCGCTGACCTTGAGAGCTCGATGGCCAAGCACCCTATTACGCCCGGGGCCGTGCTTCCGGCGGCTGAATTGTTGGGGGACTTACTGCTCGAACTGAACCGTCCAGCCGAAGCCTTGTTGGCTTACGAAACTTCATTGCAGAGTGCACCGGAGCGATTCCATAGCCTGGCTGGCGCCGCGCGAGCTGCCGAGCTTGCGGGTGATGGTGTACGGGCCCGGCGGTACTACAGCAAGCTTCTGAATAACTGCGCACATAGTCAGACTGCGCGTAGCGAACTGTCCGTGGCGAGGACCTATTTGGCGAAGAAGTGAATAGGCTCGTGAAGTACGATCACAGACAATCGTGGCAATCCCTTATCGAAATTAGGAGCGGGAAGACTGGCGGGCCTAAGCGCCGGCGGTTAGTTTGTGGTGGCTTTTCGTCTGCGCGATTCCGTATTGACGGATCTTGTACAGTAGCGCCTTGTAGCTGATTTGCAGTAACGCCGCGGCTTGCTTCCGGTTCCAGTTGGTTTCCTCGAGCGCCTTAGTGATGGCTTCCGCTTCGGCTTCATCTTTGGCGTTGCGGGCAAGCGACTTCAAACCGCCAGCCTGATCCGCGGATACTTTGGCGCCGTATTCCCCGCGCGCGCCCCCGGTGCTGTCGTTCTTGGGATTCAATTCGGCCACGGCCAATTTCTCATCTCCCAAAATCAAATAACGCTTCACAAAGTTACTGAGTTCGCGCAGGTTGCCGGGCCACGAGTACTCGTGACATGCCGCAAGCAGGACCTGGGTTAACGGGAGCGGCGAGCGGGCGTAGCGCTCCGACATGCGCGACATGAAATGCTTCAACAGGATGGGAACCTCCTCCTTGCGCTCACGTAATGGTGGGATTTGCAAGGTAAAGGCATTGAGCCGGTAATAAAGATCCTCGCGCAAGCGCTTGGTGGCCAGTGCTTCGGGGATGTTGATATTGGTGGCGGCGAGAATGCGCACGTCCACTTTAGTTACGGTCCGGCTACCCAGACGTGAGAACTGACCGTCCTGCAAAACATGCAGCAGCTTGGCTTGCAGGAGCGGCGGCATTTCTCCGATTTCATCGAGTAGAATCGTTCCCTTATTGCAGATTTCAAACTTACCTGGCTTGGGATGAGTGGCGCCGGTAAATGCTCCAGCTTCATAACCGAACAATTCGCTCTCCAGCAAATCGCCGGGAACCGCGGCGCAATTGACTTTGAGGAAAGTCCGGTGGGCGCGCGGAGAAAGCTTGTGAAGCAGCCGGGCCAACACTTCTTTGCCGGTACCACTCTCGCCCAGGAGCAGAACTGGAATGTCTACATTAGCTACCAGGGCGGCCTGCGAACGAATCTTACGCATGGCCGGGCTGGCAGCGACAAAAAATACGTCATCGCAAAGTTCCTCGACCTCACCGGCATAAGCCTGCTGGGTGGTGCCCAGACATTGATCGACAACTGCGTCGAGTTCAGCTTTCTGAAACGGCTTGGTTAAATAATCATGCGCTCCCAGGCGCATCGCCTGCACCACCTTGCGGGTGTCGTTCACGCAGGAAAGCATCACAACCTTGACGCTGGGCTGGAGTTGCCGCAATTGTTCGAGTGTTTGCAAGCCGTCAATGCCCGGCATCAGTAGATCGAGAAGCACCAGGTCCGGCTGCAGGCCCTTCTGCACCCGATCTACGGCCTCTTCACCGGTGGAAGCAGTTTCGACTTTATAGTCATCCACTTCGAGCAGGGTCCGAATGTAACGGAGCATCCCCGGTTCGTCGTCGACCAGTAAGATATTGGCCGCATCAGTCATTTGCTTTTTCCTCGAGTGGAGACATTAGCTGCGGGCTGGAGTGGAACCAGAAAGGAGAATTTACATCCCGCACCGGGCTCGCTTTCGACCCAAATCTTGCCGCCCATGCCATGCACCAGGCGACGGGCAATCGCCAGGCCCAGACCCATCCCTTCCTGATTTTCATTCGTAGGTAATCGGAAGAAATCGTCAAACACTTCCAAATGATATTCAGGCGGGATCCCGGGTCCAGTGTCCGAAACGCTTACCTTGGTCGAGTTTGGTTGAGAAACATTCTGGCGGCGGCGTTCACCGCGCACTCCTGGCTTGGTCGCATTTCGACGTTCCCACATGTGCGGCTCTGCATGCAGCCATACCGTGCCTCCCGCGGGCGTAAACTTGGAGGCGTTCTCCAGAAAATTCGAAACCACGCGTTGCACTTTGGCGGAATCGAATGGAAAGGGCTGCAACTTGTCGTTAGCGAGAAAATAGAGCGCGAGTCCTTTTTCCTGAAAACGCGGTGACCAGAGACGGCAGACCTCGGAGAGACAAGTATTCATGTCGCCGGCCTCATACTGCATCTTCAATCCACCGGTTTCGAGAACGCTGAAGGTCAGGAAATCCTGAATGAAATGTTGCAAGCGCTGGCCGCTAATGTGCATATCACGCAAAACTTCGCGCTGTCTCTCGTTCAACGTACCCAGTTTTTCACTCTGCAGCAGTTCCATGTAGCCATTCAAAATTGCCAGCGGAGTTTTCAGATCGTGAGCGGCGGAGGCGAGGGCGTTCGTCGTCCGCTGAAAACGCTCACGAAGCTGGGTATATTCCTGAAACAGTTCCTGCTGATTCGCCAGTTGAGAATATGGATCCGTAGGACGAAGATCTTCCACGGCTTTGGATTCACCTGGCTGCGAGAGACACGTATTGTCAGGTGTTAGAGACATAGTCTACGAACGCGTGGTTTGGCGCGGCGGGGAGGGGACAAAAACTGTCCAAGGGGATTGCAGGTAGCATCTTAAGTATGCCACACTTTTTCCACCTGTCAACGGGAAATGACACTTAGTTGTCACAGAGTGGTAAAAGGTTGCACTGTTTCCCCATGCCAAATGCCCAGTTGGGGGGTGTCCAAAGCCAATTGGCGAAAGAATCCCCGATAACCAAATGCCTTAAGGGATGGGCTATTTGATAAATCCACATCCGTTTTTCGAGGCTGACTCGCGTGACTTCATCCCTAGTCACCCTGGTTTGGCCCCCCAGGTGCGGGAAAATGGAAGATAAAGCTAGCTTTTTAAGGGGCCTTCTTGATTCGAAGGGGACCAGAAATTGATCGGCGCAAGTGGATGCGTTTACCCTTGGCAATCCCCGTTTTTGTGCGCAGCCGTGACGAAAAGGGTAAAGAATTCCTGGAGTTCGCAACCGCACTGAACATAGGCGCTGGCGGAGCCCTGGTTGCAGTGCGCCGAGCTTTGCCGCATTCAGCACAGGTTCTACTCGAAATTCCCAGCGCACCTCTGGCCGCCGCCGCTAGCCTCCCCCGGGCCTCCCGAACATTGCGTGCTAAGGCGGTGAGGGTAACCCACGCCGAAGGTTACTATCTGCTCGGTCTAAAATTCTCTCGTCCTCTACTGAACCATTCCAGTGCCAAGGCCACCCGGGTAAGACGGAAACTTACTTCTTCCGTGTGAAAATCTTTTCCCACAGCCAAAGCCTCGCTGAGGCCTAAAAGGTCCACCTCAGCAGTCTAATATCTCTTGTCGGCGAGGCTCTCTAAGTTTTTAGAAATGGTGTAGTTAACAGCGTTTTTAGTGCCTAGGGGATGTGTCTCTTTCGTTTGGCTCTCCGGGTGCACCAGTACGCGGTGTGGCAATGAGAAATCTATTATGACGACGACAAATTCTGTTAGTGCTCTGATTCAAGCCCTTGGCGAAATTCCGCCCGAGGCCGTCATCTTCGGCCATTCCGAGGGCATGCAAGCGCTACGGGAGCGGTTGGACAAGGTGGCTGGCGCAAATGTCCCAGTGCTGATTCAAGGCGAAAGCGGCACGGGCAAGGACATCATTGCCCGTATGATCCACACCTTGTCGCCTTGGAAGAGTGGGCCATTCGTTAAAGTCAACTGCCCCGCGATTCCGGGCACGTTGCTCGAAAGTGAGCTTTTTGGCTACGAAAAGGGCGCGTTCACGGGCGCTTTCGGAATGAAACCGGGCCGCGTGGAGATGGCACATCGGGGAACCCTATTTCTGGATGAAATTTCTGAATTGGATCTGGGACTTCAATCCAAGTTGCTGCAGCTATTGCAGGATGGCCAATTCTGCCGTATTGGAGCGCAAGAGGATAAGAAAGTCGAAGTGCGGGTGGTGTGCGCGACCAACCGGCATCTGGAGCATGAAATTGAAAGTGGAACATTCCGCCAGGATTTGTTCTATCGCATCAACGTAGTAAATCTGTACCTTCCGCCCCTGCGCGAAAGGCGGGGCGACATCGAAGATCTGGTGCATTACTTCCTGGAGTATTACAACCGCAAGTACAACTGCCGCGCGCGGGCGCTATCGGGCGAAGTAATGGGTCTCCTGCAGAAGTACCACTGGCCCGGGAATATCAGGGAACTTGAAAATCTGGTGAAACGCTACGTGATTCTGGGTAATGAAGAGGCTATCAGCAGCGACCTGGTAACGCGTGAACAGGAAATGTTCAATCCGGACATTAATCTCGACGGTCCTATTTCGCTAAAAAAGTTGACCCGCCAGGCGGTGCGCGAACTGGAACGCAAGGTGATCCTAAAAGTGCTGCAAGCCAATCACTGGAATCGAAAGCAATCGGCTCGAGCTCTAAGCATCAGCTACCGCGCGCTGCTTTATAAGATTCGCGATGCGGGACTGCCTTCTAATCGCACGCGACGCCGGCAGGCTGAATTGGCAAATTCGACTGTGGCCGCGGATTAGAGTCTTAACCGTCACCAAGACTCGACGCTAGAACCCGAGACATGAGAGCGTATAAGACTTTCCTTAGACCCTACCGGCCGACGCGAGCATATTGTTTTCTATTCTTCTTTACCGCGCTTCTCCTTTTGAATCTGACTGGTTGTGGCGGTGGTTCCGGCACCAGCACTGACCCGATCGCCCCAACAATCACAACGCAGCCGGTGGACCAGACGGTGACCGAAGGGCAAGCAGCGACATTCACTGGCGCTGCGACCGGCACGGCTCCGCTCAATTATCAATGGCAGAAGAACGGCACTGCCATTTCTGGCGCAACATCTTCGAGTTACACCATGACCGCCACGACCGCCGCCGATAGTGGATCTCAATTCGTCATGGTGGTTAGCAATTCCGTGGGAAACGTGAGCAGCAGGGCGGCCATTCTTCATGTCAATGCCGGCCCACCATCGATTACCATCCAGCCCGCCAGCCAGACAGTCAAAGCAGGCCAAACGGCCACATTCAGTGTCTGGGCGGCTGGAACGCCTCCCTTAACCTACCAGTGGCACAAGAACGGAGTCTCCATTTCGGGCGCAACCTCGGCAACGTACATCACGCCTCCGACCGCGTTGGGGGACAGCGGTTCCGTGTTCACAGTCGTGGTGAGCAATTCTTTGGGCTCAGTTACCAGCAGTGCTGCGAACTTGACGGTGAATGCCAACACCGGAACACCGGCCAGCGTACTCACCTACCACAACGACAACGCGCGCACCGGACAGAACGTGAAGGAGATCATCCTAACCCCGCAGAATGTCAATACTGCAAACTTCGGGAAGCTATTTTCAGTCTTGATTGATGGCGCAGGGTACGCACAACCGCTCTACATGCCGAACGTGACCGTGCCTGGACTAGGTACGCACAATGTGGTGTACGTGGCGACTGAGCACGATAGCGTCTATGCTTTTGATGCCGATCACAGCGGGCTGCCGCTGTGGCAAGAAAACTTCATCGACCCAGCCAATGGCATCACCACTCTTTCCACGGCGGACGTAAGCTGCACCTCACTACGTCCAGAAATTGGCATTACAGGAACGCCGGTAATTGATCCTGCAAATGGCACGTTGTATGTGGTGGCCAGGACAAAGGAAAACGGCACTTTTGTGCAGCGACTGCACGCCCTCGATGTGGGCACCGGGGCGGAGAAGTTTGGCGGTCCCGTGCTCATTCAGGCGACTGTGAACGGAACTGGCGCGGGTTCGCTAAACGGTAAAGTATCCTTCAACCCACAATCGGAGAATCAGCGACCGGCCTTGCTCCTGCAAAACGGTCTTGTCTACATCGCTTGGGCCTCACTGTGCGATGTCGACCCTTACCACGGCTGGGTCGTTGCCTACGATGCGCAAAACCTGAATCAGATGGCCGTTTGGAATGCGACTGCGAACGGAACGGAGGGTGGGATATGGGCAAGCGGTGCGGGCCCCGCGGGTGATGGCAGCTCGGTTTTGTTTGCCACGGGAAACGGGTCTTTCAATGTGGCGAGCGGAAACTATGGGAGCAGCGTAGTTAAACTCGGCCCGGCGATCGCAGGCACATTCGCTGTTTCCGATTACTTCACGCCATTCAATTACGCCAGCTTAAACGCTGGAGATGTGGATTTAGGCGCGGGTGGAGTTTTGCTGCTAGACCAGCCGTTTGGTTCTCCTCAACACTTGCTTTTTTTGTGCGGCAAGGAGGGCAGGATTTACGTGATCGACCGCGATAACATGGGGCACTTCGACACCACGACCGATCATGTCCTGCAGTCGATACCGGGCGCGAATCCGGGGGCTTGGAACTCTCCCGCCTCATGGAACCGAACCCTATACCTGGGTGGTGCATCAGAGCAGAACATCGCGGACCGTGTCAAAGCTTATTCGATCGACCCGGTGAGCGGAATGCTTTCGACTCCCCCGAGTTCGCAGACGTCGGTTACATTCCTCTATCCCGCACCCACACCGTCGATTTCCGCCAATGGCACATCGAATGGGATTATGTGGGTTCTGCAGGAAAGTACTTACCTGAATAATACCGGCCAGGCGGTGCTCCTGGCCTTCGATGCTACTAATCTCGCCAACCTGCTCTACAGCTCAAATCAAAATGCGACACGCGACGCGGCTGGCTTGTCAGTGAAGTTCAGTGTGCCGACCGTGGTGAATGGCAAAGTCTATGTTGCCGGCCGGAACCAGCTCACAGTCTTTGGGTTGCTTCCTTGAGGCTGGGACGTAAATATCCACTGCCAGTTGAAATTAGATCAGCTGCCCCAAAGCCTTTCTAACGTCTTCTGCGTTTGTGTATTTGGGATTGATCTTCAGTACCCGCTCGAGATGTTGTTTGGCAAGGGCTGGTTGATTGTCTTTTTGATACGCAAGGCCGAGGTGATAGTGAAACGTGGCGTCATCTGGATTCTTCTTCAAAGCTTCTTTGAACAGATCAATTGCGGTATTGTAGGCTCCTTTCTGATAGTAGGCCCAGCCTAGCGTGTCGGCCGAAGCTGGGGAATCAGGCATACCGCGTCGCGCCGTTTGTGCCATGGCGAGGGCAACGTCTACATTGTCGCCCTGCTGCAGCATTACGCGAGCGAGATTATTAGACGCCAGCGCATTTTCCGGTTGGATTTCAAGCGCCTTTTGATACATCTGTTTCGCTTTCTCCCGATCCCGCTTGGACTCGAATAATTCGCCGATCAATATATAGAAGCGAACTTCGCGCGGATTATTGTTCAGAGACTGCTGATAAGTGGCGATGGCCTGGTCCGCGGAACCTTCTGCTGCCTGGACCTGACCAAGTTTTACGAGTGCGTCAGAATTATTCTTGTCAAGTTCGGCGGCTCTCTTAAATTCTGCTTCTGCGCCTTTCATATCTTTTTTGTCGTTAAAAAGAGTCGTGCCGAGTAGATCGTGAAAGGCACTGCTATCCGGAACCTTTGCTAACTGTGCGTTAGCGGCGGTGATGGCGAGGTCAGTTTGTTTTTGCGCCAGGTAGACGTTCATCAAACCGTTCAGGCCATCTGTCGAAGCAGGATCGCGTTCCAGAGCCTGCCGATAATACTTTTCCGCCTGGCTGTATTGCTTCTGCGTTAGACGCAATCTTCCCATCTGGTTATAGCCGATCGGGTTTTGCGGGGCGACTTCCATGGCTTTCCGGATGTCTGTTTCGGCTTGGGCCAGTCGGTTCAGGTTAATTTCCGCCATCGCCCGAAGCACATAGCCATCGGCGACTGTGGGCTGCAGGCGGATGAGTTGATCTGCACTTTGATCCAGCGCCTGCATGTCGCCTTTGCGCAAAGCGACTGCCGCCAGAGCGTGCTGGACGTCGGGTAGGTCCGGACGGACGCGCCCAGCTTCGCGCCACTCATTTTCTGCGCGCCCCAAATTGCCCATCTGGTCAAATGCAACCCCAAGCTGATAGTGTGCGACACCGTTGTTGGGATCAGCCTTGAGCGCAGATTGGAGAGACTCAGCGGCGTCATTCCCATGGCCATCGGCGATTTGAATCTCGCCCTTAAAAATCAGCGCTTCCGTATCCGAGGGACTCGTCTTAAGGACTTCATCATCCAATTTGCGAGCTTCGGCAATTCGATTCTTGAGAATTAAGAGCTGGATGTAGTTCTTTTTGACTTGAATGTCTTTGGGATGCTCCTGGTTCAGCGATCCGTATTCGGTAACCGCTTTATCCAGATCGCCGCTGGCGAAATAGTAGTCCCCGAGCATGCGGTAGCCGACCGATTTGTCTGGAAGATCGCGTTTGACCTCTTTCAGAAACTCTTCGATCTCCGCCTTCTTCCCCTCTGCCATGTACACACGTACCAATGCGGCACGAGGATCGGGATCCTTTGGATCAGCTTCCATCGCATGCCGGAATTGTTGTTCCGCTTCCGGAAAGCGGCTTCGCGACTGGTAGTAACTGCCAAGGGCGAGCTGAGCGCTTATCGCCTTGGGATTCAAGCTGACAGCTTTCTTGAAATTTGCTTCCGCAGCATCGGACTGGTTAGCGCGAATCTGTAAGAGAGCGAAATTCAAATAGGTTTCCCATCGATCGGGGCCGAGTTCTGCCGCTTTCTGCATTTCCTGCAGGGCGGCGACAAGATTGTCCCGGGCGGCATCGAGATTGGCAACTGCGATGTGACCTTCTGGATTATTCGGTTGTTTGGCCATCAGGAAGTCAGTCTGGTCCTGCGCCTGCTTGAAGTCGCGACCTGCAATCAGCAGGTTGGCGAGATCGATCCTTGCCTGATAGTTGTCGGGGTCAATTTCAATGGCCCGGGAGAGCTCCTGATAAGCGCGAGTCCATTCCTGGAGTTTCAGATAAGTCTGTGCCAAATGATAGTGGGCCTGGACGAAACGGGGATCCACTTGGACTGCATTGCTGAACTGAATGGCCGCCTCGCGATATTTTGCTTTTTCGAAATAACGCTGGCCGCTTTCAAAATATTTCTGTTTGCGGACGTTGGGGTCCCGCGAACAACCAATCAACACAGAGGCGGTAAAACCCAAAATCAAAACCAAACGGAAAGCGCGGGAATGCCTCATCAAATTCTCCCAATGCGGCGCGCAAATTACGCCAACAGGTTTTCCAGAGTAGCTAGCACTAAGGTACTTCAAGTGGCAAGCCAGAGGAAGTAACTCGCGTCACTCCGCAGTGTAGGGAGATAGTCGGCAACGTGATTGACCAGAGATAAACTCCAAGCCCGAGTGTGTTCGGAGATCATCCGTCTCGCGTGTCCAGAATTGTCAGCGGGGTATGTAGTTGTCGAGGATCGGAACAACTTGGCCGGCAAATGAAAGCAGGCGTTCGTCCGCCATATTGGCGTTTTCCCCTCTCTTCAGCGGGGTCGTCACACGGATCAAAGCTCCATCACTGCGGTTCATGCGGATGGAATCCGCCACCAGGTGGAACTTCGCCCAGTACTCACTGGCGACACCGCGATCATGGGCCCAATACCAATACAGGACCAGTTGCCGCTCCGCGCCTTTTCCGATCACGTAACGGTTCGCCGGAAATGACGCACGGCCGGGAACAGAAATCGTAATCCGCTTGGATTCAAGAGGTGACCAGCCTGCGCCGGGAAGGCAGTTCCTGGGGGAGTGAATGGTATCCCCCGCGCGCTGGCTGGGGAAGTATGCGACGAAAAGATCCACATCCCGATCGTTTGCCGAAGCAGCCTTGGCCGATACGTCACGACTCGGATTATTTCCTGGGGATTCGTTTTGTGGCGAGGCGTACCGATACAGGCGCAGCAGGAAGTCACCGGGGCCCAGAATCTCGAGGGTGTCTTTAGGAAGAGTGATATCGGTTCCAACCCAGTTAGCTAGTTCATGGGGCAACGAGGACAGCGGCTGTCGTGGTGGAAAGACTTCGCTCCTACCGCGCGCCTGGAGAAAAAGTGCAGTTACGGTGAGCAGCACGGCAGCGAGTGCGAATTGCAAGTGAGAACGTATCACGTCAGTTGCCGCCTTCTCCAATCACGCCTGTGTCCTCAGTACTTCGTCTCAAGAGCAGACGTAACAGCCGGTGCAGAACGAAGAGCATGATCAGAGACACCACAAAGATGAGCCATCCCGAGAAATCATGAAAGAAGCCCGCTGCTTTATCGGGGTCCCAGTACTGCACCAGCAGGCCGGTACCGACAATCCGCATGCTGTTCGCGGCGACGGCGATCGGAACAGCGGCGAGGGCAAGAAGAATTCGACTGACAATTCTGCTCTCCATCAGGTAGCCGTAAATGATTGCCAGAGTCACGAGAGAAAGCAGAGAGCGAATGCCGCTGCAGGCTTCCGCCACTTCGAGAGCCATGTCGGGCAGCATGATGATATTTCCCTCCCGGAGAACCGGTACCCCTGCCAGTGGCAACACGAAACCAGCCAGCTTGGAAGCAAGGATCTGTAAGGGAAATGTGATCTGGTTAAAGATGATGGCGGGAATAGGGATCATCAAAATCAGAAATGCCCAGGGAAAAAGTAAGGCAGCGAACGATTCCCAACCGGCGAACAGGACAACCAGCGCGGCGATTACCAGCAACAGAGAGAGCCGCGAGAGAAACAGCTCCGCTCCCAACACACCAACGATCAGGGTAGATAGAGCAAAGCCCAGAATGAGAAGTCCCCACCAAGAGGGCTTCAAACGCATTGCTACCAGCTTTGAGCGATTTTGCCAGAGCACAAACAGAGAAAAGAGGGGAACGAAAAAGCCGTGGGAGAAATTTGGGTCGCGCCACCATTGCCCGGCCAAGTGCAGCACAATCGAGAAATACAGCCAGCCAACTAGCAACAGCAAGACGAACGATTCGGCCCAGACAATGCGGCGGGCGGAAAAGTTCCGCGTCCGTGCAAACGGATCTATCTGTGCGACTGGGCTCACGCTGGAAAAGATAGACAGAGAATATGCGAACGGAGATGTAGGCGCAATGTATCCCTGTACTTCATCGTTAATAGTTGGCAGGGAAGGATAAGGGTTGGAAGCGGCTACCTCGACTGTTCTATCTATATGAGAGGACCATTCCTATCATTCAGGGAAATAAAGACTTAAGTAGGTTATTGCCTTATTGTGCCCAATTAATCTGGCGATGATTACCCTAAGATGGGCAAATCTTTTCTCTTTTGTGCCGGAGGGTGTTAGGTTAAGGCACTATGCGGCGCACGCCCGGTGGTTCGGATATTCATCTAACTAATAGAAAACACTATTCAGCTGATGCCTCATCCCATATTTGCAATTTGCTGCAGATGGCAGCAGTCGTGCTTTCAAAGAACTCTGGGACTTGTCCAAAATAGCTGCATGTTCTCCGGGTAAACATGGATAGAGATTTTCCACATAGAGGGGAAGAGACGACAGTCCCGAGTTCCGACCAGGGGAGAACGATGTTTGTTGAGGCAGTAAGCCCGAGTATGCAGGCGGTAGAGGCAATGGTGCGGGAACTGGCCCACGGTGACCTTCCAGTGCTACTGATTGGTGAGGCGGGGTCGGGCAAGCGCAGCATGGCCCAGAGGATGCACCAAATGTCCCGGCATGAGGGGGACGTTTTCCGCAGCGCTCATTGCGCTACCGTGAGACCCGAATATCTCAACGGCGGAACGGACGGATTATTCGGTCAAGGGACGCTGTTCCTGGAAGAAATCAGCGACCTGAGTCCTGACTGCCAGATAAAGCTGTTTGAAGCACTATCTAAGAGCGAGGAGAACGGACATAAAGCAGTTTTTGGCGCGCGGCTAATATGTGGCACTTCACGCGATCTTGAAGCTGAGGTAAAGTCGGGCCGATTGCGCGAAGATTTGTATTACCGCATCAGCGGAATTTGCCTGCGCTTGCCCCCGCTGCGGCAGCGTCGCGATGACATTCCCTATCTGGTGAGTTTCTTTCTCGCAAAATATGCCGAGGATTTCCGGCGGCCGGTGCCAGTGCTGAGTGCGCAAACCCAGCAATTATTTCAAGATTATGCCTGGCCGGGGAACATCCGCGAATTGGAGGATGCCGCCAAGGCAATTGTGGCTTTGGGAGACGAGTCGGTCGCCATGGGCGGGCTGCGGTCGATGCTGACGAAGTCAGACCGGCCGTTAAATGGGGAACGGATTTCTTTGAAACAGGCCGCTCGTGCCGCTTCCCGGGAAGCGGAGAAGGTTCTCATCCTTAAAGTATTGACCCGGACGAGGTGGAACCGACGGCGCGCCGCCGAGGAACTACAGATCAGTTACAAGGCTTTGCTCTACAAATTGAAGCAGATTGGCTACGGGGAATACGGGGCTTCCTAGCTCCCAGGAGAGAGTAATGAAGCGCAAGATAGGCATTGTAATGGCATTGTCGACGGTCGCGCTGTTGATAGAGGCGAGCGCGCAGAGCAGCGGCACGGAAAAAGATAAGGCAAAGTCCGCACCGGCAGCTCAGGCACAATGCACACAATGCGAACCGGGATCAGTCGCGGGACCGAGTTACGTCATAGGTGCTGATGACACGCTTCACATCTCGGTATGGAAAGAGCCAGACTTGACCGCAACCCTTCCCGTGCGCCCGGACGGGAAGATATCAATGCCTCTTCTTGATGACGTGCAGGCTGCCGGGCTGACGCCCATGCAATTGGCCGCAGCAATGACGGAAAAGCTCAAGAAATATATCGCCGACCCGCGGGTGACGGTTGTGGTCACGGCGATGAACAGCCAACGCATTTTTGTACTGGGTGAAGTTCTGCATACCGGGGCTATGCCGCTTACGCCCAATATGACCGTACTGCAAGCATTGGCCAGTGCGGGCTTTACCCAATTCGCCAATACGAAGGGAATCTACATTCTTCGCACTATGAATGGCAAACAGCAAAAGCTCCCTTTCAACTACAAACAAGTGGTTAAGGGCGAAGCCATAGATGAAAATATCGTCCTGAAGCCGGGAGACACGATTGTTGTCCCGTAAGGAAATCATGATCAAACTCCGACAAACGACGTCGTTGCTGCTGCTAGTTCTGGCGTGGGGGTCTGCGTGGGCGCAATCCGTCTCAGGGCCGCAGCAAAGCGCGGGTAGCACTCAGCAACCTGCCGGTAGCGGCCAGCAGGAAGGAACACCTCCGCCCCCGGCTTTCGGGCAGGACAATCCGCCGCCGCGGCCTATTGAGAACCCGCCGCTGTCGGGATTGGATGAACCCGCCCTGGAACCCACAATTACTCCCCGCAGTTTCTTGCTCCCGGGCCTCGAGATAAGCGAGTCAGCGGATTCGAATATTGCCGGCCAGGCGGGAAACTCGTCTATACATTCCGTCACGCGCGCCATGGGAAGCCTCACCTTACAGCGCTTGTGGAGTCGCTACGATACGGCTCTGAACTACGTCGCAGGAGCAGCCTTCTACGGTGCCAAGGGCATCGGCGCCAATCAGGTGCACGACTTAAATGCCGACCAGAAGATCCTGTGGCGTACCGGTCAGTTGTCTCTTCGCGATTCCTTCAGCTATCTGCCTGAGGGGTCGTTCGGAGGCGGTTCCTTCGGAGGCGCCAGTGGATTGCAACTGGGTGCCGGCGGTATCGGCAATGGATTTTTAGGCGGCGGTGTGTTCGGCGGCCGCTCCAATTTTGACTTCTTCGGTCCAGGACAGTTTGGAACCTTGGGCCAGCAGCCCCGAATTACCAATCTCGGACTGGCTGACGTCGTCCAGAATCTCTCGCCCCGTGCCTCTGTCACCGTTGCGGGAGCTTATGGATTAATGCACTTTACCAACAATAATCTGGGCCTGATCGACAGCCGGCAAGTGACCACACAGGCGGGATACAACTATTCGTTGAGCCGGCGCGATCAAATCGCTTTGGTATACGGATATCAGAACTTTCGCTTCCCTGGGGGAGGCGCCGACACGTTCGCCACCCACGTAGCGAGCGTGCTTTACGGGCACACAATCTCCGGCCGGATGAACTTTGTCATCGGAGGCGGACCACAGCTTACTCAGACCAATGACGTGTTGGGCAGGCATCAGCACTTATCGGCGAGCGGACGCGCCATGCTTCGTTATCGCTTTCCCAAGGCAAGCGTCGGTCTTTATTACGACCGGTACGACACTAACGGATCAGGCTTCTTTCCCGGAGCCGTCAGTGATATCGCGCGAATGAACTATGAACGGCAGCTGGGACGATTATGGGATCTCTATGCCGACGTCGGCTATACGCATAACAAGCGGGTGCAACAGGATCTGTTATTTGGCGTGAATTCCGCGTTTTACAACTACGGATACGCGGGTGGCGGGTTGCATCGGCAGTTAGGGCCCGATTTCAGCTTGTTTATGGCTTATCAGTTCAGCGACCTGGCGTTTGACAGTTCGTTTTGCACCGTAGGACCGAATTTTATTTTCACCACGAGTTGTAGCCGCGGTTCGCAGCGGCATGTGCTTTCCTTTGGTCTGGATTGGCATCCTCGACCGATCAGGCTTGACTAACCTTGCAGGCCGCCATGGGGCGACCGGAACGGAACATTGGGATGATTGAAAATCGCGAATTGACGATTGATGACTATCTGGCAATGCTTCGGCGTCGGGTGAAGGTGATCCTCATCCCGGCGCTGCTGGCACCGGTTGCTGGATTTCTGATCTCGTATGCCTTCTCGCCCAAGTACACCTCACAGTCACTGGTGTTGGTTGAAGAGCAGAAGGTGCCACAAGGCTACGTAAAGTCAGTTGTCACTGAAGACCTGACCCAACGTATCGCGACCATGCAGCAGCAGGTGCTGAGCCGCAATCGCCTCCAGCCGATGATTGATCGGCTTGGGCTCGCCAAGGGCAGGAACCCGGACGACGTGATGGACGAGATTCGGCAGAACCTCACGATCCAACCGGTGGAATCCGATCTGAGCCCGGCCAGCAACAAAAAGAGGCCCGGACACAACGACGTGCCCGGATTCTATGTAAACTTCACCGCCTCAGACCCGCGACAAGCCCAGCAGATCTGTGACGCGCTCACTTCGATGTTGCTGGAGGAGAACCTGAAGACCCGCGAGCAAGTGGCGCAGAGCACCACCGATTTTTTAACGCGCCAATTGGCCGATGCCAAGCGCAATCTCGACGGCCTGGACAGCAAGCTGGCAGTGTTCAAAAGGCAGTATATGGGGCAACTTCCCGGGGACGAAGACAACAACATGAAGATCCTCATGGGGTTGAATTCGCAGCTCGACGCCAACACGCAGACGTTAAATCGGGCGCAGCAAGACAAGGCCTACACCGAGTCCCTGCTGGCGCAACAGGTTTCGGCCTGGAAATCGTCCCAGTCGTCTAACAACCCGCAGAGTCTGGATCAACAACTGACCGCTTTGCAGACCCAGCTTCTACAACTGCAGGCTCGCTACACCGACGACCATCCCGATGTGATCAAGACCAAGGCAGATATCGCCGAGGTCAAAAAGAGGCTTGCCGAAGTCAATACCGCAGCATCGAAAGGCAGTGACTCTCCCGACAAAGGCAACCTGAATGAGCCCCCTGAAATACGACAGCTGCGGCTACAAGTGCATCAATACGATGGAGTCATTGCGCAGGCGTCGCGCGACCAAAAACGCCTGCAGGATGACATCAGGGTGTATCAGGGGCGCGTGGCGCTCAGTCCCGCAGTGGAGGAACAATACAAATCTCTGACTCGCGACTATGACACGGCATTGAAGTTCTATCAGGACCTGCTCGCAAAGAAGAGTGAGTCGGAGATGGCGTCCGATATGGAACGGCGTCAACAGGGCGAACAGATGCGTTTGCTGAATCCCGCGAACCTGCCCGATACTCCCAGCTTCCCCAATCGCTTGCTTTTTACGGGCGGTGGTTTAGGGATGGGACTTGCCCTCGGACTTGGACTGGCCCTGTGGCTCGAATTGCGAGACAAGGCGATACGAACTGAGCAAGATGTTGCTGCTGCACTTGGCCTCCCGATGCTGGTTTCGGTGCCCTGGCTGACGGATGGTATCGAGACCAAGGACGAGAACCGTAAGTTCTGGGGCCGGTCGAAACAACCACCTGAGGAAAGTAAGGAGAAAGAGACAGTCGAGGTCTAAAGCGACCATCATGTACAAGGAATTTTTCGGATTAAAAGCGAATCCTTTTAATGTCAATCCGGATCCGCGTTATCTGTTCCTGACGCGGCATACAGAAGAAGCCCTGGCGTGTCTGACTTATGGCATCCAGAGCCGCAAGGGATTCGTGTTGCTGACGGGGGAAGTGGGAACCGGAAAGACGACCCTCATCAACAAGCTTCTGGAATGGTTGCGGCTTCAGCAGGTGGCGACTGCCTTCATCTTTAATTCACGCATGAATGTGCCCCAGTTCCTGGATTACATGATGGCGGACTTCGGCATTCCGTGCGATTCCAGATCGAAGAGTCAAGTCTTGCTACGGCTTTACAACTGGCTGCTCGACCGGTACCGCGCGGGCGAGACGGCGGTGTTGATTGTGGACGAGGCACAGAACCTGAGTGACGAGGTTCTGGAAGAGATTCGTCTTATGACCAACCTGGAGACTTTTACCGAGAAATTACTGCAGATCGTCCTGGTGGGCCAGCCGGAGTTGGAGCAGAAATTGAAGCAACCACAATTGCGGCAGCTTCGGCAGCGACTTACGCTGCGAGCCAAGACACATCCTCTTGCGCTGGAAGAAACGCGGGCATATGTCACACAGCGGTTGCGGATTGCGGGCTCGAATGGGCAGCAGATATTTGATCCCGATGCGGTGACGCTGATTCATCGGTATGCAAGCGGCATTCCACGCGTGGTCAACCTGCTCTGCGAACATTGCCTGGTGAGTGCATTCGTCGACCAGCAGAAGGTAGTTGCGCCAGCGGTGGTCGAAACCGTTGCCAGGGAGTTCGAGCTCAGCGACAACGTCGCTTCGGCGGCCATGACGCCCGCGCCTCAGTCAAATACCACCGATAAGTTTGATGTAGTGGAAGCATTGAGGACATTGGCCACACTTGCAGAACGCTTACGTCAGTCTGATCCAGACCTCCCCAAGGAAAGGAAAATATGAGTCGAATTCATGAAGCCCTTAAGAGAGCTGAACAGGAGAGAGCAGCATCTCAGGGAGGTCACGTAGAGTCTTTGCACCCGATGGACGTTCCCGCTGTTGAGGCTGCGGGGATGCCCCCAGTGATCGAACGCGCGCCACTCTCCACCGCAGCGTCCGCCGCCGCAGCAGGTCCAGCATTCTCGAACGCGTTTACCTTCGACACACTCTTGGCCCGCTGCGCGCAGAGCGAGTGGAATCCAGATCCGAAGAGCATGCTGTTCTTCAATGACGATGAACGGAAATATGGAGCGGAGGAATTTCGCACCTTGCGCTCGCGCCTTTATCAGATGCGAGAGAAGATGCCTCTGAAAAAAGTGCTGATTACCAGTGCCCTGCCCAAAGAAGGCAAGACCTTCGTGGCCGCTAACCTGGCGCAGGTCATGGTACGGCAACATGGCCGCCGGGCGCTGCTCATCGACGCAGATCTGCGTGGGGCGCGTTTACACCAGGCACTGGGAACCAGCAGCACTCCGGGTCTTTCGGAGTACCTGTTGGGCGAAAGCGACGAGTTTTCAGTCATGCAACGAGGACCGATGGAAAATCTGTTCTTTATTCCATCGGGACGGACGGTTTCGAATCCAGCAGAACTTGTGGCCAACGGCCGGTTGAAGTTTCTGCTCACGCGAGTGGAGCCCCTGTTCGACTGGATCATCATTGATTCACCGCCCACGGTGCCAGTATCCGACTCGAGCCTCCTGGCCAATTTCTGCGATGGCGTGCTGATCGTGGTGCGCTCCAACACCACTCCGTTTGACATGGCACGAAAGGCGCGGCTCGAGTTTCAGGACAAGCATCTAATAGGCGTCGTGCTAAACGGTATTGAAGCAGACTCGTCGCCTTACAGCCGGTATTACTACGGCGTTAACGGAAACAATAAGGAAATGCAGGAAACGGTACAGGGGTAAAGCGTGATTCGCCTGTTCAATGTTTACTACCCAGTTCGCACGCTGATCTTGCTGGGCGGAGAAGCGCTGATCGTTTGGACTTCGTTCCTCCTGGGCGCGGTATTGCAGTTCCGCGCCGATAGCTATCTGGTACTCAATTACGAGTACGGCTATGTGAAAATCCTGGTGGTAACGGCATTAGTACTTATCTGTTTCCACTGGTTTGACCTGTACGATCCGGAGCGCTTCAACGCCAAGGGTGACCTTTATTTCCGTCTGTTGCTGGTGCCGGGATTAATGGCGCTCATGCTGGCCCTTGTTGGAATGGTCTTCCCCAGGTTTCTGTTGGGGAACGGATCCTCATTGATGGGGCTCATCATTCTCACGCTGGCGCTCTTCGGCTGGCGGACCGCCTATGGTTGGCTGGTGCAACAGCCATACCTTCGAGAGAGGGTCTATGTGCTGGGGACTGGCGAGAGAGCGCAGCGTTTGGTGCAAGGTTTACGTCAGCGCTCCGAGTTAGGCATTGAAGTGGTTGGCTGGACTGGAAATCTGGACGGCGCGCTCACTCGGGAATCGGTCGCTTCCCATTTGATGAACATTGTGCAGGCGGGAGTGCACAGGGTCATCGTTGCCATGCCTGACCGTCGCGGCACGATTCCCGTCCAGGAATTGCTGCAATTGCGTCTCAAGGGCGTGAAGATCGAAGAAGCTACCACTTGGTTGGAAAAGATGTCGGGGAGAATAGAAGTAGAATTGCTTCATCCCAGTTCACTGATTTTCGCGGACGGATTTCGTTTCAGCCCCAGCTTTATGCTGATGCGGCGCATGCTTTCCTTCCTGGTGTCCTCAATCGCTTTGTTAATTGTGCTTCCGGTCATTCCCTTTGTAATTCTTGCCATTAAGTTGGACTCCTCAGGACCGGTGCTCTACAGGCAGAAGCGGGTAGGGCGTGGCAACGTCATTTTTTATTGCTACAAGTTCCGCACCATGCGTCAGGACGCTGAAGCCGACACCGGTCCTACCTGGGCCGGTGATGATGATCCCCGCATCACGCGAACGGGCAAATTCCTCCGAATTTCACGATTGGACGAAATCCCGCAGTTGTGGTGCGTGCTAAAGGGAGATATGGCGTTTGTGGGTCCGCGGCCTGAGCGACCCGAGTTTGTGAACTGGCTGAGCAAGGAAATTCCTTATTATCCGGTGCGGCACGTGGTTCGGCCTGGCATTACGGGGTGGGCGCAGGTTCGATACAAATACGGCAACACGGTAGATGATGCCCGAGAGAAGCTCCAGTATGACCTCTTTTACATTAAGAATGCTTCCCTGGGACTCGATTTGCTGATCATGTTTCAGACGCTCAAAATTGTCCTATTGGGACGGGGCGCCCAATGAAGTGGGTGTTCTGGGCATCGACAGCCGTGATCGCGTACACCTACGTAGGGTACGCGGGATGGCTGTGGCTGCGCCGTCGATGGCGTTGCCAATTGGTCAAATCGGCGCCCTACGAGCCTGTTGTGTCCATTGCGATGGTAGTTCGCAACGAGGCCCATGTGCTCGAGCGCAAGTTACGGAACCTCCTGAAGCTGGATTATCCGGCCGAGCAGTACGAAATTGTAGTGGTGTCCGACGGCTCGACGGATGCAACTAACGAGATTTTGTCTCAGTATGCCAGCAACCAACAGGTTCGAGTCGTCCTGAATCTGGAATCCAGGGGCAAAGCTTCTGGACTGAATGATGCCATCGAGGTTGCGCGCGGCGAGGTCATTGTTTTTACCGATGCGAGGCAGATTATCGAGTCTAAGGCGGTACGGCTCCTGGCGGAAAATTTCGCCGACCCGGAAGTTGGTTGTGTCAGCGGTGAGTTGATGCTGGGAGACCCCGATGCGGGAGAAGCAGCCAAAGGACTGGGGCTCTATTGGGTCATCGAGAAAAAAATTCGCGAACTGGAATCGGCCTGCGGCTCTGTAGTTGGAGCGACTGGCGCGCTTTATGCGGTCCGCCGCCGATTATTGGTACCTGTGCCGCCGGAAACGATTTTGGATGACGTCTATCTTCCCATGCAAGTCGTGCGCCAAGGGGCACGAGTAATATTCGAGCCTCGCGCCCGGGCGTGGGATAAACCGGACCTGGGCCCGGGCCGTGAGTTTGCTCGAAAGGTAAGAACGTTGAGCGGCAACTATCAACTCGTACAGCTCGCGCCCTGGTTGTTAAGCCGGGACAATCCGATTCGTTTTCAGTTCGTGAGTCATAAGCTGATGCGCTTGATGGTGCCATTTGCATTAGTGCTGGCATTCCTAACCTCCGCTTTGCTCTCGGGCTCGGTTTACACGGTCGCATTGGTTGCCCAGCTTGCGTTCTACGGATTGAGCCTGCTGGCGGTCGCAAGATTGAAAGGCCCAGTGGCACGAGCCGCCGATGCTGCCTTCACCTTCGTGGTGTTAAATACGGCAGCGATCGTAGCATTTGCTAACTTTATCACCGGCCGGCGCGCAGTGTGGGGCCGCTAGGATTTCGGAGAATTGAGTTAATGGCAACTGTAGCCGCTGGCATCGGCAATCCGATATCGGAAAAGAAGCAACGGTCCTCGTTTGCTTACTGGGCGCTGCTGGTGTTTTCGTTCTTGTACTACGCGCGACCGGAAGATGTGATTCCTGGACTGAACGTCATCTCGGTGGCAAAAATAGCTGGGGGGCTTGCGGTGGTTGGTTTGATTGCCGGCTTGATGACGCAAAAGGGCAAGGTTAAGTTCCCGCTGGAGGTCAAGCTCTTACTCCTGTTGGGTGCGCAGATGTGTTTGACCATTCCCTTCGCTTACTGGCGTGGCGGTGCCTTTGCGACGGTCTTTGGAAAGTATTCGAAAGGCGTCATCGTGGCTATCCTGGTGAGCATGCTAGTCACGAATTTGCCGCAGCTTCGCAAGCTGCTATGGGTGCAGGCCGCGGCCATGGTCGTCACGGCTATTGCTTCGATTTTGCTTCATCGCACGGTACAGGGGCGGCTCTCCGGAGCACTCGGCGGTATCTTCGAAAACCCTAATGATCTGGCTATCAATATTGCGCTGAACTGGTCGTTATGTTTGGCGTTTTTACTGCGGGCGCGGGGACCGCTCAAGAAAGCCGTATGGGGCTTTGGGATTCTCGCCATGCTTTACGCCGTAGTCGCCACCTATTCGCGCAGCGGTTTTCTTGCGCTGGTGTTGGCTGGCTTACTTTGCGTTTGGGAATTTGGTGTCAAAGGACGGCGTTTCCATCTAGTGCTGCTGGCAGGCATCTTTGCGGTACTAGTTTTGGCATTCGCTCCACCGCAGTATTACCAACGACTGCAGAGCATCGTTTTCGGAAGCGTTCAGGGTGATCTCGACCGCGGATCCGCGGAAGCGCGCAAAGAGTTACTTAGGTTGAGTGTTCACTTGATGATTACACATCCCCTGGTTGGAATTGGTCCGGGAAACTTTCCTGCCGTCACCGGCACCTGGCGCGTGGCCCACAATACCTATTCAGAGCTGGGGGCGGAAGCCGGCATTCCCGCGCTTCTCTTGTTCTTGCTGGTGATGGCGTCTGTTTACCGCAATCTGCGGGTGGTGCAGAAAACAGCCCGCTTCAAAAAGGATCCTGAGTTCCGTCTTTTTGCAGGGGCGCTGGTGGCAAGTTTTGGAGCGTATTTGATGGGAGCGTTCTTCTCAGACACGGCCTACGAGCTGTTCCCATATTTTCTGGTCGCATACACGGTTGCCCTGCGCCGAATCGCCATTTCCTCTTCCGAAAAACCAATTCCCCAATCGACTAACCGTTTGAAAGTGTCTCAACCCATAGAGGGAGCTTACGCGAGAGTTTGATTTGATAGGAGCGGGAAACCAAGGGAGAAGATTGGATGCAGCAAGCCGGGGAATTGGCGCGGTGGGAGAAAGCGGAGATCGAAAGGAGCGCCAACGAGGCCTCGGGCACTGATCCCGATGGCCTATGCGTCAGTGACTTCAATATCTCTCGCTATATGAACCCGCCTGCCGATACACCTTTTCCGCTCGAATATGCCTATCATTTGCTGGGCGACATCCGCGCTAAAGTGGTGCTCGACTTTGGCTGCGGAAATGGAGAGAACACCCTCCTCCTGGTCAAGCGGGGAGCCAAGGTCATCTCCATGGACTTGTCGCAATCCCTTATAGAGCTGGCAAAGCGGCGCCTCGAGCTGAACGGCGTATCCGGCGACGTTACGTTCCTCGTGGCGTCAGCTCACAATCTTCCTTTGCGTTCCAACTCGGTCGACATAGTTTTCGGAATGGCCATTTTGCATCACCTTGACCTTGCGTTGGCAGCTCCGGAGGTGCGCCGCGTGTTACGAAAGAATGGAAAAGCCATCTTCCAGGAACCGGTTCGTAATTCCCGGATGCTGCGTGCGATCCGGAAGCTTATCCCTTACCGGCACCCGGACGTTTCTCCGTTTGAGCGGCCGCTCACCGATCAGGAACTCGCGGATTTCGCTCGTGGATTCGCCGGCAGCAGTGACAAAGCCTTTCTTCTACCCTATGTGCGGCTGGCACAACATCTTCCTATCGACCGCAAGCGGGTGCGGGATCTTTACCATCTGGATGCGCGAGTGTTGCGCAGGTTCCCGTCTCTTAATCACTATGCCGCGATAAAGGTCATGGAATTGGTGAAGTAGATACAGTAGGACGGTCACAGAGTAGCAAGCATTATCGACATTGGAGAGCCAGAGTGTGCGGGATAGCGGGAATTGTCGGGCGACGCGACGAAAGAATCGATGCGGATGAAGTGCGTCGAATGTGCCAGACCATCGTCCACCGCGGGCCCGATGATGAAGGCATCTATGCTGAGGGACCGGTCGGGCTCGGCATGCGGCGGCTTAGCATCATCGATCTCGTGGGCGGCCGGCAGCCGATTCATAACGAAGACAAGAGTGTCTGGATCGTGTTCAATGGCGAAATTTACAATTTCCCCGAATTGCGCGCCGAGCTGGAAGCCCGGGGGCATCAGTTCTACACCCACTCTGATACTGAAGTCATTGTGCACCTTTACGAAGAAATGGGTGCCGATTGTGTAAAGAAGCTCCGGGGAATGTTTGCTCTCGCGCTATACGACGATCGCAAACAAAAGCTGCTGCTGGCACGTGATCGCTTGGGCAAGAAGCCTTTGCATTACGCTCTCTCCCATGGCAGGTTGTTGTTTGGCTCTGAAATCAAAGCATTACTGGCAGTTGCCCCGCAATTGAAAGAAGTCAGTCCCGAAGGGTTGCTGCAGTACTTCTACTTCGGCTACATTCCCGATCCCCAAACGGCGTTCACAGGCATTGCAAAACTTCCTCCGGGGTGCCTGCTGGAATATGCGGATGGGCAAATCAGTGTCCGGCAGTACTGGGACGTGCCGGCTTACGGAACACATAAACCGATTTCAGAAGAAGAGTGCCTGGAAGAACTGGAGCGCCGTCTTGCCGAAGCAGTTCGCATTCGCCTGATTAGCGATGTCCCATTGGGAGCGTTGCTCAGCGGCGGGGTGGACTCGTCTCTGGTAGTAGCCCTAATGGCGCGGGCCAGTGTGGGCCCGGTGAAAACGTTTTCTATTGGCTTCCGGCATGAGCAGTTCAATGAAGCCGCCTATGCACGCACTGTTGCGGAGCGGTTTAGTACCGATCATCACGAACTCACGGTGGACCCCGATATTGAAGAAACGCTGACTTTCCTATCGGAAATGTTGGAGGAGCCGTTTGGCGACTCTTCCATGCTGCCCACCTATTATGTTTGCCGGATGGCGCGCCAGCACGTGACCGTCGCGCTTTCTGGCGATGGCGGAGATGAACTCTTTGCCGGCTATGACCGTTACACCACCGCCATGAACCGGCGCGGGTACGACAAGATTCCCGCTTGGGCGGGCGAGCTATATAGGGATCGTCTGCATCATCGATTGCCCGCGGGGACGTATGGCCGAAATCTGGCTTGGAATGCTTCCTTACGCGCGCGAGAACGTTATCTCGATGATATTTCGTTCTTCCCTGCGTTACATCGCGAACGCGCTCTGTTCACTCCGGAATTCCTTGAAAATGCGAAAAGGTTGCCGGATCCCTTGGATCAGTTCCGGCGTTATTACGACGATGCGCCAGCGAGCGATCCGCTCAGCCGGTTGCTCTACCTTGATACCAAGACTTACCTCACGGCCGACATTCTGGCGAAGGTCGATCGCATGAGCATGGCTACGTCACTGGAAGTACGCGTACCGATGCTCGATCAGGAGTACGTTGAGTGGGTCGCAGGGCTGCCAATCGAATGGAAATTCCGCCACCGCACACGTAAGTACATTCTGAAGAAGCTTGCTGAGCGGTTGGGAATTCCCTCCCAGCTGCTGCATCGCCGTAAGCAGGGCTTTCAAATGCCGCTGGTGGAGTGGATGAAGAATGAATTGAAAGAAGAATTCTTCCGGGTTCTTCTCGAGCCGCGAACCCTGCAGCGCGGCTACTTCAAAGCGGCGGCAGTGCGACAGCTTGTCCACGAGCACGTGGGCGGCCGCAGGAATCGTTCCGGGCTGCTATGGCGAATGCTGGTGCTGGAGTTGTGGAACAGAAATTTTCTCGAAGGATCGGCCCGAATTTCCGCACCGACCGAGGTGGCACCCGTGCTATGTGGCGGCACTAGCAACATGCACGCGTCCGCGGCGGTAAACGTTTCTCCGGTGAGAAGGGACAGCACGATTTAATGGTTCGAACAGATATACAAAGCACAGATAGGACCGCGACTTTGAGCCCCGCGCGGGAACCACGTTCGCGTGGCAAAGCACCAGTATTTGTACTCGGATGCGGGCGGTCGGGAACTACGCTGCTTTATCACATGCTGCTTTCATCGGGCAATTTTGCCATTTACCGAACCGAGTCAAATGTCATCAACCTGCTGGAACCCCGGTTCGGCGATCTGAGCAATCCGCGCAACCAAAGCCGGTTGCTTGAAGCGTGGTATGAAACTCGACTTTACTCTTTATCGGGTCTAGACAAACCAGAACTGGAAGCTAGAGTACTGGCTGAGTGCAAGAATGGCGGCGATTTCCTGCGTATCATCATGGAAGAAATGTGCCGAAAGCAGGGCGTCGAACGCTGGGCCGATACTACGCCCGAGCACCTGCTGCACTTACCACGAATCAAAGAAACTATTCCGGACGCGCTGATCGTCCATATCATTCGTGATGGCCGGGACGTGGCCCTTTCGACCGACAAGCTCGGCTACATCCGCCGCCTACCGTGGGATCGCAAGCCTGGCACTATGGGTGCCGCCCTTTATTGGGAGTGGATGGTGAGAAAAGGGCGACAGGATGGCCGCAAGCTGGGCAACGACTACATGGAAGTACGCTTCGAAGATTTGACTAGTCATCCGCGCGAAGTACTGGCGCGGTTGGGACAATTCGTCGAGCAGGATCTGGATTACGACCGCATTCAGCAAGTGGGCATCGGGTCGGTAAGTACGCCAAATACATCTTTCAAAAATGGATCTCGGCCGAGCGAAGAGTTCAGCCCTGTAGGGCGCTGGAAAACGGGATACACTCCGAATGACCTCGCAATGTTGGAAGGGCTGATTGGAGAGACCCTGGAAGAATTGGGGTACGAACTCGGAGCTAATAAAGACTACAGAACGCAGCGCCCAGCCGAGCTTCAGAGGATGCGAGCAATGTATCGCATGTACTTTGACAGCAAGCTTTATCTCAAGGCCAAGACGCCGCTGGGGCCACTGATGGTGACCCGCGACCTGTCCTGGATTTGAGTTTTTTTTTACTTCGCTAACAATTCCTGATAGAAATCCAGTATCGCTTGCAGATTGGTTTCATCTGTTGTTGTGGGCTGTCGTGGCGCTCTCGGCGATCCCAATGTGTGCTCAACCGCTTGTTGAAGTGCAGAAAGATTGTGGCTTGGGATTAGAGTAACGCCGGGAGGGCGCATTGCGTTATCAGTGGCAATCACCGGAGTTCCAAGGTGAAGAGCTTCGCGGATAGACACAGCGTCTCCATCATAAAAAGTCGTGCGCAACATGACATCGCTGTCGGAGATCGCCCGCAGGGTCGCCTGATGTGCAACATCTCCAGGAAGTAGGATGTGCTCTGCCCAGGGCTGGGCTTGAATCTGCTTACGCAAATCGCCCTCCAGACTCCCCGAACCAATCATCACCAGACCAGCACTTGGAAAATTCTCTCGAACCCGGCCCAGGATTTCAATCTGCAAGGGGAGATCGTATTCCGGTTCCAGCAGTCCTACGGAAATCAGCATGGGTCGATGATTGGCAAAGAAGCCTGCGAGCGGCGTCGGCAGGTCCACTCGCGGTTCGTCATCCATAAAAGCGTGAGGATAAATGAGACGCGCGCGTTCTGCTTGAACCCCAAGCTTGCGAAAGAACGCGATGATCTCTGGATTCACGCCGATCAATCCATCGAAGCGGCGAAGCGAAAAACCCGCTAACGAGTTGGTAGTGGCCGATTTTGCTTCAGGCGTTGAAGGGTACCCCCCGGAATGAAAAGTCAGCACGGCTTTACTGTGCGGCATGGAACAGCAGACCAGGCCAAGGCCTAGGAGACGTCGCGTCAGCATGCCTCCGATGTGAAGATGAATGATGTCGTAGCGTAAGGTGAGGAGAAGCTGGAATAGTTGCGCAGCATTGTTCGGATAATAAACCTGCGCAGCGGCTGTCTTCCGATGCCGCGTGATGTTAATGACGGCGCAGGGAATCTGGCGCTTCAGCAGAAAACGGCGAATAGCAACGAGATTGCTTTGCACCCCGCCGTGCGGTGGCGGGTAGGGGCCGAGCTGTAGCACTCTCATTGTGGACGCATGGTCAGTACTGATTGAATCTCGATACCGCAGGGCGCGTGAGTGCGGGCCGATTCAAGCATGCGGAGGCACCCGATCGTGGCTCGCGCGCCGTCCAGAACTGTGATATCCGGAGGCGTGCCGTTCTGAAGTGACGAGAAAAATGCCTGCATCTGCTCACGATAGCCTTTCTCGGCGAACCAGCTTGACCTTTTGCGAACCGTGCCAGCAGAGACAGTAACCTGCTTGAAGTCTTCGGCGCTAGCGCCCATCCCGGGAGTGAATATCTCGACTCGTTCGCCACCTGAAGTGCGGCTGCCGACGGTGCAGTAGGTTAGATTACCTATGGAGCCATCGGCGAAACGGAAGCTGGCGACGAGATTATTTTCGCCGATGGGATCTTTCTTCCCCGTAGGCAGAGAGAAGGCGGAAACAGCAACGGGCTCAGAGTCGAGCAGCCAATACATCAAGTCTACAAAATGGCAAGCTTCTCCAAGGATCGCACCGCCAATCGCGGGATCGGCCATCCAGTAAGCGCCCGAAATGCCGGGGGAATTGACGCGACAACTAATTACCGCTGGCCCACTTCGCCTGCACAGCTGTTTCTTGAGTTCAAGATAGGATGGCGCGTAACGCCGATTAAAACCAACAGTGAGCAGCTTTCCACTCTGCTCAACCTCAGCGTAAATTTCGCGACACTCTTCCTCGGTAAGCGCCATTGGTTTTTCCACAAAGACGTGTTTG
>Ga0209689_1000083_pt1 | contig 48310 bp, 53 predicted proteins | sample GraSoiAngelo_149_FD_187119 | JGI IMG/M metagenome (GOLD analysis project Ga0209689, IMG submission 187119) | Grasslands soil microbial communities from the Angelo Coastal Reserve, California, USA - 14_1009_09_30cm (SPAdes) (version 2) | ecosystem: Environmental > Terrestrial > Soil > Grasslands ... | reverse complement strand
GCCTGGTGCTGATCGGCGGGCGCCCAAAGCCGCTGGCCTAACATCGAGAGATGCCGCATCGGCACGATGACGAGTACCAGCACCGTCATGACCACGATGCGGAACCCCACGTGCACCGGCTGCTGGAAGTCATCGAGCACGCGCATGGCGCCCATGGCGACGACCGCCACAGCCATACGCACATCGTGATGACGGCGCCGGCGGAGCCCGTCCAGGATAGCCGTCATCATCGTCATCGTCTCGAGGAGCCGTTCGAGCACGACCACGCGTCGTCAGGTCCGGCGCATCGTCATCGACTGGGCGACCTCGAACATCACGATTCCGACCGTCACTGGCACGCGATCGACATCATCGAGATCGTGATCGAGCGACCGGCATGACGGTCGCTCAGGGCCGGCCGGCGATTGCGGACCGGCTCGACCACGTGTCGATCGCGACTAAAAGAATTTCGTCCATGGTGCCGCTGATCCGCGACGTCCTTGGGGCTCGATTCTTGATGGGCGCAACCGAAACCGCGCAGGGATTCCGCTGGGCGCAGTTTCAATTCCCGGCTGGCGGGGTGATCGAGCTGATCGAGCCGGTCGGCTCGCAGGGCTTTCTCCATGACTTTCTTCGCCAGCGCGGCGAGGGCCTGCATCACGTGACCTTGCGGGTCCGCGATATCGCCGCTCGCGCCGCCGAGCTCGAACAGCTCGGCTGGCATCCGTTCCGACCGAACTATGCCAATCCGGTGTGGAAAGAGTTCTTTCTGCATCCGCGCGAGACCCACGGTGTCCTGGTTCAGCTCGCGGAATCAGAGCTGCCCTACCCGAGAGAGATCGAGTACTACCAGCAGCTGGATCTCGAAGGTCTCGAGCCCTGAGCCGCTACTGGATGTCGAACTCGTTCCCCTCGGGATCGAACATGTTGACCCAGTACTCGCCGCGTTCGGCCATGGCACGTGATTTGCGGGCTCCGAGCTGCACCAGTCGGTCGACTTCGGGATCGACCCGACGGCGGCGCTCCTCCAGGGGCGTGTCCCTCGGGCCGCCGACGTTCAGGTCGAGGTGCACCCGGTTCTTCACCACCTTGCCCTCGGGAACGCGCTGGAAGTAGAGCCGTGGCCCTCGCCCGTCCGGGTCGACGACGGCGCTGGCGGAGTTCCACTCAGACTCTGGAATGCCCTGGGCCTTGAGCCAGGCCGGCCAGTTGTCAAAGCCGGGCGGGGGATCCTGCAGCCTGTAGTGAAGGGCGGCCGCCCAGAAGCGGGACAGACGTTCCGGGTCGGCGCAATCGAAGACGATCTGCACGCCGGTGGCCACCGGAAGAATATATCTAGTGCTTGCGGTAGCCGCCCTGGACGCGCCCATCCATGAACGAGATCTTGGGATGGCGCGCCTTCGAGGTCAGGCGGCGAGTCACGACGGCGGTGTTGAGCTGGATCACGACGTCGTTCCGCTGGAGATGCGGCGGGTTCGGGTAACGCTCGGAGCAGGCCGGACAGGAATCGAGATGCTGGGCCACCATCTTGCGTTGTTCGCGGCGTAGGGTTCCCGGCGGAAAATTGTCGAGTAAATAGGCGATGGTGGGGCAGCGCGACTCCTCGGTCTGGGCCTTGCCCTCCATGAAGAGATATTCCTCTTTGAAGCGCCGGCGAGCCCGATGCAACAGTGTCTCGACCGCGCTTTCAGAGACTTTCATCTTGCGGGCGATGTTGGCGTAGCTCAGGCCCTGCAGCTCGCGCAAGGTCAAGACCAATCGGTACTTCTCGGGTAAGCGCCGCGCCACCGACCAGACGGCGTCGCGGAGCTCGCTGATCTCGAGCGCGACTTCGGGGCTCTTGCGGGAGTCGCCGTCGGGAACCTGCAACACCGAGTCTTCGTTTTCTTCGTCGTCGATCTCCTGGGCCTCGGGAAATTTCTTTCGACGTCTCAGCTCGTCGTAGCAGAGGTTGGTCGCGATCCGATGGATCCAGGCGGAGAAATTAAAGCTGTCGTTGATCCGATGGATCGTCCGCAGGATCTGGAAGAACGTTTCCTGAGTCAGGTCCTCGGCCAGTTGCCGGTCCCTCAGCAGTCGGAAGGTCAGGCCGTAGATGGCCTTGTGGTAGCGCTTGAAGAGGGTATCGAAGGCGGCGACGTCGCCGCCAAGATAGTCCCGGATAAGGTCGAGATCCGAGGGCCCCCGGGCAACTCGCGTCACTACCCTGAATACCACCCGGACTCGGCAAAATCGTTCGACGTGAGGTCCCTCCCGCCGAGTCGCTGGCGCATCATAGCACCCAGTCTTGCGCGCCCCGCAACACTCTCTGATGCATTTTCCAGCTTTGTCACACAGCCGCGATTTTTTCGCAGGAGTTTCGTAATTGGCTCGTTATAATGCCGCTGACGTTTACCATCACGAGGGCCAGAAATGGGCAGTCCGGGGGCTAGAAAAGCCACCACCGTCACCATCCGATTTCTTGACGACGAGATCATCGAAGGCCGAGTCGGCACCCTGAGCCTGAACCAGCCGAATCTCGAGCTCGACATGCCCGACGACGCCAGCAACAATGAGCGCGCCCTGATCCCGCTGCCCTCGATCAAGCGGATCACGCTGAAAGCCGGGGCGCCGACGAGCGAGGAGCAGAAGCGCGCCCAGCGTAAGGTGGCAATCCGGTTCCAGGATGGCGAAGTCCTCAAGGGCTATCTGGATGGCGACCTGCAGCACGCCAGCCACGGACTCGTGCTGCGGTTCATGACCGTAGAAAAAGACCACATCGAAACCCTGGGCATTCCCTACACGGCGCTCAAGGCCCTGTTTTATCTCAAGTCCTGGGACACGCGGCCGCCGGAGTTCGATGGCAAGGAAGACCGGCATCTGAGTAAACGGCTTTCCTCGCCTCTCGTGGACCTGATCTCCGACATGGGTCAGCTGGAAAAGCTTCGCAAGCGCGGGGCCATCACGGAGAGCGAATTCCAACGGAAGCGCGGCAAGATCCTCGATAACATCTAGACCTGCGGTTCTCGCCCTGGCACTGCTGCCCATCGTGGGCGGCTGCAGCTCGCTGCCGTCGGTGCGGATCCCGATCGGTTCGGCGACCCCGGTGGCGGCCCAGTACCGGCCCGAACCGGCGCGGCACGAGGGCGGCACCCTGGTGGTTGGCGACTGGGAGAGTCCGACAAACTTCTCGCCGCTCTTCAATCAGGAGGTGCCCGCGGCCCAGGTCGACGCCCTGCTCTACGCCGGGCTCGTCCAGCTGGACGCCAACCTGCAGCCGATCCCCGACCTGGTGACGCGCGTACCCACATTGCAGAACGGCGATGTCACCTGGAACCGGGGTGCCGGCACGATGGACGTGAGCTACTCGCTGCGGCCGGGCTTGCGCTGGTCGGATGGCCTGCCCCTGACCTCGGCCGATGTCGCCTTCACCTGGCGGCTGATCGTCAATCCCGCCGTCCAGGGCGTGCTGTCGCCGGAGGGCTACACGGCGATTTCGCGCATTGATATTCACGACGCCCTCCGGTTCACGCTGCGCTTCGACCGCGTCTATCCGAAATATCTGAACCTGTTTCCGGCGATCCTGCCGCAGCATCGCCTGGGAACCATCGCGCCCGCGCAGCTGGCGTTCGATGCCTTCTGGGGGCGGCCGGACGTGGTCAGCGGGCCGTTCAAGATTTCCGAGCTGGTTCCGGACGACCACATCACGTTGATCCGAAACGAGGCCTGGTCACAGGGACGATCCGGACGCCGGCCCCATCTCGACAGTGTGGTGTACAAGATCTATCCCGAATCGGCCCAGCTCATCGATGGGGCTCGCGCCGGACAGGTGGGGCTCGCGCTCGAGATTCCCGACGACCAGGTCGCCACCCTGTCAAACGTCGGCGCCATGACGATTCAACGGCGTTCCCAGCTTGCCTATGAGCAGGTCACGTTCAATCAGCAAGACCCGAACCCCCTGACCGGTCAGCCGCCGCTCTGGAAGAACGATCCGGCCCTGCTGCAGGCGCTCCGGATGGCCATCGACCGGCCGGGTTTGATTAAGAAATTCTTCCGCGACCAGGCGCAACTCGCCGAATCGCCGATTCCGAGCTTATTGACAGCGTTTCACGATCCTGACGTTTCGCTCCAGTACGATCTGACCAGCGCTCAACGATTGCTCGACGGCGATGGGTGGGCGGTTGGGCCGGACGGCGTCCGCAGCAAGAATGGCCGGCGACTGAGCTTTCACTTCGTCACCGCCCTGGGAAGCCCGCTTCGAGACGGCATCCGTGACGCGCTGGTCGCCCAGTGGCGAAAGCTGGGAGTCGACGTCAGCGCCAGCGATGCTCACCCGAGCGATTTATTCAGCGGCTACGCCCAGGGCGGCCTGCTCGAGCGCGGCCAGTTCGAGGCAGGGTTGTGGACCTGGAGCATCGGTCCGGACCCTGACGGGGTCTACCCGCTCGAGCATTCTTCGCAGATCCCCACCGATCAAAACCAGGGGCAGGGATCGAACTTCGGCCGGTTCAACAGCGCAGACCTCAACCGTAATCTGGACCGGGGCCGCAGTACCCTGGTCACCATCGAGCGGGTGCGAGCCTATGCCGCGTTCGAACGAGCGTACGCCCGGCTGGGCTACGAGCTGCCCCTGTTCGAGCGGGTGCTGGTCGTCCTGGCGAGCCCGCATCTCCACAACCTGGCGCCAAACGCCGCGCCGGATACGACATCTTGGAATGCGGCCGACTGGTGGATTGATTGAATGCTCGGTGTTAGAAAGGCTTAGAAAAGGCCACCCTTCGTTGACCCGTTCCTGTAGCCGCCCGTAGAATGCAGCCCGATATCGCGCCCACCGTCCCGCGATCGCTGCGATTGCTCGCCGTGGCCGCCACCGGCGCAGTCTTACTCGTGGCCTGCGCGCCGAGCAGCAATGGAACGAATCCTTCGATCAAGCCCGGTGGGAAGGTCACGGTTGCCTCCTGGCAGGAGCAGGACAGCCTGCTGGCCTGCAACATCACGGCAGCGCAGTCGCATGCCTGCGCCTACGTCAACCCGGCCATGGAAGGCCTGCTCACCGTAAGAGCCAACCAGGACCCGTTGCCCAGCAGCCCGAAACTCTCCGACTACTGGGTCCCGGAGCTGGCCACTGAAGTTCCCACCCTGGAAAACGGCGATGTCAAGGTCAGCGGCGACCGGATGGACGTCACCTGGAAGCTACGCCACGGCGTCAAGTGGCACGACGGCATTGCGTTTACGTCCAAGGACGTAAAGTCCACGTTTGATTTCTGGTGGCTCAAGTATCGGGACAGGAACCCGACCCCACTCGTTTCGACCAGCGGCTGGGATCAGGTCGACAGCGTGGACACCCCCGATGATTACACAGCGATTGTGCACTTCAAGAGCGTCTACGCCGCCTATCTCACGCTGGGGACCGGGCCCTACGGGGTGCTCCCGGATCACCTCCTGCAGCAGGTGTGGGCCAAGACTGGGAACCTGACAACAGACAAAGTAACCGTCAATGTTCCAGGTGGCTTCAACGGCTCGGACACGCTCGACAAAGTCATGGTCGGCACCGGGCCCTTCATGTTCAAGGAGTGGGTGACCGGCGACCATCTGACGCTGGTTAGGAACCCCCATTGGTGGGGTGGCGGCGGGCGGCCTTACCTGAACGAGATCCGGGTCAAGTTCGACGCCGATCCCAACATCGAGCTCAACGAGCTGCGCACCAACGCGATCGATCTGGGACTGGACCTGCGGCCCTCGCTGCTGCCGCCGCTGTCCCGACTGAACGACGTGACGACCGTGACCATCCTCGATAGCGCCTCCGAGCACCTGGATATCAATCTGCACAACACGTTTCTCAAAGATGTGACGGTTCGAAAAGCGATCCTGATGGCGATCGACCGGCAGAAGATCGTCGACACCTTGCTGCTGGGTAAGACCACCGTGCCCCCGGATGCCTGGATGTGTATTCAGACCGGCGCCTGGTGCCTCGATCCGACCGCCAAGCACACCCAGTACGACCCCGCGGCGGCGAACAAGCTGCTCGACGATGCCGGCTACAAAATGCAGACCTCGGGCCCGTGCAAACAATTTCGCGCGGATCCAGAGGGCCGATGCGTCACGCTGCATTTGATTACGACGACGCTGCCATTACGCGAAGAGCAGGAGGTGGTGATCGCCTCGGATCTGGCCAGCATTGGAATCCAGATCATCAAGCCGTTCGCCAACGTGCCCGCCAGCCGCATGTTCGGCTCCTGCACCAGCGGCGGCGTCATCTACAGCCACAACTTCGATCTGGCCATGTACACGAACAACTACAGCTACCCGGCGGAACCGGATTCGCTCGCCTACACGGCGTATCACAGCTTGCAAATTCCGACCGATGCCAACGGCTGCGTCGGCCAGAATACAACCTACATCAGCGATCCCCAGCTCGACCAGGCCCTCGACCAGGCGCGCCTCTCGGTCAAGCTCAGCGACCGCAAAGATAAATATATTTTGGCCCAGCGTCGGCTGACCGATATTATTCCGGAAATTCCCCTCTATCAGGGCGTGGATGTCGAGGCCTACAACAAGAAACTGGCGGGCTACAAGGGTAATGAATTCTGGTGGATGAACCAGACCGCCGACTGGTATATCAGCCAGTAGCTACTCTCTTGGCATGAAAGATTTAGCTGAGGCTGCTCTCAACGCCGCCCAGATGAAGGGGGCCAGCTACGCGGATGTGCGACTCGACGAGCGGGTTCAGCAGGATGTCACCGTCAAGAACGGCCAGCTGGCCGCCGTTTCCGACGATGCCAGCGAGGGCGTCGGCGTCCGGGTGCTCGTCGACGGCGCCTGGGGATTTGCCGGGAGCGCAAGATTAGATATCGACGAGGTCCACGAAGTCGTCGACCGCGCGATCCGGATCGCCCGGGCCAGCGCCCGCGCCCGATCAACCCCCGTGGACCTGGGACCGCCGGTCACCTCCCGCGGTCAGTACAAAACGCCCGTCGAGCGCGATCCGTTCAGCGTGCCTTTGACTGAGAAAGTCGAGCTATTACTGAGGGCGGACCAGGCGATGGCTTCGGCGAAAGGCGTCAGCATTCGCGAGGGCTCGATGGAGTTCATCAAGCAGAAGAAAATTTTCGCCTCGACAGAGGGCGCCTATACGGAACAGGAGCTCTACGAGAGCGGCGCCGGGATCGAGGCCACGGCGACCTCTCCCGACGACGTGCAGAACCGCTCGTATCCAAATTCGTTTGGCCGTCACCAGGGCGCCGGCGGCTACGAGTACATCACGGCAATGCAGCTCGACCGGCACGGTGAGCGCATCGGTCAGGAAGCCGTCGCGCTGCTGACGGCGCCGCAATGCCCGAGCGGCGTCAAAACGCTCATTCTCGACGCTAGCCAGACGGCCCTGCAGATCCACGAGTCCTGCGGCCATCCGACTGAGCTCGACCGCGTTTTTGGCATGGAGGCTGCCTATGCCGGCACGAGCTTCATGACGCCGGAAAAGCTCAATCTGTTGCGTTATGGCTCGCCCCGGGTGACCATCACCGCGGATGCCCTGACGCCCACCGGGCTGGGGACGTTTGGGTGGGACGACGAGGGGGTGCCGGCGCAACGGTCTTATCTCATCAAAGAAGGTCTCTTCGTCGGCTATTTGACTTCGCGCGAGACGGCCAGTGTGCTCGGGCAACAAAGCAACGGCACGATGCGCGCCGACGGCTGGAATCGGATTCCACTTATCCGGATGACGAACGTGAGCCTCCAGCCGGGTGACTCGTCGCTGGAACAAATGATCGCCGAGACGAAGGACGGCGTCTACATGGAGACGAATCGCAGCTGGAGCATCGACGATCGGCGATTGAATTTTCAATTTGGCACCCAGCTGGCCTACGAGATTCTCAACGGCAAGCGCGGCCGCATGTTAAAAAACGCGACGTATGCTGGCATCACGCCGGAGTTCTGGAACTCGTGCGATGCCGTGGCCGGCCAGGCCGAGTGGCGGGTCTGGGGGCTGGCCAACTGCGGCAAGGGCCAGCCGCCACAGGTCGCCCACGTCGCGCACGGGGCCGCGCCGGCGCGCTTCCAGAACGTCAAGGTCGGGATCCTGAAATGAAAAGCATGGAAGCGTCGCGGCTCACGGACCAGGCCGAGCTCAAGCGCTTCGTGGACAGGCTACTGGAGGCATCCCCGGCGCAGCAAACGGAAGTGCTCGTCACCGAATGGGACAGTGCCCTGACACGTTTCGCGAATAATGGCATCCACCAGAACGTCGCCGAGCGCGATGTCAGCGTGCGCGTGCGCGTGGTCAAGGACGGCAAGACCGGGGTGGCGTCGATCAATCAGCTGAACGAGACAGCGGCCCAGGACGTCCTCCGCCGCGCGATTGCGATTGCCGACCTGCAACCAAAGGGCGAGCTCGTGCCCATGCCAGGACCCGCGAAAAGCCAGCCGGTGGAGGCCTGGTCGGATGCCACGGCCTCGGCGACCCCCGAAGAGCGTGCCGATTTCGTGGAAGCCATCTGCGCCAAAGCGGGACGCGCCGGGCTCAAGGCCTTCGGCGCCTTCAGCACCGGCGCCGAGCAGCTGGCGATTGCCAACTCGCTCGGGGTCTTTCATCATCATCGCTCGACGGAAGCCACGATCAATACCGTCGTTATGGGCGAGGCCGGCTCGGGCTATGCGGACCGCAGCGCGATCGATGTGCGCGAGCTAGATAAAGACGATCTTGCCAGTGAAGTCATCGACAAGGCGCAGCGCAATCAGAACGCGCAGCCGGTCGAGCCGGGCGACTACGAGGTCGTGCTCGAGGAATACGCGGTCGCCGAGATGCTCGAGTTCCTGAGTTTCATCGGCTTCGGCGCGCTAGCCGCCCAGGAGGAGCGCAGTTTCATGCGCCTCGGCGAGCGCATCACCGGCGAGAACATCGACATCTGGGATGACGGGCTCGATCCGACCGGCGCGCCGATGTCTTTCGACTTCGAGGGCGTGCCCAAACAAAAAGTGCAATTGATCAATCATGGCGTGGCGACCGGGCTCGTCTACGACATGCAGACGGCCCAGCGAGCTGGCCGGCAGTCGACCGGCCATGGGCTGCCGGCACCGAATACGGACGGGCCGTTCGCGGTGAATTTATTCATGGCGCCTGGCAAGACGCCAAAGCCGGAGCTCACGACTGACATCAAGCGCGGCATCTGGGTGACGCGCTTCTGGTACGTCCGGGTCGTGCAGCCAAAAGCGTCCATTATCACCGGCATGACGCGGGAAGGCACGTTCCTGATCGAGAACGGGAAGATCACCAGGCCGGTCAAAGACCTGCGCTTCACCCAGAGCATCCTGGAAGCATTAAATAGCACCCTCGCGATCAGCCAGTCGACCAAGCTGCAGATCAGCGAATACCTGGGCGCATCACGAGTACCCGCCTTGAGATTAAAAGCTTTCACGTTTACGAGTTGAGCAGGTATCCCGTCGTTGGCCTGCCGACGCTGGCCATCCCGCCAGGACCGAAGCCGCCACGATACGGGATTAACCAGAGCTATGTCCGTGCCCTGGTCGCGGCTGGCTGCGCCCCGGTGCTGATTGCATTAATGGACGATCAGGAGCGGCTGCGCGCGATCTACGAGCGCCTCGATGGCATCGTCTTTCCGGGTGGCGCGGACATCGCGCCTAGCGAGTATCACGAGCAGCCGATCGATAACCTCAATGTCATCGAGCCAGACCGTGACCGAACTGAACTGTTGCTCGCGCGCTGGGCATTCGACGATGATCTACCCGTTTTGGGCATCTGCCGCGGCCAGCAGCTGCTGAACGTAGCGCTGGGCGGCAGCTTGTATCAGGACCTGCGGCACCAGGGCGTGACCCAGGTCGAGCACTCGGATGCCGACGGCCGGGCTCGCACGGCGCTGCTGCACCGCGTTCGGCTCGATCCGGACTCCAGGCTGGCACAGCTGATCGATGAGACCAGCATCGACGTCAACAGCCTGCATCACCAGGCCGTCAAGTCGGTGGCGCCTGAGCTGCGTGTCACCGGGAAATCCGACGACGGCGTCATCGAAGCTATCGAATCGCCAGATCGTCGCTTCTTGATCGCCGTCCAGTGGCATCCTGAAGAGATCGACGATCTTCCCTGGGTGCGTCGCCTCTTCCAGGGGTTTGCCAAAGCGGCCCAGCCGGCGAGCTAAGCCCGACCAGCAGGCCAAGCCCGGCCAGCAGGACGCTCCCGGCCAGCAGGACACTCCCGGCCAGCAGGACACTTCCGGCCAGCGAGCTAAGCTCGGCCAGCGTCACTCGCGGCGCGTAATCCGTCTCGCTGGGATCTCGTCGGGCGGTGCCGCACGCCACTGATTGCTTTCGCGCCGAAACGACCAACCGCCTTCGTGAACCAGCCGGTGGTGTGGGCGGCAAAGCAGCGCCAGGTTGGGTAGCGACGTTTCACCGCCTTTCGTCCACCAAACGAGGTGATGTCCGTCGCACCAGACCAGGGGCCGGGCACAGCCAGGCCAAACACAGTGACGATCGCGCGCTTCGAGCGCCCGACGGGTCGGCGCAGGGAGTGTGCGGCTAGCGTGGTTGAGCTCGTGCTCGAGCTCGGTCCGTCCGGTGATCCGGACGAGCGCCGAGTCGCAAGCGTAGCGCTGTACGGTTTCCGCCGGGACCGTTCCGCCGCCTTCGAGCTCGCCGGCCGGCGCGCCGGGAATGCCGGCGAGCGTGTCGAGACTGGCACGGATGATCAGCTGAGGTCGCGGGCCCGAGCTGTCGCGCTTGCCTGAAGCCTGGCGGCAGCACTCGACCAGGGCATCGGCGCAACGCTGCCCGAAGGTCCGGCGGTCATCTTTGATCGGCTTCATGAATCCAGCCAGCCTGGCCCGCACCGTTGCGCCACCCTCGGAATCGAGCAAGCCGTCGATGCGCACGATTCCAGCCTGGGGTTCGCTGATGTGGAGATACCGGCGTTCATAGGCACGGTTCGCCTCGGCCAGAGCGCCCGCGGCGTCGACGCGGTGCTCGAAGTTCTTCGCCACCGTCGTGAACTGGCCCGGATCCATCGACTGGGCGGCCCTGAGCAGGCTGCTTTCTTCACTTCGGACCGCAGCGGCCCCCAGGTTTTCAGCGGTCCGCGCCATCACCGCGACGTGCTGGTAACCGAGGTCGCCGCGAGCAAAGGCTGCTTCGGTCTTTGGCAGGCGTTCCAGCTGTTTGCCGATCTCGACCCGCTCGGCAGCGGCGCTTCCTGACAGCTTGCATTTCCATTTCAGCCAGGCGGTGACGCTCAGCGCGCCATCGGCCGCGTACTCGCCGGACTTGTCGAACCGGCGCACGCCCGTTGCGAAAGCCGCCTCCAACGGGTCGATCCCGGTTTCGCGAATCTGGATCAGCAACTCGCCGAGCTCCGCCCCCTCGGCCTCCTGGGCACAAGCCAGCACGCGTTTAACAGCCGCCTGCAGCTCGTTGGCAGCCCTCTGGGCTGGGCTTGTCCTCAGCTCGATCATGCTGCCGGCGGCCGCCATGCTTCGATGATGAGCTATGGCTTTGACAGCTGTCTGTCAATAACCCAAAGATGTGCTTGCTGACGCTGAGTTATCAAGGCAAGTGGTCCGGACGGGTCAAGTGCATGCGACATGCAGCTGTCAAATCTGGGTGTCACAGTCGATCACATGGCCAAATGCCCCGACTGTCAGCGCGAGATGCGTCTCGCCCCGAGCTGCGTGGCGGACTTCGCCGTCGTTGTCGGGGACAAGACGTTCGACCGCATACGGCATCCCACGGCTGCAGCCGCGCGCTGCGATGCCTGCGGGGTCAAGCCGGGCGGCGTTCACCACTTCGGGTGCGACATGGAACGATGCCCGAGCTGCGACGGTCAGCTCATCATGTGTGCGGGTTGAAAGGCTACTGGCTGCCGGCGTCCTTGAGCCAGGGCAGCGCGACGCCGAGCGGTCCAACCAGCGCGGCGTACTGCTCCGGATCCAGGCGCCGACGCGCGGCGAGCGCGCTCGCGGCATCGCCGACGGCCCACCAGGTCGGACTCTGCGCCGGATCGCCGGCGCGCCCCGCGGCGGCTTCGAAGATCTCGCGATAGGAATCGGCACCGAGCGCGTCGCGGGCCGCTTCACGCGCCTGCTCTATCAACTCGCTGGCCTGAGACCACGCCTGCTGCTGACGCTTGGCAATTAAGGCTCTCGCCGGGTCATTGAGTCCTAGCAATCCCTGATAAAAGCGATCAGTTACAGAGCCGGAGGCCGCGCCATCGCCTTCTTTGACGAACGCGCGGCTCACAAGGCGACGACGGCCGTGGCGAACGTTACGCTGCCCGGGGCAGCGTAACGCTCTTCGGCTCCAGCGCCCAGTCCAGCACCTGCCGGACGTCGCTGGCCAGATGAATCGTCATCGCGTCGCGCACGCTCTGCGGCAGATCGTCGAGATCCGCCTCGTTGCGGGCAGGCAGGATGACTTCCGTCAATCCGGCCCGGTGCGCAGCCAGCAGCTTCTGCTTCACGCCGCCGATCGGCAGGACTTTCCCTTGCAGCGTGACCTCGCCGGTCATGCCGACGCTGCTCTTGACCGGACGCCCACTGAACAGGCTCACCAGCGCCGTCACCATCGTGACGCCAGCTGACGGCCCGTCTTTCGGGATGGCACCCGCCGGCACGTGGACGTGGATCGCCTTCTCTTCGAACCCGGGCGCGATGCCCAGGTCGGTCGCATGTGACCGGACGTACGAGAGGCCGATCTGCGCCGACTCCTTCATGACGTCACCTAACTGGCCGGTCAGGGTCAGGCCCTTCTGTCCGTCCATGGCCGCAGCCTCGACGAACAGGACCTCGCCACCGATGCCGGTCACGGCCAACCCGGTGGCGACACCGGGCACCTCGGTCCGTTCCGCGACTTCCGCGTGGAACTTCGCCCGGCCAAGGTACGTCTTGACATCGTCGCCCATGACGTGGACCGGTGCCTGCAGCTTGCCGGCTTCGATCTGGGTGGCGACTTTGCGCAGCAACCGGCCGAGCTCGCGCTCGAGGTTGCGCACCCCGGCTTCGCGGGTGTGGTCCGCGATGATTCGGCGCAACGCCTCGTCATCCACGCTCACCTCATCGGCAGCCAGCCCATTGCGCTCCAGCTGTCGCTTCAACAGATGATCGCGCGCGATGGCCAGCTTTTCTTCTTCCGTATAGCCGTCCAGCCGGATGATCTCCATCCGGTCGAGCAGCGGCCCGGGGATGGTGTCCGCCACGTTCGCCGTCGGGATGAACAGGACTTCTGATAGATCCAGGTCGACTTCGAGGTAGTGATCCCGGAACGAGTGATTCTGCGCCGGATCGAGCACCTCGAGCAGCGCCGACGACGGATCACCGCGCCAGTCGTTGCCGACCTTGTCGATTTCATCGAGCATGATCACGGGATTACGCGTGCCCGCCTCTTTGAGGGCGCGGGCGATCCGGCCCGGCAGGGCACCGACGTAGGTGCGGCGATGTCCCCGGATCTCGGCTTCGTCGTGAATGCCGCCGAGAGAAATTCTCGTGAACTTGCGACCAAGCGCCCGGGCAACCGACTCGCCCAGCGAGGTCTTGCCGACGCCCGGCGGTCCGACCAGCGTGATGATCGCGCCGGAGCCGCGGCCACCGATGACCTGCAGACCGCGCGCGTCGCGTCGCTTGCGAACAGCCAGAAACTCGATAATCCGGTCCTTGACGTCGTCAAGCCCGGTGTGATCCTGATCGAGGATGCGGCGTGCTTCGACCACGTCGAACTGGTCCACGGTCCGCTTGTTCCAGGGCATGTCGAGCATCCAATCCAGGTAATTTCTGATCCAGCCGGCCTCGGGATTTTGCTCGCTGGTTCGCTCGAACCGGTCTAGCTCACGCTCGACTTCTTTACGAACGGCTTCGGGCATGCCGGCGTCTTCGATTTTTTTTCTATATTCGGCCGCGACGTCACCGTCGCCCTCGCCCAGTTCTTTCTTGATCGCTTCCATCTGTTGCCGGAGCAGGAACTCGCGCTGCCGCTTCTCCATCCCTTCCTGGACTTCGCTTCGGATCTTGTCCTTGAGCGAGGCGTCGGCGAGGATCTCGCGGGTCCACTCGATCAGCTTGCGCAACCGAGCCTCGACGTCGACCGTTTCGAGGATCTCGACCTTCCGCTCGAGCGAAAGATCGGGCGAATATCCGGCAAGGTCAGCGAGCTGGCTCGGGCGGTCGATGCCGCGCACCATCTGCACGACTTCACCGGCGCCGCGCAGCTCGAGCAGGTTCTCGATCAGCGCCTTGTACTCGCGCGCGAGCACGTGGGATGTCTCACTCAGCGGGTTGACGTCGGCGGCCGGTTGCGCCGTGACGCGCAGCGCCGGACCGGTGCCGGCCGCGGCGCTTCCGACGGTGGCGCGATACTGGCCCTGCAGGATGGCGACTTCGACGCCATTGGGCAGCTTGCGCGAATCCTCGAGCTTGGCCACCGTGCCGATGCTGGCGTAGCGGCCTTCGACTCGGGGAACGAGCAGGACGAGTTGGTCGCCACTGCGGGCCGCGGCGACGGCGGCTTGCGCTTCCTCGCGCTCCAGCGGGACGGTGACCACCATGTTCGGCAGCACCACACCGTTGTTGAGCGGGAGCAAAGGAATCAAATCAGTTTTCAGTTCAGGCATTTTTGCTTCTCCTCAGTGTTCTCGTCAGGAACAACCTGCGAGACATTAGGTTTATGCCCAAATCGGCGGTGCCCAAACTGGGCTACCCGAGCGAGCGGATCACCTGGTCGATGGCGGCTGCCACCTGCTCGGGAGGGCGCTCCCCATCGATCAGCTTGAGCTTGCCCTGCCGCCGGTAGTAGTCGATCAAGGGCGCCGTCTGGTCGAGGAACACGTCGATCCGGTGGGCGATGATCTCCGGTCGATCGTCGCTCCGCTGGTCGATCTCGGCCCGGTGACTCAGCCGGTCGAGCAAGGACTGCCGGTCGACCTGCAGGTAGAGCACCGCGTCGAGCGGACGCTGGAGCTCGGCGAGCAAGGTGTCGAGTGCCTCCGCCTGCGGAACGGTCCGTGGGAAGCCGTCGAGGATGAAGCCACGATGGGTGTCAGGCTCGGCCAGGCGATGACGGATGATATCGACCACCAGGCGGTCGGGGACCAGCTCGCCGCGGTCGAGATAGGCCTTGACCTGCCGCCCCAGCGACGTGCCGGCCTCGACCGCCGCCCGCAGCATGTCGCCGGTGGCGATCTGCGGAATCCCGTAGGTCGCCGTCAGCCGGGCGGCCTGGGTCCCCTTGCCCGATCCTGGCGGCCCGAGCAAGACGATGTCCGCGGCCACGCCTCAATGATGCGCTCCAGCTCAGCTGGACTACTTGCAGGGGTAACCGATGGGCTCGTTGTAGGCGCGGGCCGCTGCTTCCTGGCTGATGTATCCATCGTGGGCCATCTGGGCGAGCACGTTGAACTGGCGGGCTCGCGCCGAACATGGGTTGCGATACAGGTCGTAAAACGACGGCGCTTGGGGTAGACCGGCCAGCATCGACGCCCGGGCCAGGTCCAGGCGGGCGGGCATCTCATGGAAATAGACCGCCGACGCCTCCCCGACCCCGTAGGCGCCGTGCCCGTAATACACGGCATTCAAGTAGTTCTCGAGAATCGTGTGCTTGTCGAAGCGCGATTCGAGCTTGAGCGCTAACAGCAGGTCCTGCGGCTTGCGCCAGCCGTCGTCGTTGTTGTTGAGATACAGCAGCTTGATCAACTGCTGGGTCAAGGTGCTGCCACCCTCCAGCGCCCGATGGTGGTAAAGGTCGGTCAGCACGGCGCGGATCAGACCCTGGGTGTCGATGCCCCGGTGCGCGTAGAAGCGTTCGTCCTCGATGGCGATCAGGGCTTCGCTGAGCTGGTCCGGGACGTCGGCCAGCGGCACGCGGGTGCCGCCATGGGCACCCAGGATGGCGTCGACCCGCCTGGGCATGTCGTCGACGGAGGGGGTGACGATCAGCCCGATCGCGGTCGCTAACCCGAGCAACGCGGGCAGACCAAGGGCGGTGGCGACGATTACGGCGATCACCTGCTGGCGCCGGGTTCGCCGGGAGGCCCGCATTGCGCATGAATTGTAAGGAGGGGGCGGTAAAATGGCCTCGTGGAGGAGATGAGCCCCGGGCTCAACGATCGGCGCGGCACCTGGAGGGTCAAGGCTGGACTGGCCGAGATGCTCAAAGGCGGCGTGATCATGGACGTGGTCACGGCGGAGCAGGCCAAGATCGCCGAGGACGCCGGCGCCGTCGCGGTGATGGCCCTCGAGCGGGTACCGGCCGACATCCGGCGCGAGGGCGGTGTGGCCAGGATGAGCGACCCCGGCCTGATCACCGCCATCATCGATGCCGTCACCATCCCGGTGATGGCAAAGTGCCGCATCGGCCACTTCGTGGAAGCCCAGATCCTCGAGTCACTCGGCGTCGACTACATCGACGAGAGCGAAGTGTTGACCCCGGCGGACGAGGAGCACCACATCAACAAGCATGCTTTCAAGATCCCGTTCGTCTGCGGCTGCCGCGACCTGGGTGAGGCGCTGCGGCGGATCGCCGAGGGGGCGGCCATGATCCGCACCAAGGGCGAAGCCGGTACCGGCAATGTCGTCGAGGCCGTCCGGCACATGCGGGCCGTGACGGGCGCCATCCGCAAGCTGCACGGCGCGGGGCCCGAAGAGTTGGTGATGGAAGCCAAGCGGATCGGGGCGCCTTCTGACCTGCTCGAGGAGACGGCCCGATTGGGCCGGCTGCCGGTCGTCAACTTCGCCGCCGGCGGGATTGCCACGCCGGCCGACGGCGCGCTCATGATGCAGCTGGGCTGCGACGGCATTTTCGTCGGCTCGGGAATTTTCAAAGCAGAGAATCCGTCGGCTCGCGCCAAGGCCATCGTGGCGGCGACCACGTACTTCGACCGGCCGGACATCCTCGCCGATGCGTCCAAGAGCCTCGGCAAAGCCATGCGAGGGTTGGAGATCGGGGCGATCCCCGAGGAGGAGCTGCTCGCCGGCAGAGGCTGGTGACAACTCGACGCCGCGTCGGCGTCCTCGCGCTCCAGGGGGATTTTCGTGAGCACCTGGCGGCGTTGCGCGCCTGCGAGGTCGAGGGCGTTCCGGTCCGGCTCGCCGCCGACCTGGAGCCGGTCGACGCCTTGATCCTGCCAGGGGGCGAGAGCACGACCATGGCGCGGCTGATGGAGCCTGAGCTCAAGACGGCGATCCGGGAACGGACTGCTGCGGGCATGCCGGTGATGGGGACCTGCGCCGGGATGATCCTGATGGCGCGCGACGTCCAGGATGGCCGGGCCGACCAGGAGCCGCTCAAGCTGATGGACATGACGGTGCGACGCAACGCCTATGGCCGGCAGATCGACAGTTTCGAGGCCGAGGTGGAATCGGCGGCGATCGGTGGCGCGGGCCCAGCCGTATTTATCCGGGCCCCGCAGGTGACCGAACGGGCCACCGACGTCCGCGAACTGGCCAGCCACGCCGGCCAGCCGGTTGCGGTGAAGCAGGGAAACCGCCTGGCGCTCGCCTTCCATCCCGAGCTGACGCCCGACCGGCGCTGGCATCAATATTTTCTTTCGTTCGACGGCGAGTCGCGATGACGGTACAGGTCCGGCCGGCGCAACTGAAGGACCTGGGCGCCATCGAGACGCTCTATCGCCAACAGATCCAGGAGGCCAAACGTCCACCCTTGAAGCGCCAGTTCGCGTCCAGCCGCCTCTGGTTCCTGCTGAATAGCACGTTTGCATCGATCCTGCCGATCACGTCCGCCGCCGACCACGTTTACGTGATGGAGGACGCGAAACGCAAGGCGGTCCAGGGCTTCGTGCAGGCCGAAACCGCGACGCTGGGGCCCAACGTCTGGCAGATCTTGAACCTTTGCTTGAGTCCGGAGCTCGACCGCTTCAATGACGGCACCGCCCTGCTCGATCATCTCTTCAACGAGGGCCTGAAACGGGGCGTGACCAAGTTCATCGTCCGGGTCCCGGTGGACGATCCGGTGGCGGAACTCTTTCGGGCTCGCGGGTTCACGGCGTACGCGACGGAGCATGCCTTGCTGACCGAGCGGGTCGCGGAGCGGACGACGCCCCCATTGCCCGGGTGGCGCGCCATGCGCCGCGACGACGAGCTGGGCCTATACCTCTTATATGTGGCGACCACGCCGAAGCCGGTGGCGGCCGTCGAGGCATCGAACTTCGCCGAGTGGCGCCGAAGCTTCCAGCCTGGCTCGTGGAGCGCGCGGATCCCGCGCCGGGCGGGGCAGCCACGCTTCGTGATCGAGCGGATGCAGGTGGTCGGCTGGATGAGCCTGGTCCCGGGCGGCGGCGGCCGCCCCCACTCGCTCGGCCTGATGGCGTCCGCCCAGCCGGCCGACCTCTGGCCGGCGCTGGTCCAACGGTCGCTCGCCTACGTCGCCCAGCACCAGCCGGGGCCGATCTGGTGCAGCCTGCGGCACTACGATGAGGTCGGCATCCAGCTGCTGCAGCGAGAGGGGTTCGAAGTGATCGCCTCCCAGACCCTGATGGCCAGGGAGTTGCCGCTGAAAGTTCCGGCCCGGATGCGGGTAAGAATCAAGGACAAGCGACTGGTGCCCCAATATGGCTGACGCAATGCAAGAACTGAGACGATCGCGCAACGGCCTGGCCGCCGCGGATCCAGCCGAGCTCGAACTGCTCTTCCAGGCCCTGCCCCCGCACATCAACCGCGCGGTCAAGCGGCTCGATCATCAAGGGCTGCTGCTCGAGGTCGTGCTCGATCTCGGCCGGGAGCCCGAAGCGCGTTTCCCGGACCACGAGGTGATCCTCGATGAGACCCCGGTCACCGCGGAAGACCTGGAGTTCGTGTCGACGCGGGTCGGATCGTTTGGCGACGACAACCGGGCCGGCATCGAGCGGACCCTGCATCGGATCTCGGCTATCAGGAATCGTTCCGGACAAATCGTCGGGCTGACCTGCCGGGTGGGCCGGGCGATCACCGGCACCATCGACATCATCAAGGACATGGTGATCGGGGGCAAGAGCATCCTCCTGCTCGGCCGCCCGGGGATCGGGAAGACCACGATGCTCCGCGAATGTGCCCGGGTGCTGGCTGACGAGATGAAAAAGCGGGTGGTGATCGTCGACACCTCCAATGAGATCGGCGGTGACGGCGACATCCCTCACCCGGGGATCGGGCGCTCGCGGCGGATGCAGGTCCGTACCCCGTCGTTGCAGCATTCCGTGATGATCGAAGCGGTCGAGAACCACATGCCGCAGGTGATCGTGATCGACGAGATCGGTACGGAGTTGGAGGCCGTCGCGGCGCGTACCATCGCCGAGCGCGGTGTCCAGCTGGTCGCCACCGCCCATGGGAACTCACTCGAGAACCTTCTCGTCAATCCGACGCTGAACGATTTGCTGGGCGGCATCCAGACGGTCACGCTGTCCGACGAAGAGGCGCGCCGCCGTGGGACGCAGAAGTCGGTGCTCGAGCGCAAGTCGCCGCCCACGTTTGATGTCCTCGTTGAGATTCACGATCGCGATCGGCTGGCCGTCCACCAGCCGCTGGCGGAAGTCGTCGACGCGGCGTTGCGGGGGACCCTCAAGCCGCCGCAGATGCGGATCCGCGGGGCGGACGGCGCGATCGTGGCGCGGATCGCCGAGACCACGCCAGTGCCGATGCGCACGGCCGCCGTGCGCGAGCCCCTGGAAGCGCCGCGCTCGCGCAGTCTGCACGAGACGGTGTCCGTCTTTCCGTATGGCGTCAGCCGCAACTACCTGGAGCAGGCCATCAGCGAGCTGCACGTGCCGATCCGGGTTCAGAACCATATCGAGGAAGCCGACCTGATCGTCACGTTGAAGAATTACTACCGGCGGAAGGACTCCCCCTTGAAAGAAGCCGAGGCGGACGGGATCCCGATCCAGGTCTTGAAAAGCAACACCATCACGCAGATCAAGAACGCGCTGGGCCGGATGTACCAGCTGGACACGCCCGACCCGACCGAGTCAGCCCTGCAGGAAACGCTGGAGGGGATCAGCCGCGCCAAGGCGACGAGTTCGATGGTGGAGCTGTCTCCCCAGAACGCGTACGTCCGCCGGCTGCAGCACCAGCTGGTCGAGCGCCACGAGCTGACCGCGCGCAGCACCGGGAAGGAGCCCAACCGGCGGCTGCGGATCTATACCACCGCGGATTGAAGTCGCTATAGTTCAGCCGACCAAGATGCAAACCGCGGGGAAGCCAGGCGGGTTCTTCATCACCTTCGAGGGTCCGGAGGGGGGCGGCAAGTCAACCCAGGTTCATCGCCTCGCCGCCGCGTTGGCGGACCAGAGATACAGCGTCTGGACCACTCGCGAGCCGGGTGGCACCAGGGTGGGGGAGATGATCCGCCCCATCCTGCTCGGCCGGGGGCAGGCACCGATGACCCCGTGGTCGGAGGCCCTGCTGTTCACCGCCGCCCGGGCGCAGCATGTCGTGGAAGTCATCCGTCCGAGGCTGGAACGCGGGGAGATCGTGCTCTGTGATCGCTACACGGATTCGACCATGGCCTATCAGGGCTACGGCCGCGGACTGGACCTGGAGACGTTGCGCCGGTTGCAGTCGGAGGCGACCGGCGGGCTTCAGCCGGACCTCACCCTCTTGCTCAATCTGCCGGTCGAGACGGGATTGTCCAGGATCCCTCGCTTGGCGCGGGATCGGCTCGATCGCGAGACCGCGGCATTTCACCAGCGGGTCCGCGCCGGATACCAGGAGATGGCGGCCGCGGATCCCCGGCGCTGGCGCGAAGTGGATGCGGCGGCCGCTGAAGACCAGGTAGCGAAAGACATATTTCGCCTGGTGAGCGAAGGGCTTCAGCAGGCGGGCGTCCGACCGGTCCAGCGGCGCTCTGCATGAAGCTGCTGATCGCCGTGGTCCACAGCGAGGACGCCTCATCGACCATGGACGCGCTGAATGATCGTGGCATCTCGGTCACGAAGTTCGCCAGCTCGGGCGGGTTTCTTCAACACAAGAACGTCACCCTGATGTCCGGGATCGACGACGATCGCATCGAGGAGGTGCTCGGGCTGATCAAGGAGAATTGCCGGACCCGCAGTGAGTTCATGAATCCAATGCCGCCGCTGGTCGAACCCGGGGATTTCTTCGTTCCGTATCCGGTCGAGGTCCAGGTGGGAGGCGCGACCGTCTTCATCGTCAACGTCGACCGCTTCGAGAAACTCTAGGATCAGGCGCGACCGCCTGGGTGTCGCCCTGCAACCACGATCGTGATTCCCGGACTTGGGACGGTGCTCAACACCGGGACGGTCATCGTCGGGGCGACGGTCGGCGTCACGCTCGGCCGGGTCATCCCGGAGAGCCTGCAGCGCACCATCCGGGTGGCGATCGGCCTGTTCGTGGCCGTGATCGGGATCCAGATGGCGCTGAAGACCCACAATCCCCTCGTCTTGCTGGTCAGTGTGCTCGCGGGGGTCGTCGTTGGCGAGCTGCTCCGGTTGGATGCTGGGGTGCAGGCGATCGGAACCTGGGCCGAACGCCGCCTCAGTCACGGCGGCCAGCCCGGCCGCGTCAGCCTGGCCTTTATTACGACCAGCTTGATCTTCTGCGTGGGGCCATTGACGGTGCTCGGATCCTTCCTCGATGGCACGAAAGGCGACATCACGTTGCTGGCCATCAAATCGACACTGGACGGCGTTACGTCGATTGTGTTCGCCGCTACCCTCGGCTGGGGCGTCTTTCTCTCGGCTGCCAGCGTCTTTTTGGTCCAGGGGAGCCTGACTCTGGTCGCCTTCCTGATCCACGCGGGTCTTTCAGACCTGCAGACGACTGAGCTGACGGCGGCCGGCGGAATCGCGGTGCTGGGCATCGCGCTCGGCCTGCTGGAATTAAAAACAATCAAAGTCGCCAACTTTCTGCCGGCGCTGGTGGTCGCGCCCCTGCTGGCCGGGATTTTGCACGCCGTCGGCCTGTTGTGACGGCTAGACTTAGCCCGGCGTTCATGGCGAGCTCTCAGGCGGGCGGCGGACGACGGGTGGACTGGTTCGCCGCAGGATTGGGCCTGGTTCTCGCGGTCGTGGTTCAGCTGGTCGGTGGCACGGTGCTGTTCGGCGGCCATCGGGGCGCGGTCGTCTCCGAGGGTCTGTTGACCTTCGTCGCGCTGCTGGCCGGCGGGTTGCTCGCCGGCTACATCGGTCCGGTCGCCGGAGCGGCCTGGAATGGGGTCATCGTGGCGGTTGGCTTCATCGTGGTCGAGGAGTTGGCGGGGGCGCTGGGACCGGTCGGCCCGCTGGGGTCCGCGGGATTGGACACGGTGGGGCTGGTAGTCGATGATGTGCTGGTCCTCAGCGGTGGCACGATCGGGGGGTTGGCGGCCGGCGCCATTCGGCGGCGCGCCATACGAACGTTGAGCATCGGAACCGGATCATCGAAAAGGAAGTAACAAGGATGCAGATGGAGAACGGGTCGGTCGAGGCGCTGGGTTCGCAAATCGTCGAGAACGTCAGTCGGGTGCTGGTCGGCAAGGAAGCGGAGATCGAGCTCTGCGTGATCGCGCTGCTGAGCCGCGGCCACATCCTGATCGAGGACGTGCCCGGCGTGGGCAAGACCATGCTGGCCAAGTCGCTGGCGCGCTCGCTCGGCTGCTCCTTCGAGCGTCTGCAGTTCACTCCCGACCTGCTGCCCTCGGACGTCACCGGGGTCAATATCTATAGTCCGTCGACCCAGCAGTTCGAATTTCGACAGGGACCGATCTTCACCCAGATCCTGCTCGCCGACGAGATCAATCGGGCGACCCCCAAGACGCAATCGGCGCTGCTGGAGGCGATGGAAGAACGGCAGGTCACTGTGGACGGCACCACCTACCCGCTCACCCTTCCATTTCAGGTCCTGGCCACCCAGAACCCGGTGGAGTTTGCCGGCACCTTCCCGCTCCCCGAGGCGCAGGTGGACCGCTTCCTGATGCGGGTCAACCTGGGTTACCTGGACGTCGCCCACGAGGTCAAGGTGCTCGATCGCTTCCAGCGCGATTCGCCGATCGAGCAGCTCGAGCCGGTGGCTTCGGCCGAGCAAGTGCTGGCCGCCCAGCGGGCCGTGCAGGAGATCTACGTCGACGAGCAGCTCAAGGAGTACATCGCCCGCGTCACCCATCGCACCCGCTCCCACGTCGACATCGGGCTGGGTGCGAGCTCGCGCGGGTCGCTCGGCCTCTTCAGGACATCGCAGGCCCGCGCCGCCATCGAGGGACGCGACTTCGTTACCCCGGACGATGTCAAAGCGCTGGCCCAGACCGTGCTCGCCCACCGGTTGACCCTGAAAGCCAACGCCGAGCTGCGCGGCCTGACCCCGGCCAAAGTGCTGAGCCAGATCCTGGAGACCGAACCCGTGCCGCCTCCCAACGTCGTGTCGCGCTTCGGGCGTCGAGTGGCGAGCTAGCGGGGCAACCCATGCGCCTGCCGCGCCTGCCCCTGGTCACCGCGCTGGCGTTGCTGTTTTTCTTCGCGTACATCACCGGCATCCGGCTGGCCTACAGCCTGCTCTACGCCCTCGTGCTGCTATTCGCGGTCAGCTACCTGTGGAGCCGCCTCTCCAGTGACAACCTCGAAGTGGTGCGGTCCAGTCCCGAGGGCCAGTTCCAGGTGGGCGATCCATTCGAAGAACACTTCACCATCCGGAACCGGTCCTGGATCCCGGTGCCGCTGATCGAGCTGACGGATTTCTCGAATCTGCCCGGCTACAACCCGGGACGCGTCTTCAGCCTGAAGGGGCGGCGGACCCGTCGCTGGACGTCGCGAGGGCAGTTCAAGCAACGCGGGCTGTTCACCTTCGGCCCGGTCGAGCTGCGCTACGGCGACCCCTTTGGGCTCTTCGCTCGGACGCTGCGAGTCGCCGGCAGCCAGTCGGTCGTGGTGTACCCCGTAATCCGCTCGGTCGGCGCGCTGGACGCCCTGGCGCCCAGCACCGCAGGCGACGAACAGCCACGCGGGCGGGTGCTCGACATCCCTCCCAACGCCACCACCATCCGCGAGTACGTGCCGACTGACAGTGTCAAACGCATCCACTGGGCCTCGTCCGCCCGGCTGGCGCGATTGATGAGTCGCAGCTTCGAAACCCGCGAGGGCGGCGACGCGTGGATCGTGCTCGATCTGGAGGCCTCCGTCCACGCCGGGGAGGCGCCCGATTCCACGCTCGAGTACGCCATGAGCATGGCCGCCTCGCTGACCGACTCGGCGCTGCGTCGTGGCAGTGCCATCGGCCTGGTGAGCAACGACAGCCAGTTGAGCGTGATCGAGGCCGCCCGCGGTGACCAGCAGCGCAAGAAACTCTTCGAGCACTTCACCCTGGCCCAGGCCGACGGCACCGTGTCCCTGGCGAACTTGCTGACGTCGCAGCGCCAGCAATGGCAGCACCGGGGCGGCTTGATCGTGATCACGCCCTCGGGGGACGAGCACTGGCTCGAGGCGCTGCTCGATCTCGGGGTGCGCGGGCATCGCAGCCTGGTCATCTATCTCGACCCGCGTGGCTTCGGTGGGAGCCAGCCATCGCTGGCCGCCGCCGGACGCTGGCGGCAGGCGGTGAACTGGTGGATGGTGCGCGGACCCGACGACCTGGAACCTGCGACGGAGCGGCGGCTTGCCGCAGTTTAACCTCGGCACCGTCGTCCTGCTGCTGGTGGTCGCCGCCGGCGGCGCCTGGGCGGCCGGCCTCTGGCGGCCCCATTACGAGAACGGCCGGCTGAGCCTGCGCCTCCTCAGGCCCGGCCGGGAGCTGATTGCCTTCGAGTTCCGCGACACCTGGCTGCTCCTGCTGCTGGCTCTCCTGATGGGGTGGTCGGTGGCGGCGGCGGTCGAGCATTCCGCCTGGGTCCCGGATACGGCCGGTCGATTGATACCGGCCCTGGCGCTGGCGACCGTGCTCGGGTGGCTGCTGGCGACCGCCCGATTTCCCCGCTTCGGCTACCTGCTGGCATCGGTCCTGGTGCTGGTCATCTGCCTGGCGCTGCTGACCCCGTCGCCGCTCACCAGTGGGGGCAGCCTGGCGGCGATCCGTAAGTGGTTGCTTGACCTTCCCAGTCAGACCAACCTGCTGATGGTGATCGGCCTGCAGGTGATGCTCGTCAGCACCGGCCTGTGGATCAGCTGGTGGACCTTCCACCGGCGAAACGGGCTGGTGGCGCTGCTGCCGACCGGCACCATCCTCGCGGTGGAGATCATCAACGACACCAGTCCCGGCCTGGTCGTCCTCACCCTGATCTGGCTGGCCGCCGCGGCTTCGGTGCTGCTGCGGCTCAACTTCGTCTCGCTCAAGGAGAGCTGGCGAACGCGCCGTCTGCCCCATGCGGCGGATACCGGTTGGACCTTCGGCGAGGTGGGGATCGAGGCAACCATCGCGATCCTCGCGGTCGCCTTTCTCGTGATTCCGCCGCTGAGCAGCACCGATATCAGCTACCTCTTGATTCCGGGCGTGGTGCGCGCCGACTCCTTCCATCCGTTCGGCTTCGGCAACGGCTCGCAACCGGGAACGGTCGGCTCGGTCGGCTACAGCGAGGTGGTTCGGCCCGGCTCGCAGCTGAAGGCGAAATCGCAGACCGTCATGGTGGTGAGCGGTGACAGCCCGACCTACTACCCGTACTGGCGCGGCATCGCGCTCGGCGGCTGGGATGGGATCCGCTGGTACGAGCTGCCGAGCACCGAGGCGGTGCCGGTACGCCAGCAACCGGTGGTGGCGGCGGGCGCGACCATCCCCCGCGACGATCTGCCGGCGGATCCCCAGCGCACCCAGATCCTGCACAACACCTTCCGGGTCAATGTTCCAATGGATCAGACGGTCAGCACCGCTTTCGGTGCCGGGGAACTCATCTCGGTCCGCAATCAGGCCACCACCATCCGCGGCATCATGACCTCCGTTCCGGCGCCGCTGCCGGGGTCCAATCCCGCCCTGGTCAACGTTGCCGGTGACCCAAGTGGAATCGCCAGCTTCGACACCATCGATCACATCCACTTCATCCGGCGGTTGCAGCCGCCCTACTCGTACACCGTCACCGAGGCGATCCCCAACGTCGACGTCGCCGACCTGCAGAGGGCCGGCACCGACTACCCGGCGTGGGTACAGCCCTACACCACCCTCTACTATGGCGATGCCACCGCCGCGGGATATTCCACCGCCCGGGATGCCGAGATCGCGAAGCTGGCGCAATCGATCGTCGATGCCGCCGGGGCGAAAACGCCCTACGCGCGGGCGAAGGCGATCGAAAGCTGGTTCCTGGTCAAGGGCCGCTTCAGCTACACGCTGGCTCCGCCCACAGCGCCGGTGGGTGTCAGGCCCCTGGATGATTTTCTTTTCCGGACTAAAAAGGGTTTCTGCCAGGACTTCTCCACCGCCATGAACGTGATGCTGCGGACGCTGGGCATTCCCAGCCGGCAGATCAGCGGCTACAGCGTCGGTGTCCTCGACGACAAGACCCGCCAGTGGACCGTGAATTCGCTCGACGCGCACAGCTGGGTGGAGGTCTACTTTCCTGGCTACGGGTGGCTCCCCTTCGAGGCCACGCCCGACGGCACCAACTCACCGATCAACTGGCCGGCAACCCGGAATGCGCTGACCACCTCCGCCGCGCCCACCGCGGCCGCCAGCAGCCGGCCGCGGCCTAACCCCCTGGAGGCGCCAAACCAGCCCGATTCCGCGGCAGCCAATACCCCGTTTCCCGATCTCGTCCGCCCGCTGCTGATCGCGGGTGGCGTCCTGCTCGTGCTGGTCCTCCTCGCCGCCCTGCTGGCCCTCCGCTGGCTGGTGGCGGTCCGTGACGTGCCCCGCATCTGGCGTCGATTGCTGTTTCTCGGCAACCGGCTCCGAGTGCCGCGCCACCCGGGCGACACCCCGGAGGAATTCGGGGGGCGCTTGGCCGGCTCGGTCCCGCCGCTCGACGCCGAGATCCGGCAACTGGCGAGGCTCTACACCAGGGCCAGCTTCCGCCGCGGCGGCCTATCGCATGATGAGCTCGCTGAGGCGCGCCGCACCTGGACCCGGGTGCGCGGCAGTTATCCGGCGCTGGTGGCCCGGGCCTGGCGCGATGCGCTCCGGCAGGGCCGGGTGGTCAGGGCAGCGGAAGATGCAGCGTCAAAAAATCGCGAGCCGTCACGGCGCCGCTGACCTCCGCCTCACTGCCGCGATGGGTGATGATGAAACGGGTCGACGGATGCCGTTCCATCAGCCCTTCGACGTCGCGCCGGCCGAGGTGCAGCTCGCCCGTTTCCTGGTCGTACGTCATCTCGGTGATGACGTGGTCGGAGGCCGACACCAGCGCCTCGAGTTGCGGTGACATTTCCGCGTCGCCGGTGTAGCCGAGGCGGACGCCGTCGCGCTCGAGCGTAAAGCCGAGGCAGTTCATCCGGCGCGCGTGCTTCATCGTAAAGGCGGTTCCCCGGCTGCCGTCGGCCTCGAATGCCATGCCCCCGGTCAGCTCCTGGACGGTTAGCTGCAGCCGTCCCCAGCTCAGCCGGCGCATCTCTTCGCCCCAGGCCAGGTCGAGCAGCTGCCGCAGGTAGGCCGTAGTGCCGACCGGGCCGTAGACGCTGAGGGGCGGTGTGTGGTCGTTACTCAGCACCCGACCGAGCATCAACCAGGCGAGACCGAAGGTGTGGTCGGCGTGGAAATGACTGAGCAGCACCGCGCGCGGCGCGTCGAGCGACACGCCCGCCCGCGGCAGGTGGACCGTCAGCGGCGCGCCGGCGTCAAGCAGGATCTCGTGGTCGACCAGGATGCTCGCGTTGTAGGCATCCGGCGAAAACGCGGCGCCGGTGCCGAGGAACGTGATCTCCACCAACTGAGACGCTAACAGGAATTGCTGTCAGGGTCGCGGGATTTGCCGCGTGTACAGTGCAGGGCATGAGTAGCGTGGAAAAAGTGCGGCTGACGCAGTGGTCGCACGGAGCCGGTTGAGCCTGCAAGATCGGTCCTGAGGACCTGGCTCAGGTCTTGAGCCACTTGCCCGCCCCGCTCAATAACCGCGATGTCCTCGTCGGCCTGGAGACCGGCGATGATGCGGCGGTCGTTCGCCTCCGGCCGGATCTTGCCCTGGTGGTGACGACAGATTTCTTTACCCCGGTGGTGGATGACGCATACACCTTTGGTGCGATCGCGGCCGCCAATGCGCTGAGCGACATCTACGCGATGGGCGCCCAGCCGTTGATGGCGCTCAACCTGGTTGCCTTCCCGATCAAAGAGCTGCCGGCGTCGGTGCTGTCGGACATCCTCCGCGGCGGCCTGGACAAGGTCCGGGAAAGCGGCATCGACATCCTTGGTGGCCACAGCATTGATGACCACGAGCCCAAGTACGGCCTGGTCGTGATCGGGACCGTGCATCCGGATCGGGTGGTCCGTAACCGCGGCGGCCGGCCGGGCGACCGCCTGCTGCTGACCAAAGCGCTCGGGACCGGCATCATCAGCACGGCGATCAAGCACCAGGTGGCGCCGCCGGAATCGGAAGCGGTGGCGGTCCAGGAGATGCTGCGGCTCAACCGCGAGGCGTCGGACGCGATGACCGCGGTGCAGGTCCACGCCGCCACCGACGTCACCGGCTTCGGACTCCTGGGTCATCTTCACTATCTGGCGAAGGCCTCCGGGGTGGGGGCTCGGGTCGAGGCGGCGGCGGTCCCCGTCCTTCCCGGCGCCGAGGCCCTGGCCGACGCCGGCGAGGTCCCGGGTGGAACCCGCTCCAACGAGCGGTTCCTGGCGCGAAGGGTCCACTGGCCGCCGGGGCTGTCGGCCGCCCGTCAAACGGTGCTCAGCGATGCCCAGACCTCCGGCGGACTGCTGATCGCGACCGCCGCCGGCGACGAGCGCCGCCTGCTGGACGCTCTGACCGCGCGCGGTGTCGCCGGCCACGTCGTCGGGGAGCTCACCTCGGGCCCGCCGGGCGAGATCACGGTCGTCTGAAGCCGGCTCGCCGGTAACAGGTCGATCACGGCCCGGCGACGACTCGATGACGTCAAATGCGACTGCCACATATGCCCAAGCCTCGATCGCGCGTATTAGAGGGTGACCATGCGTGAGCGTGATCGTAAAGCGAGTTCGCTTGCCTATTCGGGCACCGTTGATAATGTCACCCAGTGCGCGCACTGGGCAAGGCGGCGTCCGACGACGATCGCCCACTCATCGAGCGGGTTCGTCGGGGCGACCAGGACGCGGCCCGCACCCTCTATGAGCGCTATTTCGACCGCATCTACAACTATGTCTATGCCCGGCTCGGACGAGCTGAGGACGCGGAGGATCTGGCCATCGATACCATGACCCGCAGCCTCACCCGTCTCGATCTCTTCCAGGACCAGGGGGTTGCCTTTTCCTCCTGGGTCTATCGGATCGCGCACAACGCCACCATCGATCACTATCGCCGCCACGGCAAGGTGACCCTGGTGCCGCTGGACGACGCCACCCTGCCGCAATCCGCCGACCCTTCGGAGCTGGCCATGGAGCAGCTCTCGAACGAGGACCTGCGCCTGGCGCTGCGCGATCTGACCGACGAGCAGCAGCAGGTGCTGATCCTGCGATTCTTCCAGGACCTCACCGCCGCCCAGGTCGCGGGCATCATGGGCAAATCGGTCGGCGCGGTGCAGGCGCTGCAGCATCGGGCGCTGGGCTCACTGGAACGCGCGCTGCAGGGAAGGGCCGAAAATTGACGCCTGAAGGGCAGCGGATGGAGGCGCTGGCGGAGCGGTTGCGCACCGTCGAGCCGATGGCGCCGTCGCCCGCGGCCAAGATCCGTGGGTGGAACCTGGTGTCGGCCGCCGTCCAGCAGTCGGCGACGGTTCGCTCGCGAGGCCATTCCGTCAAACGGCTGGTGCTGGCCGCGTTGGCGGCCGCCGTCCTCCTGGTTGGCGGGGCGGTCGCGGCCTCGGCCGATAGCCTGCCGGACTCCGCCCTCTACCCGATCAAGGGCGTGGTGGAGCAGGTCCGCGGGGCGTTGGCTTTCTCGCCGTCGGACCAGCTGACCTACCACCTCGAGCTGGCGCAGACCCGCCTCACCGAGGCGGAAGCGATGATCGCCCGCCACCGGCTCGACCTGGCGAGCCAGGCGCTGAGCGCGATGGATGACCAGCTCGGCGATGCTGCCGCACTGGTGAAGGCTGAGAAGGGCACCGATCCGGCCATTGCGGCCGATTTGGAGAACCGGCTGCTGCAGGCCATCGCCACCCACGACGGTCAACTGGCGCGGCTGCAGGGCCAGGTCACCAACCCGGCCGCGCAGAGCGCCATCCTCAAGGCGCGCGACCGGGCCGCCCAGGCGGTGCAGGTGGCGCAGACGTCGAACAACAATGGCAACCCGAGCCCGAACGGGAAGGGTTCCGGGAACGCCTCCGCCTCGCCCCATCCGACACCCAAGCATTAGCTGATCACCGGCCCCGACGATTGGCCGGTACCATGGCCGGCATGTCGAGCCGCACCGCCGCCGGATTGGCCGCCGGGGTGGCGCTTGCCGTTCTGGCCGCCGACCAGGCCAGCAAGGCGTGGGCCCGCAGCACGCTGCCGCCGGGCCGCGATGTCCCCATCGTGAGCGGCTGGGTCTGGTTTCGTGTGGTGACCAACAGTGGCGCGAGCTTCGGGCTGCTCAGCGGCTACAACTGGCTGTTCATCGTGCTCACGCTCGTGGTCGTGCTGGCCGTCGGCGTGCTCGTGCTTCGAAGCCAGGTCGTCGGCGCGCTGGGGGTCGCCGCCCTGGGCGCCATTGCGGGAGGCGGAGCCAGCAATCTGCTCGACCGGATCCGGCTCGGCAGCGTGACCGATTTCATCGAGATCCATCGCTGGCCGACCAACTTCAACCTGGCGGACGCCGCCATCCGGATCGGGGTCGTGCTCTTCATCGTGGCGCTGCTGCTCGAGATGCGCCGCGACCGGCGACCCGGGTAGGCTTGACGCAGGAGGGAAGCCACCGTGGATTCATCGCCGGCGCCAGCCCGGCCGGATGGCGGCGTTCAGACCACCCACGTGCGCGAGATGGCCGCGAACGTCCTGCTGGGGCGGGCCCTGCACGTGCTCGACGCCGCCGGGGGGATGGTCGTGTTCTGGGACGCCGACGGCCGCTGGAACCGCGACAGTTTCACCCTGCCCGGCCGGCCCGACCGGATCGAGGCGCTGGCCCCGGTGCTGGAAGCGCTGCTCGAGTGGACGCTCTACACCGAGAAGCCGGTGGCGATCGACGACCTTGGACGCAGCCGCTGGTCACGACATCTGCTGCATGGCGCCGATCCTCCCGCCGGCGCGGTGGCGGCCACGCCGATGGCCCAGCGGGGCGCGATCTGGGGAGCGATCGCCGTCTATCGCCCGGCGACCGCCGTCGATTCGATGGACCTCCTCGGGCAGCTGGCCGAGCTGGCCACCGAACCGCTGAGCTCGCTGGGATCGGCACGCCCCGAAGGGGTCAGCTGAAAGCGCCTCGGGGATTCTCGCTCCGTATCATGAGCGGCGATGCGAGCTGAGGAATCGGCACGCCGGATCGCGGCCCTGCGCCGGCGGCTGGCGGACCTCGAGCTCGACGGTCTGGTGGTCACCGCGCCGGAAAACATCCGGTATCTGTCCGGCTTCAGCGGCAGCCTGGCGTACCTGGTGATCGGCCACAACGCGGCCGAAATCCTGGGCGACAGCCGCTACTGGCTGCAGATGGAGGCCGAGGCGCCCAGCATCGCCCTGGTGCGATCTGGCGCCTCGCAGGGGTTATGGCCGCTGCTGGCGCAACGCGTCAAGGCGCTTGACCTCCGGCGCGCCGGCTTCGAGTCCCAGCACCTGACCGTCGATCAACACCAGCGGCTGTCGGCCGCGCTTCCGGCCGAGATCCGGTTGACGCCGACCGCCGGCGTGGTCGAGGCCCTGCGCATCCTGAAATCAGCGGACGAAGTCGAGCTGCTCCGCACGGTCGCCCAGATCGCCGGGCGCGCCTTCGATCGGGTCCGGCCCGCGATCCGGCCGGGGTTGCGCGAGCGCGATGTCGCCTTCCTGCTGGAGCAGACCTTTCGGGAGCTGGGCGCCGACGGCCCGGCCTTCGACACCATCGTCGCCGCCGGCGAGCGCGGCGCGCTTCCCCACGGGCGGGCGTCGGACCGCGTCCTGGAGCGGGGCGACATGGTCGTGATCGACTTTGGCGCGAGCGCCGGCGGCTACCACAGCGACACCACGCGCACCGTGGTGGTGGGAGAGCCGACGCCGGAACAGCGCCAGGCGATCGACGCCGTGCGTCTGGCTCAGACCGAATCGATGGCGCTGATGAAGCCCGGGGTGCCGGCGGACGAGGTCGACCGGCGCGCCCGCGAGTCCCTGGCCGGCGACGCCAACGCGTTCCAGCACGGGCTGGGCCATGGCATCGGGCTGGCGGTCCACGAGCGGCCGTTTCTTTCCCCCAGCGACCAGACCCCGTTGCAGGCCGGCATGGTGATCACCAACGAGCCGGGCATCTACCGGCCCGGCTGGGGTGGCGTTCGGCTGGAGGAGATGGTGCTGGTGACCGACAAGGGACCCGAGGTCCTGACCCCCGCGTCGCGCGAGGTGTCGCTGGGGTGACCCCGGCCGAGGTGCTGCGGGCGACGCTCGAGGTGTCCATCTTCGTCGATGAGCTGTTTGGCGAGAACTGCTTCCTGATCCGCCGGCGGGATACCAGCGCGGCCCTTGTGATCGATCCCGGGCTGCAGCTCGAGCGCGTCCGGCAGCAGCTGCGAGCCGATAACCTCCAGGTCGATCGGATCCTGATCACGCACGGGCACATCGACCACATCGCCGGCGTTTCCGGTCTGCAGGTCGAGACTGGCGCGCCGATCGCGATGCACCCGGAGGATCTCGCCATCATCGATTGGGACCAGCTCGGGCAGCTGCGGTTCACCCCGGACGGGTTCGCGCCGTTCTCGATCGACACCCCGCTGGCCCACGACGTCACGCTCCCGTTTCAGGACCTCAGCCTGCGGGTACTGCACACCCCGGGTCATACCGAGGGTTCGGTCTGCTTCGTGTTCGGGCTCGACTGCTTTGCCGGCGACACGCTGTTTCAACGCGGCATCGGTCGCACCGATCTGCCCGGCGGCGACATGCGCAAGATCGTCTTTTCAATCCGCCGGGTGCTCTACGCCTTGCCGCCGAAGACGCTGGTCTACCCCGGGCACGGTCCGCGCACCAGCATCGAAGAAGAGCGGTTGTTGAATCCCTTCGTCCCTGCTGGCTGACGGTGCGAATCGTCTCGCTGCTCCCCAGTGCGACCGAGATCGTCTGCGCGCTTGGACTCGAAGACGATCTCGTGGCCGTCACCCACGAGTGCGACTATCCTGCCTCGGTCCGCAGCAAACCGGTGGTCACCAGCAGCGTTCTCCAAGGAGAGCGCGCGAGCGGCGAAATCGACCGGCACATCCGCCGGATGGTGCACGAGGGGAGCAGCATCTACGCGCTCGATGGGCAGCGGCTCGCGTCGCTCCAGCCGGACCTGGTGCTGACCCAGGAGCTCTGCGAGGTTTGCGCGGTCTCCTATCCCATTGTCGAGCGTGCCGCCCGCCGGCTCGGTGCGACCACCCAAATCGTTTCCCTGGAGCCGGAGAGCCTCGATGACGTGTACCAGAACATCAGAACCGTCGGCGAGCTCACGAACCGGGCCGGCCGGGCGTCAGGCCTGATCGATCAGCTGGCCGCCCGGGTCCGGCTGGTCCGGGAGCGCGTCGGCCAACTTCCGCCCCGGCGGACGGTTTGCCTGGAATGGGTCGATCCGCTCTACAACTGCGGCCACTGGACGCCCGGGCTGGTCCAGCTGGCGGGCGGTGAGGAGCTGCTGGGAACCCCGGGCGGGCGCGCACGGGGGATCGACCCCGGGGATCTTGTCAGCGCTCAACCGGAGGTCATCGTCGTCATGGCCTGCGGCTTTGGGCTCGAGCGCAGCCTTCAGGAGGTTGCTCGGGTCGACCAGTTCGCAACGACCAACGGCGCGGAGCTCTGGGTGGTGGACGGCAACGCCTTCTTCAGCCGGCCCGGGCCGCGCCTGGTGGATAGCGTCGAGATTCTTGCCGGGATCCTGCATCCGCAGGTGATCGAGCCGCCGGCGCCCGGCGACGCCCGCCGGCTACGCTAGCGACCGTAAAGGAAGCCGAAGAAGACCGCGGCCAGCAGGATCAGCGCGATCCCGCCTCCGACCAGCAGCACGATCGCCGCGACGGTGAAGCCGATCACCCGGCCGAAGGCGAGCTTGAGCTCGTCCTCCGGGGTGAGCTCATCGGGCGGCGGGTTCATCGCAACGGCAGCGGTGACGCGGCCGCTTCGGCCGTCGAGGCCTTGAAGGGACCATGCGGCGGACCGAGATCGGCCGTGGTCCAGCGGTCGATCAGCGCCAGCCCCGCGTCGAGCTGGCCGCGCAGCGCCGCCGGGTTGTCACGCCGGTCGAACACGGCGACCTTCTCCGAGCGCAAGCGCCGGGTCTGCGCCTGCACATCGTCCACCCACCAGGTCACGCTGATATCCAGCACGTGCCCGGTTCGCTCGCGGTAGCTGATCGTGAGCACCGCCTCGCCGCCGACCCGCCGGGCGAAGCGCAGCTCCCAGGCGGATTTTCCCCGCCGGTAGCGTTCGATCAGCAGGCCTTGCTCACGGGCGAAGTCTTCCACGGCGGGGGCGACGGCCCTAAAGGCGTCAACGATCTCCGGGGGAATCGGGGTGAGCCGAGCTGGCGCTGCCACCGGCAAATTGTAGGGTTGAGACTGTGGAGCCGCAGCCGCCTGACGTCGCCGACCGCATCCTGGAGTCGGCCCGAACGATTGCGGTGGTCGGCCTCAGCCCGGATCCGCGCCGGCCGAGCCACGGGGTGGCGCGCTACCTGCAACGCGCCGGCTATCGAATCATTCCGGTCAACCCCAACATCGACGAGGTGCTCGGCGAGCGCGCCTACTCGTCGCTACGAGAGGTGCCGGAGCGGGTCGACGTGGTCGACGTCTTTCGCCGATCGGAATTCGTGGGGCCGATCGTCGACGACGCGATCGCGATGCGCGCCCACGCCCTGTGGTTGCAGGATGGTGTCATCGACAAGCCGGCGGCCGACCGGGCACGCGCCGCCGGGCTCGACGTCGTGATGGACGACTGCATGATGCGCCGCCACGCCCAGCGCCGATGATAATTTCCCTCCCCCCTTGTGGGGGAGGGTCAGGGTGGGGGGTTCTAGGCCCGACGCGCCCGCAAGCGCGCCTCGGCGATCTCTTCGGCGGCGCGCCGGTTCGAGACCCGCTCTCGACGGGCGCGATCCAGCAGCTCCCGGGTGGTGCTGCGGAGCTGCCGCCGGGTCACGCTGAAGATGGACTCGAGGTTCGGCTCCAGCCGCTTTTCCAGCAGGCCGCAGAAGAGAAAGGCGGCGGCGGCGTTGGCCACGAAATCGGGCAGGATGGTGACGCCCCGCGCCTCCAGGACGGCTTCGGCCTCATCCGTCACCGGGTTGTTCGCGGCTTCGACCAGTAGTCGGCATTCGATTGCCACCTGGTTATCGGCGCGAATCGCGTTGCCCACGGCGGCCGGGATGACGATGTCGACCCCCTGCTCCAGCCAGGCAGGCTCCGGTGCACAGCGGGCCCCGGCCGGCAGGCGCGAGCGGTCGATGTGGCCGAAGCGGTCGCGGATGGCGAGCAGCCGCGGGACGTCGAGCCCATCGCCATCGAGAATCGCGCCCTCGATATCGGCTACGGCGACGATCCTGACGCCGGCCCGATCGAGATAGCGCGCCGCCGCTCCGCCGACATTGCCGAATCCCTGCAGGGCAACGGTCGCGCCCTCCAGCGATAGGCCGATCACGTCGGCGGCCTCCATGGTGCATTCCGCCACGCCATAGCCCGCCATCAGTTCGGTGATCGGCACCCCCTCGCTGCTCAGCGCGAGCGCCTGCTTGACGCGGCTGAGGCCGGCGCCGCCCTCCAGCTTGAAGCCGGCCTGCAGCGGGTGGGTCAACCCGACCAGCTGGCAGGCGGCGATGATCTCGTCTTCGTGGGTGCCGAGATCCGCCCCGGTCGCGTAACGCTCGGCGATGAAGGGTCGGATCGCCTCGATGAATCCGCGCAGGACCGCCGGCGCCTGGGCGGATGCCGGGTCGTAGTCGATGCCCGACTTGGCGCCGCCGTACGGGATATCGAGCACCGCCATCTTGTGCGACATGGTGCGCGCCAGGTCGGTTACCTCGTCGACGGTGACGCCCCGCCGCATCCGAATGCCGCCGGAGCACATGCCGCCCACCAGGCGGTCGATCACGAACCAGCCGCGCGCGCCGTTGGCGTGATCGTGCCACTCGCTGACGAGATACGGTGTGGCCGGACGCCCGCTCAAAAGACGCGGCCCCCGAGGGGGACGTCGGCAGTCGGTTCGAGGAGCACGACGGCGCCATCGGCATCCGGCACGCCCAGCACGAGCACTTCGGATCTGACGGGGCCGATCTGCCGCGGCGGGAAATTGATGACGGCAATCACCAGCCGGCCGCGCAACTCCTCCGGGCGGTAATGGGCGGTCAGCTGCGCGCTCGATCGCCGGATCCCGAGCGGACCAAAATCGATCCGCAACTTGTAGGCGGGCTTGCGCGCCTCGGGAAACGCCTCCGCCTCGAGCACTCGACCGACGCGCATGTCGACGCGCTCGAAGTCCGAGACCTCAATGAAGGCAGCCTCGACCAACAGCCCTAGTGTAGTGTGCCCAAGGATGCCGCTAACGCCCGCCGAGATGCGTGCGCTGTTTCCGATTGCGCAGCGGTACGCCTACCTCGATCACGCGGCGATCGCGCCCCTGGCGATTCCGGTGCGGTCAACGATGGATGTGTTCCTAACACGTCAAACCGAAGAACCATTCGAGTTGGCGCACTGGGAACGGCTGCGAAGCCAGGTGCGGAGCCGGGTGGGGGAGCTGCTGTCGACGGGCGCCGAGTCCATCACGTTCGTCAAGAACACCACCAGCGGGCTCGGACTGGTGGCGGCGGGGCTCGATTGGGCGAACGGTGACAACGTCGTCGGGGTTGATCGGGAGTTTCCCGCCAACGTCTATCCCTGGATGGCGCTGCGCCGCAAAGGCGTCGAATTGCGTCTCTATCGTTCGAAAGATGGGCGGATCGATGCCGCCGCGCTGGCTCGCCTGTGTGACGGGCGGACCCGGGTGCTCGCCGTCAGCGCGGTGCAGTTCTGGAACGGCTTTCGGCTCGACCTCACCGGACTGCGCGCGGCGGTTGGCGACGAGCCCCTGCTGGTCGTGGATGCCATCCAGGCCGCGGGGGCGATGCGCATCGATCTCCGGCAAGCGTCCGTCGATTTTCTCTGCGCCGGTGCCCAGAAGTGGCTGCTGGGACCGATCGGCATCGGCTGTGCCTACGTCGGCCCCCGGATGTTGGAGCGGCTGCATCCGGTCGTCATCGGCACCGACAGCGTCATCCGCGACGAGGAATACTTCGACTACGATCTGACCCTCAAGCCGGACGCGCGACGCTACGAGGAGACGGCGCCGAACTATCCGGGGATCCTCGGGATGGGCGCTGCCGTGAACCTGTTGCTGCGCGCCGGCATGCCGGCGGTGGAACAGGAGGTGCTGCGGCTGGCCGATCGGCTCCGCGATGAACTTCCCCAGCGCGGCTACGAGCTGCTGCTGAAACCCTCGCGGCCCGCCGAGCGTTCCGGTATCGTGTCCTTCCGCCATCCACGCATGGTGCCCGCCGAGCTGCACGCCCGGCTGCGGGAAGCCGGCATCATCATCTCGCTGCGCGCGGACTTCCTGCGCGCCTCGCCGCATTACTACAACAGCGACGCCGACATCGATCGCCTGCTGGAGGCCCTGCCGCAGTGAGCTTCTGGCAAGAGGCCAGGCGAGAGCTCGGCCGGGAAACCCAACCGGTGGACACGGTGGTGCGGCTGATCATCCTGGAGCGGGCGATCCGGGGCACGCTGGTCGCCATCCTGGGCCTCGCGCTGCTCACGAACAGCAGCGGGGTGGTCCGCCTGGTTCGCGACTGGGTCGCCGAGCTTGACGTCAACCCGGAGCGACGGTTGATCCCGCGTGTTCTGGTTACCGTGCTTCGCCCCATCGGCGGCTTCTCGTCGCGAACCGTGCTGCTGATCGGGATCGGCGCCGTGCTGTTTGGCGCGCTGGAGTTGACCGAGGCCGTCGGGCTGGCCCGGCGGCGCCGCTGGGCCGAATACCTGACAGTGATCGCCGGCTGCATCGGAATTCCTTTTGAGGTGATGGAAGTGCTCCGCCGGCAAACCCCGGTGCGGGTCAGCATCTTGCTGATCAACGTGGCGATCGTGATCTACCTCGCCTGGCAGAAGCACCTGTTCGGTTTGCGTGGTGGCGTGCGAACCGAAACGGAGACGAGCTAGCGGCGGGCGCCCGTCTGACTCAGCGGGATGCCGACCCCGGAGACGCCCAGCGGCCCGGCGTGTCGGGTGAGCATCCCCACCACGAAGCCGAGCACCCGGTCGGCGGATGGTCCGTCCGAAATGGTCGCCAGCAACGCCGGCTCCGGATTACGAAAGGCACCGAGAGCCCCGGCCCGGGCGGCCCGGGAGAAGGTGGGCGTGCCGGCCGGGACGAATGTCACCCGGATCTTGGTGTAGCGGTCGCCGGAATGGACCAGGGTGAACGGTGCCTTTTTCTTCACTTGCCAGGCACGGATCTCTTCGTTCTTCAGACGCCGCTGGAGGGTGGCGATCAGCTTCTTGCCGCCCGGGTCCCGGTCGGCGTAGATCGCGACCTGCACGCCGCCATGATAGCGACTCGAGGCGGCTTCTGCCGGCCGCGCTTTCGCGCGAATGAGGCGCATCTGCCCGGTCAGGTCTTGCTCAGATTTTCGAAGAAGCGCCGCATGGCGGCCCGAACCGGCTGCGGTGACGCGGGACGGTCGAGCGGGGCGGCGGCGGAGGCCGCTCCGCGCAGGGCGCGAAGCTCGGCGCGGTTCTGCTGCCAGACGACCCAGACCCGCTGCACCGCGGTGAAGTTCGTGCCGACCGCCAGGATCACCAGCGCCACGGTCAGCGGGGTCCAGCCGCCGATCCTGATGCCCAATGACTCCAGCAGCAATCCGGCCACGATGATGACCACCCGCTCCGGCCGGGCCAGGATACCGACGTCGCAGGTGAAGCCCAGGCTCTGGGCGCGAGCGCGCACGTAGCTGACCAGAAAGGATCCCGCCAGGGCGATGAGCACGATGATGGGCCGCAACCCGTCGTGCTGGTCCAGGAAATAGATGAGGATCCCGAGGTAAACCACGCCTTCCGAATATCGGTCGACCGTGGAATCCAGGAAGGCGCCGTAGCGGTAGACTTTGCCGGCGGCGCGCGCCAGGGCGCCGTCGAAAATATCGAACATGCCGGCGAAGGCCAGCACCACGCCGCCCACGAGCAACTGACCCATGGCGACCAGGAGCGCCCCCACACCGGTGATGAGCAACCCGAACAGGGTGAGCATGTTGGGCGTGATCGGCGAATCGCGAAACACGCCGACGGCTCGCTCGGCCCAGCGCCGCACCCAGGCCTGGAATTTCTGGGTAAACATCAGCGCGGGCTCAGGCTGGGCTCCAGCCGGACGGCCGGCGCCGGCTGGGCCGAATCGATGGCTTGCCGGTAGACATCGGTCACCTGGTCGATGACCCGTTCCCAATCGTACTGACGCGCCTTTTGCAGCCCGGCCTGGCCCATTTCCGCGCGCATCGCCGGGTTGTTGATCAGCGTCTGGAGCGCGTAGGTGAGCTGCCGGCGGCTCTTTCGTTCGACGAGCAGGCCCTCGCGGCCGTGGGTCACCACCTCGCGGAAGCCGTCGATGCTGGTGGCGACGATTGGTCTTGCTGACGCCATCGCCTCCAGCAGCACGATCCCGAAGCTTTCATCCCCGGTTGCCGGCGTGCAGAAGATGTCGCAGCTGGCGTAGTAGCGAGGTAGCTCCGCCGCCGGTACGTAGCCGGCCATCACCACGTCCTCCAGCTGCTTGCGGGCGATGAAGTTGCCATACCAGCGGCGCAAGGGCCCGTCACCGACGATGATCAGTCGCAAATTGGGATATTGGGGCTTGAGCTGGGCGAACGCGCGCAGCAGGTAGCCGAGCCCCTTGCGGTACTCCAGCCGACCGACGAAGAGCAGGTTGCACATCCCATCACGCAGCTCCGGATAGGCGGGCTGATTGAGAAATCGGCCGACGTCGATGCCGTTGGGAATGACCCGGTAATCGCCCGGGAAGTAATGGCGGACGAACTCGCGGGCGGGATTCGACACCGCGATCCGCGCGTGGAGCCGGCGAACGTAGCGCTTGAGCAGCGGCTTGCCGTAGTAGTAGCCGACGTTGGAGCGGGCAAAGGCGTGGAAGGTGCCGACGTTCGTCGTCCTGGAATACCGCAGCGCCGTCACCGGGAGCACCGGCATCAACGGCTCGTGGTAGTGAATCACCTCGAAGCCGCTGTCTCGCACGTAGTGCTTGATCCGGTTGGTCAGGTGCAGGCTGACCGTGATCCGGGCCACCGAGCCGTGCATGGGGATCGGGAAGGGCCGGCCGACCCGGACGAAATCGGTGTCCCGCTCGGCCAGCTCCCGGTCGGAGCAGGGCGCGAAGACCGTGACATCGTGGCCGCGCCGTCGCAAGCCCGAGGCAAGGTGGCGAACATGCTCGGTCACGCCCCCGGGGTGCGCATAGTCGTATGCCGAGACCAGGGCGATCTTCACGGACGAGCTTCCCCCATCGCCTACCCGCGAGCGAATGCGCGAACAGCCGACCGTCCCATCCGGGCCCAGTTGCGACCGATTCGCTGGAACTTCAGCTGGGCGATGCGGCGATGCGTCACGAAATCCCAGTACTCGCCAAACGCTTTCGTCTGGCTGGCCACGATCGCCTTCTTCATGTCCTGCGCGGTTTTCCCGGGAAACGTGGTGTAGCCGGTGCCGATGCCTTCCAGGTGGTGGCTGTCTGAGCAGCCCACCTCGGGCAGATGGAAGCGGCTCTTGTTCAAGCGGTGGATCTTGGCGGCGCAGGTTCGGCCCGCTACCGACGGATTGAACGTCTCCACCGCATCGAAGTAGATCTCCGGCGACGCGTTCTTCATGATGCCGTCGAAGGAGCGGTACCCGATGCTGCGGGTCAGCATGGAGAAGGGGTGGACCGCGATGGCGAGGCCGCCCTGCTCGTGGATCTTGCCGATGGTCCAGTCCAGTGGCCGCCACATCGGGATCGGCTTGTCGATGAACAGGCCCAGCAGGTGGCCGTGCAGGGTGGTGATCTCACAGCCGGCGAAGACGTCGAAGTCGTACTCGTTGGCCAGTTCCAGCGCCTCATAGCTGCCGGTCAGGCGGTCGTGATCGGTGATCGCGATCACGTCGAGGTCGGTGCGGTCGCGAGCGTAGTTCAGCACTTCGCGGACGGTAGCCGTCCCGTCGTTCAGGGACGTGTGCATGTGGAAGTCGGCTTTGCCCACGAAATCCTCCTTACTCGCCCACGGCGGCTTTTGCCGGCGGTGACGGAATGGTGACGGCCGGGACGACGGGCTCCTCCGGCCAGATTGGCTCGAGCACGTGCCACTGGTCCGGATACCTCTTTATATACCGTTCAAACGTAGCCAGGATCTGTTCCATGGCACCTCGGACGTCGGCATCGTGATCTTCACTCGGGGTGAGAAACATTGGCGCCTCGCCAATCGCGACGTAAGCATCACTACGATCGCGAATGCAGAAGGCGGGCAGGATGGGCGCGCCGGTCTTGAGCGCGATTTCCACCGGGCCGGTGGGAAATGAGGTCGGCCGGCCGAAGAATTTGTAGCGCTGCCCGGTGTTGAGGATGTCGCGGTCCATGGCCAGTACCACCATTCGATGCTCCTTGAGCATGCGCATGATGTCGCGCGCGCCTGTCCGGCTGAGCGGAATCACCCGGATTCCCATCCGGGAGCGTAGCCGCGAAACGTGATCGAAGAGGCGGCGCGGCTCGATCTGCTCCACCATGATCCCGATCTCGCCAAACGAGGCCGCCCAACTGGCGGCAGCCAGTTCCCACGATCCCATGTGCGGCGCCACGACGATCACGCCCTTCCCCTGCGCCATGGCGCGATCGAGATGCTCGATGCCGAATGGCGTTAGCAGACCGACCAGCCGGCGTCGGTCCATCCGCGGGATCTTGAAGAAATCGATCCAGGCCTTGGTGTAATTCAGCCAGTTCCGCCAGGCCAGCTTGCGAAGCTGTGGACCGGGCAGCTCGGGAAAGACATGATGCAGGTTGGCCTCGAGAGCTTTTCGCTGCCGGGCCAGCAGCGGAAACGCCAGCGTACTGGCGATCACGCCCAGGGCGTAAGCGAGCCGGCGTGGCAGTCGGGCGATGGCGCCCTCGATCAGGCGAAACCCGAGGTAGGTGCTCACGATGGATCGAGCGCCGGTTGCATCGGCGACCCGGGACTCTGGGTCACCTGCTCCAGCCGCCAGACAGGGAGAAAGACGAGCCACTGGTCGGGCTCGCGGCGAATGATGCGCTCGAAAAACTGGACGATCCGTTCGGTCGTCAGCTGGATGTCATGTTGTGTATCGCCGGTGCGGCTGACCTCGATGGGCGCCTCGACCTCGGCAATATAGAGGTTGTCAGGCTGGCGGCGGCACCAGACCGGAAGAATGGGCGCGCCGGTCTTCAAGGCGATCGCCGCTGGACCGGCGGGGAACATCGCCGGCCGGTTGAAGAATGGCACCCGCACGCCACGGTCACCACTGTACAGGTCGCTCGCCAGGGCCACCAACTCATTCCGTCCCAGCGCCTTCAGGATCTGGCGCAGGCTACCGGCCCCCAGCCCGATCATCTTCATCCCGATCCGCTCGCGGGACGCGATCACCAGCTCGTTGAGGCCGCCGCTCGGCAGATCGTTGGTCACAGCGCTGATCGGGTAACCATAGACCGCCGACGCGGCCGCCAGGATGTCCCAGTTGGAGACGTGGGCGGTGACGACGACCGCCCCTTTTCCCTCGGCCAGGACAGCGTCGATCCGCTCTCGGCCCTGGGGCCGGACCATGCGCCGGATCTCCTCGGGCTTGAGGGTGTCCATCAGCATGAAGTCGGCGAACATCTTGAAGTAGTTACCGAACGCATGCCGAGCGGTGCGTTTGACCAGCGGGTCGTTCCAGGGCAGGCCGAGCACCTGGCCGAAATTTTCGAAGGCCACCCGCCGGCGTCGCGGCATCACGAAAAAGGCGCAGCGCCCGGTCAATGCCGCCAGCGGATAGCGGACGCCGGGCGGCAGCGCCCGCATCACCCAGTTCCCCAGCCTGAACAGGCGAGGGAGGATCATCAGCGGCGCGCGGTCCCTGCGACGGTCGGCACGCGCTGGACGTCGGACGCCGGTTGACCGTTGGCCGCCGTCCCCGCGATGAAGGCCTCGGTGAGCTGATGCGCCACCCCGTCGGTGTACTGGGTGGGCGGCGACTTCATGAAGTACGACGATGGCCCGTCGAGCGCGCCGCCAAGCTTTCGGTCGAGCCCCAGCTTGCAGCAGCGAATGGCATCGATCACCACCCCGGCCGAGTTCGGCGAATCCCAGACCTCGAGCTTCAGCTCGACGTTGAGTGGCACGTCCCCGAAGGACCGGCCCTCGAGCCGGATGTAGGCCCATTTCCGGTCGCCCAGCCATGGCACGTAGTCCGACGGCCCGATGTGAATGTTGTCGGCGCCGATATCCGCCTTCATCTGCGATTTGACGCTGTTCGTCTTGGAGATCTTTTTCGAGACCAGCCGCTCCCGCTCGAGCATGTTCAGGAAGTCGGTGTTGCCGCCGAAATTGAGCTGGTAGGTGCGCTCCAGCTTGACCCCGCGGTCCTCGAACAGGCGGGTCAGGATGCGGTGCACGATGGTGGCGCCCACCTGGGACTTGATGTCATCGCCGATGATCGGGATCCCGCGCTTCTCGAAGCGCCCGCGCCAGTACGGCTCGCGGGCGAGGAAGACGGGCATGCAGTTCACGAAGGCGCAACCGGCCTCGAGCACCTGCTCGGCATACCATTTGACGGCCTCTTCGCTGCCCACCGGCAGGTAGTTCACGACCACGTCGGTCTTCGTCGCTTTCAGGATGCCGACAATGTCGGCCGTCGGCCCGGGCGCCTTTACGATGATCTCCGACAGGTACTTGCCCAGGCCGTCGTGGGTCATGCCGCGCTCGACCTTGACCCCGAGATGCGGCACCTCGGCGAACTTCACGGTGTTGTTGTGGCCGGCGAAGATGGCGTCGGCCAGGTCTTTGCCGACCTTGTCCTTGTCGATGTCGAAGGCGGCCGAGAATTCGATGTCGCGAATGTGATAGCCGCCCAGGTCAACGTGCATCAAGCCGGGGATAGACGTCCCGGGCTTGGCGTCGCGATAGTACTCGACACCCTGCACCAGCGACGAGGCGCAGTTGCCGACGCCGAGAATCGCCACCCGAACCTTCCGTCGCGATCGGGAATCGCTGCGGACGGAGGTCGTTCGCGACGCCCGCCCGTTGAGTCGACTGCCGTTCTTTGCTGCCATCGCTTTCTACACCTCGCTCCATTCGTGTTGCAGCGCCCGGACCCGCGGTCGGGGCGCGATCAGGGTCGTCAGTTCTCGATGGAAGGCGTTGAGGCCCTCCCGGTTGAGTGAGTAGTAGACGGCGCGACCGACCCGGCGGGCGCGGACCAGCTGCCCGCGGCGAAGCATCCGCAGATGCCAGCTGAGTCGGGGTTGACTGATGCCGACCGCCTCGGCGAGCTCCAGCACGGTGATCTCCGGGATGCCCGCCAGGACGTGCACGATCCGCAGGCGGGTGACACTGGCCAGCGCCTGGTAGTGGGCGCGAAACTCGCGCAGGGACGGGTTTGAGAGAAGTGGCGAAGACCCCATATAAAGGAAACTTTATGGATTATATCAGGGGTCGAGGATCTCACTTTGGCGCCAATTTCCCTCCCCCCTTGCGGGGGAGGGTCAGGGTGGGGGCGTTAGCTCAGCAGGTCCCCGGGCACTCGCGCGCGAACTCGCAGTCGGTCTGATACCGGCAGTCGTTGATGCCTTTCTTGCCTTTGGCTACGACCGCCAGCAATTCGCGAATCTTCTTTTGGTTGTCGGTGTCTTCCGCATCCATCGTATTGGGCTGTGACGTGAAGGTGCGACCTGACGGCGACGGAATGCGACGACGTGACAGCGCGGCTGTCGGAAACGCCTACAGGATAGGAGGGGGCTCAGGCACCGTCAAGGAAAGACTTGTTAAGGTGGCGGCGATGCCAGCAGCGCGAACCCGTCGCGCCGGATCCGCCGCAATGATCGTGCGCGGCTTCGCGGCGATCGCCGGCCACGAACGCACCATTACGATGCTCCGAGCGCACCAGGCCGCGGGACGGCTCGCCCACGCGTACTGCCTGATCGGTGAAGAAGGCATTGGCAAGGCAGCGGTCGCGCGCGCCCTGGCTGAGGAGTTGCTGCTCGGCGAGGGTCAGCCGTCGCGGCTGGAAGTTCACCCCGACTTCTGGTCGGACGATCGGGCCGAGGCGATCAGCATCGATGAGATCCGCTTTCATCCCGAACGCGGCGCGCAGGCGCACGATCAGTCGCTGCAGCAATTTCTGAGCCTGAAGCCATTTGTCGCGCCGCTCCGGGTGGCGCTGCTGGCCAACGCGGAGCGGATGACCGAGGCGGCGCAGAACTGCCTGCTGAAGACACTGGAGGAGCCGCCGCCCAACACCGTGCTCGTCCTTACCACCGCCTATCCCGATCATCTGTTGCCGACCTGCCTTTCGCGTTGCCAGCTGGTCGCCGTGTCGCCGGTTGGCCGCTCGACGCTGGCCGGCTTCATCGCGTCGCGAAGCGGGACTCCGGAGGAGGCGGAGGCACTGGCCGGACTGGCGCACGGGCGGCCGGGCTGGGCGGTGCGGGCGATGCTCGATCGCGAGTGGGTCGCCAGGCTGGACCGATGGGCCGAGGAGCTGTCGGCCCTGGCATTCGAGGATGTCGACGGGGTGCTGACCTACGCCGCACGCTTCGGCCAGGGGCCGCAGGCCGATATGCGGCTGGTCGTCACAGATGCCCTGCGCGGCTTCACGGCCTTCCTGCGCGATGCGATGCTGCTGCAGGCTGGCCTGCTGGCCCGGATGCCGGCGAGCCGCCAGTCCGCGCTGGAGACCTGGGTCGCCCGGGTTCCCGCCGACCACGCCCGGGCCTCCCTGGCGGCGGCCCAACGAACCCAGTTGTTGATCGATCAGAATGTGAATCCTCGGCTCGCCATGGAAGTGATGCTGCTCGACCTGCGCGTCCGGCGCCCGGCATGAGCCGGGTCTTCGTCACCCTGCCGCTCCCCTCGCCCGGGATCGACATGCTGCGCGAACGATTCGAAGTCACGATGCTGGAGGCCGAGGGCATGCCGCCGGAGACCCTCAAGCAGCGCATCGGCGAGACTGACCCGGTCGGCATTGTGGGGATGGTTAACGTCCCGATCACCGACGAGATCATGGCGGCAGCCCCGCATCTGCGGGTGGTCGCCAACTATGCGGTTGGCTTCAACAACGTCGATGTCGCGGCGGCGACCCGCCGCGGGGTCCTGGTAACCAACACGCCGGGTGTCCTGACCGAGGCGACCGCCGACCTCGCCTTCGCCCTGCTGCTGGCCGTCGCCCGCCGGGTGGTCGAGTCCGATAAGTTCCTGCGCGAGGGCAAATTCAAAGGTTGGAAGGCCGACCTGCTGCTGGGCAGCGATGTCCATGGGCGCGTACTCGGCATCATCGGCTTCGGGCGGATTGGTCAGGCGGTTGCCCGCCGCGGGCTGGGCTTCAACATGTCGATTCTCTATTCCGATGCGCGGCGGGCCGCTCCGGACGTTGAGTCGCAGTTGCGCGCCCAGTACGTGCCGCTCGATGAGCTCTTGCGCAAAGCCGACTACGTCACGATTCATGCCGATCTGAACGACCAGACACGGCACATGATCGGCGAGCGCGAACTGAAACTGATGGGACCAGAGCATTACCTGATCAACGCCGCTCGCGGGCCGATCATCGACGAAAAGGCGCTGGTGCGGGCGTTGAAGCAAGGCTGGATCAAGGGCGCCGGCATTGATGTCTACGAGCGCGAGCCAACGATCGAGCCCGGGTTGACCGACTGCTGGAATGCCGTTCTGCTTCCGCACCTGGGGAGCGCCACCGTGACGGCGCGCGCCGCGATGGCGGAGACGGCGGCGAAGAACCTGATCGCGGCGGTCGAAGGTCAGACGCCGCCGAACCTGGTCAACCCAGAAGCGCTGGCCGTCCGCCGCTGAGGTGTCGATCCGGCTGCTGGCCATCGACCTCGATGGCACCCTGGTCAACGAGCGGCTGGAGATGGACCCCCGGGATGTCGCTGCCGTGAAAGCGGCGACGGCGGCGGGCGTTGCCGTGGTGCTGGCGACGGGCCGGATGTTCAAGTCCTCCCTTCGCTACGCGGAACCGCTCGGCCTGAAAGGCCCGATCATCAACTACCAGGGGGCGGTCGTTCGCGAGATCGCCAGCGGCGAGGTCTGGTACCGCTGTGAGCTGACGGTCCCGATGCAACAGCGGGTGCTGGCGCTGGCGGAGCCCAAGGATTGGCACGTGAACGCCTACGTCGATGAACGCGTCTACACGGCGCGAGCCCGGCCGGAGGCGGACCTCTATGCGCGGATCGCGATGGTGCCGTACGAGGTGGTTGGCCCGCTGTCGAAGTGGGTCCGCGTGGATTCGACCAAGATGGTGCTCGTCGATCTCGATCCGAGCGACGTCCCGGCGCGCATCGCCGAATTGACCGACTGGGTGGGGGACGTGGGGCGAGTGACCCGCTCGCTCGACTGGTTCGTCGAGGTGATCAACCCCGAGGTATCAAAGGCGCGGGCTCTCGCCATGGTCGCGAACCGGCTGGGGGTAGCCCAGGCTGAGGTCTGCGCCATCGGGGATAACACCAACGACGAGGAGATGGTCACCTGGGCCGGCTTTGGGGTCGCCATGGGAAACGCCCCGGCGGCCCTAAAGTCCGTCGCGAAATACGTCACCGGCCGGATCGAAGAGGCCGGCGTGGCACAGGTTATCGAACGCTTCGTGATCGGAAAACGGGAGCCATTAATTCGCGCCTAGGCTGGCGCATCCTTCTATATACTGGGGTTCCCGCGGCCCCGTGGTGTAGCGGTCTAACATGCCTCCCTGTCACGGAGGAGATCGGCGGTTCGAATCCGCTCGGGGTCGTTGAACCCTCGTTTTTGTATTCGATTTGACAGGTGGTGGCTAGTTGACTAATCGGGTCAACATGTACACATTTTCTTCGGGCTGGACCGCTGCCCCTGTTGGGGTTTGCCTGGGCTTTGACGGGCACAGACCATATGTAATAGGTATCGCGAGTCGGAAATGCTGCGTCGCGGATCAGCTAATCTCGGACCGTCGCGAGCAGGCGCTCCACAGTGGCCGAATAGCGTCGCTACGGTGCAGAACTCGGCCGCCTGGCTGATTTCCTCCGAG
>Ga0209689_1000082_pt1 | contig 48365 bp, 52 predicted proteins | sample GraSoiAngelo_149_FD_187119 | JGI IMG/M metagenome (GOLD analysis project Ga0209689, IMG submission 187119) | Grasslands soil microbial communities from the Angelo Coastal Reserve, California, USA - 14_1009_09_30cm (SPAdes) (version 2) | ecosystem: Environmental > Terrestrial > Soil > Grasslands ... | reverse complement strand
AGGGCTCCTTCTGCTGGCGACGATCGCGCGACGACGCTTACACATGCTCGCGGACGTCGGGTCGGTCGCGGGGCTCGCGAGCGCGGTCGTCGTGATGTCTGCCGCATACAACGACCCGCCGCTCGCTACCGTGCTCGCGGCTGTAGCGACCGCCGGCGCCGTTTGGGTGGCGATCGACACGCGCCAGCCGCTGCGTCTCTGGATCGCCGCGGGATTCGCCGCGGTCGCCGCGGTGTCGCTCGGACGCTGGCTGCAGCCATCGGAGGAGCTCCGCCCCGTTGCCATCGCTGCCGCCGCCCTGCTGCTCTTCGTTCCCGCGTATCTCCCGCGATTCCGCGCGAACGCCTTCGCACGAGTGACGCGCGAAATCGCGATCGGCGCCGGCCTCGCCGGAGTCACCGTCGGTTTGGGCTTCGCGTTCGCGCACCCGCTGACCGCGGCCGTATGGGACACGCCGGTTTGGCTCGCGACCTCGCCGGTCTTCGCTGTGTTCGGCACGATCGCGCTCGTCGAAGCGCTCCATCGCCGCTCGGAGCGGGTCGCTCTGTTCGCGACGGCGTCCTACCTCGCAAGTGTCCTGATCGTCGTTGCGCGGCTGCATCCTGTCGCGATCGAGGCGTTCACGATCCCTGCGGCGATCTATCTCGGGCTCGCGACCTGGGGCATCGTTCGCTTCGGATCCCCTGCGCTTCGGGCGGACCTCTACCTACCGGCGCAGATGGCCGCCACGCTCGCGCTTCTCGGTCCCACATACGTGCGGAGCTGGGAATCGGACGCGGTGACCCGAACGCTGTTGCTTCTCGCGGAGAGCGTGATCCTGCTGCGGTTCGCGAGCGCCCGCGGCCTACGCGAGCTCGGCGCGGTTTCGATCGCCACGCTCGGTCTGGTCGTCGTACGTGCCGCGGCGGCGCCGCTCGCGCTGGAGGCCTCGACCGCGGCCTTCGGTGTCATCACGATCGCCCTCGTCCTCGCGGTCCCGCGCATCTCGTGGCGGCTGCCGAACGGGCTGCGAGAAGCTGCCGAGGTCGTCGGCGTGCTGCTCGTGCTTGCTCCACCACTCGTACGCGCGACCGCGTTCGGCGACGACGCCCTCACCCACGGCGCCTCGGTGCTGGCGGGCGGCGTCGTCATCGTCGCGCTCGGCCTATGGTCCGGGCGGCGCGCGCTTGTCGCATCCGGGGCGGCGATGCTCGGAGCGATGGGTCTGCTCGCGCTTCGGGATGCGACGCGCGCCGAGCCGTACGTCGCGGCGACCGGCGTGGCGATCCTCGGTCTGGTCCTCGCCATCCCGCGCTACCTCCGGCGACGCCTGCCGCGCGAGTACGAGATGGCGCTCGAGATCCTCGCCGTGGCGCTCGTCGTCTCGAGCGGAATGGAGCGGACGCTGACCGCCCCCGCGAACACGGGCGGCGGGCACGCGGCCCGCGTTCTCGCCGAGAGCGTCGCGCTCCTCGCGATCGGTCTCGCGTCCTCACGCCGCGCGCTCGCGAGCGCGGGCCTCGGCGCAGTGGCGTTGGGAGCCGTCTGGGTCTTGGGCGACCCCCTCGCGCGGCAGTTCCACGGCGTCGCGGCGGGCGCTGCCCTCGTCGCCATCGCTCTTGCGGCGATCCGCTACGCCCCGAACGTCCTTGCCGAGCGCGCGCTCATCGGCGCGGAGGTCCTCGGTGCCGGGCTCTTTGTGATGCCACCGCTCCTTGCGAGCTGGAACGAGCCGTTCGTGCCGGGAACACTGATCGTGTTCATGGAGATCGCGCTCCTTATCGGGGTCGGGGTGGTGTTGCGGCGCCGATGGCTTGTCGCAGCCGCGCTGGCCGCGCTGGGGCTGGAGACGCTTCGGGCGAGCATCGACGTGGTGAATCGCCTCCCGAACTGGGCGCTCTTCGGCGGGAGCGGAGCGATCCTTCTGACCGCCGGATTCGTTCTCCTGATCAAGCGCGAGGCGTGGAACGCGTGGTCACGCCGCGCATACCTATGGTGGTCAGGCCTCTAAGGGTCGCGTGGCACGCGCCGTGCGCGTCAGCCAGTCCATGGATAAAGCAAAGAAGCTCGAGCACGAGCGCGACGAAGAGCAGAGCGAAGGTCTGACCGAGAAACGTCGAGGCAGCCCACCCGCCGCGAGCGATCGTCCCGAAGGCACGCCGCCGCACCCGCAGGATGTGAACGAGATCAGCGAACCCGCCTAGCGGCGCAGCTCGAAGATGATCTCTCCGTCGACGATCTGACCGGTTCGCACGAAGCCCAGCTTGTCGTGAACCCGCAGCGACGGCGCGTTGTTGGGTGTCGTCGATGAAATGAATCGGCTGATGCGGTGCTCGGTCGCGGCCCAATTCATGAGGGCGCGCGCCGTCTCGGTCGCGTACCCCTTCTTCCGCTGATGCGCGAACACGGTCCACCCGAGCTCCACCGCCTTCGGCGTCGCGGTGTCGTTCACGCCGGGCGGTCCGTGGAAGTTGACGTAGCCGACCATCACGCCGCCGTCGCGCAGCACGATCGCTCGTAGCGACCACGGCGCCCAGGAGGGGTCGTTCGCGATCTGGTCGCGCCGGTAGCGGATGAGCTTGAGCGCGGCGCCGTTCGGAAACTCGCTCGGTATCCGGTACCCCGCGAGCTGCGCGGCCGCGCTGCGGTCGCCCGCGATCAGAGCATCCAGGAGCGGGACCGGCATCAGGATGAGGTCGAGTCGTTCGCTGCGGATGACCCCGTGCGCGCTCGCCGCCTGAGCTACTCCCGTTTCGTCACGCCGATCGTCCGCTCGAAGATCTCGTCCGAGAGGCGGAGCGGCCGACCCGACCCGCCGTAGCGCTCGACCGATAGCTCGGCGAGGACGGAAAGTGCGATCTCCGCGGGCGTGCGGCCCCCGAGATCCAGTCCCACCGGAGCATGGACCGCGCGGATGCGGTCCTCCGGAATGCCCTCGCCACGCAGCATCTGCGCGATGAGGATCGTCTTCCGCTTGCTGCCGAGAAGCCCGACGTACCGCGCGTCGGTCTTGACCGCCGCGCGGAGGCAATGCGAGTCCAGCTTGTGGCCCCGCGTCGCGACGATCACGAAGGAGTTCCACCCGATCGGCATCGTCTCGATCGCCTTGACCATGTCCATGTTCACGACCTCGCTCGCGCCAGGGAACCGCTCGCGGTTCGCGAACTCCGGACGGTCGTCGATCACCGTGACGTCGTAGTCCAGCTGGACGCCGAGCTTTGCGATCGCGAGCCCGACGTGTCCGCCGCCCGCGATGATGAGGCGCGGTCGCGATAGCACCGGCTCGACGAGTAGCTCGGTCGCCTCGTCCAGGACGACCGTGCGCGCCGTTCCCTGACGCAGCGTCTCCATCGCGGCGGCGCGCGCCCGTGCGTCGAGGGCGTTGTCGCCCAGTGTTCCGCCGCCCTTCGCGTCCGTCTCCACGAACAGCTTGCCGGCGGCGATCACGTCCTTTCCCCGCCTGCGCATCAGCGTCGCGACGGCGACGGGCTTGCCGCCTGCGGACGCCGCGAGGACATCGCCGAGAAGGTCGCGTCCGGCAAAGCGGAGGACCCGCTCGCCCGGCTCGATGGAGATCCACATCGTGCCGCCACACACGAGGCCCGTGTCCCAGGCGAGATCTTCGGTCAGCTCGTACTCGCGTAGCGAGGGCTCGCCGCTCTCGATGACGTGTTTGGCTTCGACGAACGCGTCGCCTTCGACGCACCCTCCGCCGAGCGTCCCGACGAGGCGCCCGAGGTCGTCGACGAGGAGCTTCGCGCCGACCACCTGCGGAGTGCTGCCGGTCGTGCGAACCACGGTCGCCACCGCGAACCGCCGCCCCTCACGCTCGAGCTCGGCCATCCGAGCGAAGATTTCCCGCATGGAATCAGTATCCGCCTTCCCCAATTCTCTTAAGAAACGGCGTTGATCGAGGGCCGCGCGGGGGCGCGGGACGAGGGGCTCGCGCGCGCAGCGGGACCCGAGGCCCTACGTGGCCGAGGGAGGGACCCGCGAGCACGGGAGCCCCTCGGACCGCGGCCCTTCAGCTACCTAAGTCCTCTTGTCGATCGACGTCTCGGACGACTCCGGGATCGTCGACATCGACGTCGGTGCGCATGTCCTCGTGCGTGTGGATGACATCGTGCAAGGTCGCGCGCGGTTCCGCCGCGCGGATCTCGTCACGAAGCGAAGAAGGCAACGCGACGGGGTGGCCGCGCTTCCCGCGATAGCGAGGTGACACGATCGCCGGCTTGCGCTCATATGCCGCGATCACCGCGCGGACGGTCTCCGGGGAGATGAAGGGCATGTCGCCGGGCATCACGAGGATCGTGTCGCCCTGCGCCTGAGCGACGCCTTCCTGGATCGAGCTGAACATTCCGCGCGACGGATCGGGATTCTCGACCGGACGGACGCGAGGATCGAGCATCGAGTTGACGTCCCGTTCGATCTCCGCGCGCGCATCGCGGCCGACCACGACGATCACTTCGGCGACCCCGCCTTCGAGCAGCGCGCGGATGGTGTGATCGAGGAGCGGCTCGCCGTCGATCGGCGTGAGCAGCTTCTTTCCACCGAAGCGCTCGGCCGATCCCGCGGCGGTGACCACGGCGACAGCGCGCACGGCTAGGCCGGACGCAATGAACGGAGCGCGCGCTCCGTCAACACGAGGGCCGCGCGCTTGCGCTGCGAGATCGTGCCGGAGGTGTTGTCCAGCGGGCGAGCCGCTTTGTGGACCGCCTCGGCGGCGAGCGCGATGGTGACGTCGTCGAGTGTCGTCCCGACCAGGGGCCGTGCGGCGTCCTCGACAAGCTGAGGCCGCGAGCCGAGCGCCGTGATGGCAACCCGCGCCTCGGACACCCGGGTGCCATCCCAGCGGACCGCGGCCGCCACTGCGGCGACCGGGAAGTCGAAGGAGTTCCGGTCGCGCATCTTCAAGTAGGTGCTACGCCAGCCATCGGCTTCCGGCAGCGTGATGTCTGTCAGGACCTCGTCCTGGCGCATCGCCATCGGCCGGATGCCGTCCTCGCGGTACAGCTCGGAGAGGGCTACGTCGCGCCCGCCCTCCGCGTCTTCGAAGTGCACCGTGGCGCCGAGGACAAGCAACGCAGGGACGGTGTCGGCGCTCGCGACCGCGAGGCAACGCGGGCTCGACGTCGCCACGCGGCATACGACGTCCGGATTGGTCTTCATGCAGAAGCCTTCAGCGGTGCGCCAGAAAAGCGACTGGTCGTACCAGTTGCACCGCGTGTCCAGGCAGATGTTGCCGCCGATCGTTCCCATGTTGCGAAGCTGCGGGGTGCTCACGACCTCCGCGGCTTCGGCGAGTGCGGTCGAGCGCTCGCGAATCCCCGGATCGTGCGCGATCGCCGAGAGCGTCGTCCCGGCGCTGATGTCGAGATGGCCGTTGCGCTGAATGCCCGAGGCGTCGCGAACGCGCGCGAGAGAGATGAGCACCTCGGGGGTGAACTGCCGCCGTTTCATGTTGGGGAAGAGGTCGGTGCCCCCCGCGACGAGCATCACGCGGAGCGTCGGTGTGCCTTTGGACCGATCGAGCGCACCTGCACCGTTCTCGGCGAGGAGCTGCGCCGCTTCCCCGTACGAGCGGGGCTCGACCAAACGAAAACGTGGAAGCCGGAGCACTAGTTCGGCCTCTTGCGTTCGCGCGCGTCGGTCGACGCCGTGAGCCGTCGGAGCGCGCGTTTCGGGTCGGCCTTTCCCGTGTCGAGGCCGTCGGGGCCGATCCGCGTCTTCTGCTCGCCGCGTCGATCGCGCTTTCCGAGCGCGGTCAGGATCTTCTCCGCCGTGATCGGCGTTTCGTCGAAGCGCACGCCGATCGCGTCGTAGACCGCGTTCGCGATCGCCGGGATCACCGGGTTGAGCGGGCCTTCGCCGGCCTCCTTCGCGCCGAAGGGACCCTCGGCATCGACGCTCTCGACCACGATCGCCTCGAGGACCGGCGTGTCGAGCGACGTCGGGATCTTGTAGTCGAGGAGCGATGGCTTCTTGTGCAGGCCGCCGCGGAAGACCTGTTCCTCGCCGATGATCTCGCCGTAGCCCATGTAGGCGGAGCCCTCGACCTGGCCCTCGACGTTCGCCGGGTTCAGCGCGCGCCCGCAGTCGTGCGCGGTCGTCACCTTGTCGACGGTCACCATGCCGGTGTCCATGTCGACCGTCACCTCGGCGACCGCGGCCTGGTACGAGTACGCCGGCGTCGGCCCCACGCCGGCGCCCTTGAAGGAACCGCCGATGCCCTTGGGCGGCTTGTAGCTGCCCGCCGCCACGAGCGTCCCGTGCTTGGACTCAGCCAGGACCGCGGCATCGGCGAACGCGATGAACTTCGACGGGTCGTCGCGGTCGTAGATGCGGCCGTATGCGGAAAGCAGGCGATCTGCGGGGACCTCGAGCTTCTCCGCCGCGGCCGCGACGAGCAGCGCGCGGAGCTTCATCGCCGCATCCCGGACCGCATTGCCGGCCATGAACGTGACGCGACTCGAGTAGCTGCCAAGGTCCACCGGCGCGAGCGACGTGTCACCCGACACCACGTGAACATCGGCCGGCATGACGCCAAGCGCCTCCGCGGCGACCGACGCGAGCATGTTGTCGGACCCTTGGCCGATCTCCGAGGTGCCGCACATGACAGTGACGCCGCCGCCGCGATCGATGCGGATCTCAGCCCCGGAATGAGGCATCTCGTTCCAGTAGATGGGAAGGCCCGCTCCTGAGATGTACGCGCTTCCGGCGAGGCCGATGCCTTTGCCGCGGCCGAGCTGCCCGCGCCTCTCCGAGTAGCGCGTCGATCGTTGCAGTGCGTCCAGGCATTCGCCGAGGCCCATCGACGTGATCCGGAGGTCGTTGACCGTGCGGCTGTTCGCCGGCTGCAGGATCTTCTTTCGATACTCGAGTGGATCGAGATCGAGGTCTTCGGCGATCTTGTCGATCTGGCACTCGAAGCCGTAGCGCGGCTGTGTCGTGCCGTGCCCGCGCTTCGGACCGCACGGCGGCTTGTTCGTATAGACGCGGACGCCGTCGAACTTATACGCCGGGATGCGGTACGTGACCGTCAAAAGCGCGCCGGTGTAGTACGTGGTCGCGATCCCGTACGACGCGTACGCGCCGCCGTCCAGCCAGCTCTGGTAGTGCACGGCCGTGATCTCGCCGTCCTTCTTTACTCCGGTGCGGATGCGCATCTTCACCGGGTGCCGGCCGCGGTGGGCGTAGAAGACCTCCTCGCGGTCGAGCGTGATCTTGACCGGTCGCCGCGTGCGGATCGAGAGAAGCGCGGCCGCGAACTCGTGGCCAAACGGATCGCTCTTGCCGCCGAACGCGCCGCCGTTCGGCGTCGCGATCACACGGATGCGCGAGCGCGGCAGGCCGAGGACCTTCTCGAGCTCGCGGTGCAGGTAGTGGGGGACCTGCGTCGCGGTCCAGAGGGTCAGCTTGTCATCGGGGCCGTACGAGGCGACGGCGCTGTGCGACTCGATCGGCGCATGCGTGTTGCCTTCGAAGAAGAACCAGTCGTCGCGCACGTGGTCCGCGGCCGCGAAACCGCCTTCGAGGTCGCCGAATGAGAGGTGGACCTCCTTGAAGACGTTGGCGCGCTTGGCTTCGTCGTGGATCTTCACGTCCTCGCGCTCGAGGGCCTCCTCGATCGTGAAGATCGGCTCGAGGTCCTCGTAATCGACCTGGATCAGCGACAGCGCATCGAACGCGATGTCCTCGTCCAGCGCGGCGACGGCCGCGACTGGCTCGCCAACGTACCGGACACGATCCACCGCCAGGGCCGTCTCGTCTTGCGTCGACGGCATGATGCCCATCTTTTCGGGCATGTCCGCCCCGGTCACGACCGCCACGACGCCGGGGTACGCGAGCGCGCGGCCAGTGTCCACGCGGCGGATGCGGGCGTGAGGGCGCGTCGACCGGAGAACGCGCCCGTAGAGCATGCGCGGGAGGAAAAGGTCGTCGGCGTACCGCGCCTCGCCGGTGAGGTGCGCCCATGAGTTCACCTTCGGGAGCCGCCGACCGATGACCGAGAACTCGCTCATGCTCGGCTCGCCGCCTTCTCTATCGCTTCATAGATGGCCGTGTAGCCCGTACAGCGGCAGAGATTGCCGCTGATCGCCGAAGCGATCTGGGCGCGCGTCGGCCGAGCCGTCGTATCGAGTAGCGCCTTCGCGGTCATGAGCATTCCGGGGGTGCAGTAGCCGCACTGCGCTGCGCCCTCTTCCGCGAACGCGATTTGCAGCGGGTGCAGCGTCGCTTCGCGCCCAGGGGCCCCTGCCCCTGCACCATTCGCAAGCCCTTCGACCGTCGTCACGTCGGCGTCGCCCACCAGAGCGGGAAGCGTCAGGCACGCAAGGACCGGAACGCCATCGACAAGGACGGTGCACGCCCCGCACTCGCCGAGCTCGCATCCATGCTTCGTGCCGGTGAGGCCGAGCTCCTCGCGAAGGACCTCGAGGAGCGTGTGGTGTGAATCCGCCGCGATCGTTCGCGGCTCGCCGTTCACGCGAAGGGTGAGGAGCTGCTTCGTCACGCGGCCTCCGCGCCGATGCGCTGCGAGACCGCACGCGCCGCCGAAACGCAGCGCTCGCCGATGCGCCGGAGCGTCCGAAGATCGACGCGCTCTTTGAAGCCGACGACCATCACGACCGCGACACGACGATCGCGGGCGTCAACGATCGGCGCCGCGACCGCGCGCACCCCGGCGAAGAGCTCCTGGTCGTCGTACCCGACCTCCGCGCGCCCCGCGAGGACCTTTCCATGCGCGCCCTTGTCGAGGGGGAGCCGGCGCCCGAGCGGGGCCGTCATGTGCAGGTCGGTGGCCGGTTCGGCGCGCGCCGCGATCTCGAGCTTGCCATCGACGACGATCCCGAGGATCGCGGTCTCTCCGAAGCTCTCCATCAGCGAAACGAGGTACGGCTGCGCCAGCGAGCGAAGGTCAGGGGCGGACGCGTTGGCCAGCGTACGGAGCTCCGGCCCGAGCCGAAAGCGCGTGTCGGGATCGCGCACGACGAAGCCGAACTGCGCGAGGGTGAGGAGCACGTCGCGGAGCGTGCCCTTCGAAACGTCCAGGGACCGCGCGAGCTCGCTGATGCCCATAGGACGCCCGCCGTCGGCGAGAGCCCGCAAGACCCGCGCCGCCTTGTCGACGGCCGGGACCGGACGCAGCACCGTCGTACTCTCTGCCATACGCGTACGGCTGATAGTACAACGAGGCTAATTCAGGGCCGCTGGCCGCTCCCGATCCCATCGAGCAGCGCGCGCATCGTGGCGACCTCGGCGGCGAGGGCCGTCCGCCCCTTGCGTGTCACGGTGACCCAGGTACGCGGGCGCTTGTCCTCGAATGCTTTCGCGATCTGGATATGACCCGCGTCTTCGAGGATCGCGAGATGCTGGGACAGGTTCCCCGCCGTGACTTCGAGCACCTCCTGCAAGTACGCGAAATCCGCCCGACGTGACTCCGAGAGCACGGCGAGGATCCCGAGTCGGACGCGCTGATGGATGGTGTCGTCGAGGGCTGAGCTTGGGTGGGTCACCCTAGGTTCCGACCAACCCGCAGGCTGAACCCGACCGCGAGAAGCGTGAACCCGTACAGGCCGAACAGAAGCGCCTTGCTCTGCTGCGGGCTGAGGTCAAAGCCGATGATCGCCACGGTGACGGCGAGGAGAGCCGCGGAAATCGCGGCCACCATCCAGCTGCGCTCGATCCACGCCAGTGCGAGGAAACCTGCGGCGACGGCGATGGCGGGACCGAAGCGAGCCACCGCGGGGACCTGGAAGGCGAAGCCGAGCCTCCCGGCGGTGTACGCGAGGATAAGGAGTCCCGCGGTGATCGCGACGTACCCAAGAGGACTGCTCTCGATCCCGCTCGACCGGCTGCGCCGGTACGCGTAGAGCGCGATCGCGCCGGCACCGAGTGGGCCGGCGAAGGCCCAGAAGAGCCCAGTTAGCGAGGCAGCAGACTCGGTGAGGGAAAGACTGACGACGGAGAGGCTTGCCAGCAGCACGAGGGCGAGCCACGGACGACTCATATCGTCTCGCGCTCTCTTTCTCGCGTACTCCGAGAACGCGAGGCTCTCGCGCGCTTCGTCGGCGTTCATCTCGATGTACCTCCTGCGCCTGAAGCGAGCATCGAGTTTGTATCACAGAACGCTCTGTAACACAAAGCCCATCCCGACAGCGCGGCGTGCGTCAGTAGACTCCGCGCACCGATGGCCGAGCTCGACACATTCGAAACGTGGACCGACCGGGAGCGGCGGCGCGCGCAGTGGGAGCGACTCGCAGCGAGGCTGCCTGAGCTTCGCCGGACGAACCCGTTCTATCGCGCGAGACTGTCCGAACGCGCGAGCAGCCTTGGCGACCTGCCGTTCACCACGAAGACCGAGCTCTCCGAGGATCAGGCTGCGCGGCCGCCCTTCGGCACGAACCTCACGTATCCGCTCGAGCGGTATGTCCGTCTCCATCAGACGAGCGGTACGACCGGGAGGCCGCTGCGCGTTCTCGACACAGCCGAATCGTGGGAATGGTGGCGGGAGTGCTGGCAGCCGATATACCGCGCGGCTGGGGTCACTGCGCGCGATCGCATCTTCTTCGCGTTCTCGTTTGGCCCATTTGTCGGGTTCTGGTCGGCGTTCGCCGGTGCCGAGCGTCTCGGGGCGATGTGCCTCACCGGCGGCGCGATGACGACGACGGAGCGCGTAGCGGCGATCGTCGCTACCGAGGCCACCGTGCTCATGTGCACGCCGACGTATGCGCTCCGCTTGGGGGAGGCGGCGCGCGATGAAGGCATCGACCTCTCGCGATCCGCGCTTCGGTTGTCCATACACGCCGGAGAGCCCGGCGCTTCGATCCCGGCGACCCGCGAGCGCATAGAGAAGGACCTCGGGGTGGAGGCATTCGACCACACCGGTGCGACCGAAGTCGGTGCGCATGGCTTCTCGTGCTCTGCGCGTGACGGCGTCCACATCAATGAATCGGAGTTCATCGCCGAGGTGGTCGACACGACGACCGGCGAGGCGCGCGAAGAGGGCGATGGCGAGCTCCTCCTCACCAATCTTGGCCGATGGGGTATGCCCGTCATCCGCTACCGGACGGGGGATCGCGTGACGGCCGTGCGGGGTACCTGCTCCTGCGGGCGCACTCTGGTGAAGCTTGCCGGCGGCATCGCCGGCCGCGTGGACGACATGGTCACCGTGCGCGGTGTGAACGTGTTCCCGAGCGCGATCGAGGCGATCCTTCGTCGGTTCGACGAGGTGGGCGAGTACCGCATCGCGTTGGCACGGGTCCGCGAGATGGACGAGCTTCGGTGCACTGTCGAGGCGCCCGCGGACGTCGCCGAGCGTGTCGCCGGCGCGATCCATCGCGAGCTCGGCATCCGCTGTGTGGTCGAAGCCGTCGCGCACGGAACCCTCCCTCGTTTCGAGATGAAGGCCAAGCGCTTCAACAAGACCAACGTCTAGTGGGACCGTCGTTCCTGCTCGGCGTCGCGGCCGGTTACGCGATCGCGATCCCGTTCGGGCCGATCGCGATCCTCATCGTGCGCACGGGCGTGCGGCGAGGGCTCCGCGCCGCGGCATCGGCCGGTGCCGGCACGGCAACGGCCGACCTCGTCTTCGCGACTATTGCCATGCTGTTCGGCGCGGCGGTCTCGGCCTTCCTTGCGCCGATCCTGCCCGCGGCGCGACTCGTCGCCGGTGCGGCCCTCGCGGTCATTGCGCTCCGCGGTCTTCTCGCCGTGCCTCAGGCGGTCGAGCGGGATTCGAGCGGCACAGGCACGGCCGGCACGTACCTGATGTTCCTCGGACTCACCATGCTCAATCCGCCGACGGTCATCTACTTCGCGTCCCTTGCGATCGCGTTACCCGAAGTCTCGGCCGACTTCGCGAGCCGTGCCGCGTTCGTCCTCGGGGCATTCCTCTCGTCGCTGTCCTGGCAGGAGGTCCTCGCGGTGGCGGGCGCGAGCCTCCACGGGCGCCTCACACCGCGCCTGCAGCGCATCACAGCGGTGGTGAGCTCGGTCATCATCCTGGCGCTCGCGGCGCGGGTCGCGTTCGGCTAGCCCAGGATCTTCGCTCCGAGCGTCTTCTCGAGCTCGCGCAGCGCGTCGCGGTGCGCCTGCTCATCGAACGAGGTGACCGCGTTCGCGGGCACCTCGACCGCGTAGCCCAGGTTCCGCGCGTCTGCCGCCGTGTAGAGCACGCAGATGTTGGTGCAGTCGCCGACGAGCCGAAGAGTGTCCACGCCACGCTCGCGCAGCGTGATGTCGAGGTCGGTGCCGAAGAACCCCGAGTACCGTCGCTTCGGGATGACCACGTCTCCATCGCGCGGCGCGAGCTCGGGCACGATCGCGGCGCCCTTTGTGCCGGCGATCGCGTGTGGCGGGAACATCTGGAACTCGGCGTCGCCAGGAAGATGGTTGTCGGTGAGGTAGACGATCGGCTCAGCTGCGCCGCGGGCGCGCGCGATCTCTTTCTGAATGACGGGAACGATGCGGGCCATCGACGGACCGCAATAGAGGGCGCCGCCCTCGTGGACGAAGTCTTCGATCATGTCGACGACGACGAGCGCTCGTTTCATCAGCGGCCCGGCACCGGCTCGCAGCGCTCGATGGGGACTCCGAGGTGCGCGCCATACCAATCGGCGAGCGCATCTACATCAGGAGCGCGAAGGAAAACACCGCCCAGGCCGGTGACGCGCGAGGCTCTAGTGGGCGCAGGCCTTCGCGGTGCCGGTCTGGTCAGCCGTTCGGAACGACTGGCCGCAACCGCAGCTCGAGACAGCGTTCGGGTTGCGCAGGGCGAAGCCTCCGCCCATCAGCGCGTCGACGAAGTCGATCTCGGAGCCCTTGAGGTACATGGCGCTCATCGGGTCGACGACGACGCGAACGCCGTCCTGCACCACGATCGCGTCATCCTCTTCGGTGCCGTCGGCGAACGTCATCCCATACGAGAAGCCCGAGCATCCACCCGGCGTCACATACACCCTGAGGGCGAGGTCTTGCCGCTCCTGCTTCGAGAGCACCTCGCGGAGCTTGTCCGTCGCCTTCGGGGTCAGGGAGACGAGTGGGGTCTCGATCGTCGTCGGGCTCTGCTCGATCGCCAAGTCAGCACCTCCGTGAGCGTTGCGTGATAAATGATAGCCCACGAAATGTGTGGAAAACAGGTGATTTTTTCGCGCCTAGACTCGAATTTGTGGGGATTTCCTTGCATCACGCGCAAGTGTTCTATCCGCCTGGCGAGGAAGCCCGAGCTCGAAAGTTCTACGGAGAGACCCTCGGGCTCACCGAGCTTGAGCGCCCGGCGACGCTCCGCGATCGCGCGGGCATCTGGTATTCGGCGCCGCCGGGTCACGTTCATCTCTCGGCCGATCGCGAGCTCGGCCTTCATCCGCGCCGACATTTCGCGCTGCGAGTGGATGACCTGAACTCCACGGTGAAGACGCTGCGCGAGAGCGGCGCGCGCTTCGAAGAAGCCGAACCCATCCCGGGGTGGCGACGGACCTACGTGTTCGACCCCTTTGGCAACAAGATCGAGCTGGACGAGATCCCGGAGTGACATTCCGTTTCTCGCCTCGCCCGAACCGCGCCGCCGAGATCGCCTGGCGACCATGGGGCGAGAAAGCCTTCCAGGAAGCGCAGGTCGCGGACAAGCCCGTGCTCCTTGCGATCAGCGCGGTGTGGTGCCACTGGTGTCACGTCATGGACGAAACGAGCTACAGCGACCCCGAGGTCATCCGGCTGATCAACGAGCGCTACGTGCCGATCCGCGTCGACAACGACGAGCGTCCCGACGTGAACCGCCGCTACAACATGGGCGGATGGCCGACGACCGCGTTCCTCACGCCCGACGGGGAGATCGTCCACGGTGGCACGTACGTCCCGCCCGAGGCGATGCGGTCGTACCTTCCGCAGGTCGCCGAGCTCTGGTCCTCACAACGCTCGGATCTCGCGCAGCGCGTTGCCGAGCTCCGCGAGAAAGAGAACGAGGCGCGGGCGCCGAAATCGGGAGATCTCAGCGTCCAGATCGTCGATCAGGTCGGTTCGCTCGTGCGCGGGCAGTACGACCCGCAGTTCGGAGGCTTCGGGCGCGAGCCCAAGTTCCCGCAGCCCAAGCTACTGCGGTTCCTTCTCGACGAGCACCGCCGTTTCGGGTACCCCGAGATCGCGACGATGCTCCACCGGACGCTCAGCGCGATGGCCGCCGGTGGCATGTACGACCACGTCGAAGGTGGCTTCTTCCGCTACTCGACGACGCGTGAGTGGGAGATCCCGCACTACGAGAAGATGCTCGAAGACAACGCCGAGCTCCTCACGATCTACGCGGAGGCACACCGCTCATTCCCGTCGGCCGGATACGACCGCGTCGTGCGCGATGTGATCCGCTGGATGGACGCGGTCCTGTGGCAGACAGACAAGAAGCTCTGGGCGGGGTCGCAGGACGCCGACGAGCACTACTACACGCTTGATTCGATCGCCGAGCGCGCCAAGCACGATGCCCCCTTCGTGGACCGCACCGCCTATGTCGGCTGGAACGCGCTCGCGGCCTCCGCGTACTGGGCGGCTTGGTCCGCACTCGGCGACGACGCGTTCGAGACGCGGGCGCATGACGCGATGGGCGCAATGGCCCGCCGGCTCTGGGACACACAGACCAAGAGCCTTCGTCACTTCGATGGGGACGACTCGAAGGTCCACGATCTACTTGGAGACGTCGCCGCGGACCTCGCAGCGAATCTGGACGCATACGAGACCGGTATCCATCCGGGGGCCCTCGGTGGAGCAGAGCGAATGGCGATGACGCTGCGCGACCGCCTGGAGGATCGCGAAGCCGGTGGGTTCTTTGACGCCCCCGAGAGTCAAGGCGTAGAGCCGGGACGCCTTGCGCGCCGCGAGCGGCCGATCGAGGAGAACGCCCTCGCTGCCGATGGGCTGCTTCGTCTGGCGGTCCTCACCGGCAACGACGAATGGCGCGAGCTCGCGGTTCGCGCCCTTCGCGGTTTCGTCGGCGAGTATCGCCAGTGGGGGCAGTTCGCGGCGAGCTACGCGAACGCGGTGGCCCGCGCTCTCGCCGAGCCACTCGTCGTCGCCGTGGTCGGGCCCGAACAGGACACCCTCGCGACGGCGCTCTGGCGGCGGGCTCGCGCAACGACCGACCCGGCACGCTCGCTTCACCGGCTCGTCCCCGGACGTCGGGACGATCGCGGCGCAGAGCGCGACGACGAGATGCTGAGTCGGCTCGGATTTCCCACCGATCGCGTCGCCGCGTACGTCTGCATCGGTACGGTCTGCTCCGCGCCGATAACGGACGAGGCCTCGCTTGGCTCATCGCTCGAGCAGGCGGGCCGGAGATACACCCACCCGGACTAGGCACGAGTTCTGCGCGGCATCGCGAGCGATGCAGGACGTCAAACAAGAGCTCAAGGAGAAGTCCCTCGTCGCGGCTTTCTCTGATCACGAGAGCGCGGTCCTTGCGGCCACGGCTCTGGATGCGGCGGGGATCCCGCCCGACCACGTCGGTGTTGTCGCCAAGAACGTGCGCCAAGCGCGCGAGGCTGCGGGTTCGTTCAGCGCGGCGGGCGCAATCGTCGGGGCGATCGTCGGCGCGTTGGTGGCTCTTGTCTTTGTGTTCGTCGGCGGTGACGCGGTCAGGCAGAACGTCTTCGCCATCGTTATCGGGACGCCGGCGCTGGTCTTCGCGTTCGCGGCCATTGGAGCCCTCGCGGGTCGGGCGAAGCTCTTCCAGAGCCGTGAATACGAGCGCTACGAGACCGCGGTCGATCGAGGCGAAGCGCTCGTGACCGTCAGCGGAGCGCCCGAGCTCTTGGAGCGAGCTCGCCGAATCCTCGAGGAGCATGGCGCGGTCCGGTTTCGCCGCGAGGAGACAGGCGAGGCGATCTAGAGAGCAGCGACTCCTCGCACGTACACGCTTTTCGGCGAGCCGAGCACGCGCAGATCCTTGAGCGGATCGCCGTCAACGAAGACCAGGTCGGCCCAGCAGCCCGCGCCGATGTGACCGGCTTTCTCGAGGCCGACAACCTCGGCCGCGCGACTCGTCGCGGCGACCAGGGCTTCCTCCGTCGATAGGCCGCATTCCGTGAGGAGCACCGGCTCCAGCGCGAAGCGGTCGTGTCGGGTGAACGGCGCTCCCGCGTCCGTGCCGGTCGCGATCCGCACGCCTGCCTTGTGCGCCATCCGCACACCCTCGCGGTGACGCGCGGAGACCGCGCGCGTGCGCTCGACGATGACCGGATCGAGCGCATCCGCGTGGTCGAGAAGCGACTGCACCACGAGAAGCGTGGGAACGATGGCGACATCGCGCTCTTTGATGACGCGCACGGTTCGCTCGTCAAGGAGGGTCGCGTGCTCGATCGAGTCGATCCCCGCCTCCGCAGCCACGCGCATCCCGCCCGAACCGTGCGCGTGCGTTGTGATGCGCAGCCCAGCGTTGTGCGCCTCGGCCACGGCGGCCGCTGTCTCTTCTGGGGAGTACTGCGATACCTCGGGCGGGGCGCCATCGCCGAGGATGCCACCAGTCGAGAAGAGCTTGATCACCTTTGCACCGGCCGCGACCTGCTCGCGCACGGCCTTGCGCACCTCGTCCGGACCATCCGCGATGCGGCCGACCTCGAAACCGTGGCCACCAGTCGTCGTGATCCCGCGGCCGCATGCGACGATGCGCGGACCCTCGAGGAATCCCTTTTCGATCGCGCGGCCGAGGTCGACGACCATCGTGCCGTTCGCGCTGAGGTCGCGCACCGTGGTCACGCCGGCGCGGAGCGCCGCGCGCGCGTTGCGAAACGCCTTGAGCGTCGCGAGCGCGTCCGACTGCCGCACCTCGGCACCGAAGTTCGGCTCGCCGTCGAGCGTGAGATGGCAATGGCAGTTGATCATCCCCGGCACCACGAACTGGCCGGGCGACGGGACGACCTCGGAGCGCTCGCCCTGCGGTGTCTTCGGGATCGCGCTCCGCTGACCGACCCACGCGACTTCCGCACCCTCGACGACGATCGCCGCGTTGGTCATCGTCCGTGCGCCATCGAAGAGGCCTTCGACCTCGAAGACTGTCCTCACGCTGCAGGCAGTATCGTCCGCCGATGCCCGACGCGCTCATCGAGCGTCTTCGCGCGCGCGGCTTCGTACCACCGGACTACGACGGTGGCGGTCTCCTCAACGTTGCCGCAACGGTCCTCGACGTCCTGGGCGTGCGTGACGAGACCGACCCGCCGCCGCTACGCGCGCTCGAGCCGTCGTTGCGCGACGGGGTCCGGCAGATGGTTCTCGTTCTTGCGGACGGCCTCGGCTTGGCGCAGCTACGCGCTCTCTGCGCGGCCGGCGACATGCCGTTCGTCGCATCGATCGTCGAGCGCGCGACCCGCCATGATCGGGCGCAGCTCATCGAAGCCACGACGATCTTTCCGTCGACCACCGCCGCGGCGATCACGACGCTCCACACGGCTCGGACACCCCAGGAGCACGGGAACCTCGCGTACTTCGTCTGGCTCGAGGAGTTCGCGCAGGTCACGCAGATGCTGCGCTGGGGGCCCGCCGTGCACCGGCGCGGCTCCTACTTTGACGACCCCCGTGTGGACCCGCGCGTTTACGTCAGGGTCGGTTCGATCTATCCGCGACTTCGGCGGGCCGGAGTGGCGGCGCACATCATCCAGCCCGAGCCGTTCCGGCTCGAGGCGATGGATCGCATGCATGCCCTAGGGGCCGAGTACGCCGGGTACTACCTGCCGTCGTCGATGAGCGTTCGGCTGCGCGATCTCCTCGAAGAGCGACCGTGGGGCGACGCACCGGCCTACCTGTATGCGTACTGGGCGGGGATCGACTCGGTCGCGCACGTCTCAGGGCCGCAATCGAGGGACCACGCCACCGAGGCGGCGCTCTTCGATAGGGCCCTCGAGCGCGCGCTCGCATCGCGGCCGCCCGGCGAGACGCTCGTTCTTCTCACGGCCGATCACGGCCACGCGTTCACCGACCCGTTCAAGCTCATCGACCTCGTCGGCGACGACCAGCTGCGGTCGCTATTGCGGAACCCGATAGCCGGGGAGCCGCGGCTCGCATTCCTCCATACAGATCAGCCCGACCGAGTGAAGCAACATCTCGAGCGCCGCTATCCGGAGACGTTCTTCTTCCTCGATCGCGAAGAGGCCATCGCGGCCGGACTCTTCGGCCGCGGTGACCCCGAGGTCGTGAGGCAGCGGGTCGGGGAGGTCCTCGCGATGCTCGGAGGTGATCGCGCCGCGAGCATCGTCAGAGTCGACGGCCAGACGTTCCGGCATCGCGGATCACACGGCGGGATGAGCCCTGCGGAGATGCAGATTCCAATCCTCGCGTGGCGCGCGTGACGACGTATTCCCGGCGGCCGGACCGAAACCCTCTTTACGCGACGGTGGACCCCCCGGCCTCCGGCCGGTGCCCCATCGCGCGGGGGCCCTCGGTCCGGCCGCGACGTAAGTCCGCGTTCCATCGCTAGGATTCGATTTCAGTGGCAACGACGTCGTATCTCCAGGAAATGGCCGGCGGTATGGTCGCGGCCGCCGCGTTCGACGACGACGACGCGGCCGTCTCGGCGGTGACACTGCTCCGCGAATCGGGAGTGCACGAGCAAGACATCTCGGTGATCGCGCGCGATCGGCGCCGCGCCGAGCTCGTCGCCGGAGACCGGGCCTGGCTCCCCGGCAAGGGATGGAGCGGGCTCATGGTGCGACTTCAAAAGATGATCAACGGTGGACTTCCGAAGGACGTCAGGAGCCGATACGCCAAGGCGCTGCGCTCCGGACAGATCGTTGTCGTCGCCGCGGCCGGCGATCAGCCACCAGACACCATCGCCGCGCTGATGGGGCAGGCGCGCGGCAGCCTCGTCGACATGTGGTGGCAGCAGCCGACGTTGCTCTTCGCGCCGCCGGAGCTCGCCGGACCCTTCTAGCCGCGATCCGCGGCGGCGATCCTCTCGAACGCGGTCGCGAGCGTTTCGGTCTCGCGTTCGGTCAGATGATCTGCGAAATGTTGCCCGACCGAGCGAAAGAACTCGGGCGCTGCGCGTCGCAGCTTCTGGCGTCCCTTTGCGGTGAGCGCGAGAAGCTGGCCGCGCGCGTCCGTTGGACAGACCCGGCTACCAATCAAGCCGAGCGCCTCCAGCCGATCGACTGCCCGGGTGAGCCCGCTCTTGGTGAGCGTCGAGCCAAGTGCGAGGTCCGTTGGGCGGATGCCTTGTTCGCCCGCCTCGTTGATGATCGCGAGCAGGTGGTGTTCCGCCAGGGCGAGCCCCGCCTGGCGCTGGAGATCGCGATCCATAGCACGAGCGACGACGACCGAACCGACCATGAATGCGCGCCACGCGCGAAACTCGGTCGGCTTGAGGCGTCGCTTGGTGGCCCTCGGAATAACTTGCGTAGGCAACTAGTTGATTGTACCAGCAACTAAACCCCGGTGACGCCGGCGAGAGGGAAACATATGTTCTGGTACATCGACCCATCCCATACGGCAGTGAACTTTTCGGTGAAGCACATGATGGTGACCACCGTTCGCGGCAGCCTCGGCAAGGTCCGCGGCCGCATCGAGCTGGACCCCGAGCACCCCGAGAAGGGTGACTTCGAGATCTCCGCAACGGTGAAGGGGATCAACACCGGCGACGCGAGGCGCGACGGGCACCTCCAGTCGGCGGATTTCTTCGACGCCGAGAAGTACCCCGAGATCACCTTCAAGAGCAACGCGGTCTTCCCGAAGGGCGAGGGCCACTACACGGCGAGCGGCGACCTCACCATCCGCGAGGTCACGCGTCCGGTGAGCTTCGACATCGAGCTGATCGGCGTCGTGGCCAACGCTCAGGGCGGGCAGCACCTCGGTGCCGCCGCCACGCTGACGATCGATCGGACGGATTTCGGCCTCACCTGGAACATGCCGATACCGAACGGCGTCCTGGTCGGCGACAAGGTCAAGATCGAGGTCGACCTCGAGGCGCTTGACGAAGCGACAGCGAAGACGCGCGGCCTCGCCGCGTAATCCTGCCCACCTCTAGACATAAAGGCCCCGTGGTGGAATCCACCACGGGGCCGCCCTTTTTGCCTCTCGTTCTACTCGTACCGAAGCGCGCTCAGCGCGGACATGCGCATCGCGCGACGCGCTGGCAGAAAGCCCGCCAGCAGCGCGACTCCTAGTGCGAGCGCCAGCGCGCCGAGCGCGAGGTCGGGACCCACGACGAAGATCGCGGCGGGGTTCGTGCGTGGGTTCAGCTGCCGGATGATGCGGTCGATGAGCTGACCGCCGGCGAGGCCGAGCGCCAGACCGAGGACCCCTCCGAACACTCCGACGTACGCGGCCTCCGCGAGGAACAGCGCCCGGATATCGCCCGGCGACGCGCCGACCGCCTTCATGATCCCGATCTCGCGCGTCCGCTCGAGCACTGACATCACCATCGTGTTCGCGATCCCAATCGCGGCGACAAGAAGCGCTACGCCGCCGATCCCGGCGAGGATGCCCTTGAACACGCCGAACCCTTGGTCGATCTGCTCGACGACCTGCTTCAGCGAGAACGACGAAAACCCAAGCTCCTGTACGGCTTTCACGATGTCCGCCACGTTGGTCGAATCGTCGGCCTCGACGGCCAGGCCGCTGTACCCGGTCGTTTCGCGAACCGACTCGGGCGTGAGGCCGCGGTTCTCCGCGCCGGCGAGGAGCGCGTCATCCAGCGGGATCCGGAAAGACGTCTGGGATGCCTGCTCGTCGAAAACACCGACGATCTTCACGGCGTAGTCCCGCGGCGTTCCGCTTCCCCCGATCCGCGTGCTGCCCAGCTTTACCGCGCCGCCGACCCGCATCGTCACCGTTCTGCCGACCGCTGCGCCAGCGCTGGGCGCGACGAGCCGCGCGATGTTGCCGGGTATCACCGCGACGGCGTGGTCCCCAGCTTCAATGTGCCGGCCCGCGAGCAGATCGCCTCGATCGACGGGCGCGCCCGGCTCGATGCCCTGCGGCCGGATCGTCGCGTCGTCGCCGCCTTCGACGACCATTCCGAGCGGCGCGTCGAACTGCCGGTAGACCCCATCGACGTGCGCGACGCCTTTCAGCTTGGCGACCGTGTCGTCGCTGATCGTGCGCGGCACCGCGGAGAGACCGTTGGCGCCGGGCTGGAACGGCTGCACGGTCACGAGGCGCAGGTCGCCGATGGAGAATATCGAGCGGCGCACGTTATCTTCCGCTCCGGTAGCGAGCGCGATCAAAAGGACGACGAGCGCGGTGCCGATAGCGACGCCGGCGGTCGTGAGACTCGAGCGAAGCCGGGCACGGCCGTAGTTCCCGAGGGACATGCCGAGGAGATCGCCGGGCCTCATGCGTCCACCACCCGGCCGTCGCGCATGCGGACGGTCCGGTCGGCGTGCGAGGCGATCTGCGCGTCGTGGGTGACGAGGAGGACCGTCTGCCCATGCGCGTGCAGCTCCTCGAAGAGTCCGAGGAGAGCCGCCCCATTCGCGCTGTCGAGATTTCCGGTCGGCTCGTCCGCGAGCAGGATCGCCGGATCGCCGATGAGGGCACGCGCCACGGCGGCGCGCTGCAGCTCTCCGCCTGAGAGCTCGTTCGAGCGATGGTCGGCGCGCGCGCTCATGCCGAGCCGCTCCAGCATTGCCCGCGCTCGCCGCAGGCGCTCGCTCGCCGGCACGCCCGAGAACGCCAGGGGCAGCGCGACGTTCTCGACGACGCGGAAACGGGGCAGCAGATTGAATGCTTGGAAGACCATGCCGACCCGCCGGCTGCGATGGCGGGCCAGCTCTTCCTCGTTGAGCCTCGCGAGGTCCTCGCCGTCGACACGGACCGTCCCCCCGGTTGGCCGCTCCAGGCCCGCGACGATGTTGAGGAGCGTGGACTTCCCGGACCCTGACGGCCCCATCACGGCCACGAACTCGCCGCGGCGTATGCCAAGCGTGACGCCGTCCAGCGCCGCGACTGTCGTGTGACCCGAGGCGTACGTCCGTTCGAGGTCGATCGCTTCGACAGCGAGTGGCGCGTTCACCGTGGTCAAGTCTGCCCGACGCGTGCGACCATCACCGTGTGCGGGTGATCACGCCCGAGATGCGAAAGCCCACGAGAAGCGTCGCCGACATTTTCTCCGGCGAGGTCGACTCGTTCACAGTGGTCGGAGGCGAGCACAGCACCGATCTTCGACTCTCCGAGATCCATTTCAAGTCCGGCGCCCGCAACCGCTGGCACACGCACACGACCGACCAGATCCTGCTGTGCACCGACGGCGACGGGATAATCGCCACCGACGCCGAGCAGCACGACCTCACGCCGGGTGTAGTCGCGTTGATCCCGAAGAACACTCGGCACTGGCACGGCGCCAAGCCCGGGAAGGACATGACCCACTGGTCGATCCTCGGGCCCGCGGACACACGGATCGCGGACTAGCGGCCGCGACGCGCGATGATCGCGCCGATCGCGACCGTGAAGAATCCAGCCGCGAGCGCGACCAGAAACACGAGCAGCGTCGTTCGGCCGGCGAGGATCTCGAAGGCGCTCGCCAGGAACGCGAGGCCGTTGAATACGATCGCCATCACGTTCGGCAGACGCATGTCGTCCCAGTGGAGTGATCGAAGCTCCTGGATTCCCGTCACGGCGTAGCCGAAGCAGGCCGCGCCGGCGAGCCGGTACACGTACTCATCGGTTCCCTTGTAACCCATCAGCGCGGCGAAAGGCGCTGGCGCCTGCGGCCCCAGGCCGAAGACGGCCGCGGAAAGAGTCGCGAGCGCGAGGATGACCATGACCCACATGGCGACATCGCGCGGACCAGCGACGGCGCCGCGATGCGCCACAAGGATCTGTGCCACAGCCCAAGCTGAAACGACTGCCCATAGCGAAACGATCACGACGAGTCCGCTGATCTGGTTGCTCGCGAAGGAGACGAAGCCCGCGAGAAAGGCGATCGCCACGAACGCGTACGTGCCGAGAATCACGAAGCGGCTTGGGGACCACGCTCCGTCGCGGACGCCGAGACCGAGCGCGACCGCGTACCCGATCATCGCCGCGCCGCCGAGCTCGTAGATAAACGTGTCATCGCCGGACAGCTCCGCCAGTCGCGCGAACGGTCGCGGAAAGACGTAGAGCGGCAGGCCAAGGGCAAGCGAACCCACGAGCGGGAGCGCGAGGACGGCCCGCGCGAAGGGCCCTATGCGCGAAACAGCCGGCCTGTCCAGATCCAGAACGCCGGGACCAGGATGACGGACGCGAGTCCGCCGCTTACGAGGATGAGGCCGTCGTACGCGGCAACAGTCGCGAAGAAAAGCACGATGAGATCGAGTCCGCTGACGATCGCGAGCCAGCCGAGGTTGCGGGGCCACGTGGCGTTGCCAGCGACTATTTCGAGGCCGAGCGTGAGCGCCCAGAGACCCGCGAGTCCGAATGTCGCGAGGCCCCGCGGATCAGTGGGCGAGAGGTCGGTCGTCGCGATGCCCTGTTCGACCGCGATCGCGGCAAATGTCCCGTGTGCCGCCGAGAGGAGTCCATACCCGACGCCGAGTGCGGTGAGCCACCAGCGCGCATCGCCGCCGACGCGTGCCGCCGCCGAGGTTGTCGCGATCGTGGCCGAAAGCCCAGCTCCCGCGATGAGCGCCCACGCGAGCGCAGCCGCCTGCGTGTTCTCCGGATGATTCCGGACGAAGCCGAGGAACACGACCGCATAGACGAGCGAGAACGCCGCGATGAGATATGCCTGGAAGCCGGCTCGCCGCGAAAACGCTCGATCGATTGGCATCGGCGGCATCCTAGGCGCTGCGGGTCCTGTCCCGGCTATTACGTGAGCAGCGCCGGGGTCCTCCTCGCTCGGCCCCGGTGGGATCGCGATGGACCGCCTTCTAGGGGCCGCTCGCTCAGAAGACCCCGACGCTGCTCAGATCTCGCGCGAGCGGAAGCTCCAAATGGCCAGAATCAGCATCGCGGCGATCCACGCTGCGGCCCAGGCGATGTATGCCGCCGGTGGTGGCTCCGCCGCAAAGAAAGGGTTCGCCGCCACCGCGGGGCCGGCCGCTTGCTGGGCGGCGATAACGATCGAGGGCTCGAGGCTCCAGACCGCTCCACGCCATAGCCCGTCGGTCGGCAGGATGAGCTTCGTCGCGGTGCCGACGTGCGTGACGGTCGCGTTGTTGAAGGCGGCACCGACCCCGCCGACGATCCCGCCCATCCACGCGATGCCGAAGAGGATCGCGGCGATGACTCCGCCGACCATCCCCGCAAGTCGTGTCGAGAGCATGAGCGAGAACGTGAGGATCACGACGCCCTCACCAAGCACGAAGCCAAGAAACTCGAACGGATGCGGCGGTTGGTAACCACTCACGGCCTGGACGGCGACGAGCTCGACCACGGCCGCGGCGAGGCCGTACGCGACGACGACCGCGATCAGGCCGACCCACTTCCCGAGGACGTATTCGGCGCGCGCGATCGGCCGCGCGAGAATCGCGAGCGCGATCCCCGACTCGAGCTCGCCCGAAATCGCTGGAGACGCGACGAAAACGGCGGCCAGCGAGAGAACCCAGCTGAACATGAACATCACGAGGATCAGGAGCTGCGAGACGATCGTCTTCTTCTGCGCGTCCGAGAGGGGCTGGCCTGCGTTCCGCAGGTCGTCGACGCGCGACACTCCCCAGACGGTCAGGGCGATCACCACGAGAGTGAGCAGTACGAGCGCGAGCAGGAGCCGGCGCCGGGCCGCTTCGCCCACGACCTGCCGCGCCACGACGAGCACCGCCCTCATGTCATTGCCCCAGAAGGCTCAGGAAGCGTTCTTCGAGCGATTCGTGCTGCGGCTCAACCGCATACACGCGCGCGCCGGAGGCGACCACCGCGCTGACGAGCTCCGGGATCCGTTCGCGATCGATGCCTTTGATGACTAGGGCGCCGTCCGCGCTGTCATCGAGCTCGCCGAACTTGGCCATGGCCGCACGGGCCTCGCGCGAAACGCCGGCGGCGCGTACGCGCACCGACGACGTTCCGAGGAGCGTTGCGAGATCGCCCTGCGCCACGACCTTGCCGCGATCGACGATCGCGACCGCGTCGCACACCTGCTCCACCTCGCTCAGGAGGTGCGAGTTCAGGAACACGATCGTTCCTTTCTCGCGAAGAGCCCGAATGATCTCGCGGACATCGTGGCGGCCGACAGGATCGAGGGCGCTCGTCGGCTCGTCGAGCAGCACGACCGCCGGATCGTCGAGCAACGCCACGCCGAGGCCGAGCCGTTGCTGCATGCCCTTGGAGAACGTGCCGACGCGGCTGGTGCCGCGATCGGCGAGCCCGACCGTCGCCAGGATGCGGTCGATCTCCGACGCCCACTTCGCGCGCGGGATCGCGGCGAGCTCGCAGTGGAGCGCCAGCACCTCGCGCGCGGTCAGCCACGATTGATAACGAAAGAGCTCCGGCAAGTAGCCGATGCGGCCCAGCGACGTCTTCGATCCGAGCGCAGCCCCGGCAAGCGAGCCGCTGCCACTCGTCGGGCGCGTCAGACCGAGAAGAATTTTTACCGCGGTCGTCTTTCCTGCGCCGTTCGGTCCGAGGAAGCCGAAGACGCCGTGCTCCACCGACAGCGAAAGGTCGTCGAGTGCGACGACCTTCGCGTAGCGCTTGGTGACGTGCTCGAGGCGGATCGCCCCGTTCGCGATCGCCACCTACCGCATGGAGTTCGCTATCGAAAGTGCCTGGCTCTCCGTGAACGACCCGATCACCTCGAACATCATGCCGTCCTTCTGCCAGATGACGGCGCTCGCGATGCCGGTGTTGTCGCCGATGTAGAGGCCCTGCACGCCCTGCACCGTCACCGGGTGCGAGATCGCGAGCTCCGCCGGGACGGGCACGGGGAGGGTGCTCGAGGGGTCGCCGATCGCGCGGATCGCGGCCGCGAGCTGCGGCGAGATGCCCGGCTGCGAGAGCAGATAGCTGCGCAGCTCCTCCACGGTCACGCCGTCACTTGAGATGGTCGGCGCCTTCGCCTGCCCGACGATGAGCGTCGGGACGTCCGGGTATGCGCCGGTGGCGCCCGTGGCACCCGCAGGAGCGCCCCAAATCTGAACGGCGGCGGGTCCGCCGGTGATGAACAGCTTGCTGCCGTCGATGTCCGCGGGAAGGGGGGGCGCGGTACGGTTCTGGCGCGCGGCCGCCTGCCGGGTGGAATCAGCGCTGAACGTGAACGTCGCGCTGGATCGGTTGATAACGCCATAACGCGGGTTGCCCGTGACGCTCGAGGGCAGCGAGGTCGGCGTCTGCACCGCGAAGCCCGCGTCGGCCGATGCCTGTCCGCGCGTCTGGAATTCCTTCGGCTGCGGCGGCGTCGTCCACACGAACGTGCCGTACGCGCCCATGCATTCCTCGAGGTTCAGACCGGAGCAGGCCTGGCTCAGATAGTTGAGATCGCTTTGGCTCACGGGTACCCCAACCACGCTCTTCGGCTCGAAGATCTGGAGGATCGAGCCCGCAACGCCCGAGAGCGTGAGGGCGCTCGCGACGATGACCACACCGGCCGCGGCCGCGAGACCCTGCAGCCATCGCGACGAGATGCGCCGGCGTGCGACCGGCGGCACTTCCGCGATCCCATCGCTCTGGACTCGCGCGCGGAATCGCACCAGGGCGTCGTCGGTGTTCACCGACGGGTCGGTCGTCCCGAGCGCGCGGGCGATATCGGTGTCGTTCATTGCAGTTCCCTCCGGAAAGCATCTTCCGCGCGGCGAAGCAACGTGCCGACACTCGACGCGCGGATGTCGAGCGCGGCCGCGATCTCGGCATACGAAAGGCCGGCATAGCGAAGCGCGAGCATCGCGGCAGAACGTTCAGGCAAGCGTGCGAGCACCGCGCGCACCTCGTCGCGCGTCTCGGATGCGGCCACGACCTCCGCGGGATCATCGGTCACGGCTGCGGCGTCGAGCGGTAGGGCCTGCGCGGCCTCGCGACGTGAGCGCCGGTCGCGCCCGCGTAGCGCATTCAGAGCCGCGTGCGCCGCGGCGGCGTGAAGCCACGCCGGCGCGTACGGAACGTTTGCGGGGTGCGATCGATAGAACGAAACGAATACGTCCTGGGCAACATCCTCGGCCTCGGCTTGATCGGCGAGCACGCGATGCGCGATACCGACGACGCGCGCGTACTCGGTTCGGAAAAGGCTCTCGAACGCCGGCGAGAGCGAATCAGCCACATGCCCTGCCCCGCCAGGGACGCCTGCCCCTTCACGCGCGGGCAACGTCATGGACGACGAGGCCTCCATATACCGGTAGAGCACCACGGCGCGGTCAGATGTGACAGCAGGGAGGATTCTCCACCACTCGGATGGCACCGCTCTTGCGCCGACCAGAGGCTGATGAGGTCACGTTCCGTTCCCCGCAATCGCGCCGGCCAAGCGCCGACTCGCTCGCCTCGCGAGGCGATAAAGCGGCTCGACGAGAAGGCCGCGAAACAAAAGGGGAGCGCCAACAAGCGCCGGATCCAGAGCAAACAGGAGGAGTCGTAGACATGCCGACAGTCAAGAAATCCATAGAAGTGGACGTTCCGGTCCGGGTCGGCTACGACCAGTGGACCCAGTTCGAAGAGTTCCCGCGATTCATGGATAGCGTCGAAGAAGTTCAGCAGCTCGACGACAAGCGCCTGCATTGGCGCGCGAAAGTTGGCGGCAGGGTCGAAGAGTGGGACGCCGAGATCGCCGAGCAGGTCCCGGACAAGATCATCGTATGGCGGAGCACGTCCGGCGCGCGTAACGACGGCATCGTGCGGTTCGTGCCGCTCGGCGCGAGCAAGACGAAGGTCGAGCTCGAGATGCACTGGGATCCGAAGGACGTGACCGAGCGCATCGGTGATGCACTCGGGGCTGACGACGCCCGGATTCAGGGAGATCTCGGTCGCTTCAAGAAGTTCGTCGAGGAGCGACGCACACCGACCGGGGCATGGCGTGGCGAGATCCATGGTGACCGCGTAGAGGGAGACCGCGCCCAGGAAGACCAAGAGGCCGGTACGAGCTCCCGCGGCTAACGAGGCCATGCGCGTCGCGATGCTCGCGCCCATCTCGTGGCGCGTACCGCCGCGCCACTACGGCCCCTGGGAGCGCGTGGTGTCCCTCCTCACGGAAGGACTCGTCGAGCGTGATGTGGACGTGACGCTGTTCGCTACGGCGGACAGCGTCACGCAGGCTCGGCTCGACGCGATCTGTCCGCGACCGCTGGAGGAAGACCCCTCCCTCGATCCGAAGGTATGGGAGTCGCTCCATATCGCGAATGCGTTCGAGAAGGCAGATCGCTTCGACGTGATCCACAACCACTACGACTTCCTTCCGCTGACCTACACGGGTCTCTTTGCGACTCCGGTGGTGACGACGGTGCATGGCTTCTCGTCGGACGGGATAAAGCCCGTGTACCGGCGTTACGCCGACCGCGTCGCCTATGTCTCGATCAGCGACGCGGATCGCGACCCCGACCTGCGCTACGTCGCGACCGTCTACCACGGCATCGACCTCGCGGAGTTCACGTTGCGCGAGCGCCCTGGCCGCGGGCTCGTGTATTTCGGACGCATCCATCCCGATAAAGGCGTGGCCGACGCGATCGCGGTCGCGAAGGCCGCGGGCGTTCCGCTCGTGATCGCGGGCATCGTTCACGACCGGAGGTACTTCGAGCGTGAGATCGCGCCCCACGTCGACGGGGACCGCGTGCGCTACGTGGGTTCCCTTGGACCAGCCGAGCGCGACGAGCTGCTCGGGTCCGCGCTCGCGCTGCTCCATTTGGTGGAATTCGCGGAACCCTTCGGCCTTTCGATGATCGAGGCGATGGCGTGCGGGACACCGGTGATCGCGCGCGGACGGGGGGCCGTACGCGAGGTGGTGGACGAGGGGTTGACGGGCTTCGTCGTCGACGACGTCGCCGGCGCGATCGACGCGGTTGGTCGCATCGGTGCCCTCGACCGGCGCGCGGTGCGCGCCCGCGTCGCCGAACGATTCAGCCGCGACCGCATGGTCGACGACTATCTGCGCGTGTACGAGCGGATCGTGTCGGGCGCGCGTATCGCGTGAGCCAATCGTTCGAGGTCGGTGTCAACTACTGGCCGGCGTCGAGCGCGATGCGCTGGTGGCGGCGGTTCGACGCGGGCGAGGTCGATGGCGATTTCGCGCGCATCCGTGACGCGGGCGGCGAGCTCGTCCGGTTCTTCCTGTTGTGGGAGGACTTCCAACCGCAGCCGACGTCGGTCAGCGATCGCTCCCTTGCGCTCCTCGTGACCGTGGCCGACACCGCGCGGCGTCATGGTCTCCAGGTCATCCCCACGCTCTTCACGGGTCACATGAGTGGTGCGAACTTCGTGCCCCTGTGGGCCCTCGCGAGCAATACCCAGGGCGGACGGTTTCGCGTCATCTCGAACGATCACATCTTGGAGCGGGGGATGCGCAACTGGTACGTGGACCCGCTCGTCTTCGAGGCGCAGGCCCTGCTCGCGCGCGAGTGCGCCCGCGCTCTCGCGGCCCATCCCGCCCTGTGGGCGTGGGATCTCGGCAATGAGAACTCGAACTGCTGCGTGCCTCCGACTTCCGAGGACGGCGTGCGCTGGCTCGAGCGGATCTCCGGAGCCATCAGATCCGCGGACGCTTCTTGCGCGATCACCCTCGGGCTGCACATGGAGGACCTCGAGGATGACCGGCGGATTGGGCCAGCCGAGGCTGCGCGGGTCTGCGATGTCCTCTGCATGCACGGGTACCCGATTTACGCGCCGTGGTGCCGAGGGCCTACCGACCCGGAGCTCGTCGCATTCCTCGCTGACATCACGCGTTGGCTGGGCGGGAGGGATGTCCTCTTCGCGGAGTTCGGCGCGCCCACGAGCAACGACGATCCCCAAGCTGAGCGCGCCTCGACCCTCCTGACCGAGGACGAGGCCGCGCGGTACCTCGAGCACGCGTTCGCGCGCCTCCACGCCGCGGGCACGGTCGGTGGCCTGGTGTGGTGCTACGCCGACTACGACCGAGCGATCTGGTCCGAGCCGCCGCTCGATCGCGCCCCCCACGAGCGCCACTTCGGCCTCTGGCGCGCGGACGGGAGCGCGAAGCCAGCCACTGCTGTGCTCAGCGAGTGGAGCAGGCGGCCGCGCGCCGCGCCGCGCCCGGCGCCGTGGTCTGACAACGACCGCCGGGACCTTCAGACGGCGCCGCGGGAGACGCTGATCCGCCTCTACCAGGCCTACACGGCCGCCGCTCCGCTGGCACGTCCGGTGCTCTAGGGCCGGCGTGCTCGCAACCAGCGGTGACCTCGTGGAGATGCGACTGCGAGACGACGCCACCGAGTGGAAGGCGCTCGTGGAACGCCTGGAAGCCCGGCGCGTACTCGACATCGGCAGCGGTCTCGACGGCCTTCCCGAGGAAGGCGAATACGACCTCATCGTCGCTCCGAACGATCCTTTCGCCGGCATCCTCGAGGACGGCGCGCGCGCGGCAGCGATCGCGAAAGTTCGCGGCCTCCTCGCGCGCGACGGGCTCCTCGTCATCGAGGGTCTCTACGTGCCTCCGCAGGAGGATGCCGTCGCATCAGCCCCCGACGGCCTCGTCCGCGAGCGCAAGCTCGCGGACGGATCGGTCGAGCGCGAAGTGTGGGCCGCGCTAGGCGAGCATCAGTACGAGATCTGCACGAACGGATCGTCGCCAGTCCGCGTCCGCGCGTGGCACTGCGGCGAGACAGCACTGCGCGAATCGGACGCTCGCATCGCGGGTGGGCTCGACGAGCGTGACTTCGATCCCTGGGGCGACCGCCTGATCGCGGTCGTGCCGGGCTGGTCGTGAACAGGTCCTCGTGTGATCGTCCCGCGGGCGCTCGCCGCCTCCGTCGCGGCGCGCTCGCGGTCGCGTTCTAGTCGTTCGCACTCGGCGGCGCGCCGAGCGGCGCGCCGCCCCGCGACGACATCCTAATTCCTAGTGACCATTGGACTGTCCCGCAAGGACGCGCACGGCGGCGACGACCCGCTCGCGTAACGCGGGCTTCAGCTCGTCGACGGTCTCGAGGGCATCCGTCCCGGTCGCGCTGACGCGGAGCCGCACCTGGAGCAGGAGGCGGTACAGGATCTCCCACTCCTCGAAGTCGAAATCCCGCTCGTTGAGCTCGTTACCGATCGCGTCGAGGTCGTCCTCGCCGCGCGCCGCCTTGATCAAGCGATCCTCGATCGCCTGCGCCTCCTTCGACCAGGTCTGATAAGCCTCTGTGAAGGTGAGCTCGCGGACGATCGCGGCGCGCGCGTGCGCGAGCGTCCTCTTGTGTCCAACAAGCGATAGGTCCATCGGATGGAGCGTCATCTCGAAACCATCACCCACGAGCTCCGCCAGCTCCGCGGGGACGAGGGCGCGCACGGTCTCGCCGCCGAGAACGGCAAGTACCTTTCCCGGCAGCTCGTACGCCCAGTGCGCACGCCTGCGCATCACGCCGATATCGGCGCGTTCGAGCGCTCCGGCGAGGTCTCGAACCACAACGTCGTACCTGCCGGGTTTCACCGCGATCGGCACGTGCGCGGCCTCCCAGCGCCGCAGCAGGGCACGGATCTGGCCGAGCGGCGCGACGACCATCATCCAGACCAGCACAACGAAAAGCGCGAGCGAGTTCGGATATCCGCGGAGGATCGTCGTCACAAGGGCGCGGCCCCGTGGACGCAATCCCTTCTCGGGCAGGCGCGCCGAGAGCGCGCCGTTCACGAGCGGAAGGACGATCGCGAGAACGAGCATCACAAGCCGTACCCACGGCTTGGCCCAATCCGGAACGGTGAAGAAGCCGAGGAGAAATGTCGCTAGGGATGGGAAAGCGATGCCGGCGAGGACGATCGGCCAGAGGAGCGCGGTCAGAGCCATACCCGAGAGGTAGAGCTGCCGGTCCTGCGGTACTCGACCGAAGAGAAGGATCGTCGCCCAGTTGAACGCGAGCGTGAGGACGCGGCCGAGCTGCCGCCCGATGAACGCGAAGATGAATCCGATCTCGAGCACTGGACGTGTCTAGAGCAGGGGGCGTGCCTCGGCCAGCCCTACCATCGCGCGGTTCGTGGAGATCGGGGAAACGCTTGAGGTGTCCACGCGCGCGGCCTGGCGCGCCTGGCTCAAGCGGAATTACGCGCGAAAGAAAGAGATCTGGGTCGTCCTTCACGCGAAGGCAAGCGGGAAGCCGTCGCTCGCATACAACGATGCCGTCGACGAAGCGCTCTGCTTCGGTTGGATCGACAGCATCGTGAAGAAGGTCGGCGTGCACTCTCGGGCGCAGCGGTTCACACCTCGCCGCGAAGGTGCGCCCGTCTCCGAGATGAACAAGGCGCGCGCGCGTCGCCTCGTTCGCGAGGGCCGCATGACTGCGGCCGGGCGGACGGCGCTCGGATCGGCGTTGCGGCGCGATCCACTCGTCGTCGCGCCCGACGTCCGCCGCGCCCTGCGAGCGGAGCCCGGCGCATCGGAGCGCTTCGAAAGGCTTCCCGTGCCGTACAAGAGGATTCGCCTTGGATTCATCGAGGGCGCGCGGAGCAGGCCCGAGGTATTTGCCACGCGGCTTCGGTACTTCGTGCGCATGACGGCACAGGGGAAGCGCTACGGCATGGTCCGGAGCTAGCGCGAAGACACCGCGACCCGGATGCCGAAAGCGACGAGCACCACGCCGGTGACCGCCTCGATCGCGCGGCGGATGCCGCTCCGTCGAAGCACATCGCCGGCGCGCGCGACCGCGAACGCGTACCCGGTAAGCCAGCTGAGGGTCATGAGGCAGAAGACGATCCCGAGTCCCAACAACGGGAGGAACGCCGGCGCATCAGCCGCGACGAACTGGGGGAGCAGGCTCGGGAAGAACACGGCCATTTTCGGATTGGTGAGGTTGCTCAGAACCCCTTGCCGCAGAGCGGTCGCGGTTCGGACTCGCGGGAGCCCGGCGTCCACAGTCGGGTGCGCCGAGCGGCCGCGGTACGCGGACCAGAGCGACTGCGCACCCAGATAGATGAGGTAGGCGGCGCCGGCGAGCTTTAGCGCCGCGAACGCCGGCTCGGCCGCGACAAGGAGCGCCGACACGCCGACGCTTGTCGCGAGCGACCACGTCCCTTGGCCGAGGGCGACGCCGACCGCAGTCGCGATCCCGGCCGGCCGGCCGCCGACGAGCGTGTTGCGGATGGTGAGAGCGGTGTCCGGTCCCGGCGTAACGATCACCACGATCGCAAGGGCAACGAAACCGGCGACGTCGGTCACGCGCCTAGTCTGAGACGCGGTGGTTCATCCGCGTGTCCAGCCCATCCACACCGGGCATTACACGATGCCCGCCGACGGAGATCGGTTCCCCGGCGAACGCGTTGTGGTCACGGCGTTCGTCATCGAGCATCAGCGCGGGATCTTCCTGTTCGACACCGGGTTCTCGCCTGAGCCGAGGAAGATGGTCGATCTCTACCAGCCGGTGTACATGCGCCCGATCGACGAAGCGCTGCGCGCCGCCGGTCACGGCATAACCGACGTCAAGCTGATCGCCAACTGTCACTTCCACGCCGACCATGCGGGCGGCAATCGCCACTTCACGCGGACCCCGATCTTCGTGCAGAAGCGCGAGCTCGCGCATGCCCGGCAGCAGAACGACTACACCCATCTTCCTCATGTCGCGGATTTTCCCGGCGCCGCGCTCGAGGAGATCGACGGAGACGCCGAGCCGTGGCCCGGCGTCCATATCGTGCCCACACCCGGCCATTCGCCCGGCCATCAGTCGGTCGTCGTCGATACGAAGGAAGGCCGCGTCGTCCTCGCCGGACAGGCCCTGAGCTTCTCCTCGGATTACGCGCGCCATCAGTACTCGCACGAGCTCGCGCTGGCCGGCGAGGAACACGCCCCGTATCCCGATTGGATCGCGCGATTCCACGAGTTCGATCCAGTCCGCGTGCACTTCGCACACGATCGGGCGATCTGGCAACGGGACGTCGCCGAGTCCATCCGGTGACCACCTCGCGTGCTCGTGAGGTCATCCGACTGACGGAGCTGCGCGGCGTCATCTTCGACATGGACGGCGTGCTCGTGAACTCCGAGGAACTCATCGCCGACGCGGCGATCGCGATGTTCGCCGAAAAGGGACATCAGGTCCGGCGCGAAGAGTTCCGGCCGTTCATCGGGACCGGCGAGGATCGTTTCATCGGAGGCGTCGCCGAACGCCGTGGCATCATTTTGGATCCGGCGCGCGACAAGGCGCGCACGTACGAGATCTATCTCCAGCTCATCCACGGAAAGCTCCAAGCGCTTCCCGGCGTTCACGAGTTCGTCGATACCTGCCGCGCGAGGGGTCTGGCGATCGCGGTCGCTTCGGGCGCCGACGCGGTGAAAGTGGAGGCCAATCTGCGCGAGGTCGGTCTTTCTCCCAAATTGTTCGCGGCGATCATCGACGGAACGCAGATCGTCCGCAAGAAACCGGCGCCGGACATCTTCCTCGAGGCCTGCCGGCGACTCGGCCTTCGGCCGTCGAGCTGCCTGGTGATCGAAGACGCGGTGGCCGGCGTCGCGGCGGCCAAAGCTGCGGGTACGCGATGCCTTGCCCTGATGACCTCGTTCGATGCGGAGCAGCTGGCCTTGGCCGACTGGATCGCCGCAGATCTGTCGCGTGTTCCACCGGAAGCGCTCGAGTGGTGAAATTCCACGACCGATCCGACAAGGTCCGCCGCCGCAAAGCGCGGATGCCCGTGAGCGGACGCGCGATGAAGAATCCCGAGATGCTCAGGGCGCTGCTCTCTGGCCGCCGCAAGAAAACGAAGAAACCGAAGAAGAAGTAACCAGCGCGCGGCCTTGTGGGATTCGCGACGGCTCCAAGATCGGCTTAGATTGGCCCGAAATGGCCAAATCCCGAGAGGTCACGACCGGGCTCCCGCTCCTCTTCTACGCCGACGGGTACAAGTTCCCCGACGTCTATCACACGACCAAGTTCCTCGCGCCCGATCCGATCATCGCGCTCGAGGACGTCGAAGAGCTCGTGATTGTGACGAGCTCGCTCGAGGAAGGCCGCGCGCGAAAGGAATCGCGCGCAACGACGATCGTGAATATGAACGAATACGGCGCGCAGGAGCTGTCCGCCCGCGGCGTTTCCGGCACCGAATTCTGGGCGGCGATCATGAAGCGCTTCCTCGACGAGCGCGGGCTCCGGCGCGTCGCCGTCCCGCCCTATTTCCCCGTCGCCGAGGCGGACAGGCTGCGCGAGATGGGCATCGAGCTCGTCGTCGCCGCAGACATGCGCGAGCGCCGGCGCGTAAAGCGGCCCGACGAGGTCGCGGCGATCGAGGCGGCGCAGCGCGCGACGGAAGATGCCTGGCGCGAAGGGGTGGACGCGATCCGCCGCGCGAAAGTGCGTGGCGACCGGACGCTCGAGCTCGATGGAGCCGTCTTCACGGCCGAGCGACTGCGCGCGATCGTCGAGTCGGCGCTCCTAGAACGCGGGTACGGATCCGAAGGCGCGATCTGCGCGCCTGGTCCGCAAGCCGCCGATCCGCACCAGATCGGGACCGGCCCGCTCCATGCGGGCGAGCCGATCGTCATGGACATCTTCCCGCAGCACAAGCAGACGCGTTATTGGGCGGACATGACGCGCACCGTCTCGAAAGGCGAGCCGTCCGCCGAGATCCGAAAGATCTATGACCTCGTTCGTCGGGCGCAGGACGCCGGCATCAAGGCACTCCGTCCGGGTGTGACCGGACGCGAGGTCCACGAGCTTGTCGAGGACCTCATCTGGCGAGCCGGCTACGACACGATGCGTCCCGGACAGAAGAAGGACCCGTCCGATCCGACGCCGCGTGGCTTCATCCACTCGACCGGCCACGGGGTCGGACTCGAGATCCACGAGGCGCCCTGGATCTCCCGATCGGGCACGGCGCCGCTCCTCGTGGGCGACGTCGTCACGATCGAGCCCGGGGTGTATGACCCGGTCATCGGCGGCGTCCGGCTCGAGGACATGCTCGTCATCACAGACGGCGGCGCACGCGATCTCACCCAGGCACCGCGCGAGCTCGTCGTTTAGAACCTGGAAGCTCTCCTCTTCGGCGCCGGCGCGGCCGTTGTCTGGGGTTTCGCCGACTACGCCGCGGGGATCTGCGCGCGCAGCGTTGGCGCCGTCCGCACAGCATTCGCGATGCAGTCCACGGGCTTGGTCTCGTTCGCCGCTGTCGTTTGGGTCGCGCGCGGATGGCCCTCGTTCGAGCCCGGCATGGTGCCGTACGCAATCGCCCTTGGGCTGACCGGGGTGATCGCGGTGGCTGCGCTGTACCGCGGTCTCGCCCTCGGCCCGGTCGCGGTGGTGGCGCCAGTCGTGGCGTCGTATGTCGTGATCACGGTGATCCTCGTTGTGATCGTCCTCGGCGAACGGCTCACGCTCGCGCAGATCCTCGCCGCGTCGCTCGTGTTCGTCGGCGTCGTGCTCACATCGACCGACGCGCGCGAGCTTCGCGTGACGCTGGGGCGTCCCGTGCCCGGCGTGCGCATCGGCCTGATCTCGACCGTGGGCTTCGGGCTGTGGGCCGCGATCTTCGCGATCGCCACGCGCCAGTACTCGTGGGTCGCGATGGTGCTCCTCCTGCGCGCGACCAGCTTCGTCTTCGTCGGCGCGTTCGTCGCCTCACGACACATCGACCTGCGCGTCTTTCGCGAGCGCATCGTCCTCGCCCTGGGCACGACTGTGGGGATCCTCGACACACTCGCCAACGGTCTGTTCGCGCGCGGCATCGAGTCCGGCTACGCCTCGCTCGCGGCGACGGGCACCGGCATGTACCCGATCGTGCCCGCCGTGCTCGGCATGCTCGCTCTCGGCGAGCGCATCGCGCCGAATCAGATCGTGGGGATCGTCCTTCTCGTGATCGGGCTCGCGACGCTCGGCGCGGTCAGCTAAGCGGCGAGCAGCAGCTCCGGCGCGGCACTCGAGCGCGCGACCTTCGTACGGAGATAGGCGACCGCCGCGTCGAGCTGGGGATCGCCCTGCGCGCCGGTCGGCTGATCGACGACCTGATCGGGGACGATGCCTCTACCTGGCCCGTTGAGATCGGCGCCGGTCTTCGCGTCCTGGATCTTGGTGATCGTGACGAGGAGCAGGCCTCCGTCAGGTAGGTCGCGCGGCTGACCCGTGCCGACACATCCCGCCGTCTGTGTGCCCATCACGAGGCCGGCGCCGTTCGCGCGGATGCCGGCGGCGATGATCTCGGCCCCTGACGCCGAGTTCTTGTTCACGAGCACGACGAGCGGTTTCTGGCTGTCGATGTAAAAGCGGCGGTTCACGTCGAGCGGAGTGCGATTGCCGTCGCGGCCCGTCTGGTACACGAGCGTGCCCTGGCGCACGAAGATGCTCGCGATGTCGACAGCGGCCGATAGGTCGCCACCCGGATCCCCACGAAGGTCGAGGATGAGGCCGCCCGCCCCGTTGGCGTCTAGACGCTTCACGGCATTGGACACCTCATCGGAGACCGCGCCGACGAGCTGGGGGACCTCGATCCGGCCGATGTTCCCGTCGATGAGCGTGTCAGTCTCGAGCGGGACCGAGAAGCGCGCGCGGTTGAGCGTGAACGAGAGGGTGTCCTTATCGCGGAGCACTCCGATGGTTACCGGAGTGCCCTCAGGTCCCTTGACCTTGTTGGCTACTTCCTCGGTCTGGAGGCTCGTGACGTCGACACCATCGACCGCAACGATCTTGTCTCCTGTTTTGATGCCGGCGCGGTCGGCCGGCGTGCCGGAATAGACCCGCACGACCTCAATCGGCTGGTCGGTGGCGGGCTTGTTGATCTGGACGCCGATACCGGACACCGGTGGCTGAGGCTGGTTGAAGTTCTTGGCACGGCTTGGGTCGAGGTAGTAGGTATGGCACTCGTTCATCGACTTCGCCATCCCGTCGACCGCAGCGCGCTCGAGGAGCGTCTTGTCGGCCTTCGGTGTCGCCGCGACGATGGCGTCGAGCCGGTCCGAGAATTTCGAGAAGTCGGACCACGTGCTGCCCGTAAGGTTCAGGCTCGACGATGGAAGGACGCTGTCGGTGGCGCCCTCCTTCTTCGCCTCGGTAACGGCACCGTCCAGGGCGCCGGTGATGAGCGTCGTCGACGTGGGTTTGTCGACGTGACGCTCGATGAGCACCTGGTAGGCAGCCTCGGCCGTCTTGTATGACGTGTTGGAGGGAAGGAGCTCGCGTTGCAGCTCAGCCGGGACGAGCGAACAAGCGGCCGCGATGAATGCGACAAGCGGTAGGAACGTGCGGAGACGGATCAACCAGTACCTGTCGAGAAGTCTACGGGTCGCCTGCGTCAGCAGTTCAGGCGACTTCGCTCGTTAAGAGCTTTCTTAGGCGACCAAGCGCTCGGAACTGAAGCGCGCGGATCGCGCCCTCATTTTTTCCGAGGACCTGCGCGACTTGCCGGCTCGACATGTTCTCGACGAAGCGAAGGACGATGACCTCCTGCTGCTCGGCCGTGAGGTGCTTCACCGCGCTGCGCAGCGCGTCGACCGCTTCGCCGTGCACCGCACGCTCGTGCGCGGTCGGTCCGTCTTCAGCGACGCCGTACGCGTTATCGAGATCGACCATCGGCCGCTCGCGACGGCGACGGTCGGTCACAGCGTTGCGCGCGATCGTGTAGAGCCAGGCGAGGAACGATTTCCCCTGCCAGCGATATCTATGGATGTTCGCGAAGGCTCGCGTGAAAACTTCGCTTGCGAGATCCTCTGCATCCGAAGGCTCGCGCACGCGGTACAGCAAATAGCGATACACCGAATCGACGTGGCGGTCATAGAGCTCCGCGAACGCGACTCGGTCACCCGACTTCGCGCGGGCAATGACGTCCGGAACCGGTCCGGCGACCTCGAGCTGGAGCGCGGTGACCTTGGCGACGCTTGACCTCAAGCCGTCGTCACTTCCCTTCCTCACGTGCGCCCCGGGACCATATCGGCCCGCGGCCCTGTTCGCCAATGGCCCATGGGTACCAAAATCGTCCCAGGGGTACTGTGCCTGATGGCTTAAGCGCCCGTGCCTGCGCGGACGATACGCGCACGCTTACCGCTCGCTTGTTCGATTGCCCGACGCGTGGCTGCGCGCTGTGCCCTTGGCGAACGATCAGCCCCCGGCCATCTTCTGCTTGAGGATCTCGATAGCTTTGTCGATCGCCGTCGCGTCATCGGCTTGGATGTCCGGCGGGATCCCGACGTTGTTGTACTTCGCACCGGTCCGCGCGCCGGCCAATTCCTCCACGGCGACCGCGAGCTCCGCGCCGTCGCTGAAGTGGTTCGGGCTGGCGGAGCCAAGGCAGCCGACGGTCTTCTGCCCGACGATCGTCGCGCGCTTGTTCTCCTCCAAGGAGAGGGCGAAGATCTCGGTGTCCGACGCGCTTCGATCATTCAGGACAAGCACGATCGGGAGCTGGTATGCGTCGGGCAATCGCAGGTCCTTGTTCCCCGTCGCCGTGCCTCCCCCGCCGGTCTTGAGCATGGTCGTGAACGCGGGCTCGCCGTTCAAGAACATGCTGTGCGCGTCGGTGGCAACGCCGCCGAGGTTGCCGCGAAGATCGAAGAGCCAGGCCTTCGCACCTTGCGCGACCGCTTTGTCGAGCAGCGCGCGCAGCTGCGCGACGATCTTGTAGCTCCCTGTGACTGTCCATTCACGCCAGGTGATGTACGCGATGCCACCCGGGAGGATCTTCCCCGTGAGTCCCGCTTGATCCGCGGCGCCGAGGCTCGTTCCCTGCGCCGGGATCATCGCCGAGCTGCCACGAGGTATGAAGGGACGCGATTGGTGGACCGCTGAGCTCGTCACGTAGTAGGTGTGACAGTCGGGGCTGGCGTCGATCAGTCCGCCGATCGCGGCGTCCGAGATCTTGTTGACGGAAACGTCGGGATTGCTCGTCACCAGCTGGCTCACCACGTCGGCGAACTTGTCGAAGTCCGTTGTCTGCGGCGAGTCGACGTCCTGGAACTCCGGGGTTGCGACATCGCTCTTCCCGCCGGCGTCGTTGATGACCTTGCGTACGGCCTGCAGCGCCCCCTCGAGCGCCTTCTTGCTGGTCACGTGGTGAACGTCCTGGTCGACGAAGGCGCTATAGGCGATGTCCAGCCTCGAGCGGTTGATGTTGGCGGTCCTCGTCGGGCCAGGCGACGTCGAGCTCGGGCCGCCCGAGCACGCCACCGCGATCGTCGTGCACGCGAGGAGAGCCACGAGCGCTCGACGCATCGTTCTGAGGATACGGGGCCGCTAGTCGGCGGGAGTGCTCACCTTCGCGGGTGCGTGCTGGGCCCGCCACTCCGCGGGCGAGGCGCAAAAGCCCTCGTAATCGATGTAATCGGTGATCGTCGGGCGCTCGCCGCACATCGGGCATTCCGGATCGCGGCGGAGACGCACCTCGCGGAAGCTGCCCTCCAGAGCGTCATACAGGAGATAACGCCCGACAAGCGGCTCGCCGATCCCGAGGAGCAGCTTGATCGCCTCGGTCGCCTGGATCGTTCCGATGACGCCCGGCAGCACACCGAGGACGCCCGCCTCAGCGCATGACGGCGCGAGCTCCGGCGGTGGCGGTTCGGGGAACAGGCAGCGGTAGCACGGGCCCTCGAACGGCTTGAAGACGGTGACCTGTCCCTCGAATCGGAAGATCGAGCCGTGTACGACCGGTACGCGATGTTTCACCGACGCGTCGTTCAAGAGATAGCGCGTGGGGAAGTTGTCGGCCCCATCGATCACGAGGTCGTAGCCTTCGATGATCCGGTCGATGTTCGCGGCCGAGAGGCGCTCCTCGTAGCCGACGATCTTCACGTCCGGGTTCAGCGCCTCGAGCGTGCGCTTCGCGGACGAGACCTTCGACTCGCCGATGCGATCGGTCGTGTGCAGGATCTGTCGCTGCAGATTGGTGAGATCGACGACATCGGAGTCGACGATGCCGAGGGTGCCGACTCCGGCCGACGCGAGGTAGTACGCGGCCGGCGAACCGAGCCCGCCCGCGCCGATGAGCAGCACTTTGCTCTCGAGGAGCTTCTGCTGGCCGGCCTCGCCGACCTCGGGAATGAGGAGGTGCCTCGAGTACCGCTGGGCTTGCAGAGGCGTGAAGCTCGCCGGGGTCGTCCACGGCTTGCCGGAATCCTTCCAGCGGTTGAATCCCCCGGCCATCGAGATCACGTTCCGGTAGCCGAGCTTCTGCAGGACGTCCGCGGCCATCGCCGACCGCACACCGCCGGCGCAGTAGAGGACGGTCGTCTTATCTTTTTCGGGAAGACGATCTTCAGCCCACTGTTCCAGGTAGCTCTTCGGCACGTGCACCGCCCCCGGGATGTGGCCGGCATTCCACTCGTCTTTCTCGCGAACGTCGCCAAGCTGAATCTCGCCCGTGCGGATCAGCTCCTCGACCTTCTCGGGCGTGGCCTCGGTGATGCGCTTTTTGATGTCAGCGAAGTAGTCGCGATATGTCGGCATTCGAGCTCCCTCGTGGTCAATCCTAAACCGACTCAGGCAGTCGGAAATTCCCGATATGCTCGGATTCCCCGGTGGAGACGCTGTCTTTCGATCTGCTCCAGTTCCTGTACCACCTGGCGCTCGCGATCCTTGTCGGCGGATCGCTCGTGCTCGGGACGGCGGTCGCGCCCGCGCTCTTCGGATCGGCCGGGAGTCGCGGTGGAGCGGGCACGCTGTTCGGAAGCGTCCTCGCGCGATTCGATGGGCTCGCGGTCTTCTCGGTGATCGTGCTGGTCATCACCAGCGTGCTCAAGGCCATCGGCTTCGAGGTCACCGGGACGCCCGACGCGCGTCTCCTGCTTCGCTGGGTCGCCCTCGGCGTGCTCGCACTTTCCACGCTCTACTCGAGCGCGTGGGCCAACCCCGTTGCCCGGCAGATCCGCGTCGCGACCACCGGGTTCGACGAGCTGCCGCAGAGCTCGGCGGCGCGGATCGAGTTCGCGCGGCTGCACCAAGCGTCGCGTCGCGCGATGTCGGTCGCCGTTGTTGCCGGCCTCGTCGCCCTGTTCTTGTCCTGATGGCGCGAACGGTCACGTTGCCGCGCGAGGTCGAGCGCGTCCTCGCGCGCCATCGCCAGAAGGTCGGCGCGCGCCACGCGGTCCGCACCGCGGACGCCCTTGTCCGAATGGTCGACGACCTGGGCTTCTGTTTCGCCTTCACCGGCGAATCGGCCTATCCGGTCCCCGCCGCCTTCGACCATCTGGACACTCGGAGCGATGGCCGCAAGTGGGAGTGGATGTGGGGATGGAAGGACGAGCTCGCCGCGGACAAGCGCCTTTACTACGGAAAGCTTCTCGTCAAGAAGCCGACGTTCGTTTCGATGAAGCTGCTGCCCATCTTCTACGCGACGTTTGGTCGCGCCGGCGATGCGGATGATCACCTCGAGGACGTGCGCGCCGGCCGGCTCTCCGAGATCGCGCGCCGGATCATCGAGTTCCTCGCTGTGAACGGGGAGACGCAGACCAAGCGGATGCGGTCCGCGCTCGGCATCACCTCGCAGGAGGGGAAGTCCGACTACGCGAAGGCGATAGAAGAGCTCCAGCGGCTCATGTACGTCGCGCGCGTGCGCGCGGTGGGCGAGGGGCGCGAGGACTACAACTACACGTACGACCTCTTCGTGCACCGTTATCCGGAAACGGTGCGTGCCGCGGAGCGGGCGTCGTCTGCCGACGCTATGAGCGCGCTGCTCGCGCATCTCCTCGGTCTTTCCGGCGGCGTCACCGAGCGTCAGGTCACGAAGCTGTTCGACTGGAGCGAGGATCGTGTCGCGCATGTTGCGCGTCGACTCGAGATGAAGAAAGCGCTCGTCCGCGCGGACGGCTTGCTCGTTCTTCCGACGCTAGGATAAGTCGGCCCCGTGGATATTCATCAGCTTCGGTCGTGGATCTTCGAGCTGTACGAGCCTCTCGAGAACGAGCGTCAATACATCGTCTACGACGGCGAGCGCGGGAACCTTCTCATCGATGCCCCGCCCTTCAGCGAGCGCGCGCTTCGGCTCGTGCGCGGCGCAGGTCCCGCGTCATTGCTCGTCGCGACGAATGCGGCTCGCGCCGCTGACGCAGCCAAGTACCGCGAGGCGCTCGGTCTGCAAGTCGCCGTGCACGCCGACGATGCAGATGGACTACCGGGTGGCCCCGACCTCGTCCTCGGCGATGACGAGCTCGTCCGGCCGGATGCCCGTGCTGTCCGCGTGCACGCCAACGGCGAAGGCGCCACGGTCCTTCTCCTGCGCAAGGCGGGGGGCGTGCTGGTCTGCGGCGATCTCGACCTCGCGAGCGATGCCGCGCGAACTCTCCTCCCCCTGAGCTTTTCGGTCGTTCTCTCCGCGCGACGGTCGCCGATGTGGAATGCGGGGAAGGACAACCTCCTCGCGCTCCAGGACGAGCTACCCAAGCCGCCTAAACAGTTCGGCATCCTCCTGCAAGCGCCGTGGGATCGCGCATACAAAGGACGTCTCGAGGACAAGCTCGTGCCGCACGACCCCATCGTCCCGCGAGAGGTCACGGCCCCACGCGAAGCCGCAATGGGTCCGGAAACGCTCGTGGTGGCGACAGCCGCGCGCGAGTTGGTTGAGAGGCCGCGAAGGCCAACGCCCGCCGCGGCAGGCGCGACCGCGGCTGGGCCTGCACAGCCGCCCGCAAAAGCAACGAAGCGCCCGCGAAGCTTCGCAGAGGATTGGACCGCTCGAAGCAGCCCGCGGCCGCCCACGACGATCGCGAACCCCGAGACGGACATCCAGCCGCCTCCACCCGTCGTCGCTCCGCGCTCGATCGGCGATCGGTATCGCCGGCTTTCGGTCGAGGAGCTCGCGGGTGTGCCGTATGTCGACTACATCTGGGGCGGCGTCGATCTCTCGCCCGACGGAAGCGAGGCCGCGTTCTCCTGGAACCGCTCGGGGACGTTCGAGATCTATAGCGCGCCTCTCGATGGCGCGCGGATCTACCAGCTGACGGACGCGAAGGAGCGATCCGTGTGGCCGCGGTGGTCGCCCGATGCAAAGCAGCTCGCGTTCCTGCGCGATCGCGGTGGCGACGAGCGATTCGACATCTGGGTGGTCGATCGCGACGGCGAGCGCGAGCGCAACCTCACAAATGAGTCCGGCGTCATGCACCGCGACATCGCGTGGTCTCCCGACGGCACGAAGATCGCCTACGCCGCCAACGCCGGTGGCACGGCCTTCGCCGTCCACGTGATCGAGGTCGGAACGGGAGCGAAGCGCGCACTCACCGACGGGTCCCGCGACGACATGCAGCCGCGCTGGTCACCCGACGGCACGCTCCTCGTCTTCTGGTCGCGCCGCGAGGACGTCCGCACAAACGCGGACCTGTACGTCGTCGCGGCGGCCGGCGGCGAGATCACCCGTCTGTTGACCCGCGACGGGAAGGATGGCGAGTCGATCGACCCGCAGTGGTCCCCCGACGGCGCGCGCATCTCATTCACGACCGACACGCGCGGACGGCAGGAGGTCGCTGTCGCGAGCTACGCCGAGCGCGAGATCAGCCGCGTCGACCATATGACCGAAAGCATCCACGACGAGTACGGAGCGGTGTGGCGACCCGACGGTCGCGCGCTTGCGTATCTTCACAACGAGGACGCGGCGGTCTCGCTTCGTCGGGTCTTCACGGTGTCGCACGCCGATCACGCGGTGTCGGACATCCCCGGCATCCACGCGTCGCCCGATATCGGCTCCGACAGCGACACCACCGCATTCCTTTTCTCGAGCCCCTCGCGTCCGTGGGACGTCTTCGTGACGCGAGAGCGCGCGACCGAGGCGCGCGCGCTCACGCGCTCGCTTCCGGCAACCATCGATCCCGCCACGCTCGTAGAGCCCTCGCACATTCGGTATCGGGGCGCGGGCGGTGATGAGGTCCCCGCCCTCCTCTTCCTTCCCTACGCGGAAGCGTTGCGAGGCGAGAAGACCCCTCCCGCGATCATCAACATCCACGGCGGGCCGACAGCACAGCACCACCGTGAGTGGAACGTCGCCACCCAGGTCTTCGTGAACGCCGGCTTCGTGGTGCTCGAACCCAACCCGCGCGGGTCTACCGGGTACGGCAAAGCGTGGCGCGAAGCGAACCGCCACGACTGGGGTGGCAAGGATCTCGACGATATCGCCCTCGGCGCGACGTGGCTCGGCGATCAGAAGCTTGCCGACCCCGCGCGAATCGGTGTCTACGGCGGCAGCTACGGGGGCTACCTCACGCTCATGTCGCTCGCGCTGCGGCCGGATCGCTTCGCGGCCGGTGTCTCGGCGGTCGGGATCGTCTCGTGGAAGACGATGGCGGAGACGACACGCGGCGACCTGCGCGATTACCTCCTTCGCGAGTTCGGAGATCCGGCGAAGGACGCGGAGCTGTACCGCGAGCGCTCGCCGCTGACGCATGCGTCCAAGATCCGCGCCCCGCTCCTCATCCTCCAAGGCGAGAACGATCCGCGCGTGCCGCGCAGCGAAGCCGAGCAGGTGGTCAAGGCGCTCCGCGACGGCGGAAAGACGCACGACTACCACGTCTACGCCGGGGAAGGGCACGGCTTCCGCGTGACCGAGAACCGCGTCGACTCCCTACGTCGCGCCCTCGACTGGTTCGAACGGCACCTTCGCGGCGCCGGCGGCTAGTCGTTCGGCGCGGTCGTCGCTGATGTCGGCCGCCTTGACCTCGGCCTGAGCAGAGGATTACCTTTACTTCTGGATGAAATCAGTAAAGGCCCGAACTCGACGTCGAGGGACGACACGGATCAGCCGGAAGAACCAGGTAACGCTTCCTGTTGAAGCCTTGAAGAGAGCCGGTCTGGTTCCCGGCATGGTCCTCGCGGTCGACGTCGATGCCAAGCGGCGCCTCGTGCTCGCGCCGCCCGACGACCCGATCGACCGCTACGCGGGAATCCTGCGCTACCCAGCTGGTTACCTCCGTAAGCTGCGAGGCGAGTGGCGCGCCTAGTCCTGGACTCAAGCGTCCTGATCGCGTACTTCAACGCGGTCGACGCACACCACGCGTCTGCGATTGCGCGGCTTCGGCGGGCCTCAGGGGACGAATGCGTCGTGATCGCAAGCGTGCTCGCGGAGATCCTGGTCCATCCCTATCGCGTCGGGCCAGAGGCCGTTTCGGAAGTGGAGGCCGCGCTCGCCGCCCTGAGAATGGTCGTTCTCCCCATCGATGCGGGCCTCGCACGTCGTGCGGCTGAGTTGCGGGCGTCAAACACGCGATTACGACTCGGGGACGCCCTCGTCATCGCCGCCGGTGACGCGCTTGATGCGGAGGTCGTGACGGCCGACGCATCTTGGTCCCGGATCAGCCGTCGCGTCCGCGTTCTCTGATGATCGACGCCGCCGTCGTCGGCAGCGGGCCGAACGGGCTGTCGGCCGCTATCGAACTCGCGCGCAAGGGCCACTCCGTCACCGTCTACGAAGCGAACGACACGATCGGCGGCGGCTGCCGCTCGGCCGAGCTGACCCTCCCTGGATTCGTGCACGATGTCTGCTCGGCGTTCCATCCCTTGGGCGCCGCATCGCCGTTCTTTCGCGAGCTCGACCTCTCGCGTGAGGGACTCGAGTGGATCGAGCCCCCTGCCGCGCTCGCGCACCCGCTTGACGACGGCACGGCGGTGCTTCTCGAGCGCTCGATCGATGCGACGGCGGCGAACCTCGGCCCCGACGCGCGCGCGTACCGAAGACTGGTCGCGCCACTCGTACCGGAGTGGAACGATCTCGCCGCGGACGCGCTCGGACCGCTCATCCGCTTTCCGCGGCATCCCTTCGTCATGGCACGGCTCGGTCTTCCCGGCGCGCTCCCCGCGCGCCTCCTCGCTCGCGTCGCGTTCAGCGGCGTGCGCGCGCGAGCTCTGTTCGCCGGCCTCGCGGCGCATTCGGTGCTGCCTCTCGACGCTCCGTTCACCGCGTCCTTCGGCCTCGTGTTCGCGGTGGTGACGCATGTGGCGAATTGGCCGCTGCCACGCGGTGGGTCGCAACGCATCGCCGATGCGCTCGCGGCTCGCTTGCGATCGCTCGGCGGCAGGATCGAGACGGGCCGCCGCGTAGGAAGCCTCGCCGAGCTCGGCACGGCACGCGCCTACCTCTGCGATGTCACTCCCAGACAGCTCGACGCCATCGCTGGCGCACGTCTGTCGGACGGTTATCGCGCGAAGCTCCGTTCGTTTCGCTACGGGCCGGGCGTCTTCAAGCTCGACTACGCGATGGATGGCCCGATCCCGTGGCGCGCAAGTGATTGCCTTCGCGCGGGTACCGTGCACCTCGGAGGCACGCTCGATGAGATCGCCGAGAGCGAAGCACAGATCGCGCGCGGGACGCCTGCCGAGCGTCCGTTCATCCTCGTCGGACAGCAGAGCCTCTTCGACGCATCGCGCGCGCCCGCGGGGAAGCACACCATGTGGGCGTACTGCCACATTCCCAATGGCTCGACCTTTGACATGACCGAGCGAATGGAAGCGCAGATCGAGCGCTTCGCGCCGGGCTTCCGCGAACGCGTTCTCGCCCGGTCGGTCATGGGCCCCGCCGAGATTCATCGCCACAACGAGAACAACATCGGTGGCGACATCGGCGGCGGCGCCAACACCCTGTTCCAGTTCATGACGCGCCCGTTCTTCAAGCTCGATCCCTACGCGACCTCGGCGCGCGACGTGTACCTCTGCTCCTCGTCGACTCCTCCCGGCGGGGGAGTCCACGGGATGTGCGGCTACCACGGGGCACAGAGCGCTCTCCGACGCGCCTTCGCCTAGCCGGAAAACCCCCCAGACGGCCGGTCTTCAAACGGTTTCGGCTCGTACGCTTGGCGCGGTGAAGGACAAAGGGACGGGCGCGGAAAACCTGATCTGGCTCGCAAGCCGGCAGGGCGGCCGCGCCCATCCCTCGTCTCTGGCGGCCGACGACATCCTCGCCGGGCTGACGGGACGTATCGCTGAGCTCGAGGCGCGGGTCTCCGCGATATTGGCGGAGGTCGAACCGGAGCCGCCTCGCGTTGAATCCGAGTCGGGCCGCGCTCTCAGCGCCCCGAAGGCCGACAAAAGTCGCGGCACTGACAAGATGAGCCGCGACGCGCGTGTTGAAGCGGACGCTGAGCTGACCCGTGCCAGCGAGGAGCGCCGCATGCTCGCAACGGAGATGCGGCTGCTGCGCGAAGCATTTCAGGAAGCGCGCAGCAATCAACTTTCCGCTGGTGCGGGAGCGAACGCGATCGAACGACGGATCGCACCCGACGTCCGGGCCGCCATCGCGGACGAGATGCGGTCGCTGCTCACTGAGCTGCTCGCGGACTTCCGCGCTCAGGCCGCGCCTCCTCCGCCGACGGCCGCGGTCGTCGAGACGACCGAGGCCGTCGTGGCAACGCCTGGGGTGCCAGAGCAGCTCGTTGAGGATGTCGACACGGTGGCGCCGGTCGCCGACCGGGCCGCGACCATCGAGGCGCCGATCGAATCGGTCGAGTCGGTCATCGAGCCGGCCGACGAGTTCGTGAGACCCGCGTTCACCGAACCGATCGTCGA